>Ga0182030_10024091_pt1 | contig 11211 bp, 7 predicted proteins | sample 812S3MmetaG_FD_121299 | JGI IMG/M metagenome (GOLD analysis project Ga0182030, IMG submission 121299) | Permafrost microbial communities from Stordalen Mire, Sweden - 812S3M metaG (Illumina Assembly) | ecosystem: Environmental > Terrestrial > Soil > Wetlands > Permafrost | place: Sweden...
CACGCTCGGCGGCGTGTGCCTGAACGTGGGGTGCATCCCCTCCAAGGCGCTGCTGCACATTGCGAAGACGATCGCCGACGCGCAGAGCGCCACGGCGCAGGGCATCTCCTTCTCAGAGCCGGAGATCGACCTGGAGCGGCTGCGCGCGTGGAAGCAGGGCGTGGTGGGCAAGCTCACCGACGGCCTCTCCGGCATGGCGCGCCAGCGCAAGGTGCGCGTGCTGCACGGCGAGGGCCGCTTCACCGACGCCAACACGCTGACCGTGGGCGCGAGCACCGTCACCTTCGAGCACGCGATCCTCGCCACGGGCTCCAGCGCGGTGCGGCTCCCCGACATCCCCTACGGGGACGAGCGCGTGATGGACTCCACCGCGGCGCTGGAGCTCGCTGACATCCCTGCGCGGCTGCTGGTGATCGGCGGCGGCGTGATCGGCCTGGAGCTGGCCACGGTGTATGACGCGCTGGGCTCGCAGGTGACGGTGGTTGAGTTCACCGACGAACTCATCCCCGGCTGCGACCGCGACCTGGTGAAGCCGCTGCAGCGTCGTATCTCAGAGCGCTATACGGACATTCACCTTGGCACGCGCGTGGCCTCGATCGACGCGAGCGAGGATGGATTGCACGCGACGTTTGCCGCCGTCGGCGACGGAGCCTCTTCCACGCCGCAACCAGCAGTGTTCGACCGCGTGCTGGTCGCGGCAGGACGAACTCCAAACAGTGAAGACCTGGGGCTGGAGGCGGCCGGGGTGAAGGTGGACGAGCGTGGTTTTGTGACAGTGGATTCCCAGTGCCGCACGAGCGCTTCACACATTCACGCGATCGGCGATCTCGTGGGTCAGCCGATGCTGGCGCACAAGGCCACCCACGAAGCGAAGGTCGCCGCGGAGGCGATTGCGGGCGAGGACGTGGAGATCGACTTCCACGCGATCCCCTCCGTCGCCTACACGCACCCCGAAATCGCCTGGGTGGGGCTGACGGAGAACGAGGCCAAGCGCGATGGCACGCCGTATCGGCGCGTGAGCTTCCCCTGGGCGGCATCGGGCAGGGCGCTGGCCAGCGACGCGCAGGAGGGCATGACGAAGCTGCTGGTGGACCCCCACAGCAACAGGCTGCTGGGCGCGGGCATCGTGGGCGAGAACGCCGGCGAGCTGATCGCCGAGGTGGGCCTCGCGCTGGAGCTGGAGGTGGACACGCAGGACATCGCCCTGACCGTGCACGCCCACCCCACCCTGGCGGAGAGCGTGGCGGTGGCCGCGGAGATCGCGGAGGGCACCGTCACGGACATGCCGCCCGCACGGCGGTGAGCACGGTGCGCATCGAGACGCTCGACCGCACCAGCGGCGGCAGCACCAGCGAGCAGGTGTACCTGGCGCTGCGCGAAGCGATCGTGAGCGCCGAGCTCGAGCCGGGTCTGAAGCTCTCCGAGAACGAGCTGGCAGGCGAGCTGGGCGTGAGCCGCACGCCTGTGCGCGAGGCCGTGGCGCGCCTGCGCGATGAGCGCCTGGTGGCGATCGTGCCACAGCTTGGAACGTTCGTGACGCTGATCAGCCCCGGCGCCGTCGCCGACGCGGAGTTTGTGCGCGAGGCGCTCGAGTGCGCCGCCATCACCCGCACGGTGGATCGCATCACAGACGGGGAGCTGGAGCAGTTGCAGGGCAACCTCGCCGCCCAGGAGCAGTCCCAGGCCCGTGGCGACGAGCGCGCCTTCGACCGTCTCGACGAAGAGCTGCACCACCGCCTGTGCGACTACAGCGGCCACTCCATCGCCTGGGTTCTCAGCCGCCGCGCCAACGGGCACCTCGACCGCATCCGCCGCCTCAGCCTGCCCGACGCCAAGTACCTGAGCGAGATGCTCTCAGAGCACCGCCAGATCGTGGCTGCCGTCGCCGACCGCGACACGGCGGGCGCGGAGGCGGCGCTGCGCCACCATCTGCGTATGGTGCCGTCCAACCTGCCGCAGCTGCAGCGGCTGCACCCCGACTATTTCGAGTAGCGCCTCAGGCGCCGGCCAGCACCGGCAGCCCGCGGCGGCCCTGCTTGGAGCGGTACATGGCGGAGTCGGCGCGGTGCACCAGCTCCTCGGCGCTCACCGCCGAGCCTTCCACACAGGCGACGCCCACGCTCGCGCGCAGATCCACAGTGCTGCCGGCGAGCTCGCAAGCTCCCCGCAACGAGTCCGCCATGCGCGTGGCCGCCGACATCGCGACCTCCAGGTTCGGCACACCCCGCAGCAGCACCAGGAACTCGTCGCCGCCCAGGCGGCCGAGCACGTCGCTGGATCGCATCGCCGCTTTCAGAAGTTCGGCCACCTTCACGAGCACCTCGTCGCCGGCGGCGTGGCCGTGCGTGTCGTTGATCGCCTTGAACTCGTCCAGGTCCACGTACACGACGGCCGTTTCAGCCGATTGCTCCAACTCGGCGGCCAGCGCCGCGGCGATCGACGCACGGTTGAGAGCGCCGGTGAGCGCGTCGAGCGTGGCGCGGCGCTCCAGCTCTCTGCGCGCGAGCGCGCTGTCCGTCACGTCCAGCGCCGAGGCGATCACGCCCGTGACCACGCCGCTGTCGCGCCGCAGCGGCCTCACTTTCACAAGCAGGTGCCGGCGCGTGCCCTGCGGGCCATAGGCATCCAGCTCCACGTCCGCGCGCACGCCCGCGCCGAGCGCGCGGTCGAGCACCGCGTGAAAGCCCGCCCTCCCTTCGTCCGTCAGCGACGCGAGCAGCACCGGCAGTTCCACCACGGCGGATGCGCCGGCGCCCAACTCAGCGGCGGCGGCGCTCGCGTGCGCATGCAGCTCGGCGGTGCGCGCGGGGCCGAGCAGGATCTGCAGCAGGCGCGTGTTGTGGTAGACGACTTTGCGCCCGCCGTCCAGCTGCAGCAGCCCGTCGGGCATCTCCTCCAGCAGGTTGCGCAGCAGCTCCTCGCGATCCTGCAGCGCCTCCTGCGCGGCCATCTCCGCGGAGACGTCGATGCACTCGGCGAGCACGTGCGGGTCCACGTCGTCGCTGAGATAGTTGTGCAGCGTCGTGTCCACCCACAGCCAGCTGCCGTCCTTGCGCAGCATGCGAATGCGGAACATCTGCGTCCTGCCCGTTGCCACCATCGCGATCCAGCCCTCGATCACGCGCGCCTGATCGGCGGCGTGCACGCGCTCGAACGTCGGCTGTCCCAGCACTTCCTCGCGCGCGTAACCGAACATCTGAACGTAGGCCTCGTCGCAGTCGAGCACGCCTGCCTCCTCGTCCTGCTTGCGCGTGCAGAAGCGCGGCGTCGTCGACGACGGCGCAGCGGCCCGCCTGTGGTCCTCCAGCCCCTCCTCGTCGTCGCTGGGCCACGCGATGGTGAGCACCACCCCGTGCAGGAAGCGCAGATCCAGCAGCCGAAGCGCCATCCAGCGCCCGGGGTCGCTGCGCAGACGTCCCTTCGCATCGGCCACGCCGTCCGCTTTCACGCTCATCCACGCGCGCACCAGCGCCATGCGATCGTCCGCCACGAACAGATCCACGCCCGCCCTGCCCGTGGTGGCGTGCACGGGGTAGCCCTCGATTCCGATCGTGGCCGGCGGCGGCACCAGCAGCCCGTCGGGCGTCTGCGCGAACAGCACAGCGTCCGGATGCTCGCGCAGAACCGCCTCCGCTGCGCGCCGGCGGTTCCTCGCCACGTCGTCGTCCAGCACCACCACGTCCTCCTCCCGCGCCACAGCTGGCACGGTCACCGAAGCTGGTGTCGTGTTGTTCGGAAATTGCATCCCGTCTCAGCAACTAGAATCGGTGGAGGCGTGCGCGGGTGTGAGCGCGAAGCCTCGATATCGACGGATGAGCAACTGTCCGCCCAACACTCGACGCCTGTGCTGACCGGTAGTAGGATGCGGCGCGTGCTGGCTTTGCCCCTGCGGAGTCGATACGCGTCCCTCGTGCTTGCGGCGGGCGTGCTGCTGCTCGGATGCGCGAGCGCCAACGCCGCCATCACCGAAATCGGCAAGCCGGGGCTGGCGGAAGGCGAGTTCACCGTGCCGGGCGGCGTTGCCACCGACGGCGAAGGAAACGTCTACGTACTCGACTCCGCCGCGGGTACGCTGCAGAAGTTCACCAACACGGGCAGCCTGTTGAAGGATGTCGGCGCGGTGAACGGCCAAGCGCTGTCGGAGCCCGAAGGTGTGGCGGTGGATTCCAGCGGCAACGTGTTCGTGGCCGACAGCGGCAACAAACGGCTCCTGGAGTTGAACAGCTCGCTGGAATACGTCAAGGAACTCGCGAGCGGCTCCTACATGTCGATCGCCGCCGGCACCTGCGCGGGCACGCCCTGCATCGTCACCCTCCAGCTCTCGGGTTCCAACCACCTGCTGACCGAGCTGAACGAGAGCGGGACGATCCTCCACGAATACCTCGCCCCCGCCGGCAGCGCGCACTGGCAGCTCGCCGAACCAAACAAAAACGGGGCTATTCACGATCAGGTCGCGATCGGCGCGGAAGGCGTCGTGTACGTCACCGACGCCGACGGCAAACGCGTGATGGAGCTGAACACCAACCTGGAAGTGCAGCCGGCGGAACTGAGCGGCCTGACGGGTTACGCACAGGCGATCGCAGCGGGCACGGTGGAAGGCAAGCCGCAGGTGTACGTGGGCGACGACAACTACCAGGGCACAGCCTCGGTCAAGCGCTTCAGCCCGTCCGGCACGCTGCTGGGCGAACTGCCTGTCGGCGGCGCCCACGGCGGCCTTGCCACCGACGCCAGCGGCGACGTATTCGACTCCTACGGCAGCAGCGGAGGGTCGGTGCTGCGCATCGACACCACGCCCGACCCCGTCCTGAGCGTCAACCCTTCCACTGCGCTCAGCAGCCAGACGGCGACCTTCGACGCGTCGGCATCGACGGTGTCGCTGTGGAGCGTGGCCGACTACAGCTGGGATCCCGACAGCGGAAGCTTCTCCATCGACACTGGCACCGCACCGACGATCTCCGATCGGTTCAACGCGCCCGGCAGCTACCCGATCGCGGTGAAGGTGACCGGCACCAACGGCCGCGCGGCGGAAACCACTTTGCAGTACGCCGTCGGCTCATCCAGCGCCGCCTTCACCGGTCCCACGAGCGCCCTCACCGGACAGGCGGTGACGTTCAATGCTGCCCCGTCCGCACTGCCGCTGTCGTCGGTGAGCGACTACGCGTGGGACTTCGACGGCAGCTCGAGCTTCGCCCTCGACGTCGGCGCCACGCCGACCATCAGCCACACCTTCACCGCACCCGGCACCTACACGGTGCAGCTGCGCGTCACGCGCGCGGGCGGGCGCGTGGACACGGTGTCGGCGTCGATCCTCGTGACGCTCGCCCCACCGCCGGGCGCGACGGGCGTGTCGATCGACGAAGGCGCCTACGCCACGAACAACCCGAAGGTGACGCTCGACGCGGTGTGGCCGGCGGGCGCGAACAGCCTGCTGATCTCAAACGACGGCGGCTTCGGGACGGCGGGCTCTACTGCCACTCTCCCTCTGGCAGCCGCCGTCCCGTGGACACTCGAGCAGACCGGCCCCGAACGGCTGCCCAAGACCGTCTACGTCCGCTTCCTGGGGGCGGGCATCGACACGCAGAACTTCACCGACGACATCATCCTCGACCAGCGCCCGCCGGCGTTGGAATCCGCTGCGCTGCTGGGAGGCTCGAGCGCCCAGGCGGCCTCCGGGCACCCCCCGCACGCGCACCTGCGCCGGTATCACATCAGGGTGCGCGCGAAGGACAGGATCGTGGGCGTGTGCGCGATCGAGGTGTCCTCCAGGCGCTCAGACGGCGTGGTGGAGGAAATCGCCCGCTGCCACGACAAGGGGCTGCTGAAGGTCGCGAAGGTGTTTGCCGTGGACGCTCCCGCCAAACCGGCCTACCTCCGCGTGCGCAACTCCGCAGGCTCTTGGTCGCGCTGGCTGCGACTCGCCGGCTAGCGTCCCTGGGCTGGGAGTCAGAGCGGCCGGCGGCTTACCGACGGGGCGCCGCAGAGCCAACTCCAAGCTAACTCCAAGTTACGCCAAAATTTGGAGATAGGCGCTAAACTCCAAAACTTGGAGATATTTGGCGATAATTTGGCATTGGGACTCCGACCTCATGTATGTAGCGAAACCACCTGACCCAGCGGCCGTGTTGCATGGCACGGATGCCGCTCGGCTCACGACCATCATCGAGGTCAGCGCCGAGGAAGGGCAGCGACCGGACTACATCCACTGGGACAAGCTCCGCCACCTGACGCCTCCGAGCGGCCTCACGCATGCCGAGTGGTGGATGGCCGTCCGCATGGGACGAACGCTGACGACGCTGCCGCTACGCGACAGGGATGGGCAGCCATTCGAGTATCAAACCCCGCCCCAGGCGCAGCGTCTTCTCCACTACATCGACCAGCATTGCAGCGGCGAGATCAAGATGGCCGAGGTGGTCACAAGCGATCGTCAAGCACAGCGCCACTACCTCGTGAGTTCGCTCATGGAGGAGGCGATCAGGTCGAGTCAGCTCGAGGGAGCGACGACCACGCGCCGCATAGCCAAGGATCTCCTCAGCTCGGGGCGCCCGCCACGCAACCGTAGCGAGCGCATGATCCTGAACAACTACAGGGCACTGCAGTTCATGCGTGACGACATGGGCGATCGACTCACCCCCGAGCTGGTGATGCGCTTGCAGGAGATCCTTACGGAAGGCACGCTGGACGAGCCCAGCGGCGCAGGTCGGATGCAAGTCCCCAGCGAGGAGCGAGTGGTGGTGAGCAACGACCTGGGCGAGACCGTTCACATCCCCCCTCCAGCGATCGAGCTGCCCAACCGCATGCAGGCCATGTGCGACTTTGCCAATCAGCCCGATGACAACGATGGCGTATTCATGCACCCAGCGGTTCGAGGCATCCTGCTGCACTTTTGGCTGGCCTACGACCATCCGTTCCAAGACGGCAATGGACGCACCGCTCGCGCTCTGTTCTATTGGTACATGCGAACTCGCGGCTACTGGCTGGTCGAGTACCTGTCCATCTCACGGATTCTGCGCAAAGCGACGGCCCGTTACGGCCGGGCCTTCCTACTCACCGAGACTGATGGCGGGGACGCCACGTACTTCATCCTCCATCAACTGAGCGTGATCCGGCAAGCGGTAGATCAACTGCATGTGTACCTGAAGCGCAAGATCAAAGAGGTTCAGGACATCGAGCGGACGATTGCGAGCGCGAGCGACTTCAACCATCGCCAGCTTGCGCTGCTTGGCGACGCAATACGCCATCAGGACAACACGTACACATATCGATCGCACGCGGCAATCCACAAAGTCACTGAAGAGACAGCGCGCGCAGATCTCGGCGGCCTGGCAGCGAGTGGGCTGCTCATCCAACGGCGGGCTGGCAGAGCACATGTCTACACGCCAGTCGCCGACTTGGCTGGTGCGCTCGCGTCAGCCTAGGCTGGATAAGGCAACGCCTCACCCGCCAGTCCGGCGAGCAGATTGTCGACGGCCCGCTTTGCCATCGCTTCGCGTGCCGCATGCGTGGCGCTGCCGATGTGCGGCAGCACGATCAGGTTGGGCGCGCTCATCAGCGGGTCCTCCACCGGCAGCGGCTCGGGGTCTGTGACGTCGAGGCCCGCGCCGGCAATCCGGCCCTCGTGGAGCGCGGCGCAGAGCGCGGTCTGATCGACGAGCCCGCCACGGCCGGTGTTGATGAGGATCGCGCCGGGCTTGATCGCGCGCAGAGCGGCCTCGTCGATCAGATGCAGTGTGGCCGGCGTCTGTGGCACATGCAGGCTGACCACGTCCGCGCGAGCTAGCGCCGCGTGCAGGTCGTCGCGACGGCCGAGCAGCAGCACCTCCATGCCGAACGCCTGCGCGCGTGCGCCAACGGCGCGCCCGATGCGCCCGGCGCCGACGACGGCGAGCACGGCGCCGCGCAACTCCAGGCCGAGCCAGCCGCTGGGCTCCCACGTGCGCCAGCGCCCCTCGCGGGCAGCGCGCTCGGCCTGCGGCAGGTGCCTGGCGACGGCCAGCAGCAGCGCCATCGTGAGATCGGCGGTGGCGTCGGTGAGCACGTCGGGAGTGCAGCCCACCGCGATGTTGCGGGCGGCGGCGGCCCGCAGGTCGATGTTGTCGCAGCCGACGGCGTAGTTGGAGATCACGCGCAGCGCAGGCGAGGAGGCGATCAGCTCGGCGTCGATGGGGTCGCTGAGCAGGCACAACAGGCCCTCCGCACGGCTCACACGCTCGCGCAGCCAGGCCCGATCGGGCGGCAGCGCGCCTTCCCACAGCTCGACGTCGTGGATGGCGCGCAGGCGTTCGAGTTCGGAGCCGGGCAGAGCGCGGGTGACCACGCAGAGGGCCATCGCGCGCTCAGCCGTTCAGAGCGCTGTAGAGGGCGTCCACCAGCCCACGGTTGCGCGGGTTCTGCCAGCGCGGGCCGAGCCCCTGGTTGGTGGTGTAGCCGAACGCCACGCCACTGTCTGGATCGGCGAAGCCGAGCGAGCCGCCGGCGCCGAAGTGGCCGAAGCTGCGCTGCCCCGGCCCCAGCGGCCGCTCGGGCTGGGTGAGTTGGAAGCCGAGGCCGAAGCGCGAGGGGCGGTCGAGCACGGCGTCATGGCCGCCTGAGAACTCCGTTGTGGCCAGCGCGAGCGTGTCGGCTGCCAGCAGGCTCACGCCGTCGACCGCGGCGAGCGCGCTGTAGATGCGCGCCACCGCGCGCGCATTCGAGTGCCCGTTGCCGGACGGCATTTCCGCTTCGCGCCATGCGGGCGTGTTGACGGTGCCGTTGCCCGACACCCCCGGCGGGTTGAAGTAGGCGCTGAAGACCATGTTCTCTCCCACATCGCCCTTGAAGTCGGGGATTTCGGGGAACGTGAACTCGGCCACGCGACCATGATGCTCGGCCGGCAGGCCGAAGTGGAAGTCGGCTCCCAGCGGTTGGGCGACGCGACGCTTGAAAAAGGCGCCTATCGGTTCTCCGCTCACGCGGCGGACGAGCTCGCCGATGAGGAAGCCGAAGGTGTTGACGTGGTAGCCGTGCTGGGTGTCGGGCTGCCACCAGGGTTGCTCTGCGGCAAGCGCGCCTGTCATCGCCTGCCAGTCGTAGATCGCCTCGGGCGCCAGCGCGCGCCTCAGAGCCGGCAGGCCGGCCCGGTGGGAGAGCAGCGCCTGCACGGTGATCGCCTCCTTGCCCGCAGCGGCGAACTCCGGCCAGTAGCGGGCGACGGGCTGTGCGAGCTCGAGCGCCCCCTCCTCGAGCAGCATCAGCACGCACAGCGACGCCATCGCCTTGCCCACTGAGAACACGTTGACGATCGTGTCCTCGTTCCAGTCGCGCGTGCGGGCGGCATCCGCCGATCCGGCCCATATGTCGATGACGGTGCGGCCTTCCACGGCGATGCACACCGCCGCGCCGATCTCCCCGTGCTCGCGGAAGTTGGCGGCGAACGCCTCCTGTACCGCGGCAAACTTCACATCACAGCGACCGTGCATCGGAGTCAGTACCAGCCGTCGTCGTCGTTGTGCTCGAAGCGTTCCACCGCTGAGTTCCCGAGCCACAGCAGCACCGTGCCGAGGACCACGCCGATGCCAATACTCGTAGCGAGTTCCTCGCCCGCGGCGTAGCTCAGCGCCGTCATCGCGACGGTCAGCAGCACCCACAGGCCGAGCCACGCAAAGGGCCTGTTGGCCGGATCCCCCAACCACCTCACGCCGGCAGGCACCCTGAGTGCGTCATGCGTTTTCTGGAGCCCATCAGCCTCTCATCTCAGCAGGCGGGCGAGGCGAATGCGGCCACGGCCGGTTCGCGGGAGAATGGCGGGATGGCCAAGTACGTGGGGGCGATCGACCAGGGCACCACAAGCACGCGCTTCATCATCTTCGATCGCGATGGGCGGATCGTGGCGGTGGACCAGCGCGAGCACGAGCAGATCAACCCCCGTGCGGGCTGGGTGGAGCACGACGCGAAGGAGATCTGGCGGCGCACGCGCGAAGTGATCGGCGGCGCGCTCGCGCAGTCGGACGCGGAGGCGGGCAACATCGAGGCGATCGGCATCACCAACCAGCGCGAGAGCACGGTGGTGTGGGATCGCGAGAGCGGCGAGCCGATTCACAACGCGATCGTGTGGCAGGACACGCGCACCGACCATCTCGTGCGCGAGCTGGCGGGCGACGAGGGCGTCGATCGTCTGCGCGAGCGTGTGGGCCTGCCGCTCTCCACTTACTTCTCCGGCCCTAAGGTGGCGTGGCTGCTGGATCACGTGGACGGCGCACGGGAGCGTGCCGAGAACGGGGAACTGGCCTTCGGCACGATGGACACGTGGGTGCTGTGGAATCTGACGGGCGGCCCGCGCGGCGGCGTGCACGTGACTGACGCCACCAACGCGAGCCGCACGATGCTGATGGACCTGCAGACGCTCGACTGGCACGAGCCGAGCCTGCAGCTGATGGGGATTCCGCGCGCGATGCTGCCGGAGATCCGCTCCTCCAGCGAGGTGTATGGCGAGGTGGAGGGCACGGCGGCCGGCGGGCGCCCGATCGCGGGCATCCTCGGCGACCAGCAGGCGGCGCTGTTCGGGCAGACGTGCTTCGAGCGGGGCGAGGCGAAGAACACGTACGGCACGGGATCGTTCCTGCTGCTGAACACCGGCCGGGAGATCGCCGGCTCCCAGCACCTACTGACGACGGTGGCCTACAAGCTTGGAACGGGCGAGGCGACCTATGCGCTGGAGGGCTCGATCGCTGTGACGGGCGCGCTGGTGCAGTGGCTGCGGGACCGCCTGGGCGTGATCGACAGCGCCGCCGAAGTGGAGGCGCTGGCGCGCACGGTGCAGGACAACGGCGGCGTGTATTTCGTGCCAGCGTTCTCCGGGCTGTTCGCGCCGTACTGGCGCGACGACGCGCGTGGCGTGATCGTGGGACTGACCGCGTACGCCAACAGCGGCCACATCGCGCGCGCGGCGCTGGAGGCGACGGCGTGGCAGACGCGGGAGGTGGTGGACGAGGCGAACAAGGCGGCGGACGTGCCGTTCGCGGAGCTGCGCGTGGACGGCGGCATGACGGGCAACGAGCTGCTGATGCAGTACCAGGCGGACGTGTTGGGCGTGCCGGTGGTGCGCCCGGTGGTGACGGAGACGACGGCGCTGGGAGCGGCGTTCGCGGCTGGACTGGCGACCGGCTTCTGGTCAGATCGCGAGGAGCTGCGCGAGCGCTGGTCGGAGGACAGGCGCTGGCAGCCGCAGATGGGCGA
>Ga0182030_10024092_pt1 | contig 11211 bp, 8 predicted proteins | sample 812S3MmetaG_FD_121299 | JGI IMG/M metagenome (GOLD analysis project Ga0182030, IMG submission 121299) | Permafrost microbial communities from Stordalen Mire, Sweden - 812S3M metaG (Illumina Assembly) | ecosystem: Environmental > Terrestrial > Soil > Wetlands > Permafrost | place: Sweden...
AGCTCGCGGTAGCGGTAGCGGGTGCCGGTGTCGCCGAGGCCGTGGTGCTTGTCTGGCGGCGGGCGCAGGGTCTTGGTGAGCAACGTCAGCTCGCCGACCGCCAGCACCAGCTGCCCGCGCTTGGTCTTGTAGATAAAGCCCTCCACGCCGACGATGTCGCCAATGTCGAGGCCCATGATGCTCTTATAGGTGTCCTCGCCGAGGTCGTCCAGGCGTACGACGATCTGGATCGAGCCAGACAGGTCGCGCACGTCCAGGAACGAGGTATTGGGGTGCTCGCGACGGGAGATCAACCGGCCGGCTACCTGGTAACGGAGCTCTGGATGGCCGCCCTCATCGAGCTCATCCGGATCGTGCGCGGCGAGCACGTCGGCGATGCGCGTGCGCGTCGCCCACAGGCTGACCGGTGGGTAGGGGTCGATCCCTTCCGCCTTCAGCCGCTCCATCTTCGCCCGGCGTTCGTCGATCTCGGCGACGCCGTCCTGTGACCCCTGCTGCTGCTCCTCCTCCTGGTCCTGTACGGACATAAGACGATCCTCTCAAGTCGGTTGCGCTTGATCAAGCGATCGAGCAGGATGTCTCTGGAGAGCCCCGCGGTCGCCGATCAGGCCATCGGCAGTGACATGCCCGCCGGTTTTCGGCTGGCGGGCGCATCGGGCGTGACGGCGGCCGTCGCGCCGACCTCGACGAATGCCCGCCCGCCCAGCACCGGCAGCACCGGCGGACTGCCCATCGCGATCAGCCCGCGTGCGGCCTGGTGGATCGCCTGAGATGCCGGATCGCCCGCATCCTCGATCACGAGCGGGGTGCCGCTGTCGGCGTGCTCGCGCAGGGGCATCGTCAACGGCACCTTGCCCAGCAGCGGCACGTCGAGCTCGTCCGCGAGCTCCTTGCCGCCGCCCTCGCCGAAGATCGCGAAGCGCTCACCCGACGGCGTTGTGAAGCCCGACATGTTCTCGATCACCCCGCCGATCTCCAGGTCGACCTTGTGGGCCATCTCCGCCGAGCGTCGCGCGACCTTCTGTGCGGTCGCCTGCGGGGTGGTGACGATCACAAACTTGGCCTGCGGCAAGAGCTGCGCGAGCGTCATCGAGACGTCACCGGTGCCTGGGGGGAGATCGATCAACAGGAAGTCCAGCGCGCCCCAGTCGACGTCCTGCAGGAACTGAGTCAGCGCCTTGTGCAGCATCGGCCCGCGCCACACGACTGCGGCGTCCTCCTCGAGGAAGAAGCCGATCGACATCACCTTCACGCCGTGCGCCTCCAGCGGCAGGATCTTCCGCTCGGCCGAGACCGGCGGTCGGGTCGAGCCGAGACCGTACATGCGCGGGATCGAGTAGCCCCACACGTCGGCGTCGAGCACGCCCACTTTCTTGCCCTCGCCCGCGAGCGCCGCCGCGAGGTTCGCGGTCAGCGTCGACTTGCCGACGCCGCCCTTGCCCGAGCCGATACAGAGCACGTTCGCGACCTGGGCGAGCGCGCCCTGGGGCAGGCTGCCTCTGCCGAGCTTCTGTTGCAGGGCGGCCTTCTGGGTGTCGTTCAGCACGTCGAAGTACACGTTCACGTGGGTCACGCCCTCGAGCGCGCCGGCGGCCTCGGCGACGGCCGTCTGGAAGTGGCCCTTGATCGGGCAGCCCGGCGTCGTCAGCGAGACCGTGATGTCGACGACCCCATTGCCGCCGATCTCGATCGAGCGCACCATGTCGAGCTCGACGATCGAGCGGTGCAGCTCGGGATCGATCACTACCTCGAGCGCCTTCCTGATCTCTGTCTCGTTACTCACGCGGCCCATTGTGGCACGAACGATCTCCAACCGAAGGGAACTTGCCACGTAGGTCAGCGGCGGTGGTTCTTGCCACAAGGGCCGGCTTTGCCGGCCCGGCATGAGAGCTCTACACAGCGGGAGGGGGTCTGACGGTCCCGCCCGCCTGGGCCTGCCCTTCCCCAGCTTTTAAATTGACCCGCGGGCGGTGGGGGCCGCCCGCGGGTCGAGGGGAGGAGAGGTTGCTACTACTGCCGGCGGGATATGAGGCCGGCAGACTGTCCCGTGGCTCCCGGCCTCTCCGGCCGGGACGGGGGAAGGGTGTTGCTCAGACGATGCTGAGGATCCGCTCCTGCACGCGGTTCGGCAGCTCCGTCACGTTCTTCGCGACGGCGTCGCGACGCTCCTCGAGCGTGTTGACGGTCTGCTCCAGCTCGCGACGGCGCTGGCGCAGTTCGCGCTCGACGCGGACGCGGGCTTTGCGGACCTCGCGCTCGAGCCGGTTGCGGGCCGTGCTGCCGCGGCGCTCGAAGCGGCGCAGCTGGGCCTGGGCCTTCGCCGTCGAACCGTAGCTGGAGATCGTGTCGCTCACGGTCGAAACCACCCGGTCGCGAGCGATCAGGGCGGCGCCGACGGGGATCAGCACGGCGCGCTCGGTGTAGTCGCCGAACACGTCGACGGTGTTGCGTGCCGCGATTTCGGTCTGACGCACGGCCGACTGGGTCTGATGGATCGAGCGCGTGCGCGCGGCCTTGGCCTTCGTGCTCTTGGCCTGCGTGCTCTGGCTGGAAGGGGCGCTCCTGGTGGCGGAGGCTTTGCGGGCGGTGGAGGTTTTGGCGGCTTTGGCGGCCGGTTTGGCAGCTTTGGCTTTGCGCGGGGAAGTGGTGGCGGTTGCCATAGGGAGGGGTCTCCTGTGATCGGTTCTGTCCTCGTGACGAGGACTCGGGTGAGGTTTGTTCGCTCCTGTTCGCTTTCAGCTCGAGCTTCAGCGTAGCATCGAACACACGTTTGTAACCCGCTCTGAGTAGATAGTTACAGCGTGACCTTCACAAACCGTAAAGACCTGGTGAACGGGGCGTATTAAGTCGCCGAGCTTGTAACAGGAGGAACGTGCGTTCGATCCAGCCAGAGACGCGGTGTCTCCAACTCGGCGGTGCTCGGCAGCAACTCCGGTCCGCTCCACACGCGGGTCAGCGCCTGCGGGCCCCCGGCCTGCACGACCGCGTCGCAGAAACGCTTGCCGATCTCGTACTGCTTCAGCTTCAACTCCAGCCCGAGCAGACGCTCGAGCACCCGCCAGGGCAGCCCGCGCGTCTCGCGCCGGCGGTTCAGAGCGGCGCGCAAGCGCGGTAGCGACGGCAGCACCTCGGCGCCGACCGCGTCCATCGTGTGCTCGGCGTGCCCCTCGATCAGTGACATCGTCGCCTGCATCCGCTCGAGCAGCTGCCAGCGCTCGTCGCCGAGGGTCAGGCGCAAGAGTTCGCCGCGGCGGGCGCGCTCCAGCAGCTCGCGCAGCTGGTTTGGGTTGATCCCCAGTCCGTCCAGCTTCGGAATCCATCCGCCGCTCCCGTCCTTGTTCTTCTCCTCGGGCAGGCCGTCGCGCGTAGGGCGGGGGTCGAGCTTCACCTGCAGGCCGTCGATCAGCTCCCGCAGCATGCCCCCGAGGTGCTCGCGCAGCCACGGCGCTCCGCCGAACTGGACGGCGTGGGTGAGCTCGTGGATCGTCACCCACAGGACGAGCTCGTCGCGGTCGACCCCGAGGTTGCGCGCGGCCTGCGCCAGGTTCGGCGCCAGCAGCAAGAGGCGCGGCTGCACCTCGGCGTCGAGCAGTGCGAGGTCGTACTGGCCGAGGACTCGCTGGGAAAGCACGCCCGTCAGCGCCCCCACCTGCGCGCCGAACAGGAAGCCCGACGCCGTGCGCAGCGGGCCGGAGACGATGCCGGTGATCCCGTCGTCATCGCCCCCCAGGCGCGCGGTCAGCGGGTCGAGCAGCGGTTTCATCGTCTTCAGGTTGGCCGCGATCCAGGCCGGCCGATCGACGACCTCCAGGGGTGGCAGCTCTGCGGGTAGCTCGAGGCCCGTGTAGGCGCTCACGCGCGCGGCGAAGTCGTGCGCGCGCGGCTCGATCGAATCGGCGCGCACTCCGTATCGATCCCGTCCGCCCGAACCGGCGATCAGCTCCCCGATCCGTTGTGCGGCTCCCCAGTCGATTGCGTCCGAGCCCATCCTCAGAGCGTAGGGGCTCCGATGCCCTCGCCCGGGGGAGACTCGTATCCTTGGTCTGTGCCGCCTGCCTCAAAGATCGCGCCGCCTGCGGGCGACACCCTGGCCGAGGAACGCGGGGCGGCCGCGTTCCGCGAGCGGGCCGAGGTGCGCGACGTGCTGGCCTGGATGCGCCTGCTCGCCGACCCGCACGACGCCGCCGCGGTCGTGCGCGCGCTCGCGCGTCCGCCGATCGAGCTGCGCCAGGTCGATCTCGCTCGCGTGATCGCGCTGGCGCGTCGGCGCAAGCTGGACATGGTCGCGGCGCTCGCGGCAGCGATCGAGTCGCCCCAGATCCCGCCGGACGCGCGCGAGCGCGTCGGGCGCTTTCTCGAGCTGCGCCGGGCGGCGGCCGACGCGCTCGACGCGGGGCGCCCAGATCTGCTCGCGCGCGTGGTGCTCGGCGTCGAGGGCCGGGATCGCGACGCCGAGCAGCCGCAGGACGGCCGCCGGCTCCAGGACGAGGCGCTCCTGGAGATGCTGCGGATGATGCGTGAGGAGGTGCTCGCCAGCGTCGCCCGCATCGGTGGGCGCCTCGGCGAGCTGCGGCTGGACACCGACCTCGACATCTCCCACGGGGTGGTGCGCTACCTGGAGCTGTTGAAGCTCGCCGCGCTGGCTGAGCGGCCGGAGGGCCAGGACGTGACGGAGGCACTCGCGGACATCAATGCCCGCCTGCTCGCTGCCACGACCCCGCTCCAGCGTGAGATCTTCCAGACCTCCGCGCTCGACGAGCTGCTGAGCGAGCGCACCCCGGGCGCCGGCAATGGCGAGGGCGATCGCGCCGGCGCCGGCGATCGCGATCGCGACAACGACGAGGATCGCTCCCGCGCCCGCGCCCAGGCAATTGCGCCGCGCGAAGCCTCCTCGCTCGGGCCCTTTCTCCCGCGCAAGGGGATCGGCTTGGCACTGTCGGCTTCGGATGTCGAGACCTACCGCGGCTGCCCGCTGCGCTACAAGTACGCGCGCGTGCTGCGGATCCCGACGGAGCAGACGCAGAACCAGCGCTTCGGAATCGTCGTGCACCAGGTGCTCGAGCGCTACCACTCCAGCACCGGCGAGACGCTCTCGCAGTTGCTCGAGCTGTTCGAGCAGAGCTGGCGGCGTAGCGGCTTCGGTACGAGCGACGAGCACGAGCGGGAGCTCCACGGCAAGGCGCGCGCTGCGCTCACGCGCTATCACGAGCGCCTACACGGCCAGGACTCCGAGCCGGTGTGGTTCGAGCGCCCGTTCTCCTTCCGGCTCGGGCCCCACCACCTGCGCGGTCGCGTCGACCGCGTCGACCGTCTCGCAGGGGCGGGGGCGGCGGGCGATGCCTCAGCGGGCCGCGCGGAGACCGGGACGGGCGGCAAGGCGAGGGACGGGGAAAGGGACGGAGACGAGTACGAGCTGATCGACTACAAGACCTCCCGCCCGAAGAGTGCCGAGCAGCTCGGCGATGACATCCAGCTTTCCCTCTACGCGCTCGCGGCGCGCGAGTCCTGGGGGTTGGAGGCCTCCCGGCAGGCCTACTACTACGTGCTCGACGATCTCAAGGTTCCCGTACCCCGCGACGACAGCGATGCCGAGGCGGTCAAGGAGATTGTGCTCGCCGCCGGCGAGGGCATCCTCGCCCAGCGCTTCGAGCCGACGCCGTCGCTCGCGGCGTGCTCGCTCTGCGACTACCGGATCGTCTGCCCGGCGGCGGAGCGGTAGAACGACCAGCCTCGGCGATTTGCCGCCGTCTCAGCAAAGCAGGGCGGACCGAAACGTCTCGATCCGGCGCTATTTCCCCTCGGGCCCGCGCTGGCGCAAAAACCGCTGGAATTCGCGCGCGAGCATGTCGCCGGAGGGGACGTCCTCGGGCATCAGCTCCGACTCTTCGCTCTCCGCCGCCTGCTCGAGTCGTTCGACGAACGCCTGGATGTCCGGGTCGCTCTGCACGGCGAGGCCGACCTGGCGCTCGTAGTCGGCGGCCGAGACCTCGAGCTCGGAGACATCGATCGAGACGCCGATCAGGCTTTCCACCCTGCGTAAGAGCGCGAGCGCAGCCTTCGGATTGGCCGCCGCGGCGACGTAGTGGGGGACGCCTGCCCATAGGCTTGCCGACGGCAGCCCCGCGTCGAGGCAGGCGCTGTGCAGGACACCGACGATTCCGGTCGGTCCCTCGTAGCTCGAGGTGGCCAGCCCGAGGTTCTCGACGAGCGACGGATCGGAGGCGAATCCGGTCATCGTCACCGGGCGGGTGTGGGGCACGTCGGCGAGCAGCGCGCCGAGCGTGACGACGACCTGCACACCGAGCGCTTCGGCGAGCTCGACGAGGTGCGCGCTGAAGGCGCGCCAGCGCAGCGACGGCTCGACGCCCTGGACGATCACGAGATCGCGCGGTGCGCGCGGTGCGCGCGCCTCGAAGACCTCGACCGTCGGCCATACGATCTCCCGCGTCTGGCCGTCCGTGAGCTGGATGTTGGGGCGATTCGCCTGAAAGTCGTAGAACTCCTCGGAGTCGATCTGCGCGAAGCGACTGGCGTGAAGCGTTGAGGCGAGGAAGGAGACGGCGCTCGAGGCGGCGTCGCCGGCGTCGTTCCAGCCCTGAAAGGCACATACCATCGCAGGGGCTCTGAGGCCATCAGGACGGCGGTCCCAGATCAAGGGCTGCATCCGAACCACCGTACATCATGGACGGAGTGACCCCGGCCGGCAACCTCGTGCAGTCCGATGACGTCCAGATCGCAACGCTTCGCTTCGAGCAGGAGGTCGACGGCGTGTTCGCGTGCGTGCGCAAGGAGCGGCAGATCTCGCGTGCGGGCACTCCCTACCTGACGGTCGAGCTGCGCGACAGCACCGGGACGATCCGCGCGCGCGCGTTTCGCGACGCCGACGTGCTCGCCGGGCGCTTCGAGCGGGGCGAGCTGGTGCGTGTAAAGGGACGCGTCGAGCGCTTTCGCGACGAGCTCCAGATCTCGCTCGCGGCGATCGCGCGCGCGGACGGAAGCGACGAGGATGCCGACCCCGCCCGCTTCCTGCCGACGGCGTACCGCGACCTCGACGAGCTCGAAGGGTTCCTCGAGCACCTCGCGCGCGAGGTCTACGAACCGGGCTTGAAGGCGCTGCTCACGCGTCTGCTCGGTGACCCGGCGCTGCGCAAGGAGATCCGCCGCGCGCCCTGCTCGCCGCCGGTGGCGCTCGGCGTGGACGCTAAACCACGCGGGGGCGGCGGCGCCGGGCGCTCCGGCTCGCACCATGCATATCTCGGCGGCCTGCTCGAGCACACCGTCGCGGTCGCGACGCTGGCCCTCGAGCTCTGCACGCTGCACCCGCGCCTGGACCGCGATCTGCTGGTGAGCGCGGCGATCGTCCACGATCTCGGCAAGACGCGCGAGTTCACCTACGGCGCGGAGATCGAGCGCAGCCGCGAGGGGCAGCTGCTGGGCCATGTCGAGCTGGGACTGCGCCTGATCTCGAGCCATGCCCCCGCGACGCTCGACGCGGAGCGGCGGCTCGCGCTCGAGCATTGCGTAATGCTCCACCACGGAGCAGACGCGGCCAGCGGCCAGCGTTTCGCCTCGGGCGAGGCGCTGGCGCTCTATCGGCTGAACGCGCTCGATGCTCAAGTGAAGGGCGCTTTCGAGCAGGGGATGCCGGGCGCCTCGACGAGTCGCTGAGGCCGCTGGTCTGAGCAGCGGTCCAGCTTGGGTTGGATGAGATAGCGGCCGCCTGGGTCCGAAAGGCCAAATCGTCCATAAACGCGCATAGAAATTGGGTAAAGACGCCGGCAGCCGATCAAGCGGCGTCCTGGGAATGCCGATACAAACGGCGATGCGCGATACCGTCACGCCCACCGCCACATCTCCCCCGCGGGACCCGGCGCAGGAGCCCGAGGAGATCGCTGTCGGCCGCCCTGACGACGGCCTGTACCCGCCGCTGCGCTCGGGGCGCTCAGCGCGGATGATCGGCGAGGTGATCGTCGACCTCGGCTTCGCCGATCGCGAGACGGTCGAGCAGGCGGTTGCGGCTGCCCGCGCGCAGGGCAGGCCGACCGGCCAGGTACTGGTCGAGCGGGGCGTTCTGCGCCACGACCAGCTCGCCCGCGCCGTGGCCGAGCGCTTCGGGCTGGACTTCGTCGACCTGGCGGTTTACGACCTCGACATGGGCGCGGTCAACCTGATCCGCGCGGAGACCGCCAAGCGCTACCAGGCCGTACCCGTCGGCTACACCGACGACGGGACGTTGCTGCTGGCGATGGCCGATCCGACGAACGTGCTGACGATCGACGACGTCGCGATGATGACCGGCCGGCGCGTGAAGGTCGCGGCGGCGTCGGTCGAGGATCTGAACCTGCTGCTGACGCGGCTCGCGCGGATGGACGACTCGATCGAGGACATCGTCGACGAGGAGCCCGACGCCGAACCCGAGGCCGACGTGCTGGCCGAAGAGGCCGATCGCGACGCCCCGGTGATCAAGCTCGTACATTCGATCGTCGCCCAGGCGGTCCAGCAGGGCGCCTCAGACATCCACATCAACCCCGAAGAGGGCGACACGCGCGTGCTGTTCCGCGTCGACGGGGTGCTCGCCCCGGCCGCGACGGTCAAACGGAGGATGGCGATGAGCGTCGTCTCTCGCATCAAGATCATGGGCGATCTCGACATCTCAGAGAAGCGCTTGCCCCAGGACGGCCGCTTCGCGCTGACCGTCGACGGGCGCCGCGTGGACATCCGCGTGGTGACCCTGCCGCTCGTCCATGGCGAGGGCGTCGTGATGCGGATCCTCGATGGGGGCGTGCGGGTCGAGGGACTCGACTCGCTGGGCATGCAGCAGGACGAGCTGGATCGCTTCAAGACCGCGATCAACAAGCCGAACGGCGCTGTGCTCGTGACCGGGCCGACCGGCTCGGGCAAGTCGACGACGCTGTACGCGGCGCTGAACGCTCTCAATGACGGGGAACGGAGCATCCTCACGATCGAGGACCCCGTCGAGCAGCGCATCGCGGGCGTCAAGCAGATGCAGATCGCGGCCAAGGCGGGCGTCACCTTCGACGTCGGCCTGCGCTCGATGCTGCGCGCCGATCCCGACGTGATCATGGTCGGCGAGATCCGCGACCGCGAGACCGCGCACATCGCCGTCGAGGCGGCGCTCACCGGCCACCTCGTGCTCTCGACCCTGCACACGCGCGACGCGCCCAGCGCGCTCGGCCGGCTGATCGACATGGGGATCGAGCCGTTCCTCGTCTCCTCGGCGATCGACTGCATCGTCGCCCAGCGTCTGGTGCGGATGCTCTGCAAGCACTGCAAGCGCCCGCTGAAGGTCTCCGAGACGGTGCTCGCCGAGCACGGCCTCGCCGGCGCCGAGCCCTACGAGGCGGTCGGCTGCTCGCGCTGTGGCGGCTCGGGCTACCGCGGCCGGCTGGGGCTGTACGAGGTGATGTCCGTAAGTGAGCCGATCCGGGCGCTGATCCTCGAACGCGCCTCGGTCGACGCGATGGTCGAGATCGCCGTCGGCGAAGGGATGCTGCGCCTGCGTGACGACGGGCTGGTGAAGGTGCGCGAAGGTTTGACCTCGATCGCCGAGGTCGAACGGATGACCTCGAGCCTGTTGTAGGGAGCGCCTATCCCGCCAGGCACGGCTTACAGCAGCAGCAAGATCCACTGCAAGAGCCGCGACGAGGAGCCGGCGCGGGCGCCGGCTCCTCGCTGCGTTGTAAGCGATCCCTCGAGAGAGCCGTGCCCCTCACAGGCTATGCCCGTGGGGGTGAGCCCGCGCCGGCTGGGATTACTTCTTGGGCGCCGCTTTACCGACGACCTTCTTCGCGGGCTTCTTCTTGCCCTTCTTGCTTTTCTTGGCGGTGACCGTGACCGGCTTGGGGTTCAGCCGCGTCCCACCCGAGTAGGCGCTCGGCGGGCAGCCGTTCGGCCGGCCGAGATCGAACGGCCCCGAGATCGCCTGGGTGACGATGCCTTTTTCGAGGTACGCGTAGGTGACCGTGAGCAGCGGGTCGACGCGCGGCTCGGCGCAGATCTTCGAGCCGATCGCGAACTGTCCGCTGATCGTCTCGTAGCCGGTCTTTGCCAAGCCGACACAGTTGACCGCGTAGCCGGGGACTTCCCCGGAGCAGGAGAACGTGTCGGTCAGGGGCTTGCCGGTCGGCGCGCCCAGCACGGAGGCTCCCGCGGTCACGAGCGGCGGCGTCTGGACGCCGGTCAGCGGGATCTGCGCCTGCAACTGGTAGCCGGTGATCGGGCCGTTGCAGTAGAAGACATACGCCACCTGCTGTTCTTCGCTGCCCACTTCGGGCTTCCCGGGAGCGATGCTGCCGAGGCACTCGTAGTTGTTCGGGTTCGATTCTTCCGCGTGGACGACCGCCGGGGTGGCGAGTCCAGCGAGGGCGAGCGTGAAGCCCACGAGCGCGACGAGCCACCACGTGGCCTGCTTGCGGTGGGCGGGATCTAGTGCGTGCAACGTGGGTCTCCTTGGTTGGTTTCGGAACTGCGGATGTACGGTCTGCGGATACGGCGTCAGTGCAGAAGCCCTGAGAGGCTCTGCTTGGGGGAAGTCGGGTTGAAGGTGCTCGTCGGCCGCGCACCGGCGCGGGCGAAGGGCGAGAGCAGCAGCACGCCGACGGGCGGCTCGCTGCTGAGCGTCGCGGTCGAAGCGCCCGCCGGCAGGCTCGACGCGGTCGCGTTGCCGATCGAGCCGAACGTGATCACGACGAGACCGTGCGCGCGGTAGGCGGCGCTCGCGGTGATCGCCGGCAGCGTGGCTTTCAGGAATTCGTCGGCGGCCGTGAGCGCGCCCGCGGTTTCGGGCGTGCAGGCCGCGCCGGCCGCGCCTTCCGGGCATGGGGGCTGGACGATCGAGTCGAGCGTCTGCGGCGGAACGCCGGAGAGCAGCCCGGCCTCGCTCGCGAAGGCGCTGGCGTCGAGCGAGGACCAGCCGCCGAGCAGCGTGCCGGCGGGGATGAGCTGGGAGTCGATGTAGGGCGCGGCGGCCGCCTGCGCGAGCGCCTGGGAGAAGGTGCCGCCGGAGAGCGTGATCAGCCACACGCTCGTCACGGGCGGGAGCGTGGCCTGCGCGCCGCTCTTAGGGGTGCTCTTGGCCGGCGCCTTGGTCGTGCTCGGCACGGGAGCCGGCTTCGCGGTCGTGCTCGGCGTCTTCGTGATCGACTTCGACGCGCCCGTGCTCGCTGCGCCTGTGCCCGCACCTGTGCTGGC
>Ga0182030_10024093_pt1 | contig 11211 bp, 8 predicted proteins | sample 812S3MmetaG_FD_121299 | JGI IMG/M metagenome (GOLD analysis project Ga0182030, IMG submission 121299) | Permafrost microbial communities from Stordalen Mire, Sweden - 812S3M metaG (Illumina Assembly) | ecosystem: Environmental > Terrestrial > Soil > Wetlands > Permafrost | place: Sweden...
CCGCCAAAGATCGATCGATTGAATGATCGTCAGTCTCTCCGCCGGAATCCGCAGAGTTCGCAGTTTTATTCTGAATGGTGGCAAAATGGCGCGCCATTCAGAATAAAACTACGAACTCTTATACCATTGAAATAACTATATAATTTTGTTTCGATTGGGCGAGAGACTCGACTGGGTGGCCACTTTACGCCAGGAGGGGGATAAGCGGTCAAGCTGCTGCTATCCTCCGAAAGAAACGCGCAGCCGATACGCTCGTATGGGATCAGTCCGGCGAAAGCGTCGAAGATACGGCTCAGCACGTCCTCCACTAGTGGTTCATCACAGTGATTTTGACGTTTTGATACCGAGCCATTCGAGGATCGGCAAGCTTTCGGGCGGCACGATGTCGCAGGGGGACGCAAACCATAGTGCAGCGCTCGTAGTTTGTCGGTCCGGTACCCGACCCAAGCGCGTGGTGTGAATCAGATTGTGCGGGGGTTGATTAGCGCTGCGGCGCTTCCGATTTTGGGTTAGCCATTTCCTTGTAGACTTGCTCCCTGTGAATTTCTGCACCGGACTCATCGACAACCCTGATTGAAAGAGCGGGCTCATTGAGCCGAGGGTCGTCACGAAGCCGGCGCGCCAAGTCTTTGCTATGTTCAATTGCAGCTGCGGCTGTAGGAAACGGAAGGCCGGCCCTATCCCTGACCGTGGCTCCATTCTTCATATCGAAATAATAGTTTGGCATCGGCGACCGCAAGTCGCGGTGGGCTAAACACCATGCCCCTCGATACTGCGGAAAATGGATGCTCCCGAGTGGGGCTCAAGAGCATCCGAGAGTTGCGCGGGTTTATTGGGGTCAAAGAATCAACCTCGTCAGGGGAGGATGTTTTTGCGCTGGATCAAATAACCGGCGTATCGCCCATCGCTAAATGCAACGTTAGAGCGTCGATTCGCAGGGCGGGTTGCGAAAGGAATGTCGATGCCTGGGTACTTAAAGTTTTATTACGGTGCCATATGTCAGATGGCGGACAGTACGACAGGACCTAAAAATGAAATTCAAAGAGGATCGCCCGTTAGTCAGTCCGGAGAATCCGATAGAGAGGCTCAATATTGCAAATGGAATCGAGGTCGATCATGCTGGCCGAACAGCGGTCGCGTTTCGCGCAGTGCCGCGCTTCGGTGAGGGCCTAAGCTGCGATGCCCTGCTTAGGTACCACCGTGACGGTCCGCCGAGTCGGGGTGCTCGACTTATCTTCCTGCACTGAACGCACCATCCCCGTGACCGGTAATCCATTTAATATCAATGTCGCTTTTTCGCCCCTGTATTGGGCGTGGCGACAACGTCGGGCCTCAAGTGGGTCAGTAATTTCAATAGTTTGCATGGAGGCACCAATGGTCGCGGTACGCGATACATTTCCGCAACCGAACGCAAGATATCAGCGAACCGTTAAGCAATGATTCCAATCCAGTTCGACCAATTGCGTGTGAGTCGCATCCCAACTTATCAACACCCGCGTCCGGCTATGACCTGCGCTGTTCCTAACCCAAACCTCAGTACGACCAATGCGCGGTTCGCTCCTTTTCTATGCGCACAGAATCGGCCCCGGCGCGGACTGCGTGCCGAGGCCGCTTATGTCAGAACTCCGACTGGATGCGACCTCGGGAAAAGGTCGGCCAGCAAGGTTCTTGCACTCGGGTATATAGCCCCGATCGCCCTTAGTCTTGGGCGGGCGCTTCGGCTCAGGCTGCGCGGTGTTGCGAACGGCCTCGGTCAGCATCTGACGCAGCTGCGCCTTGGTCTTTGGCGGTTCCCGCGGACCCGCCGGCGCGGTATTCGCCCCCTCCGCCTTTTGAATAAGGCGGAGGATATTAACGTTATCAAATCATTGCCGGGATTGAATTAAGGGTTCTCAAATGACCGTCCGTCAATTATCAAGCAATGTGGAAATCACTGCAAACCTTTGCCCCATCTCCAAAGCACTCAATGGCTGCGCTCGGCATCCTTTTCAGTGCGCTGATTGTAATTCTATTTTTGGCTGATCTACGGACCCGGTACCACAATGCTATCGATGCGGCAAAGAACGAGGCGTTAAAGGACGCGGCAATTCTCTCCGACAATACGGTCCTGACTTTTGAAGCCGCGGATCGCGGCCTACGCGAGGCCGAACTCATACGTCTTGGCGGTCTCACTGGAAATTACGCAACGCCCGACGCTATGAACGCTGCGCTACGCCATGTGGTGCAAACTTCTCCTTTCGTCGTAGCCGTCGGCTGGACTAACGCCGTTGGCGATCTGCTCGCCCACTCCTACGATAAGACGCCGCCCCGGGTGAATATCGCGGACTTGCCGCACTTTGTGGCACAGCGTGACGGCGGAACAGATCGACTGTTCATCGCGGAACCCTTCAGTTCTTCCGCCGGCGATAGATGGCTGATCGCGGCGTCGCACCGTCTAAATAATGCGGATGGCAGTTTTGCCGGTGTCGTAACCGCGCCGCTCGATCCATCCTACTTCAATCGAACTTTCCGTTCCTTCAATCTCAGCAATGGTGGCGCGATATTGCTACTGCATCGATCAGGGCAACTTCTCGCGCGAGAGCCGGTCGTAAAAAGTGCAATCGGGAAATCATTTGCGGCTGGCCCACTACTAACCGAGTATCTTCCAAGATCTGACGCTGGGTCCTACGAAACTGTAAGCGTCGTCGATGGAACGGCGCGCATTGTTGGATACAAGGTGGTGCCGGGTCTGCCCCTTGTTTTGCTTGTCAGTTACACGCGCACGGCCGTGCTGGCGCCATGGTACCAGCACCTATATCAATTCGGGTCGCTGCTCATTCTGATTGTCGCCTCGATATTGGCGGGCACCTTCGTGCTCGTCAGGCAAACAAGCAGCCTCGCTGAGAAAACCGCCGCTGTTGAGGCAGCTAACACGCGGTTCGATGCCGCCTTAAGCAACATGTCGCAAGGCCTGTGCCTGTTTGATGCGAACAATAATCTGGTGATTGCGAACAGTCGCTTCCGCGAGATGTACGGCCTCCCGGAAGAAGCCGTCAGACCCGGAACACCCTTATCGCAGATTTTGGAACACCACGCTGAGCGCGGCGAGAAGAGCGATTTATCCGTCGAAGAGCACGTTCAGACGATGCTGGCGGAGCTCAATCAGGTTTCTTCACTTGCCGATGGGCGTGTGATCTCGATTAAACGCACCCCGATGTCGAAAGGGGGCTGGGTGGCGACCCATGACGACATCACCGAGCTAAAGCAAAGCGAAACGGCCCTTTTGAAGAGCCAGGCGATGCTCCACTCGACCCTGGCGGCGCTTAGCGAAGGCGTGGTCGTCCAGGATGTGAATGGTCGCATTATTTCCTGCAATCCGGCCGCCGAAAGAATCCTCGGGATCAGGCCCGGCGATCTACCAGACGCAAACTCGGTCGTTTCTCGCCGACAGAGCATCCATGAAGATGGCAGCGACTTCCCGGAGAGTGAACACCCCGCGATGATAGCGCTTGCGACAGGCAGGCCGCAGCATGATGTGATTATGGGGTTGCGGAGTGACGACGGATCCTTTGCATGGATCGCGATAAATTCAACTCCAATCCATACCGACGGAAACACCGAGCCGACGTCGGTCGTGACGTCGTTTGCCGACATTACGGTGCGTAAGCAAGCCCAGGAGGTCTTAAGGGAGGCAATCAGCGCCAGCCCTGACGCTCTTGTAATCTATGATGAAAACGACCGGTTGATAACCTGCAACGAAGCCTATCGCCGGATATACGCGCAGTCCGCGGCGGCAATTCATCCTGGGGCATTGTTCGAAGACGTTCTGCTTTGCGGCCTTGAGAACAATCAGTATCCCGAAGCCGGCGAAACACCCGCGCAACGGTCCGCATGGCTCGCGGAAAGGATGAGATTGCATCGGGCACCCTCGACGGATGCGATTCAGCGGTTGTCGAACGGCCGGTGGATCCAGCTACGTGAGCGTCGAACCGCGTCAGGGCTCACCGTAGGTTTCCGGATAGATGTGACCGAGCTTCACCAGAAGACCGCGAAACTACAGGCGTTAATCGACAATTTTCCAGGCGGGATCTCGTTCCTCGATACCGACTACAATATCGTGGCCTGCAATCAAACGTTCCGCACGTTGCTTGACCTTCCGGAAGAGCTGTTTCGAGATGGGCTGCCTTCGCTTGAAATGGTTCTCCGCGCCAACGCCCTGCGCGGGGAATTTGGCCCCGGCGATCCGGACGAACACGTGCGCGAGCGAATGACACTTGCGCGAAAAGAAGGCCCGCAACTGTTCCAGCGGACGCGTCCTAACGGCACCGTGCTGGAGATTCGCGGCACACCGATCAAGGGCGGCGGATCCATTAGAACGTTCATGGATATAACTGCGCGACGCGCGGCGGAGAAACAATTATTTGACAGCGAACGGCGTGCACAAGAGAAGTCGGCGACACTCGAGCTCACGCTTGCGCATATGAGCCAGGGTCTATCGATGTTCAATGCGAGCGGGCAGCTGATGGTCTGGAATGACCGTTACGCCGAGATATATGGCCTCCCGCCCGGGCTGCTGAAGCAGGGCGTCAACGTCAGCGCCATAGACGAGCACGTGTCACGGACCGGCTGCCTGGGAACAGATGAACCGGATTGGCGGCAAAAACTGGCCGACAAGATCTCCTTCGCGGCGACGCTTAGGTTCAGCGACGGGCGCGTGGTCAGGGTTGTCCGTACACCGATCAAGGGTAGTGGATGGGTGGCAACCCACGACGATATCACAGAGCAAATACGCGCTGAGGCATCGTTGTTTCAACAGTCCGCAGAGCTTGCGCGTATCAACATGCAATTCGACGCTGCGTTGAGCACCATGACGCAAGGGCTTTGCATGTTTGACGGTCAGAAACGGCTCGCGGTCTGGAACCAACGCTATGCGGAACTATACCAATTGCCGCTGGACTTGTTGAAAGTCGGAACGCCTCACGATGCGATTATCGCCGACCGTGTCCTCCGTGGTATTCTCAAGGGAGAAGCAAGCGATTCCGCCGCCAAGGCAAAGATTGCTGCATTGGGGCAACTTCCAAAAAGCGCGACATCGAGCAGAGTCGACGAATTTGCGGATGGGCGCCTCATACTCGTTACCCGGCAGCCAACGACGGATGGCGGCTGGTTGGCGACCCACGAAGACATTACCGAACGGCGCCGCGCCGAGGCCGAGATCGTTCATCTGGCGCGGCATGATGTGCTGACAGGACTTGCTAACCGCGCAGAGTTTAATGCGAAGCTCGAAGAGGCGAGCAAGCGTCTTAAACGGAACGGTAGCGCAGTCACCTTGATGATGCTCGACCTCGACAAATTCAAGGCCGTCAATGATACCCTTGGGCATCCCGCCGGTGATCAATTATTGGTTGAAGTGGCCAGGCGTCTCCAATCTTCGGTTCGGGAAACGGACGTCCTGGCGCGCCTCGGTGGCGATGAATTTGCGATCATCCAGGAGGGCGGACCCAATCAGCACGAGGGCGCTATCGCGCTGGCGCTCAGGATCATAAATGCCATTAGCCAGCCATTTGATCTCAACGGCCAGCAGGCCAGCGTTGGGACAAGCATCGGGATTGTCCACGCCCCGGAGCACGGTATTGTACCTGACGAACTCCTGAAAAGAGCCGACCTCGCGCTCTACAGCGTCAAGTCCAATGGACGGAACGATTTCCGGGTGTTCCAAGACGAGATGCTGGAGGTCGCTCACGGCCAGAAATCAGCAGAGAGCGAGCTGCGGGACGCCATCGCACGGGATGAATTTGAGCTGTATTACCAGCCGGTGGTGGACATCAAAACACGGCAGGTTTGCGGTGTTGAGGCGCTGGTTCGCTGGCGGCACCCGACGAAGGGTCTAATTGCGCCAGACCAGTTCATCCCGCTCGCGGAATCCACTGGCCTGATAGTGCAACTCGGAGAATGGATCTTGCAGCAGGCTTGCATTGATGCAGCATCGCTGCCTGCGCATGTTAAGGTCGCGATCAATATTTCGGCGGTACAATTCAAGAAGGGCAATCTATTCGACCTCATCCTGTGCTCGTTGGTCGAGACCGGCCTTGCGCCTGAACGGTTGGAACTGGAGATCACCGAAACCGCCCTGCTCGACAACCAGAAAGCGCATCTCACCACCATACGGCAGTTGAAGAATCTCGGGATATCCATCGCGCTCGATGATTTCGGCACCGGATATTCGTCGATAAATTATTTGACCATTTTTCCGTTCGACAAGATCAAGATCGACAAGTCCTTTACACAGGGCGCTCTCAATCGTCGCGATTGCAAGGCGGTGGTTGCCTCAACGCTCGCACTGGCTCAGGGGCTCGGTACCGTGACGACGGCTGAGGGGGTCGAGACCGAAGAACAGTTCGAATACATGCGTAAGGCAGGGGTAGACCTCATACAGGGCTACCTATTTGGCCGGCCTGTTCCAATCTCTCAACTCGCCCTAGACAATGCAATCTCGCCCAAAGAAATGGTGGCATAGGCGAATCCCGGCGACACCGAAGGATAAGTTTGTCCAGCGGCTTTGAGGGCCAACACAAACTAAGAGTGCAGGAGTCAATCCTTAGTTAGATCGTATACCTTCCGAAGCTGTTTCTGAATCTGCTCGATGCGTTTGGCGCATGGACGATGACCGCATTAGTAGTCGGGCGAACGCTTCCTCTACAGTACTCATGGGCGCGTTCGTCTGGAACGGTTCTGACATATAGACCCTGCGCTCGTCCAACGCGGACGCAAGGCAATAGCGCCAATCAGCGGCGCTCGCCGATGTCGTGGCGATCAGGGAAATGCTGATCAGAATGATTCCTAATCTCATGCGCGCCCCGTGCTTGAAGCCTCGCGGCAATGGACCTCATGACAGCGGCAATCCGTCAAGCCAATCAGGAAATGTTTTTTGCGAGGCTGAACTGTCCTCCTCAAAAGCCGGGGTGATCAAAAAGTGCGTTTGATTGATCATTAGCAGAAGTTGAAATGCCATTGTCGAGTTTAGGGTGCCGGGAATGAGGTCCGCTGGGGATAGCGCGCAGGCGAAAGCTTGCGCCACGCCTGCCACCGAAGTCACAGTTCGTCGAGCGGCCGAGAATTCGCTTTTAATTCAATTCCAGCCCGCGCTCAACAATTTCGCGAAGTCTTTTGACGCAACTCAAGGAAGGCGCAAAGCGAATCCGATAGAGATGACTACGGTGACAGTTGCCTCCCGAGGGGACTGTATGCGGAGTTGATTCGACTTGACAGATCGCGATACCTGGTACGTTTCCTATCGTTCGAATATCACGCCCATCCGCGACGATGGGGAGCGCAGGTCCGCTCGCGCAGCCCGTACATTTAAGACCGAAGCACAAGCTAAGAAATTTGCGCAGGAGGTGATCAACGACGGCTGGAGCGCGATTGCCGGGACCTTGAATCCCCATACGCCGAAGAAGACCGTGGCGTCGACGCAAATTCTCGATTGGATCGCCGGCAAATACTGAGAAAGGATTTGTATGTGCGGGCAGCTGATTGTCTTATCCAAGATGATCGTCTCGACGCTGGGCATAGGTGAGGTAGAGGTCAGCGTTCGAAGCGACCATGCTTATGGATGCTTTGCCCGATCGTGGCTCTCCAATGAGCGGCCGCTTCGCGCCAACAGCGGCCGTTGCCTGACTTAATCGATCTTGTCCCTCGATCGCGAACTTGCATTGTCGCGCGACCTGGTATCACCACTCAACATCGCATCCGTCCTCTGCACTCATTCGGCGCCACGGAGGCTAGGCTCCCCTGTCAAGACGCTGGGCTTTCTCAACGAGATCGAGTGCCTGATCTCGCAAATCTCGCTTGAGCACCTTGCCGAGCGAATTTCGCGGCAGAGCGTCGACAATGAAGACGTATTTGGGCTTCTTGTAGCCAGCGACCAGGCTGCGGACATGCTCCACAACCGAGCCGGCAGTGGGATTTTTGCCCGGCGCGCGCTCTACAAAGGCCGCGACGGCTTCGCCGAATACAGCATCGGGTACTCCGACCACCGCTGCGTCGGCAATGTTCGGATTTTGCAACAGCGCCTGCTCGACCTCCTTGGTATAGATATTGAAGCCGCCGCTGAGCACCATGTCCTTCTTGCGATCGACAATATAAAGGTAGCTTTCATCATCGGCCCTGGCGACGTCACCGGTATGGATCCATCCATCCTTGATGGTCTTGGCGGTCTCCTCCGGGCGATTGTAATAGCCGCGCATTACCGAATAGCGGCCGGGCTGCCCCACGCGCACCAGCAGTTCGCCCGGCTCGCCCGGTTGCACATCCTTGCCGGCATCGTCGACGATCCGGACCTCGACGCCGGGCGTCGGCCGGCCGATCGACGAGGCGTGATCGAACTGCTCCTCGTGCGAAAGCGAGGTCACACCGCCCACTTCGGTCATCGCGAAGAACGACACCAACCGCACGTTCGGCAGCAACGCCATGAACTGCCGCTTCAGCTCGACCGGAAACGCCTCACCGGTCACCACGATCCTTCTCAGCGAAGCGCAGCGTGGCGGACCGGCCATGATTTCGGGAAGCAGCATCCGGCATACGGTCGGGACCATGCCGACGACGGTGATGCCTTCCCTCGCGATGGTCTCGACCGTCTCGCGCGGATCGAACTTCTTCATGACCACGAGCGTGCCGCCGAGCGTCAGCGAGTTGGCGAGCCGAGCAAAGCCGGTGCGATGAGCGAGCGGTGTCGTGACCAGATAGCGGTCTTCGCTCGAAATTCCCCATTCGACCGCGTTCACGAAGCAATGCTGAACCACGATGTTGGCGTGGGTGATGATGGCGCCTTTCGGTTCGCCCGTCGTTCCCGACGTATACATGATGATGGCGTCATCGGATTCGATGGACAGCGGCGGCAGCGGGCCGGGAGCCGCTTGCGCGATCTCGGAATAGGCGACCGCGCCCGCAACATTCTCTCCGGTGGTGATGCGGACAGCGTCGGGGTTGGCCTGCAGCACTTCGGAAATCGACGCCCCATCGCCGTCGAACACGATCGCCCGCGGCTGGCTGTCGGAACAGATGTGCTGCAGCTCGTTCGGCGTCAGCCGCGTCGTGACCGGGATCACGATCGCGCCCAGCGTGAACGCCGCATAGAACAGTTCGACGATCTCCACCCCATTGGAAAGAAAGAGCACGATCCGGTCCCCCGGACCAATGCCCTGCTTCCTCAGTCCGTTAGCGACGCGCTGGATTCTCCCGCAGAGATCGCGATAGGCAAGCCGCTCACTGCCGCAAATCAAGGCGATCTTGTTGGGATGGCGCTCGGCTTGAGCGCGAAGAATGGTTTCCAGACGCATGCCGGCTACCTCAGACGACGTTGAACGCCGGATACTGGACGTCGTCCGAAAGCTTGTCCCACGCCACTTCGACGCGCTGACCGATCGCCACCGAGTCCGGATCCTTGTTCAGGATGTTGCCGAGGATGCGCACGCCATCGTCGAGCTCGACGGTGGCCACCGAAAGCGGAAGTCGACCATCGAGACCGGGCCCGGGAACGCGGATCACCGTGCAGGCGTAGATCGTGCCCTTGCCCGATACTTCGCGCCATTCCAGGTTGCGGCTGCCGGTGAAGATGCTCACCGGCCGTGGATAATGCTGGAACTGCCCGGTGTCCTTGCAGTACTGCAGGACCAGCTTGCTGGCCTTGGCGCCGTCCCAAAACGGTTTGGTGTCGACGTAAACCGAGGGTTTCGGGACCGGACGTCCCGCCTTTTCGTCAGCCATTTCATGCCTCCAGGATCATAGCGGCGCTGGTACCCCAGTTCCGCGCGTAGGGAATGACGCCGATGCCGGTCACCAGCGCGTTGTTCGGATTTGCCACCTGGCGCCCGCCGCCTTCGCCGAACATCTGGCGAACGGCCTCGGCAAGGTTGAGCCCCCCGCTGGCAAGCCCGGGCTGACCGGCCGAGATCTGGCCGCCCCCGGTATTCAGCGGCAGCGTTCCCTTGTACGACAGGTCGGTATCGAGGATAAAGTCGCTGCCCTGGCCGCGCTTGCAGAAGCCGAAGTCCTCGAACTTCATTAGGACGGCGATGGTGAAGTCGTCATAGGGCTGGAACGTGCGAATATCCTTCGCCGTCAGTCCCGACTGCTTGAACACCTTCGGCGCCAGCGCGGAAAATCCGGTCTCGGTGATTTCCGACAGCGGCTTGGTGCCGTTGAAGTTGGTCACCTCGGCATAGGCCGTCGGATATACCATCTTCGTGATCCCGAGACTGCGCGCCTTCGCTTCGGTCGTGACCAGGAAGGCGTTGGCGCCGTCGCAGAACATCACGCAGTCGAGCAGCCGCAGCGGATCGGCAATGACGCGCGACTTCTCATAGTCCGCCATCGTGATCGGCGTCTTGAATTTGGCGTAGGCATTGTCGTTGTGCAGCGCATGCTCGCGCTGGGTGATGGCGATCTTGCCGAGCGCTTCCGGCTTGATGCCGTAGAGATGGTTATATCGGCTCATCAGCAGACCGAAGGTAGCCGGAGGCCCCTGCACGCCGGCCGGATCCTGGAACTCGGAGCGGTACGCGCCGTAATTGGCGCGCCACGCCGTGCTCGGAGCATCCGCCGACAGCACCACGGCGACCTCGCAATGGCCGTCGCGAATCGCGGAGGCCGCGCGGGCCACGCCGCCCGTCGCAGAACAGCCGCCGGTGCCGCCGTAATTGAGCCAGTTGGGCGTCAGCCCTAGCGCCTCGGTCATATAGACGGCGAAAAATGGATTAGGACATTCGCTCAGCGGCGTCGTCACCGACAGGCCGTCGATGGCATCCTTCTCGATCCCGGTCGCGGCGAGCAGCTTGGCCAGCGCCTCGCCGCCCAGATCGTACGCGCTGCGTCCGGTCTTGAAATCGATGGCTGTCTCCGAATAGCCGGCGATCACGATGTCTCGTTTTTTGGCTGTCATGTTCATTCTCCGCGGAATTCTGGCGACCGCTTTTCACGGAAGGCCTTTAGCCCTTCGTCACGATCCTTGGTGAAATAGAGCAGGAAGGAAGCATCACCCTCCGCATCGAATCCGTCAGCCAGCGACATGTCGACGCCACGGTCAATAACGGACTTCGTCATCATCACCGGGATCGGCGCGTTGTCGCTGATGCTTTTTGCGATCTCGCGAGCCTTATCGAGCGCCTTGCCCTGTTCGGTGACGTGATTGAGGATGCGATAGCGTTCCGCTTCCGCTGCGGTTATCCGCCGGCC
>Ga0182030_10024096_pt1 | contig 11210 bp, 14 predicted proteins | sample 812S3MmetaG_FD_121299 | JGI IMG/M metagenome (GOLD analysis project Ga0182030, IMG submission 121299) | Permafrost microbial communities from Stordalen Mire, Sweden - 812S3M metaG (Illumina Assembly) | ecosystem: Environmental > Terrestrial > Soil > Wetlands > Permafrost | place: Sweden...
AGTGTACTAATGCTGTGTTTTGTGAGGGGTAGGCGAGGGGTAGGTGTAGGTAGGGGGGGGGGGGAGGGGGAGGATTCACATGGGATTTTGTGAAATCTGAGGTGAACCTACCTGATTGTTCTAATACACTTCGCGCGCTCTGCATAGCTCTGGGATCGCTCCCTTTGTTCCAACCTACCACTCAGCTCGGCAGTCTGCAAAATTTTAGCTAGGCTCTCTAACAAGGGCATCTGCTCCGGGTAGAAATACCTTTACTAGAAATAACAACTTGTACGCCACTATTTGTCTATCAACTCGCTTTGATCTTTATCTTATGATTACTCGTATCTTATGACCCCTCGTTGACCAGAGCTATTATTGAAATATTATTCTATTGAAATGTTAAAGTACCAACCGGATCAGCCAAGTAGGCACCTATGGCATGGAAGGACTTGGGAGAGATCTCTTAGGGGAAGCGATATATTATACTCCATTTCTACCACAAGTATATTTATTTTTCTTTCCACACAAAAATATTTTTGGCACTCAGAAAACAAATTCATTCTTTCTTTCAACTTATACAACCGTGCCATAGCCACACACCAAGTAACCAGCAATTTCAAACTCCAATTATACACATTCCTTTTTACGCCCTTTTGAACCTCTTATCTACTTTCAATCTAACGAATTACTGCAGGCGTAGATTTCCTGATGTTACTCATCATCAAACCGCTACCCTACGATTGTAGCTGCGAAGGCTGACTCGCTTGTAAGACCTTCTGCATCTCCTCGATATCGAGAATCGTGTCGTTGAATACATCGCCGAGTTTGGCTGCTACGCGGTTGCGGTTATATTCCCCTCTCATCTCCCATAATGTCTCCATTAGCTCGCGATTGATCTGCTCCAGTTGCTCGACTGAACAGCCGCTGGAACCTTCCGTGAATTGCTTCAGTAGAGCTGCAAGGAAGTACTCGTCGAGGATAAAGTCCTTTTGTGATGAAGCTTGAGACGAAGTAACTTCGATAGGTGAGTCATTGAGGATATTGGCGAAACCCGATGGCTTCCTGCCCGTTTGCAAGCGAGAAGGTGCGGTGAAGGCTGGCACTGCAGGATTTTGAGAATATGAATTGCCTGAGCTAGTGGTCTGCGATGGGTATGTCTGAGCAATAGCGCCACGTGCAAGACCATGAGCTTGTGAGTGTGGCCATGGGTCATCGCTACTTGTGCCGCTCTTGCCTGCATCGTCGGCAGTATCTTGCAGCTGGCTTTCTGGATTTCCTTGGGTATCTGGGAGCTGAGAATCTGCTGCTGGCCTTTCTACCGGACTGGATGGAGTGACTCCATTGGTAGCTTGAGTGCTCCAACCTTCTGAAGTTTTCTTGCCCGACGTCGTTGTAGAAGCGTCATTGATCATAGCATGAGGAGAAAAATCGCGAGAGATCTCCTGGAATCCAGAGCGCTGTGAGATCTGAGTATTACCTTGAGTATTCCCGGCTGTGGCAAGACCGGAAAGATTTGAAGGCCATTGCTGATTAGAAGGCTGCATGCTTTGGGTTGTTGGAGACGTTTCCTGAGGGTTATCATCGGTCCCGCCCATTTCTACATCCTCCCTATTGCCATTTGAAGTGCCGTTACTCATATGAGGCTCATTGGACTTCGCCGAGACACCGTTTGACAAGCTGTCTGAAGAGTGGAGCGGCGTCGCCAAAGCCGGTAGACTTCCAGGGACCGTCACGCCCAACCTTACTGGTCCTGATAGATCTGTATCGGGTCTACTTAGTGCCGAAATGAATCCAGCAGCCTGTCCCTCTCGCTTCCTCCGCTTCTCTTCCTTTTCCTTTGCTCGCTGCAGCTGTCTCAGATAAACATTTTCACAATCAGCAAAGACAGGTTGTGCCTCCATCAAACCAATGTCAACTTCGACATTTGAAAGGAGTTCGTTTGCTCTGAGTGTGCGTTCCTTATCTCCAATGTGCTTTGCGTCTTTCGCGAGAGATCTAATATCGGCGAGAAAATCCTTCGGGCGTGCGTAGAATCCGTTGGATAACCTTTCCTCAATCGTCGTTGTTTCCAAATTATAAAAAAACTTCCCACTTGAAGTCTCCCGTAATCCTTTAACACCATCCTTGTCTACATCCAATTCGAAAGGTCGAAATGTTGCTATGTCAGGGCGTACATAATTGGGGTCCGCTTCGTCGTAAAGGTATTGGATTTGACTTTGTTGAATAACGGGTGCTCGAAATTTCCTGTATTTTTTCTGGATTTGATCCATGATGGGCTGGATCTGTATCTTAAGAAGATTCAAGAGCTGATGATCGCGCTGCTTTTGTGCCTTGATCTCTGCCTTGGTAGGTGGTTTTGGAGGCGGAGGGGGAGCAATCTCCAGGACTTCAAGCTTTCTCTTTTTACGATTAAGCGGTTCCGGGAAATCCTTGGGTGCCTTTTTAATATAAGTGATTATCGCGTTGAAGAACTCTTCACGGGTTTTCTGAGCAGGGTTAGCTGAATTAATGATATCAAGCCAAACATCAAATACGCACTTTAGATGGACGTTTGATCGTGAAGCTGTTCTTCTTCGAGAATCCAAAGAGGTCCCGAATGAGTTCAGGATTTAGCTTATCGAGTGGCGCATCAGTTATACCCAAAACCAAAACAGGATCAGTGGGAGGGATCGATCTAAGCAGACCGAGGAAAGTTGTGATAACAGCCTCACTGAGAGTATGATACCACGTCTCGATCCCGGGTAAGTAGATCACACTAGGCCTGTGACGTTTCACTTCCGCGAACAATTGCACTATGGCAGCCTCGGCAGACTTCACGGGTTAGTTGAGTCTTTATTATGGAAGGAAAGGCATTACCCTTGCGGAATCACTATATATCGTAGGAAGGTCAAAACTCTGCACATGTAGGCCTTCAAAATGGTTCAACAAACCACCACCAAGATAGGCTTGTCCCATCCCCGGCTCGCCGCATATGAGCAACCGAGGACGAAATACTCGAGATTTCTCGAACTCTTGCTGCAAAGTCTCTCGGCCAAAACCTTGATCTTCGTCATCATACTGCTCATACATAGCTTCTTGTAAAGCTGTGGTCTTTTTCTTGATCGGGATCAAAGCATCCACGATGTTTTCAATTTCCTTTAGTTGATCTCGAAGGAGTGGCTCAACCAGTTTAGGAAGTGGCGCTGCTCCCGATGAAGTTGATCGTTCAGACGAAGGAATCATCTTCTTGACAGAAAGCATAAAGTCTTTCGCCGTAATCTTGATCTTATCTGCATCGACTTTGAGCTTGTCGTTTGAAGAATAAATTTGAGGATAGGTGCGTTGAATAGCATTCAAAGCTGCTTCCGTACAAAGAGCGCGTAGATCCGCACCTCCATAGCCTTTGGTGATATGGGCAAGAGAGTTCTTGAAGTTGTCATCAATGCCCCAATCTTTAGTGTGAATATTGAGGATAGATTTTCGGCCTTCGATATCAGGAAGAGGGAAGTAGAACTCCCTGTCAAAACGACCTGGTCTTCGCAAAGCTGGATCGATATTATCTGGCCTATTCGTCGCTCCTATAACGATGACTTGACCACGACCATCCATACCATCCATCAATGCAAGTAAGGTTGAAACAATGGATGCATGAATTTGCTCTTGTTTACTCGATCGCACAGGAGCCAACCCATCGATTTCATCGAAAAAGATGATACTGGGCTGAGTTTTCCTGGCCTCTTCGAATAAGAGTCTAAGTTGTCTTTCCGCTTCACCTACCCACTTGCTTAGAGCATCTGCACCCTTTCGCATGTAGAAAGTTATCTTGCGGCCTCCAGATCCCACACTAGCTGCGAGAGCTCTAGCAAGCAGAGTCTTACCAGTACCAGGCGGCCCGTGGAACAGAACACCTCGAGGGGGCGTGACGTGAAATTTCATAAAGAGCTCAGGATAAAGGAGTGGCATCTGCACCATTTCCTTCAATTGGTCGATGTGACCTTCCAGACCACCAATCTTGCTGAAATCGACGTTCTGGTCAACACCAAGAGGGTCGGCATCTGCCAAAGCTTTTTGACTCTTGACCTTCCCAAGATTGGCTGGTGTTCCGGCGATAGCTGCCATAGCATCAGTGTTGTGAGTCTGGCCTAAGCCAGGCAGTAATCCCGGCGGAAGTGCAGAGGTAGGTGTCATTCCAACGTTGCCACCAACATTGCTTGGCCTTTGCATAGTTTCCTCGTCACTACTATCAGAATCGACACCGCCCGTGGCACCAGTTCCCCACGGCCCACCAATGATTGGGGCAGGACCTCCACCACCTCCAAAGGGCCCAAAGGTAGAATAAAGATTTCGTTCCCAGCGTTGACTAGCACCATTGCGACCTCCTCTTGCTCTTTGAGTAGGAGTTGGAGCAGCGTCTTCTCCATCTTCATCCGCAGCATAGATCTGATCCATTGGCTTGATGCTATAATCTACAGGCTTCCGCTCGCGACGACCCTTTACTTCGTAGAGGATTTCTGGGTCTCTTCTAGGTCTTCTTCGAGTGCCCGCCTTAAGATCTTGAAGCTCCTCAGCCAATTCATCTTCATCAAGCTCAAGTTCCTCTGAAGCACCAGATGTACGTCTTCGAGAATTGCTCTTTGACTTGCCCTGTCTTCTACTTCTCCCACGACCACTCGGACTTGAGTCAAATTCATCATCATCAGCCTTGCTCTTTTTTGCCTCAGCATCAGAGGCAGAGATCTCCTCATCCGAAGCTTCGTCAACGGGTTCAAAATCGCTACTTGCCTCTGCACCAGCTTTACGTTGCTTGGATTTAGACCCACGAGTTAAACGTCGAGGTCCCAGATCAGATTGAACAAGTGCTGTTTCTTCTGGCTCTTCTTCAACTTGCAGTCCTGCACGGGAACCCCTGGTACGCGTCCTAGTTACCGGCATATCATCAGAATCATCATCGTCGATGACGACCGCCTGCTGGGCCTGGCCTTCATCAGCTCCCACTTGTACATCGACGTCTTCTGCATCAATGGCCGGGGCATCGTATTTCTCAATTTGATCTTCCGCATCATCGGTGCCAGCGATCTCGGTCGGCATTTCAGTGTCTTCACCTTGTTGTTCGTAGGAACTCGTCTCGTGGGCTTCTTCCTTGATTGTAGATGCAGGCAGTTTGACACCCTTTGAACCTTTCCTCGGTCTACCTCGTCCGATGGGTTCTGGACTTCGAGATGCGCGAATGGCATGGCGACCGGACGTTGACAATTCCACCGGTTCATCATCATCTTCGGTCCGAGCTCGAGTTCTTCGTGTCGATACACCAGCAGAAGTAGGTTCTACACTTACACCCCCACGCGTCCGTGCGGAACTTCCAGCTCTGGTTGTACGAGCCGGTAGAGATGGCGTTGCAACTTTGAGTTTGACAATCTTGGACCGTTTATTCTTTATGGGTTCTTCATCGGAATCCACTTCAGGGCTTAAAACCGCCCGCGATCGCTTGGATTTTTTCGACTTAGCATCTCCTTCACTCTCATCGTCACCCAAGAACTCGGCCGCATCACTATCACTTGGTTCTTCATAGCTGATTGCCTTCTTAGCGGCACTCCGGACCGCTCTTCCTGTTTTTTCGTTCATCTCGAACTCCTCTTCCTCTTCTTCTTCCGAAAACGATTCTTCTAACAAGCTATCCTCAACATCGTCGTCAGACACGTCCGAACCCTTATATTTTGTGCGCTTTCGCGGTCCGCCCGATGCCCTCTTCCCTTGTGATCGAGATTTCTTTGCAGATTTTCGAGGCCTATCTTCTGTCGGATCAAAGTCGGTGTCGTTGGAGTCCGACTTGTTAGGGTCGAAATTTTCAAGCTTGCGCTTTGCAGCTGGCATGACGAGTATTCCGCGCAATTGGGATAGTGAAGTGAAATATCGCACTTATGAAGTTCGAGAAGATACCGAATGAGTAGGGCTGTACGTAGATTCAAACATGAATCATTGCGCGTGGGACTTGTTGATCCGGATTCCGTTGACGAAGTCGTCCGTGAGGCAGTTCAACACATCTGCAGAACGAGAAATTCGAACAGTTGCACAGTGAAAGAGTTTTTCTATTAGAAGCGCTATGCAAAGATTGATTAATGAGATAAAGAAGGGAGAAAATTGATGGATTTTTTCAAGGTCAGCGCCAAATGAAGAATTGCCAAAGTCGCGTACGGACCAGGCCAGGTACTAGTAAACGAATCAACCCACGATTCGGCTACCACGCAAGCGAGAGCCACCACCCATCTTTAGACGGCAAATCCACTCATCTTGAAAATTTGGAAAGGCAACAGAAATGCATGAGAAAGAGGATATTCGAACACTCGAATAGCTCCATCTCAACAATAGAAAAGTCCTCGATCATCAAAGCCATGTTTCAGAGACGTGTCTGCGCTTTGAACTCGCAACTTTCGAGTTGGTTAAAAGGGCCAAAATTTGGAGATGTTGGAGAGGGAAAAGAACAATTTCTTCGAGGGATTTCTTATGCTCGTCGTCGATGGCTAGTGAGTGCGGCTTAAAACCTTAATGCGATTAAGGCCTGTTCCTGGATCTTGGAGTCGCGAGGAGGATCACGTGACTATTTACTAGTACACGGTGTGTCTTCTAAAAAGGCTTCAAGGAGTTCTCAATGCATAGGAACACTTGGCTGTCCAGTATCTCCAAATTCTGTTTGTTTTGAGACCTCGAAAAATCATGGTTTTCGGCCACTTTTCAGGCGCTTTCGGATACGCCCCTGAACTTGAGCCACTTTTACAACACCGTTACAAAATCTGTTTCATTATCCTAAGACTTTAACAAAGTATAATAAGTCGCTGTATCATGTTACAACTTAGCAGCTCTTAACTTCGTACTATCCGTCCTCCTCCCTTCATCATCCTGCTCCGCCACCCTCAAATCCGGCAACTTCGCTGGCATGATCCTCCTCGGCACAGCACCTTCTACAACAGAATACTTCGAGAAGTCCGTGACACCTTCATAATCACGAAGAAAATCCTCGTCTAGTTCTAGTGACCCATTGACCGTTTTGGCTGGGGCACGCAGCATGGCCAAAATCGCGTCAGAATAGATCGTGGGTTTACGCAAATCTCTCTCTGCTGTTGGATCTGTCTTGGTCATTGTGCCGGTGGCTGCTGATTCAATTGCCTAAATGCTGTTAGACATCTCAATCTAGGTATCTGTGTGAAAAGAACTTACAGAAGCAGGCCAAATCGAGGTAATCGCCATCTCGCTCCTCCCCTCCCTCTCAAAATCCATCGCCAACCCCATAGTCAAAACACTCATCCCCACTTTTCCCATAGCATACGCTGTCTTCCCTCTAAAGAATCGCGAGTAAATAGGCGGGCTAACAACAATGATCCTCGCTTTCCAACCTTGATTCTTGAAATGAGGGAGACAGGCTTGGATGGTGCCGTAAAGACCTTCTGGGTTGACACGTTGCATGAGTTGAAATCGTTTCATGGGTGTGTTTTCTACGGATGCCCACCATATGGCTCCGGAGTTGTAGATGAGTACATCGATGCGTCCATATATCTATTTATATTAGCTAGATGTTTACTCTAGATTTGGGCATTCCAACCTTTATCGTCTCCTCCACAAGCCGTTGCACACTCTCAAAATCTCTTGTGTCAACCGCAATAGCAGTTGCGTGACCTCCCACCTCCCTTATCTCCCGCTCTACAGTGCTAATTGTCGATTGTTGGGAGTTGGGATTGGGAGGGAATGGCTTCACTGCTAATGCGTCGCTGGTTGATTTCGCTGCTACCACGACTAAAGGATTGAATCAGAACTCGTTCCTTTTGAATTGTGGGACTTTTTTTTACCAGCGTACCCATCCTTCGCAAGATCAATAGCTACCTGCCTCCCAATCCCTCTCGATGCGCCAACGACGAGAGCTACTTGTTTATTTGCTGCCATATTAGTTGTGTCTTAAGTGACTTCGTCTAACAGCAGTGGTAAGACTGTTGTCCAGATTTGCATGTTCAATCCCATTCTTATGTTCTTGTTGTTGTAAAACTCGAAATGGCAGCTCGGGAAGAGGATGTGTTTAGTGATCGACCTCGGCTGGCTGACGTGAAGCTCTCCCCGCGACTCTCGTGCGTAAGAGCAAAATACAACGTTCTCGATTGACTTTAATTCAAAGCACTCAAGCTTTTTAATAAAAGTCTGTCAACATTCTTCACGTTTGCAAAGAAGATTTTTGAAATTAGAAAGCCACTCTTACGCCAGCTACTTGGCCCAGGTATCTGGCCAACCAATCTCACGTGAGGAAGCTCGACTTGGATAGTAGTTCTCCTCGCCTCATATATACAGCTTTTAAGGCGTCATGGGGGGACATATTGATTGCTACATAGATCTCTGTACGTATCAGTAATCGCTACCCCTCATCCAAACCCCAACGCCTTACCTCAAATCTTAGCTAACTCATATCTAGCCTCCTTCTACAGCTACCTCACCCTCACCTACCTCCTCAAAAACCAAGAAATCCTCTCCTCCCACAACGTTACAATAGAGTAAGCCCCATCCTCCGCCAGCATAAACGCATCTCACATCTCAAGCTTCATCCCCATCTTCCTTGGCGGCGTCAACGTCGGATCCGGCAACAAACCACCCTGGTCCCTCCCCGCCAAAGCCGCATACGGGAACTACGATTCCGACCGCGCAAAACAATATCATGGGATGCAAGACATCTCAGTCCCTGATTTCTTTCCTCCATTTACTATCCTCGTACGACCTTCCTTTACCTCTTTTACCTCCTTTCCTAACAAGACCCAACCAAACACTACTAACATCCCACACAGCCACTCCGCGCATTAACCTTCATAAAATCCCACTACCCCGACCCCATCTACATCAGCGCCTTCCTACACCTCTTCAAATCCATGTGGACAGCGCCACACTCCAACATTACGCTCCCTGGCCCCCTCTCCACCGCTCTGGCCTCCAGCTCCCTCTTCACTCAAGAACAGATTGAAGAGATTCTAACGAAAGCTGGAGAAAAAGAGTGGAAAGATGCGTTGAGTGCGAATACGAAGAAAGTTTTGGACTTGGGCGCTTTTGGGGCGCCCTGGTTTTGGGTGAGAAACGGGGAGGGGAGGAGCGAGCCATTTTTTGGGAGTGATAGGTATGTTCTCTGAGTTTCTTTGGGGAGTTTGATGGTCTGTGTGTGGGTTTCTGGTGGAAGAGAGGGTTTGAGAGGTAGAGCTGATAATCATTGAATAGGTTTCATTTTATGTGGGAGTTTTTGGGGTTGCCGTGGCAGGATATTGAGATCTTGCCGAAAGGAACTGAAAAGGGGAAGAGGAAAGCGAAGTTATGAGGTCCTGTAGATAGACGCAACTATGTTGAGCACACTCGTGCGGAGCGAGAATTGCAAACAAAATAGATGAGCATTTTCTCTTCGATAATGGTTTTGATCAATGTTCATTTTAAACCATGACACTCTCATACAGGCAGCCCCCTCGCCCTCCTTGACTCCTCTTCCTTCTTCTGCTCCACTCTCGCCAAGAACTCCTGTCTCGACTTATAGGCACCCTTCGATTTACCCGCTGCATCCAACTCATCCGCAATCCCCTCTTTATCAACAAAGCCAGCCCAATCCATAGCACTCTTCTCCACTGTATTCAATTTCTTCGCGTCCTTCCCTGCACCCAAAAGAACCACTCCAGTATCCTTCCTCACTCCAAAATGTAAGTCCATTCTTCGTGGTATATCGGATATAGGTTCGAATACTGATCTACGTACTGTCTTAATAGGCCGTTTGGGTTTTGTGAAAGGAGAAGAGGTGTCTTCGGGGGTAGGTTCGTTAGATGTTTGGGAAGCGAGAAAGAGCTTCGCTTCTGCAGAGTTTCGGGGGACAAGTTTTTGCTCGGTGTGTACTTTTCCGGCGAAGTTGTAGGTTCGTTTGATCATGATCATTGAGTCGGGTCCATCACTCAGTGTACTGGGTGATCTCCAGTTCTTCTTTCCATTTTGCTCTATAGTTTGCCGTTTCGTCTCTGGACTTAGAGAGGCTCTGGTGTCTACTGCTGAGGTGTCTTCGATGGCGGTTGATTCTGGTTCTGGTTCTTGTGGTTTGGGATTGCCGGATATCATGCTTGCCCAGAGTGCATCGACATCAACTGTTGCTGTAGACGTATCTGCGAGTGGCCTTTTCTCGACTTTCCTGCACCACATGTCAGATCCGATCTCAAAGGAACCTAGATTGCATACTCTTGTGCCCTCATACTCCTCGTCTTGACTAATCCTCCTTCCCCACCCTCATCTTCGTCCCCAGCATCCTTTCCTTTCTTCTTCCTTTGCCTTTTCAGTCCTTTCTCTATAATCGCCTCATCTCCGGAATTCTCGAATCCTGCATCCTCAGCCTCCTCGTCTTGTCCTCGTTTCCTCTTGGCAGATTTGGGCTTTGCTTTCTTCGCATCTTTCAGTGTCTCATCAGCATCTGATTCCTCGTCTGATGAATCCTCTTCGGCCTGCGCAGGCGCTACATCTGGCGCGAAGTCAGAATCTTCAGAGGAAGCATAGTCTTCGTCATCTGGTATTATTTCTGGAGGCATGTTTGAATGTTTATGGACTTTTAGATGGATGTTGCTTTCTTCTGATGTTCTACGCGACGAGGCTGAACCTTATCTGCATCATTGCCGGAGAAACCAGGCTTCTACATTAATTTTCGGGGGATCCTGAATTTCAGCCTTATTAAAAAATGTTTCAAGGCTGAGCGGCCTATTATCCCCGACATTTTACTCAAGTCTCATCTTAGCCCTTACATGAAATGAGGCTCGACCGAAGAATGAGACATTGTCTCACGATGTGCTCGTGTCGCAGCCGTTCGAATCTATTTTTGCGGGATATCCACGGGTAGTCAATTGTGATCAGCAAACCCACGAACATACTTATCGTCATTAGCGGAGCCAAGAAATCATGACAGGCAGGAGGAGGTTCGTCATTTTGATGAAGGTCAAGGGTCCTTGAAGTAGGCGTCTCGTATTGATAGGATATCTGGGGTAAAGTCGTCCAAAGACAGAAAAAGCTACAAATTTTGCCTGTCTTGGATTGTCACGTAACGACGGCAAGTCGATTTACCTCGGGCGTTGTTGTGGAAATGGACATGAAATCCGCCCACGGTGCATCGGTGCAGAAAAGAATTTGTGATCCGTGATGCACACTAGTACCCTCGAGCGGGTTGATGAAGAAAATCGGAAGGTGGTTGGGAATACTAGTACTAGTACTAGTAT
>Ga0182030_10024097_pt1 | contig 11209 bp, 6 predicted proteins | sample 812S3MmetaG_FD_121299 | JGI IMG/M metagenome (GOLD analysis project Ga0182030, IMG submission 121299) | Permafrost microbial communities from Stordalen Mire, Sweden - 812S3M metaG (Illumina Assembly) | ecosystem: Environmental > Terrestrial > Soil > Wetlands > Permafrost | place: Sweden...
CCACCAACTCCAATCAGAACTCGACACTCATATCACCCTCCAGGCTGCATAAAAAATTTGACTCAAAGTGACCGACTTCGTCGGTTCAAGGACTCTAGCCGAGAGAGCCGTTAGAACCCGGCGCAAGATCCGGTCCCGCATGTGCTGCGTGCCACTTGCCAGCACCGGGGTCATCGATTACCGGCGGGTAGACCTCTATTCAGTCCGACCGCAGCCGTTATCCACTGGCTCCGAGGCGATCTGCCCGTCGCTCGATCCCCGGGCGCCGGAGGCCTGATCGCTGCCAAATGTTGCAACCATCCCCTGATTTTCTGGTTCGACTTCATACGTTCCTATCATCCCGTGAAAACAAACACCCGATCTCTCACCCTCGCCTCCATGCTACTCCCGGTTTGCATGGCTTTCGGTGAGGTCGCCACCACCGCTTCAACGCCGCAGGCGACACCGAGTGTCACGGCCGCCGGTTCCGGGAAGCCCGATCCCGAGCATCCCATCTCCTGGCTGCCCGGAGAGACGGAGGCGCAGCACGATGCCCGCATGGCCTGGTGGCGCGAGGCCAAGTTCGGCATGTTCATCCACTGGGGCATCTACTCCATTCCGGCCGATGGCGAGTGGCACATGCGGAACCACAAGGAGCCATTTTCCGAGTACTCGAAGCTCGCCTCTGAATTCAACCCGGTGAAGTTCAATGCCGACGAATGGATGGACCTGGCTCATCAGGCCGGGATGAAATACGTCGTCCTCACAACCAAGCATCATGACGGGTTCGCCATGTTCGGCTCCAAGGCCAGCTCCTACAACGTGGTCGAGGCAACGCCGTTCAAGCGGGACGTGGTAAAGGAGATTTCCAAAGCCGCACCCCGTCACGGTCTCCGGTTCGGCACCTACTACTCCTTCCTCGCGGATTGGGGACATCCCGGCGGGGAAGCCGGCTGCCCACACTGGGACCCTAAGTTCCAGGACGGCGACACGCGGGCCTACGTGAAGAATATCGCTCTCGCCCAACTCAAGGAACTCCTGACCAACTACGGTCCCATCAGCGTTGTCTGGTTCGACACCGACGGCTCCCGGGACATTACTCCGGAGGAATCCGCGAAGATTGTCGAGACGCTCAAATTGCAACCCCAGGTGATCATCGATCCGCGGGCGCAGGGCGTGCAGGGTGATTTTCGAACCCCCGAACAGCATCTGCCGGTTTTAGCCCCAAAGGGAGACTGGGAACTCTGTGGCACGGTCAACGGGGCCTGGGGATACAAGAACGTCCCGGCCAAGCCGCTGGACAAACTTCTTCCCTACATGGTCACCGCCTGGGGAATGGGGGGAAATGTCCTGATGAATGTCGGGCCTGATAGCACCGGGGTGATTCCCGCCGACTCCGCGGAGCGTCTGCGCCAGATCGGCGACTGGCTCAAGGTCAACGGCGAATCGATCTACGGCTCCAAGAGAGGCCCCTTCACCTGGCTTCCGTGGGGTACGGCCACACGCAAGGACGACACCCTTTACCTGCAGGTCTTCGCATGGCCGAAGGACGGAGTCCTCAAGGTTCCGCTCTCCAACAAGGTGACCAAGGCATGGCTTCTGGCCGATCCCTCGAAAAAGGAACTCCCGATCACCGAGGTCGAGGGAAGGGTTCTGGTTCATGTGCCCGAGAAAGCTCCCGACTCCGTCGTGAGCGTCATCGGTCTCCGGGTGGAGGGGGAACCCGTCTCCACCTACACCTCGCTGGCCGACAGGAAGCCCGTGACGGCCTCCTCGGCGCAAGCCTCCGCCAATGGCATCACGGATCACTCGCCCGGACACACCTCCTGTTGGTTCGAGGTCGATCTTGGCAGACCGCAGACCTTCACCACCATGCGTGCGGCGTCCGATGATCCGCCGCAATCGTACACCCTCGAAGCCAAGGAGGGGGATGCTTGGAAACCGATCCTTCAGGGAATACAACTCCATAGCGACGAAAACATCGTCACCTTCCCGCCGGTCTACGCACAGTTCGTCCGCTTCAGCTTAACTAACGCAGCGAAGCCACCCCGGATCAAAGATTTCGAACTCTATCCGGATCTCTGAGTTTCCGGGACAGTAGGAGTTCTTCTATGATCATCTGGGCACCTTGACGAGTCTATCGAACGGGTTCCCATCCGAACTGATGTGGTCAGGGGTGAAGGGACTGATCGCGCCGTTGTGGTGAACCGGTGACAGCGGTGGCATCTCCGGGGAATGTCCACCTCCCGTCACTAGGTGTGGCTCCAACGGCAAAGGAAAGCCAGATCTGGAACCTGGAAAAAGGCTTGTGGACCCGTGCAGGGGAGAGAACATCACGGGAAGTCGCCCGCGCACGCCGTGAGGAGGAAACCAAATGGAAAATCTCAGATAAAGAAGTATCCACGATACGTCCGCCGTATGTTTCGCATGTGCTGCCGTGTGACATGGGTCACCTTGCTGGCAGCAAATCTTCATGCGGCCTCCCCGGATACCGAACTCATGGAGGCGGTCCGCAACGGCGATATCGCCTCGATCAAGGAAGCAGTGGAAGCTGGCGCCAGGTTAAATACGCCTCAAGGATCCGCTGCTCTGATGCTGGAACTAAGCATTGATGCCCGTCCCACGCAAAAGCCAGAGATTCTCGAGCTCCTGCTCCACCACGGCGCCAACATTAATCTGCCCGACAAGCGGGGCATGACATCTTTATTACAATGCCTCGCAACGGCGAGCGATCCGAAACTGCTGGATATACTCCTTTCAAACGGCGCCGACGTGCGGGTGGTCAACCGGGACGGTGAGAGCGCGATCCTGCTGGCTGTCCGGATATGCTTGTTTGAGCCTGTAAAGCGGATGCTGACGTTACGGCAAAGACGAATGCCGGACACACAGCCGCAGATCTTGCAGCCGATGTGTTCGACATCGATTTGTTGCGTACTCTGGATAAGGATGGAAGACACGCGCAACTGCTCGCGGAGTACGAGTCCGCGAAGGGATCGCCGTTTGCCGGAGACTGGATCACGACGATCCAAGGCACCGATATTGGCATGAAGTTACTGCCTGACGGTGGCGGCGTATTCCAGCTCTTCGGAGGGGAGCGACCGCTTGGATGGAAAGAGGCTGGTGGCGTCGGGACGCTGACCAGCACCGCACCACCGCGTGGCCAATTTCCGCAACCACTCCCGCTACACGGGACAATCACATTCGACGAGGCCAGGAAAACGCTTCAATTGGCGCTTGGCAATGAACCAACGATCATCTACCGGCACCCCGGGACACCCGCTCCGCCCGATGGGAACGCGGAAACCAACCCACAGCCGGTCGCCGAAGTACAAGACATCGCCGCCGAGATTTCCAGAGCTCGCACGAGCACCGAACCTCTCATAGATCTGCACGACGCGACCCTGAAAGAAATTCCCCAAGCCGTGTTCCGGGTCGTCGGATTGCAGTCGCTGATGATCCAGAACACGCAGATCGACTGCCTGCCGGGCCGGTTGGGGCAGCTCGCGTTACTTCGATCGATCACCGCCATGGGGAATCAGATTCGTGTGATCGAAGATGGCGTTTTTGACCTTGGAAACCTGGAACAGCTTGACCTTTCCGGCAACAAGCTCACTTCCCTTCCGGAAGTCCTCCATAACCTGACCAAGCTTCGTGAACTCAATGTCTCTAACAACCGAATATCAACCCTCCCTGAAGGCTGGGAAAGGATGGCTGCACTCAAGAGCGTAGTTGTTTCCGATAACTGGCTGAAAACACTTCCAAAGTCGCTGCCGCTGGCACCAGCGCTCGATTCCCTGAACGCCGGGTCAAACATGTTGAGCGCCGTTCCCGAGGCGTTGGCAGATGCCGGCTCACTCACGACCTTGGCGCTGAACCAGAATCGGTTCACCCACTTCCCGGCGGTTATTTGCAAGCTCCAGGCGCTGGAATACCTCGATTTGTCTGACAATGAAATCGCTGATGTGCCAGACGACTTGGCTCAGATGGCAGGATTGAGGCGAATCAAGCTGTCGAACGACAGATTGACCACGATCCCGGCGATCGTTGGAAAAACAAATCTGGTCGAACTCGACCTTTCGGGCAATGAGATCAAGGCCTTCCCAAGATCGCCAGAGGCGTTGCCCGCGAGTCTCCGGGAGCTGGATCTTCAGAACAACGAGATCAAGGAAGTGCCTGACTGGATCTGGTCATTAAACCTGCGAGACCTGCGACTTCGTGGGAATCCGATGCCGGAAGAAAAGATTCGCGCATTCGAGCAGAGGATCCGGGACGCACGAAAGCGAAAGTAAACCATGGTGAGATATTGCATCGGATTACCGGTCTTGGTGGCAATTGCCATAACGCCTGCATTCTCTGGAGACTTAGGGAAACAAGGCAATGCCAACAATCCCCGGCTTGGCTTTCCAATGCCGCCAGCGCAGGAAGTCGGACAAATCAACGCACTTCCGGCGGTCGCAACGGCGTTGGTGCTCAGCAAGGACTGCAAGACTCTCTACGCCGGGGATGCAAATGGCACGATCACGATCTGGGACATTGCAACGCTGAGGAAGGTGCGCGAACTCCTTGGTCATAAAGCCCGGGTGATCACGATGACACTGTCATCCGATGAAAAGTATCTGGTGTCCGGAGCGTCGGACGGCGCGGTGATCATATGGGACGTCGGAAGGGGATTGCCGATGCACCAGACGAAACTTGAAAAAGGGGTTCTCAGCGTTGCGATTTCCCGAGATGACAGAAGAGTTCTCGCCGCAGCATGGGATTCCGCCAACCTGGTCATTGATGTGGTAAGCGGCGATGTCGTCTCCCGTTTCCGCGAGCCGGACGCCACCGGCGGATATCGAGCGGTCGGATTTTTGGACAACGGGCACGGGATAGCAGGTCGCTACCCGGGAAAGATTGTCGCGTGGGACCTGGATACCGGCAAGCTTTTGGTCTCATTCAGTGGTCAGGCGGAGGACACCTTAAAAGTGGATTCCACCGGACACTGGCTTCTTGCGACACCAAACGGATACAGCCTCTCCGTGTGGTCGGTGGACGACATCCATAAGGCCGTTGCCAGTGGGAATGCCGCCGATGTGCGTGGTAAACCCGCCATCCGATTCTACGACAAACTTCAAATGCTCGCTTACCTCCGCATTCCCTTCGACCATTGGAGCTTCGGTGGACGGAACAATCCCGGGGAATTTGATCCCCGTGAGACCTTCGTCTGGTCTGCCTTGCTAACCGACCCGACAAATGCAGTCGCAGCAGACATTGCCGTCAACGGAAAGACGGCTGTAGTGTCTTATCGGGATCGGACGATCCGTGTCCTTGATCTAAGTCGCACAAGGCGGCAAAGCGAATGGCGGGTGGCGCAGGAGTTCGTGACATCGCTTACAGCCAGCACGATTGGGCAGTGGCTACTGTCCACAGACCCGAACGGAGACACAGATGTTTGGAACCCGGCGACCGGTGAAACTAAAGTGCATCGCTCCGAGCGTTCCTTCTCCGGGCTGGCACGCCCTGGGGTATTGCTTATGCAAGGCGGCCAGGTTCTCGGGCTCTCGGGCGGACAGAGCGCCAACCACGACACCACCTATGGTTCCAGTTCAACATATTCGTTGCTACTCCTCGATCTGCGAACTGGAAACGCGATCAAGGAGGTTACGGCTCCGCAGCGATTGTGGTGTGCTTGTGCCGACCGAACCGGTGAGCTGATTCTCGCCGGTTTCGTTTCTCCGGGATATAAAGCGCCAACCGGAGGAGGCTCGAATCAGCAAATCTATTTTTCTGAACCAGAGCCGATCTCTGCATTGCAAATCTATAATCGCGATCTCAAACAGATTGGTGATGGGTTCAGCGGTCATTTGCACGCTGGGGTAAGGGCGGCGGCATTCTCTCCGAAGGCCAGCTTGGTGGCGTCACTGGGCGACGATGCCCTTGTGAGGGTATTCGATGTGAAGACGAGGCGACAGATCAGCCCGGAGAAATTTCCGGCTTCGGATGCAACTGATGTGGCTGTAACGGATGACGGCGTGGTGGTTGCCGTATCCGGAGGCGGTTCTTTGACGTCCTACAAGGCAATGACCGGGGAGAGGCTTGCCTCTGTGGACGAGGCTCACTCGAAGCCTATCGTTCATGTGACACTTAGCCCCAATGGGCAGATGGTCGCGACGATGGCCCAGGATAATCTCATCAAACTCTGGTCACTTCCGGGTCTCAAGCCGCTCGGAGGATTCGATGGAGCGAGGGCTGACCAATACGAAGGGTCCGTCCTCTTCATGGACAATGATACCGTCGCCGCCGGGGGAGTCGGTGGCGTCGTCCATGTCTGGAGAACAGCCGATGTGATCGACTTCCACCACTGGAATGCGCATGCCTCTGGAACCCGGCCGAGCTCAGTGGCGATATCTGCGGATGGCAATCGTATCGCGATAGGCGATATCGCAGGAGTGCTCTACGTCATCGACGCCAACACCAACAGTGAGCTTGCCGCGTTGCCTGCTCATGCCGGCGGTGTACGTAGCGTCCAGTTCGTCGGGCAGACTCATCAGATCATCAGCAACGGAGCCGATGGGGCTAAGCTATGGGATGTCGAGAAATCGCCGAAGTCAACACCAGCGCAGGCTGGCAGCCCGGAGATATCCCGCCTGGAATTGCCTCCAGACAACAAACAGAAGGTTCTGTTATCGCCCGATGAAGGTATATTTTTCGATCGTGCCGGGCCGGATGAGAAATTCTTCCCGATGTACGGTATTCAGAATAGCGTATATCTGGCTGATCGGAACTGGCTCGTGGTAGGGGCTTCTGGCGGTATTTGGATCGTGGATTTGATGAAGCGATCCCTGATATGGGGCTACGACGTCCCCGGACTTACCTATTCACTTGCATATGATCCGAAACGGCAGGAACTGCTCAGCACTCATGATGACGGCATTGTGCGGCGATGGAGACTCCCTGAGAATCATTGAGCCAGAGCTCGATCCCAAGGCGCCGCCGGAGGTCTCTGCTGTCGTGAGCCTTCCCGACGATCGACTCATGTACTTATTTGTAGTTTCTTTGAAACCCCAGATTCCGATTCCTCCCTCGGCGTAAAAGTGCTAGGATTTTCAAGGACTTACGACGACCCAGGATCTCGGTCTTTTGCCTCGCTGAAAAACCTCGAGAGATAAAGCTACAATTTACCCTGATTGTGCACCTTTCGGGGCCCGAAACTGACAAATATACCCGTTGAAACCCCTGGCCGTTGAGCCGTTCTAGGTCGATAGGACGACTTAGGGATGGTAATCAGTGCTTTTTGACGCTTCCGATACCTTGCGGACGCCGATAACCTTTATCGCGGTTCCCCCGCCTCACTTGACCGGTGCATCCCACGCCTGAAGGATGAATAGTTCAACCAGGTTCCCGGGCTCAGGCAGCTTGTGAATGGCGAGGAGATTCCGCTGACCGTTGCGAAGGGTAATGGTGGTGGTCATCTTCGCTGTAAAGAATCTGGGTTGCCCGGTTCCAAACGCGTAGGTATCGAAGCCATCAAGGATCACCCGTTGCGGGACAATCGAGATGCGAATCCAATCGCCGTTCCCGAGCACATGTGGCTCGACCTCGACGGTGACACCGACATTGCGCGTCTCGAACGCAGTCGGAATCGCATCGGGGGGAGGAGGTCCGCCTGGCTTCGGTGGCGGTGGGAGCGGCTGGAACTCCGTGGGATAGCGCTTCTCGATGACGGTCTCGGATACCGCTCGCTGGCCATCGAGCGTTTGAACGGCCGGATAGCCGTTCGTAAGCTGGCTCCCATAATTGGGGCCAAGTTATCATATTCATGAATCCGATGTCACGTATTTATGATACGATGCACTAGCCGCATGGCCGTAGATGTCCGTAGGCATCTTAATTGTAAAGGTCACCTAATCCCATGTCCACCTACCCAATGCCGTTGTTGGTGAGCCGCAAGGGCCTCGCCGGAGACCCCGGCCTCCCAGGATGCCCTATACGCCTCGATCTGTCGGCGGGCGCGGTGCCGACATGGTCCGGGCCGGCGTATTTTCTACTGGTACGCGTCGTTATGGGAGGGATTCGGATCAGACCGGTGATCATGAGGATGAATGGAGCGCTCGAATCGAGTGTCATCATCCGAGACTGGCGGCGGGATCGGGGTCAGTGGCGGGCTTTGGGGGAGGGGATAATTGGTCGGAAGACGATAATTTAAAAATAGCAACAATATAGCAACGCCGAATGTAAGTGGTTTACGATCAATGCTTCACTAAACCCTCTCAAGGCCGGGACACGGGTTCAATTCCCGTAGGCGCTACCATTTGAATAGGGAGGAGCGGTTGCTATTGTTGCCCCACGGTTGGTGGCGGCGGTCCGTGCGACCGAACCCCGGGCCGCCACGCCAGGTTATCGCTCATCAGATAGACAATCATCGCCCCGAACATCAACATGACGGCCACCCAGAATCGCCAATCATGATGCAGACGCATCCACGCGGGAGTATGCCCCGGATGTACACTGGACGATCCTTCCAGATGGTGTCGGGACTTATTCGTGATTCCCTCCCGCCCATTTCCAATTGCGGATTTCCGGTAGGTCCTCGCCGTTTTTGTCGATGTATTGCTTGTGCTCGATCAGTTTGTCCCGAAGCTGCTGTTTGAGATAGATGCCTTTGTCGCCCGTCTTCGGCACGCGGTCGATGGTGTCCATCACGAGGTGGAACCGGTCCAGGTCGTTCAATACCGTCATGTCAAAAGGCGTGGTGATCGTGCCTTCCTCCTTGTAGCCGCGGACGTGGATATTCTCATGATTGGTGCGCCGGTAAGTCAGCCGGTGAATCAGCCACGGGTAAGCATGAAACGCGAAGATGACCGGCTTGTCCCTGGTAAATAACTCGTCGAAATCCGTATCGCTCAGACCGTGCGGGTGTTCGCTTTGCGGTAGCAGCCTCATGAGGTCCACAACATTGACCACACGGATTTTCAGGTCAGGGAGATGCTCCCTCATGATCGAGACGGCGGCCAGCGTCTCCAGCGTTGGCACGTCCCCGCAGCAGGCCATGACTACATCTGGCCAGCTTTCCTGATCGTTGCTGGCCCACTGCCAGATGCCGATGCCCTCGGCGCAATGCGCAACGGCGGCATCCATCGTCAGCCATTGTGGCGAGGGGTGTTTGCCCGCGATCACCACATTGACGTAATGGCGGCTGCGCAGGCAGTGATCGACTACCGATAGCAGGCAATTCGCATCCGGTGGAAGATAGACACGCACGACCTCGGCCTTCTTGTTCATGACGTGGTCGATGAAACCAGGGTCCTGGTGAGTAAAGCCATTGTGATCCTGGCGCCAGACGTGCGAGGCGAGCAGGTAGTTCAACGAGGCAATCGGACGCCTCCACGGCAGGTGCGACGTTACCTTCAGCCATTTGGCGTGCTGGTTGAACATCGAGTCGATGATGTGGATGAACGCCTCATAACAGTTGAATAGCCCGTGCCGCCCGGTAAGCAGGTAACCTTCCAGCCAACCTTCGCATTGGTGCTCGCTGAGCATCTCCATCACACGTCCGGCGGGTGCGAGAAATTCGTCATTCGGCACTGTGGCGGCATCCCATTGACGTTTGGTTACTTCGAAAAGGGCTTCCAGGCCATTGGAGAGGGTTTCATCCGGGCCGAACACACGAAAATTTCGGCTCTCGTCGTTCAGTTTCGCAACGTCGCGCAGGAAACGCCCAAGCACGTGAGTGTCGCCGATGCCGGGCGACCCTGGGGCGGGCACCTCTTCGGCGTAGTCGCGGAAATCCGGCATCCGCAGGTCGCGCAAAAGGATGCCGCCATTGGCGTGGGGATTCGCCCCCATGCGCCGTACCCCTTCGGGCGCCAGTTCGGCCAGTTCCGGTTTCAGGCGGCCCTGTTCATCAAAGAGTTCCTCAGGATGGTAACTTCTCAGCCAATCTTCCAATAGCTTCAGGTGTTCGGGATGCGTCGCGGGGTCGGAGAGCGGCACTTGATGCGCGCGGAAGGTCCCTTCCACCTGCAAACCATCGATCACCTTTGGCCCCGTCCAGCCTTTGGGGGACTTGAGGACGATCATCGGCCAGCGTGGACGCTCGATATTGCCGTGGACCCGGGCCTCCTCCTGGATATGCCTGATCTGCTCCACCGCCGTATCCAGCGCTGATGCCATCGCCTCGTGCATCAACTCCGGCTCGTGGCCCTCGACAAAGGTGGGAGTCCATCCGTAACCGCGAAGCAATTGCTCCAATTCCTCATGACTGATGCGGGCCAGGACGGTCGGGTTGGATATCTTGTACCCGTTGAGATGCAGAATCGGCAGCACGGCGCCGTCCGTGGCCGGGTCCAGGAACTTATTGGAATGCCACGCCGTCGCCAGCGGGCCGGTTTCCGCTTCGCCATCGCCGACCACGCACGCGACGACCAGATCCGGATTGTCGAACACCGCGCCGAAGGAATGGCTCAACGAATAACCCAGTTCCCCACCCTCGTGGATCGAGCCGGGGGTCTCGGGTGAAGCGTGGCTGGGAATCCCACCGGGGAATGAGAACTGAACAAAGAGTTTCCGGAGCCCCTCCTCATCCTGACTGATGTTGGGATAAATTTCGCTGTAAGTGCCTTCCAGGTAAGTATTGCCGACGACCGCCGGACCCCCATGGCCGGGACCGGACACATAAATCATGTCGAGATCATATTTTTTGATGACCCGGTTCAGATGCGCGTAAATGAAGTTTTGGCCGGGGGTCGTCCCCCAGTGCCCCAGAAGCATGTGCTTCACATCCGCGAGCGTCAGCGGCCGTTTGAGCAGCGGATTGTCGTAAAGATAAATCTGGCCCACCGAAAGGTAGTTTGCCGCCCGCCAGTAGGCATCCATCTTGTGGAGTAGCTCCGGCGTAAGTGTATTGGGTTTTATGATATAAGGTCCTGATTTGCGCCAGGATGGAGAACCTGCATGACGCACTTCGCGATCATCAGTTCCTCATCGGTGCGGATGACCCGCACCTTGACACGGCCTGTGCCCGATGAAATCCACGGTTCGTGCTTCGCATTGCGTTGCTCGTCCAGTTCGATGCCAAGAAATCCCAGCCCGTCGCAAATCCGCGCGCGGACCGTGGAGGCGTTCTCCCCGATGCCCCCTGCGAATACGAGCGTGTCCAGTCCTCCCAGCGCTGCCGCGAACGCGCCGATGCATTTTCTTACCTGGTAACAAAATACCGCGACCGCTTCCGCCGCCCTCACGTCCTGCG
>Ga0182030_10024099_pt1 | contig 11208 bp, 10 predicted proteins | sample 812S3MmetaG_FD_121299 | JGI IMG/M metagenome (GOLD analysis project Ga0182030, IMG submission 121299) | Permafrost microbial communities from Stordalen Mire, Sweden - 812S3M metaG (Illumina Assembly) | ecosystem: Environmental > Terrestrial > Soil > Wetlands > Permafrost | place: Sweden...
AGGAAGGCGACGGGGGCCGATGATGGCTACGATTCGGCTATGCCTCCCGAAAAGTTGCACTGGTCGCATCTCTACCGGGAGGTTGTTACTTCCGGTCTATGCACGGGGTGCGCTGCTTGTGTGGTTGTGTGCCCGTACGACGTCCTCGGCTATGACGACCTCAAGGGCGTCTATCACCCGTTCCACGTTCCCGAGATGGGCGGAGCTGACGACTGCACCCACGGCGAGAAGGGTTGCACCCTGTGCACGAGGGCCTGCCCGCGGTTTCGCTCCTGGGAGCCCGAAGCCGATACTTTCCTCTTCGGTCGCGAGCGCGAAGAGAGCGAGGTCTACGGCATCGCCCAGGACGTCTTGCTCGTGCGAGCGGTCGACAACCAGGTCTCGACGGCGGGCCAGGACGGCGCCCTCGTTTCGGCGCTGTTGATCTGGGCGCTCGAGCATGACGTGATCGATGCGGCGCTGATCTCGAACGTGGCCGGAGATGGCACCACCTGGAAGGCCGTCCCAGGCGTCGCCCGCAACCGCGCCGAGGTAATCGCGTCGGCAGGGGCCCGCTACACCTACTCGGCCAACCCGCTTGCCTACGCGGCTGCGACCGCGGACGGAGCCGAGCGCATCGCCCTCGTGGGAATGGGATGCCAAGCTTCGGCACCGGCGTCGATGTCGACACACAAGGCCGGCAAGGTCGCCCGACGATTCGTGCTCACGATCGGGCTCTTGTGCTCGAAGACCTTCGACGACGCCATCTTTTCCGAGCTTTTTGAGGCTCGCTACGGTTTGATGCGCGAAGACATCGTGAAGATGAACATAAAGGGCATCTTCCAGATCTGGACACGCGACGGGCAGCTGCATGAGATCCCGCTTAAGGAAGCTCATGAGTGGACTCGCGAGGGCTGTAAGCACTGTCCCGACTTTGCGGCCGAGCACGCCGACATCTCCGCCGGTGGCATCGGGACTTTCCCCCACTGGACTCTGACGATCGTCCGTACGGACAAAGGTCGCGACTTGATAGGGGCGATGCTGGCTGATGGAGCCATCGAAGTGCGGTCCGCCTTCGACGAGGACCCCGATGCCATAGCCCTTCTCCGCAAGCTCTCCAGGGTGAGCCGTCGCCGTTGGCCAGAAGACGCCTCGCCCGCCCCGGGCAGGATTCCGGTCCTCAGCGCCTGAGCACCACTCGGGGCGGCCCTAGGAAGAGAGCATTCGGGCGCGCGCGAGCAGCTTGTCGAACATCTCAGCTGTCAGCAGTCCCGTGAAGACGTTGCGCTGACTCGGGTGGTACGAGCAAAGCAACGTGCGAGGGAGCTCTCCAAGCGGCGGCAGTTCGATCTCGAGGCCGTGGGAGAACGGCTCACGTTTTCTTTTGACCACCCCGGAGCACTCCGGCAGCCGCCAAAGCGCCTCATAGGCGAACGCGCCGAGGGCGAGCAGCACGCGGGCTCCTTTTAGCAGCGATAGTTCTGCTGCTAGGTAGTCGGCACATGTCTCGCGTTCGAGAGGCGTTGGTTTGTTCTCCGGCGGGGCGCACCGTACTGCCGCCGTCACCCATGCCCAGGACAGCTCGAGCCCGTCATCTCTCGAACGGCTGAGCGGCTGGTTGGCGAAGCCGGCGCGGTACAAGGCGGCGAAGAGGAAGTCTCCCGAGCGGTCCCCGGTGAACATCCTTCCGGTCCTGTTGCCCCCGTGGGCCGCCGGGGCCAGGCCGACTATGACGAGGCGGGCGGCAGGGTCGCCGAAGCCCGGCAGGCCACGCCCCCAGTACCGCTCACCGATGTGGGAGGCGGGCGGATTGGCAGCCGCCTCCTCGCGCCAGGCCACCAGCCTGGGACAACTTCTGCAGTCGGTCACCTCTCGGCTGATCCGTTGCAGGCTCTGGGGGGCCGATCGCACGGCCAAAAGGCTACGGTGTCGGTCGTGCCATCGTCTCGCCCCAAGCCGCCCCGCCCGACCGTGGTGTGCTTTGTGCGACATGGGACGACGGCGACGACCGGCAAGGTACTACCAGGTCGTGCGCGGGGGCTGCACTTATCTGACCAGGGGCGCGACGAGGCCGCCAAGGCGGCCGAGGCTCTCGCGCCGATGAACGTGGCGGCCTTGTACTCTTCGCCGCTCGAGCGCACCAGGGAGACGGCGCTCGCCATCTCGTCTCGTGTGGGAAGACCGGTTGTCGCCGAGCGCGGGCTCATCGAGTGCGATTTTGGGAGCTGGACCGGGGAGTCACTTGCGCGGCTGGCTAAGTTGCCCGAGTGGCAGACCGTGCAGCGCTGGCCGTCGGGATTCCGTTTTCCTGGGGGTGAGTCGTTCGTGGAGCTGCAGTCGCGTCTCACCGACACCGTCGGGAGGATCTGCATGGCTCATCCGGGCGAGGTTGTCGTGGCCGTGTCGCACGCCGACTGCATCAAGGTGGTCCTGGCGAGCGTCCTCGGAGTGCCGCTCGATCTCTTTCAGCGCATCGTCGTCGCCCCTTGTTCGATCTCGACGGTCGCGTACGGCCCCGCGGGTCCAGCCGTGCTTGCAATGGGCGTGACGAGCAGCCCTGCTGGTCCGCTTCCAATGAGCGAGTTGACGCGATGACCGAGGAATACGAGCTCGCCAACCCCGACCGTGTGACGATCGGAACCGTGGGACCAGTCGGTGAGCGTACGTTCCTCCTCCAGGTGCGCGAAGGCTCCGTGCTCAAGACGCTGAAGCTGGAGAAGGCGCAGGTTTCCGCGTTGGCCCGTTTTCTGGGCCGTATGCTCGCCGAGCTCGCGCGGCCTGGTGAGCTGGCAACCGGCGCCGAGCTCGCTCTCGAGCCGTTTGGCGAGCCTGATTTCGTCGTTCGCTCCCTCGGTGTCAGCTACGACGAGGAGCTCGATCGGATCATTCTCGTTGCCGAGGAGATCGACACCACCGAGTCCGAGCCAGATGTCGAGGAGCTTTTCGGCCTTGCCGAGGACCTAGAGCTCGAGGACGAAGATGAGGTCGGGGCAAGCGTACGGTTGTCGATAACTCGAGAGCAGGCCGCTGCACTAGCCATTCGCGGGACAGAGCTCGTCGAGGCGGGCCGCCCCCCATGCCCGCTTTGCGGGTATCCGCTCGACGCGAGAGGCCACGTGTGCCCGAGGACGAACGGCCACCGCCCGCCCCTGACCTGAGCGGCCCTGACTGGCTCGAGCTACTTGCACAAGGGGAGCTCGAGATACTCGGCCGCCTACCGTGGAGCTCGAACTACTCGTTTCTTGCCGCGGTGCGTTTGGGGGGAGCGGACGAGCGCTGCGTCTACAAGCCGGCGAGCGGGGAGCGGCCGCTTTGGGACTACCCGGGTGGGCTCTTTCGCAGGGAGGTTGCTGCGTACGAGCTCTCGGCGTCGCTTGCCCTCGACGTCGTGCCGGAGACGGTCCTGCGCATCGACGGTCCGCACGGTGAGGGCTCGGTGCAACGCTTCGTCGACGCCGACTTTGCCGAGCACTACTTCACCTTGTTGAACGAGCCGCTCTATCACACCCAGCTGCGGCGGGTTGCCGGGTTTGACCTGCTCATCAACAACGGCGACCGCAAGGGCGGCCATCTCTTGAAGGACACCGAGGGCCGAATCTGGGGCATCGACCACGGACTTTGCTTCCATGTCGAGGGCAAGCTACGCACGGTGATGTGGGACTTTGCTGGCGAGGTGCTGCCGCCCGAGGTGTTTTCGGCCTGCGAAGCGGTCGCTGAGGCAACCCCAGAGTCCGTCGCCCACTTGCTCGAGCAGGACGAGCAGCAGGCCCTGCGCCGTCGGGCAGTCTCTTTGGTGCGAAAGCGCCGCTTTCCCTCCCCTCGGGACGACTACCGGGCCTACCCCTGGCCACTTGTGTAGGAGAACAGCCCAGTGTGCGTTTGTTGGCGAATTCGCGGGCTGCATCGTCAAAAGCGGAGCTGTCAGCTGGCAAACTGTTAAGTCGGGAGGTAGGCGATGGCCGCGGAGCGTGCTGGCAGCGAGCTCGACGAAACCATCAACGCGCGGACGCTTCCGACCGTTTCGATCGTCGTTCCGGTCCTCAACGAGGCGGCTCATCTGGAACGGTGCTTGCATTCAATCGGCGTGCAAAGCTATCCGGCGATCATCGAAGTCGTGGTAGCCGATGGTGGCTCGAGCGACGAGACGCGCTCGGTGGCGTCCACTTTTGCCAATGTTCTCCTTGTAGACAATCCGAGGAGCACGCGTCCAGCCGGTCTCAACGTCGCCATCACAGCTGCCTCAGGGGAAATCATCGTAAGAGTGGACGCTAGAACGGCGCTCGCGCCGGACTACGTGGAGAACTGCGTCGCTGCCCTCGAACGGTCCGGGGCAGCAATAGTTGGCGGTCAAATGCGCTATGAGGCTCATGACGCTCGTCAGCGGGGGGTTGTAGCGGCGATGACTTCGCGACTCGGTGCGGGTCCGGCTGCCTTTAGACGCGAAGGGGGCGGTGCGCGTTTTGTCGACACCGTCTATCTCGGAGCCTTCAGGGCCTTCACGATCCGTCAGATGGGCGGTTACGACGAATGGTCCGGAGGCAACGAGGATGCCGAGCTTGCCTGGCGTGCCCAGAGTTCCGGTGGCGTCTACTTAGACCCGTCGATCAAGTCGCTTTACCTCGGGCGCAACGGGCTCAAGCCACTTGCACGCCAGTTTTACCGTTACGGACACAATCGCGCCCGCACTATCCGCAAGCATCCAGGGTCGATTTCGTACCGCCAGTTGGCTGTACCTGCTCTTTTCGCCGGCCTCGCCAGCCCGTGGCGCCGCAAGGCGCTGGCAGCTTACTTAGCTGTCATCCTTGCCCGTGGAGCGCTCGAGCTCGTCAATGATCCTCCGGCGGTACCGACACTGGTTGCCTCTTTCCCGACGATGCACGCCGCTTGGGGCCTTGGTTTCGCGCGGGGCATAGTCAAAAAGCCGGGCCTGAAGGAGGACAAGTCGGACCTCAACGAAGTCGCAACCCGGCAGAGATGAGTCAACGAAAGCAAGGCTCGCCGTGGTGAACGCGTGGCGTTGGACCACCGGTATTCGTCTCTATGACCGATCGTCAAACAGCATTTCGAGCATCGATCCGTCAAAGGTCGGAATGCTGAATCGAGCGGTGACGGCCCTGCGCTCGGTGTAGCTATCGTCGATGAAAATAGCACCATTCGGCTCGATGACATCCACTTTGTCCCCAGGTGGTCGCACATGGGTAACTCTGTCGAATAGTCCCTGGAGTCGGTGGCGATGCAACGTGCCTTGCAGGTCTCCATCGTGTCTCGTCAGCAACTCAACAGGAATACCTCGATTGACACATTGGAAGACGAACCTCACAACATTAGTGTCAACAAGGCCATCTCGGATCAAGGTATCATCAAGATCGAGGTACACTCGCTCGTAATGGAGTGAGTGGCGATAACGATTATCCAATGCCCGGTCCACGGTAACAGACATCGAATTAGGTAAGAGCGCGACGGAAACTCGCAGCTGCTCGTAGATACTGAGAAGAGGAAGGTTTATTCCCCTGACTCTCGACAGTGATGACGTGCCGGCGACTCGTGCCCCGACCTCGAGAAGGGCGAGTTCACTCGACACCGTCCGCTTGACCTGGAAGAACCATCCGCCCCACATTTCGAGAGCGCCATTGATAATCTTTGCTAGCGGCAAGAACTCTTCGGTGGGAACAAATGTGCTGGTGACCGAGATGCCATTGCGGACGCGCAAGCGCTCCCTCGGCCCCGCATAGAGCAAGCCCCTCTCGCGATCCGAGAAACAGTCGACCGTGTATTCGGGACCAGGAAGGTACTCGAGAATGAGGTTGTCGCGAAACATCGAGTCCCATCCGTCATGCTTATCTATGAGGAACTCGAGATGTCGCGGTGAGTCAACCACGACCGTTCCCTGGGATCCCTGGCCTCGGTCCGGCTTAAAAAAGACTGGGAACTCCTTGATGTCAGAAACGGTTTGGTGCTCGAATGGGACTCGGAGAAGTTTAGAGAAGTGGCGATATGTCGCCCGCTTGGATCGAGTCGTCCGGCACGTTTCGGCTGGCGAGGACACGACGATAGTGTCAACCTGTTGCCTATGGCTCGCCAGTTGCTCCATCACCTCATCATGAGCAGGGTAAACAATGGAAATCTCGTGCAGAATTAGCGCATCCCTCAATGCGTCGAGCCATCCCGGCTCCGAGACGGGCGGAAGGTCTATGTACTCCTTGTAGACATAGGGTGCATGATTGAACGTGGGAGCTGAGGCGCCGACGAGTTCGATGTTCCTCGCGCTCGACAAGGCTCGGTGTACCTCCAAGCCGATCTCAGTTCCCGCCGGCCACACCAAAACGCGATGCATGTCAGAACGGTACCGGCTGGAAAAGCAGGAGCACCGCAGCTCGGGCCATTCCGAGGGGCTCCGTCGAATGGAGAGGAAGGACTCGTCGCGAGTGCCTCAATTTCGGATGGCTCCACGGATCAAATCGCAGATGTGGTCGACATCAGAGACGCCTAGATCGGCATAGAGAGGCACACAAAGCAGTGTCATGTGTAATTCATTAGTATTCGGGTAGCCCGGGGATTCGGCAAAAGGTGCGTAAGCCGGCATCGTGTGCAGCGGAACGAAATAGCGTTTCGACTGAACCTCGGCAGCGGTGAGGACGTGTTGCACAGCAGCTCGACGTTCGGAATCCACGAAATCGACAGCAAGATCCTTGAATGTGCTTCTATCCTCTTCGCGGACATGCTGCCAGCCGACGAGCCCTTCTAGCCTTTGGTGATAGCGGTCGATCAAGGTCTGTCGACGGGTGAGCAGCATCTCTATGAGGTCAATTTCCAATGTACCAAGCGCCGCGTGGAGCTCGGAGAGCTTGCCGTTCAAGCCGGCAACTCGCGAGACGTAGTCAGTTTGGAATCCATATGCCCGGAGGTATGTGATTCCCTCGTCGATCTCTGGATCACGGGTACTGATCAAACCACCTTCCGCCATTGTGACGACCTTCGTTCCGCTAAAGCTGAAGACCTCGGCGTCACCAAAACCTCCGACCTTGGATCCACCACGCATACTCCCGTAAGCGTGCGCGGCGTCGAAGACGAGCCGAGAGCCATGGGTTTCGGCCACACGCTTCAACGACTCGACGTCGCAGGGATTTCCGAAGACGTGTGTAGCAAGGACCACGCCGGGCTGCCGCCCCTGCATTGCCCGGACGAGGGACTCAGGACTGATGTTGAAGGTCCGTCGGTCGATGTCGACAAGAACGGGACGCAGCCCCGCCCAGAGCGCCGCGTTGACCGTCGAGTTAAAGGTAAAGTCCGAGACGAAACAGGGAGCTTCCTTCGGGAGGCGCAAAGATTTTAGGGTGACAACGAGCCCTATGTCACATGAAACAATGGCCCTAGCGAAGGGAACCTCAAGATAAGTCGCGGCCTTAGACTCGAAGAGCTCGGAGAATTCGGAGAAGTTAGACAACATTCTCGTTTCCCAAATACGTTCCAGTAAAGTCACGTAATCCTCGAGTGGCGGGAGGGTTGGACGGACGATTGGGATCATTTCGTGGCCTCGACAATGAGCAGCGAGTCGGGGCGCAGCTCGAGGCCCCTGAGCTCAGGATGGGGCGATTGGCCGGGCTCCCGAGGCTCAACGACAGCAAAGCCGACCTGTTTCAGCCGTAGAGTCAGCTCGGCGAGGTCGTAGACATACAGATGCTCCCACGATCGCAGCGCGAAGTTAAGCATTCGAGCAGGGCTGTCGATCATCTTGAGCGCAGGGTCTTGTAGCCACGCTTGGTCCTTCCAGTCACCCTGATATCGGTCGACAAGATAACGCAGGTCGGGCATCGCGATCCGCACCACCCCACCCGGTCTCAGGGCTACTCGACAATCGTCGAGTAGCCGGAGTCCATCTTCGAGGGTCAGGTGCTCGAAGACGTGTTCTGAGAACACATAGGCGACTGAACCCGAAGGTGCCGGGAACCCATAACGCAGATCGACTCGCACGTCAGGCTTTTTGGACCTGTCGATGTCGACGTTTACCCAACCGTCCAGATGGACCGGCCCGCAACCGAGGTGGACGCTTGCATTTTCAGGCAGCGTATGGCTAAGTCGGGTTCTTGCCCGGGCCCTCCCGATCCGCTGCCGAAGATACCTGGCGGCGGCACGACCTCGGCGCTGTAGGCCAGCTTTGGATGGAAGACGCATCAGGCTCTCCGGTACGCCTCGAGATAGTGCCGATAGGTCACGCGATCCACGAATCCCATCTTGACCCCGGCGGCCTTCATCCGACGCCACCTGTTCCAATCTCCAGGCTCGGCGAGCTTCCAGCTGTTCTCGTTGTACCGGAAGAACCGGAGGCCTCGCGCGTGCAGCACCGAGCCGTGCGAGATAGCGCCGCAAGCGAGGGGCAACTTGCCGACCTCCTTCCAAGTGTTGGACTCGACCTCCATTATTGCTTTGCTCCAGACGAATTCGAGGCGGCGCCGTCGAGCTTCGTGGAGCAAGACCTCGACGTGATCGTCAGTCATCTCGTCATCGTCGTCGCAAGGCGCTATCCACGCTCCCTGCGCGATCGCGAGCGCTGCATTCATGGGAGCCGCTCCGGCCACCATCCATCGCAGCGTAGGATCGGCTGGGTACAGTCCCCGCTCGGCCAAGTTGATGAATCGTAGGCGAGGGTCTCTCACCGACCTGATCGCTCGCTCGGTCGCCTCATCGCAATGGTCACCAATGACGAGGATCTCGAGGCGCTCATAGGTCTGCCGAGTGGCTGACGAGATGGCCCGCTCGGCAACGAGAGGGCCACGATTGTAGGTGGCGATCCTCACAGTGACGAGGGGTTCGGCTTCATCGGTCGCCGCCCAGCAGACGTCATCGTTCCCACGTGCTTGGGCTAGCAACCTGCGCTCCTCGTCGGTCTCAATGCGACCGCGGATTGCTTCACCCAGGTACCCGAGAGGAGCTTTCCTCGCTATTGGAAGCCGATACTCTGCGAAGAACCGAGCGTTGTGAGCGACGTGTCGCGCGCGCCCAGGCACGAAAATGCGCCAACCCTCAAGTGCGGCGGAACCGTCTACCTCACTAATCATGGGCTCAGCATGCCACCTTACCCGTGCCATACGGGTGGTTTCCGTTCATCTTGACGCTTAGGTGCCCCTCGTACCGCGCATCATCGCCACGAGAATCGAGCGCCCACGCTGGCGCAAGAGCAAGAGGCCGAGCCCGCAGCTGACACCTCCGCCTAGAGCCAAGCCGACCAGCAGGCGGCTCCAGTAAGTACCGCCGATCTCGAACACAGGACTCGCAGCTGAAGCAGCGATCGCGCCACCAAGGGCGATAGCACAGAGGGCTTCGAGGGCCGTCCGCCTGGCCATTCCTCGGGACAACTCGTGGCGAACGATATGGGGGAACACAACCACGTTCGAAACGACGATCGTGACCAATGTGGCGTACGCGGCGCCGATTGGCCCGATGATGAGAGCGAAGATGATCGTCAGAACGAGGTTTGCCGACGCCTCGACGCCTACAAGCCAGATGAAGACGTTCTGCCGCCCGCGGGCGATAAGCAGAATGCAAAGCCCGTGAATGGGAACATTCGCCAGCCAGATACAACAGAACACGATGAGGACAGATTCCGCCAACGCGGACGAGTGCCCAGTAACGACCACGACGACGACGGACCGCAGGAGTATTACCGTCCCGAACATGGCTCCAGCGATGAAGGCAACCACGCGGGTGAGAAAGCGAGTCGCAGTCTCTTGGCCGTCTCTGTCGGTAGTGCCAGCCAGATGCGGATACACCGTGTCGTAGCCGGTAAAGAGCAGGGCGGTTGCTTGAGATGGCACGACTGAGCCGGCGCGATAGATCCCGACTGCAGAGGCGGTCGCTACGGCCCCAACAACGATGAGGTCGGTAGCCGAGACGACTTGGCCCGCAATAGACAAGACGAGCAGGGGAGCGGAAAAGGAAGCCACCCTGCGAATGTCGGTCCAACCAATCCGTCGAGGGAGAAGATGGAACCACGTCTCGTGCCTGCGGATCCATATGGCACAGAACCCCTGCGAGACGACCACGCTCGAAAGGAAGCCTGCGCCGAGTGCGACCAGATGAAGATGGTCGATCGTGGCGACGACGACCGCGATTTCAACTCCCGTGCCGAGCAGTCCGGCAATGGCAGGAACGTGGAACTTGCTACGACCTGCTGGGATACCCGTGAACGAGGCACTGCCCAGGTTTAGTGCAGTGGCGAGACCCACCAGGACGACCATAAGCGGCACGTGCTTGCCCGCGAGAGATCCGGTGTGGGTGAGAGACATTATGAGTGTCAGTACGCCGGTCGTGGCGAGAACGATCAGTCCCCATGCGCCATAGGTCGTGTGCGCCGTCTCGACATCCTTGCGAGCTTGACATCGCTCGTCATCGTTGAACGAGACCGAATCGCGCGCGGTGGCCCGGACCACCAAGAGCCGAAGTCCGAAATCGACAGTGCCAAAAATGGCGAGCACCGTGGCTGCCAGGGCGTAAACGCCATAGGTGGAGGACCCGAGGTGTCGAAAGGAGAAGCCGAGTAGATAGAGATTGCCTAGTGCTGAAGTAACGGCATTCAGGTACAACCAGGCTGCATTTCGTCCGAGACCCGTTACCCGCAATTCCTCAGGTTGCAAACCTTCGTCTGGCCCTGAGGGCGCCGGCACCGTCGTCAAGAGACGACCGATGGCATTGCAGTCACGGACTCTGGACTAGGCGAGCACGAGAGAAGTCCAGTTGGCTCGTGTCGCTCGCAAGTGCGGCCTGAGAATGTCGCATCACCCGGGAGTTTAGGGCCTGAACCCCCTCGCGGTGAGCCTGACCGATAGATGCAATCCGGGTTACCCATCGCTAGCTAACAGTTCGCTGGCCCAAGTGCTCCACCGCGCCCACGTGATTGGGGAGGTTCATGGGGCGGCCCTTCGAGCGGACTGTTCGAGGTCACCGGTCGTTGGGCTCCGTTTGTCCAATTGTTGTGTGCTTGGACCTAGTCGAGGCGCGGCGGAGTTTGGTCTTGGTCATTGGCGGCTCGTGGCGCTCGTCCACTCAATCCCGAGTGCTTGCAGGAACTCTGACCGGGCTCCATGGCAGTTACCGCCATTCAGTCGCATGGGTGTTACCGGCGTGACTACCTGAGAACGACTGTGGGCGCGCCGGCGCGGATCTTTGGGGACGACTTCAGCCTCGGCGACTGACTTGAGGATGGCTCGGCGCAGCGGTGAGGATCGCGTTCGA
>Ga0182030_10024101_pt1 | contig 11208 bp, 10 predicted proteins | sample 812S3MmetaG_FD_121299 | JGI IMG/M metagenome (GOLD analysis project Ga0182030, IMG submission 121299) | Permafrost microbial communities from Stordalen Mire, Sweden - 812S3M metaG (Illumina Assembly) | ecosystem: Environmental > Terrestrial > Soil > Wetlands > Permafrost | place: Sweden...
CGATGGCATCGCGATCGATATCGGTCGCGAAGATCTGCACCTTGAAATTCTCTTTTCGATCCTCCATGCGCTCCCGGAGCAGGATGGCGATAGAATAGGCTTCTTCGCCGGTGGAACAGCCGGGGACCCAGACACGAATAACCGAGCCTGCCACCTTGCCTGCGAAAAGCTGCGGGATGACCTGTTTCTGGATCTCGTCGAAAATATCGGAATCCCGGAAGAAACTGGTGACGCCGATTAGGAGCTCGCGAAAAAGCGCGTCGGCTTCGCCCCGGGTGAGCTGCATATAGCGGAGATAGTCTTCGAGCCCATCGATCTGGTGGACGGCCATCCGCCGCTCGACGCGACGTACAACGGTGCTCCGTTTGTATTGGGAAAAGTCATGACCGGTCTGGGAGCGAAGGAGGAGAAAGATTTTTTCCAGCCCGTCAGGTTGCTGCGCAGCCTGCGAGGAGACTGGAACGTGGTAAGCCCCAAACGCGTGCGCCACGTAGGCGAGGAGTTTGGCGGGCATCTCGTTTGGAGGCAGCACAAAATCCACCATACCTGTGGCGATGGCGCTGCGCGGCATGCCATCATATTCGGTGGATTCGGGTGTTTGCGCCATCACCATGCCGCCATCGCCCTTCACCGCCCTGACGCCAAGGGCGCCGTCGCTTCCGGTGCCGGAGAGCACGATGCAGATGGCGCGGTCGTGCTGGTCCTGAGCTAAAGAGCGGAAGAAAAAATCGATGGGAAGCCGGATACCCCGGGCCAAGGTGGGTTCCAGGAGTTGCAACGCGCCGTTCACGAGCGCCATATCGCGATTGGGCGGGATGATGTAAGCACAGTTAGGCTTCATCACCATTCCGTCCTCCACCTCGAAGACCTGCATCCTGGTATAGCGCTGGATCAACTCGGAAAGGATGCTCTTGTGGTCCCGCGCCAGATGCTGCACCAAGACGAAGGCCATGCCAGGATCCTCCTCGGGCATGGCGGAGAAAAAGGCTTCGAACGCCGACAGCCCACCGGCAGACGCGCCGATGCCGACGATCGGGAATCCGGCGCTCGGTTGCTCAGTTGGTCGCTCGACTTGCTCTGGATTGACTATTTCGCCCGGCGCCTTCGCGTTGGGCTTTGTTTCGGCCATGATCCCGTTCCCTCGATTTTCGCTAGCTCACCTTCTCGTGAACCTGGTCTTGTAATTGGTGAACCGAGCCGGATGAGGCGCATGTTCCAGAGTCGAGCCGTCCGGCAAACTTGATTATAGAGCGCCAGAATCCTTCGGATCATTATCTTGCGCACCAGGATCCTCAGAGGATGCGGCGCCCGTCAAGAGCGAGTTGCATGCCGATGTTTGCCGCGCATATCTTGTTCTCCGCCAGGGCAGAAAAGGTTATCGAGCAACTCATGGGCCGAACCAACGGCGCTCCAGCTGCGTCAATGATAGAGTAGTTGCTGACCACCAGTCTCGGCTTCCTGCTGGTTGAAGAGCGCGTGCTACGTGTTCTCCAGGTGGCCAACCTCCGGGATCGACGGGTAAAGGAGAAACACGTCTTGAAATCCACGGCCTCTCAGCCACAATCCACCCGGTGGCTCGCGGAGAATGGCCCAAAGGAACTCGAATTGTTGTTGCGCGCGATCGTCTTCCACCCTTCCGCGCCAATTTTGATCGCAGACGACGATCGTCATTGTCATGAGGCCAGTATCGGCGCCAGCAAACTCCTGGGTCTTCCGCGCGAAAAAATCATCGGCCGCAGTTTGGATGATTTTGCGGTCCCCGACATAAAGCCGGCAATTTCGGAGCGCTGGCGGGCTTTTCTCGAAGAAGGCGAACAGGTGGGCACTCTCCAGCTAGTGGGGGCAGACGGAACGCCGCGGGATGTCGAGTACACCGCGAAAGGGAACGTGTTGCCAGTCCGCCACCTCTTGGTGTTGCGTGATAGGACAAGGGCTGCCGGGGCGCACAAAAACCCCACGAAGAGCAATGTTCCTAATTGGGTGCAGGACTATGCGCTGTTCCTGCTGGATGCGGACGGACGGATTGTCGTCTGGTATGCGGGTGCGGAACGTATTTACGGCTACAAGAGCGATGAGATCATCGGCCAACACGTGTCGATCCTCCATCCCGATGAAGATGGTTTCGGAAAGCTACAGGAAAAATTGAAGAGGGCCGTGGGCGAAGGCCACGTTGGCGCTGAAGGCTGGCACGTGAAAAAAGACGGATCGCGATTCTGGGCCAGCGTCATCACCATGGCCCTGAAAGACGAGAACGGGGTTTTGCAGGGCTTTGCCAGAGTCGTGCGCGACTTTAGCGACCGCCACGCAAGGGACGAAGAATTGCGGCGCAGCCGGCCACGCGGGCGCGCAGTACTTGCGGAGTCGACCATCGTTGGCGTCGTTTCCGGAGAGTTTGACCGCATTCCAGAGGCGAATGACAGATTTCTGGAACTTGTCGGCTACAGCCGTGAGGATTTGCTCGCCGACCGGCTCGTGTGGCCCGATCTCACGCCGAAGGAATTCGTGCATTTGGACGAACTCGCACACGAAGAAGGATTGCACTTCGGGGCGTGCACGCCGTACGAAAAAGAGTTGATCGGGAAGGATGGGACTCGTGTCCCGGTTTTGGTGGCCACGGCCGTCCTGAAATTATCGCCTTTCCGCTGGATCACGTTCATCACTGATCTGCGGGAACGAAACCGTCAAGAAAATATCGACGCGAAATTGATAGAGGCAGGGCACAACTTTGAGGAAATTATAGGGACCAGCACAGCCATGACGCGCGTCATGAGGCAGGTGGAAGTGGTTGCGCCCACCGATGCGACGGTGTTGATCCTGGGCGAAACCGGTACGGGAAAAGAATTGATCGCGCGCGCCATCCATAGAATCAGTCCGCGAAAGAATCTTCCGTTTATCTCCCTGAACTGCGCTGCCATTCCTACCGGGTTGCTGGAAAGCGAGCTGTTCGGCTATGAACGGGGAGCCTTCACCGGCGCTTTGTCGCAAAAGATCGGCCGCTTTGAAATGGCGCACCAGGGGACTCTGTTTCTGGATGAAGTGGGCGACATTCCCTTGGATCTGCAGCCCAAGCTGCTTCGGGCTCTCCAGGAGAAGTCTTTTGAGAGGTTAGGCGGCACGAAGACGATTCCCATCAACGTCCGGCTGGTGGCGGCAACCAACCGGAATCTGACAAAGATGATGGGCGATAAACTGTTCCGCAGCGACCTGTACTACCGGTTGAAGGTGTTCCCGATTATTACACCACCATTGCGAGATCATCCCGAAGACATACCCATGCTCGCCCGGCACTTCACCAAGAAGTACGCGGCGAAAATGGATCGGACGATCGATAGCATCCCGTCCGAGACGATGAAAGCCTTGGAGCGTTGGTCATGGCCCGGCAATGTACGAGAATTGGAGAACTTCATCGAGCGGTCCGTGATCCTGTCACGGGGTCCCGACCTCCGCGCGCCCGTAGCGGAATTGCGGTCTGACGTTTCGGAAGCCGACGGCGATTCTACACTCGATCATATGGAACGGAATCATATCCTGCGCGTTTTACGCGAAACCGGCGGCGTGATCAACGCCGCGGCTGACCGTCTCGGCATACCGCGGACCACCTTGCACTCCCTGATGAAGAAGCTGGGGATTTCACGCAGCGACTTTTGACCATGCGCGATCGGACTGTGGATGGTAAAGGTTGCATACCGGAGTTAAAATCCTAAGTGGACTGATTCCCAATGGAAGCTCCGGGTGTTGCAAAAGACTTTCCTATCGTCTGCGTGGGCGGTTCGGCCGGCGGCCTCGACGCCTATACGCGATTACTACGGCATCTGCCGGCCGATATGGGTGTTGCTATCGTCATCGTTAATCACCTGAGAACCGTAGCCACCCTGCTCCACGAGATTCTGCCGCGCTACACCGCAATGCCGGTTGAACTGATCACCGAAAGATTACTCATCCAGCCCAACCATGTGTTCATCATCCCGGAACAGCGGGATTTGCACGTTCTTGATGGAGAGTTCCGTCTGAAACCGATATCGAAGCCCAGGGGATGGCCCGACGTGATTACCGTTTTTTTGCGTTCCCTCACGCACAACTGGGACGGTAAACTGATCGCCGTCATTGTCTCCGGCTATGATGGCGATGGAGCGGCGGCACTGTGCGGCATAAAAGAAGTGGGCGGGATTACCATCGCGCAGAAGCTCGATACAGCCGTGCAGCCGGATATGCCTGAGAGCGCAATCGAAAGCGGGTGTATAGATTTTGTTCTTTCACCTGAGGATATAGCGCAGGAAATTGTGCGAATCGCGCACGCGGTACCAAGGGCGGAGTGAAGTGACCACCAGGGGGAGCACAAGAGGACCAAGGTGGCGCCGGGGCGGGTCAGACGGAGAACGAGTCTTCGCTTGTTGTTTGGCCGGGAGCTGCGAGGCATCGACACCGCAATCGAGGCAGGGCTCCAAGTTCGGCGCCTAACCGGGGATCGCCTCTAGAGAGACTGCAGCGAAATAGGGTCAAGCGACCGTGGATGGTCGGAACGCATACCGGCGGAGAAAGGCGCCGGGAGCGAAGCGCCGCTCTCAAGGAGTCTAGCCCTTCTCAGGGGGCGGACATTTCTTGAAAACGTCCACCAATTTTTCCAATTTCTTTTCGTTTCTCTCGGGGTTGCGAGTCAGCGAGTCGGTACATACGCCGTGCCAGATTGCCTTCTTTGACTGCGAATCGAATATATCGACATGGAGCAGTGGAACTTCAGTCCTGAGGGCTCACCAGGGAGCTCGAAGATTATGAGGTCAATCTGGATGGCGTGTCGGCCCTGGAGTTGGTGATAAAACCGGACCTGACAAACACCGAAGCGCTGGCAACCCTGGGCGCCTGATAGGCCATCGCCGTAGTCTTCCCGAAAATTCTGCGCTAGGACCGATTTCCGCGGATTCCGATAGACATCCACGCTCGCAGGATTCAACGTAACACGTAGCGAGGCCCCCTGCACCACATCAACCACCAAATCAGAAGCGCTTGCAGGGGAAGACGCCCCCACCGTAGCACGGGCATGATCGAGGTGGCACCCGTCTCGACGGGATGCATCGCCATATAGAGGTTGGCCGGGAACACCGCGATCAGCAACGCCACCAGCCCCCATGCCGCTGCTCTCCGCGTTGCAGGCATCAGCAGCCCCAGCCCGCCGAGGATCTCAAAAGCACCGCTGATCCGCACCAACGCCGCGTGCCACGGGATATACGGCGGCATGATCCTTAAGTAAGGCGCGGGCTTGATGAAATGCAGTGAACCCGCCACGATGTAAAAGACAGCGGCGATCACCACCGCGATCCTCTGCGGCGTGGACAGGATCCGCAAGCGGGCCAAAGCTGATCGTAACAAAAGTACAAAGGATCGCTCACGGCCAGCGGCGAGTCCCTCTCTTCACGGCTCACAGGAGTCAGCGAGGGATCGCATAATGATTCGTCGCCCGACGAACGAGGCATCGCCTCCGGATACGTTCGATGGCGTCACGCTTTCAGTACCGGATTTCCTAAAATTCCACGGCTGCCGCACGATCTCTCCGGGCTGCCCGCCATCGGCAGCCGACCATCGAACAGTGAATTCTTGCAGGCGTTCGCGCGTTGGTTCCACAGAATGAAGTTGGATTCGATGTAGTGGAATTGCTTGATCGAAAATGGGCCGGATTTGCTGCTAGCCCGTTTGTGATGCTCGCCAGCTCGGACCACCATCGGCACTGAAGACACATGGATGAGTTTCCATCGGCGCGGAACTCCATTGATTTCGCTAACGCCCCCTCTGTCTCTGAAGCCTATGAAAGTAATAAAGGGACTACCTCCGAGTCTTCCCCCTCTTGGGAAAGCCTGACACCCGATACGGCATCTCGTTTTGCAGTGATCCTATAGTTTTACTCCGCCGTTGACAACCCTCGCTGGTCGCATGAGGGTGCGAGACTCTCGTATTGGTAATCAGTTCCCAGGCCGCGCGGTTTTCTTGCGACAATCGATTTCATGAAAGCACCCTCGAATGGGAAACGAGGATTGTATGTGTCGTACAACGAAGGCAAGAACGGAGCCTTTAATGAAGCCGTTCAGATCTCCAACGAACTCGGGTGTGTAACGTGGAGTGACAAAGCTCGACTTGACCCAAAGAAACTGCACTTCCCGGCTGACATTTTCGTACGACTAACGGGCAAGAAAGAGTGCTACTTCCGAGGCATTCTACTCGCTGTGGCGTTAGGGGATACCCTAGGTCCCACTTTTTTTTCAGGGGGAGCATAATCATCGCCCCTTTGCGTGGCGAGAGCGAAAGCCGTGTCCGCAACCGAACAAGGATTTCCAGTCGGTTCTCTTCATCAGCTCCCTACGAGAGATTCCAAAACCACCGGAAGTTGAAGGTCTCAGGCCGCCACAACGCCCGGTGTTTGTGACCTCTTAACGGACGACTGGCCTAGTGCCACCGATTTGACTCGGAGGACTGGCTTGATCTCCTAGGAAGCCGGGCTGTTGGATGCTCCTGAAATTGCTTTGCATCGTGTGGCGTCCGGCCACAGACCCTCGAACGGGAAGCTTCATTCACAGTCGTTCCAAAGAGAGATGAAGACTGATTCGACGCCTCTACCTGCGGAGCTAGCTCGCCAGCTTGCGCGCTCTCACTCGTAGTCTTGCGGAAACGTCGCTTGTTCTTGGCGGCTGAATCCCGGGCGGAGCAAACGCCTTCATAGCCGCTCATCTCGGCATCGGTGTAGGTAAACGCCCGCAGTTCCTAGTCATTGCTTCGCTCCAGAAGCCCCCGGCCGAGCAAGGGTAATTCCCGAAGCCGAATCCGGTGCCGTTGGGAAAACCGGGACGAGACGTTTCCATCTCGACGGTTCCAGCCGGTGTCGAATTCATCTCGGCACATTGATCCATTCAAGCGATCATTCGCCGTTGCGGGCGCTGATTTGCCGACGCCAACTAGGGCAAGGAAAACGTCTCGTCCCGGCCCCCCCCCACACACCTGGTTGGACGACCCATCGGCGCTCTCGGTGCGCCAATGATAGCCTGATATACAGTCGTCAACTCTGCGCTTAACTAATCTGTTTGCGGAGCGCATGCATGTTCGCCAACTTGCCGGCGTCCCTGCTCGACGGGCCAAGGAGAAACCTATCATGAGCTTCACGCCCTCCCAGCCGCGTGTCGCCGGTTGGCCTGAGGAAAATGGTCGACGCCGGCGATCTTTGATTTTGCTTCCAAAAGGCCGAGATCGAGCGGGCTGTGGTCCCAGCATGAGTCAGAGAAGCGGCGCGATGGTGGTGCCCCGTGGGATCTGACCAATTTCAAGCGAGGTTATCGGTTCCATTGGAGTCAGTCATCTGTACGCAAGAGCTGATTCTTCGCCCAGCGCGGCAGCCGGATTTTGAGGCGCTCAGCGATGCTTTGATAACGTTGGCTCAGACGCTCGCGAATTCGCCTGAGCGCATCCTGCAACAGCTTGTTGAAACTGCGTTGGAGTTATGTCAGGCGCAGTCTTCCGGGATAAGCCTCCTGGAGGAAGAGAATGGACTAAATATTTTCCGCTGGCACGGCGTTGCGGGCAAATACGCACCTCATCTTTGGGGCACGACACCTCGCGAATTTAGCCCGTGCGGAACCGTGTTGGACACCGACGCAGTCCAATTGATGGCACATCTTGACCGTCACTTTACGTACTTCGCTCAGGTGGAACCTCGGATTGCGGAAGCGCTACTCGTTCCCTTCCACGTGCGTGGTGAAGCGGTTGGCACGATCTGGATTATCTCTCATGACCAGAGTCGGCAGTTCGACGCCGAAGACGCGAGAGTGATAACAACACTGGGAGAGTTCGCAGCGACGGCATACCAAGCTTTGGCCGGGACTCGCGCCTTGACGAGTATTTTCGCAACGATTCGGGAGCCCCTTCTCGTCCTCGATGCGAGCCTTCGCGTCCAAACGGCGAGCCGATCCTTCTACCAGACCTTTCAAGTAACACCGAGTGTTACTGAAGGACGCTTTCTCTACCAACTTGGGAAAGGAGAATGGGATATCCCGGAGCTGCGCACGCTCCTGGAAGAGGTCTTGCGGAAGGACGGCACGTTCGATAATTTTGAGGTGACCAAGGAGTTTCCCTCGCTGGGGCGCCGTGCGATGTTGTTAAATGCGCGCAAACTTTTGCGCGAGGAGAATCCGGCCGGGCAAATTCTGCTCGTCATCGAGGATATTACCAATCGCAAATTCAGCGAAGAAGACGCAATCCGTTTCCGCGATGGTTCACAGGTAGAAAAGGACCGGTTGGGGACTATCAATGATGAAATCGTTGAAGTCAAGCCCGGCTTTGAGGAGATTATCGGAAGCAGCCCGCCGATTAAGAGGGTCATTGGGCAGGTGGAGGTGGTTGCGCCCACCGATGCCACAGTGCTGATTTTGGGAGAAACCGGCACGGGAAAGGAGTTGATCGCGCGCGCCGTCCACAGGACGAGTCCCCGCAGGAATGCTCCGTTCATAACCTTGAACTGCGCTGCCATTCCGACTGGGCTGTTGGAAAGCGAGTTGTTCGGTTACGAGAAAGGAGCTTTCACCGGCGCTCTATCGCAAAAGCTCGGCCGGTTTGAGATGGCGCACCGTGGAACCTTGTTTCTGGACGAGGTGGGCGATATTCCTCTGGATCTTCAACCCAAGCTGCTTCGGGCTCTCCAGGAGAAGACCTTCGAGAGGTTGGGCGGCACCAAGACAATCCCTATCGACGTCCGGCTCGTGGCGGCAACGAATCGGAACCTGACCCAGATGATGAGAGATAAGATATTTCGCAGCGATCTCTACTACCGGCTTATGGTTTTCCCCATCATCACACCTCCTTTGCGTGATCACCCCGAGGACATATCCATACTCAGCCGGTACTTCACTAAGAAGTACGCAGCGGAAATGAATCGGACGATCGACTACATTCCGCCCGAGACGATGAACGCCTTGGAAAATTGGTCATGGCCCGGCAATGTACGCGAGTTGGAGAATTTCATCGAGCGGTCCGTGATCCTGTCACAGGGGTCGAGCCTACGTGCGCCCGTGTCGGAGTTGCGGCCTGACACTCCGGAAGCTGACGGCGACACTACGCTTGATCGTTTAGAACGGAATCACATCCTGCGCGTTTTCCGGGAGACGGGTGGCGTGATCAGCGCCGCGGCGGCCCGTCTCGGCATACCGCGGACAACCATGCACTCCCTGATGAAGAAGCTGGGGATTTCGCGCCGCGACCTCTGACTAGATTCGGCCGGACATCGGACTCGACTCCTGGAAGTGGTTACTTCGGCGATCTGGTCAAACACAAATCGGTGTTAGAGGTCATCGGAACCGAGGTAGCACTTTCGCCACCGAACCCCTTGCGCCGACTGCGCCATTTCCCATAGAGCCTGTTCCATTGAACCGAATCGGGGCACTCAAATCAGCGGCCCGTTGACCCGTCTGAGGAGGTGACTGCGGGCAGTCACAAAAAGTGACTGCCGATCGTCGGTCCCAACCGGTTTCATCTGATGCAAGATTGTCAACAAACCGTGCAAGAGCATGGTCTTCGACCTCGGATTCGAGATCGCGGGCGGCTCGTTCTGGACTGCTTTCAGTGCCTCCAGCGCCATGGGTTTGAACGTGTATAGCCTGGCGATCGCAGCAATCGGCTCCATAGTCCTGCTGGTCGCTTACGCGCCGGCGAGCAACCTGATGCTCGATGATAGATACGATCAGGCTTTTGCTTCCGCTGAGTTGACACTTATCAACGCGAGGATAGCCCGTGAAAGAGTCCAGTAGGAATGGCGCTGTACATGCCTTACCAGCGGAATGATGATTCGATCGATGAACGCCGGGACGGAGCGACCCGGGTTTGATGCCGATGAGGAAAAGACTGTGATTGAACGCTTGCAACGTCGGGACCCGAGTGCTCTCGCGGATCTCTACGTCCGCTATGGTCGTCTCGCCTATTCCTTGATCGTGCGCATTGTTCGCGATGTCGGGATCGCCGAAGACCTAACGCAGGAGATTTTCTTGCGGGTCTGGACTAGCGTAGAACGGTTCGACGCCGAACGGGGTGAGTTCCGCCCTTGGTTGCTGACGATCGCCCGGAATCGCGCCATCGATTATCTGCGTTCTTCGGATGGTCGACGGAGCTCGGATTCCCGAAGTCTGGAGCAAACCGAGGACACTCGGCTGTTCGCCGATCTTGAGAGAAGCGTCGCGATCTCCGGCAAGACCGGGAGTCTTCGGAGTGCGTTGGGGAAACTGAGCGCAAATCAACGAATGGTTATCGACATGGCCTATTTCGAGGGGTATTCCCAAACTGAGATGGCAGCAAAGCTTGGGCAACCCCTCGGCACCGTGAAGACTTGGGTGCGCAGCGCCCTGAGTGTCCTCCGCGGAGAACTTCGGGAGCCCGGGGCGGACATGAGCCGCGCAGCTATCTCGTCTCGACAGTCGAAAAACGTCCTCGCCAAGCTCTTTTGGAAGGCTGGCTCACGGCCGCCTTCCATTCACCTTGAACTCACCGGTGCTGCGACAGTACACGACCGTTAACCACCCGAGTGTTTCGAGGCCTAGCCTTGGCGTGCCACGAAGAGACGAGTAAAGGCTCCTGTAGAGGCAAGATTATTGACTAACGAAGCCAAGAACAAATGGTATGACGAAAGACACATACGAACAGGCCTATCGAAAGGGATTCGACCTCACCCTTCGATTCCTTCTCTCGCGGGGAGTTCATCGGGACAGCGTGCTTGACGTCGCACAAAGGCGCGGGGGTCAGCGGCGAGAACAATTACGCGATGAAGCTCCTGGTTGATACCTGAATCAACGCGATTGCTTTGAACTTGTTCCGAACCCTTCTTCGCCGGGAACCCCAAAACTATGCTGAAAGCGACCCGAAAGCAAAGACCGCTACGATTAACGTGGCCGCTATCGAACGTTGCTCGGGTGCTGGGTTTCTGCAGGCCCGCGGACAGGCGTTTATTCCAGCAGTACATGCAGGGGTAACAACAGCGGAAATTGCAAGGGAACAGGGCGTCACGACAATTGCCGTTCGACTCCGCATGCTTCGTGCCCGGCGGAAGGCTAGATCCCACCTGGAAGAAAAGAGATTCGTGGAGAACCGGGACGAGACGTTTCCCCCTGAGATAAAATTCTCCGTTTGTAAATTCAGCTGATTTAACCCTGGAGGGTTATCACGCGGGACTGGTCGACTGCCGCATCGTGC
>Ga0182030_10024104_pt1 | contig 11207 bp, 10 predicted proteins | sample 812S3MmetaG_FD_121299 | JGI IMG/M metagenome (GOLD analysis project Ga0182030, IMG submission 121299) | Permafrost microbial communities from Stordalen Mire, Sweden - 812S3M metaG (Illumina Assembly) | ecosystem: Environmental > Terrestrial > Soil > Wetlands > Permafrost | place: Sweden...
ACGCCTATCGCACGCCGTTCGACACGGTGCTGCATTTCGCCTTCGTCCTCGGCACGGTCGGCGACGGCCGCAGCGTGCCGGCGCGCCTGCATCGCGCCGACATCGTCAGCGACATCTTCGGCGCCGGCTCGATCGACACGGTGCTGCAGGGCTTCAAGCGCGACGGCTGCGGCGTGCTGGTCTATCTGCGCGACGGCGCGGCGGGCGTGCCGGCCAATCTCGCCGGCGCAGCGCCCTCCGGCGCGGAAGGCGAGCGGGCGACGCAATGGCGCGAGATCGGCCTCGGCGCACAGATCCTGCGCGACCTCGGCGTCAGCTCGATTCGCCTGCGCACCGGCAATCCGCGCAAATATGTCGGCCTCTCCGGCTTCGGCATCGAGATCTCGGCGATCGAGCCGATCGACGGCTGATTGACCCTTCACGGCGTTGTCGTCCCTTCTCCCCGTAAGCGGGGCGAGGGGGCGCGTCTCAGCCGCGCATCAGCGCGCCGACATGGGCGGCCGCCGATCGCGCGAGGGCTTCGAGATCGTAGCCGCCCTCCAGCAGCGAGATGAGCCGGCCGCCGCAGCGCCGGGCGGCAAGCGCGACGAGGCGCTCGGTCACCCAGGCGAAGTCAGCCTCGCTGAGGTTGAGGCCGCCGAGCGGATCGCGGAAATGGGCGTCGAATCCCGCCGATATGATCAGCAAGTCGGGCGCGAAGTCGTCGAGCCGCGGCAGGATCGCCGTTTCGAACGCGTCGCGGAACGCGTCGCCGCCGTCGCCGGCGCGCAAGGGCGCGTTGACGATCTGGTTGTGCTCGCCGGTCTCGCTGAGTGCGCCGGTGCCGGGATAGAGCGGCATCTGGTGGGTCGACGCGTACATGACGGTCGGATCGTTCCAGAAGATGTCCTGGGTGCCGTTGCCGTGGTGGACGTCGAAATCGACGATGGCGACGCGCTCGACGCCATGGGCCGCCTGGGCGTGTCGGGCGGCGACCGCCGCGTTGTTGAAGAAGCAGAAGCCCATCGGCGTCGCCGCCTCGGCGTGGTGGCCGGGCGGCCTTGTGGCGACGAAGGCGTTGTCGACGCGGCGCATGACGACCTCGTCGACGGCGAATGTCGCTCCGCCGGCCGAGCGCAAAGCCGCTTCGAAGGTGCCGGGCGACATCGCCGTGTCGGAATCGAGCTGGATCGCGCCCTGGGTCGGGCTGGCGCGCTGGATCGCTTCGACGTAATCGAGCCGGTGGACCCGCGTCAGCGCTTCGATCGCGACGCGCGGCGCGGCGTCCCGGGCGAGGAAATGGAACGTTTCGTCTTCGAGCGCCTGGTCGACCGCCCGCAATCGCTCAGGCCGTTCGGGATGGCCTTCGCCCATGTCGTGCCCCGAGCAGGCCGGATGCGTCACGAGCAACGTCGTCAACGGACGAGCCTCTCCCGGATAGGCGTTTTGTCGCGGCCGAAGCATCGCCGGAACCGCCGCCAATGTCCATAATTGTCGATCCGCGGTCCCGCCTTCATGGCGTCGGCGGCTCGGTCGCGCAGGTCATCGCCTTAACCTCGTCGGCCGCCGCCGCATAAAGGCTCGGCAGCTCGCTGAACGCGCGCATGACTACGAAACCTGCGGCGGTCGGCGAGACGACGCGCAGATCCTGCGAGGGATCGTCTTCGTCGTCGTGGGCGACGAGATTGCGCAATTGAGCCGGCGTGACGACAACCGCCTCCATCTGCCCATGCGTCGCGGCGCGATCGGTCAGCGCATAGAACACCGCGCCGCGCCTGGTGTGGAATGAGAGCGAGGCGAAACCGGCGCGTCCGACCGACGCCTTCACCCGCAGCGGTCCGGCCGAGAGGTCGAAGCGGCAGAAGGAGGCGGCGAGCGCCGGATCGTTCCAGGGAAAGCGCCGCTCGTCCGGGCCGGCGCGCGGCAGCGGCGCGGTTGTTCCCGGCGGCCCGAGCTCGGCGAGGCGCGCGTAAGCGTCGTGCGCGGCGACGACCGGGACGAGTAGCACCACGGCGAAATGGATGAGCGCCGCCGCCGCGGCGACGGCCGCGGCGAACAGCGCCGCGCCGCCCAGACGCGCGGTCAGGGTCATGCGCAGCCTTCCCGCTCGATCGTCGGCACGCTCGACTTCTCGATGCCGCCGGCGTTTGCGGCTAGCGGCGTGTCGTAAAGGCGCAGCGCCAGCGCGAACGTCTGGACACGGCCGATCGGCAGCCAGTTGCCGGAATGGGCGAGCGCCGAGACATAGACGGAAAAGCCGCCGTCGCCGTCGCGCAGGATCTCGCTCGAGCGGTAGCCGTAGCGTCCGGCGGCGTTCTCGACCGGGTAGCCGTCGGCGTCGGTGAGGCTCAGCGTCCAGTAGCGCGCCGCCGGCGTGCGCGTTCCGACGCGATAGAGACAGCGCCGATCGAGCGCCCGCCCGGCGCTGTCGACGCGCGCAACCAGTTTCAGGCCCTCGCCGAGCGCGAGCGGAATCTCGCCGCTGCGCGCCAGCGCGGCGCGCGTGTAGGGGTCGGCGTCGAGCGAGCCCGCCGTAGCGGCGACGCGCCACGCCCCGATCGTCACGGCGCCGAACGGCGGGTCGGCGAGGATCGATCCGCTCACGGCGACGCCGAGCGCGAGGCCGATGGCGCCGGCTGCGAGTGCTTTGACGATCAATGTCACGTGGGGAGTCCCGCGCCGGCTCGGCGGCGAACGCTGTCGGGCCGCGGCGCGAAAATCGCCAGCTCGACCCGCGAAGTCAAGCGCGACGCTAAGGCGACGTCGCGCCGGCGCGGACGACGGCGACGCCGCCCTCGGCGTCGGACGCGTAGCGGGCGGCGGGCTCGATGCCGCCGTGCTTCTCCGCCGAGCGGGCGTAGTCGCCGATCTCGATGATGATGTGCGCCGACTTCGACGACAAGCCGAGTTGCCGCGGCGCTTCGACGATGCCGGCGCCGCCCTTGGCCGACGGCGCGGCGGCGATCTGGGCGTTCGCCAAGGGCGGCACGCCAAAGGGCGGCTTGGTCTCGAGGCCCTGGTGCGCGTAGGTCATGATCTCGCGCCAGGTCTGCGCCGGCAGCGCGCCGCCTTGCATACTGCCGGTCATCGACGAGTTGTCGTCGTTGCCGTACCAGACGCTGCCGACCAGATTGCCGGTGAAGGCGTTGAACCAGGCGTTGGTCGGCCCATTTGTCGTCCCGGTCTTGCCGGAGATGACGAGACCCGGGATCTGCGCCCCGCGCCCAGTGCCCTCGGTGAGCACATGGGTCATGATGTTGTTCATCTCGGCGACCTTGTCGGCCGGCAGCACTTGGACCGGCGGCGTTCCGTTCGCCTCGTGGGTGTAGATGACCTTGCCTTGCGAATTGCGGATTTCGATCGCCGCATAGGGCGTCGCGCGTTTGCCGCCGTTGGCGAGCATGGCGTTGGCGCCGACCATGTCGATCATCTTCACTTCGTCGGCGCCGACCGGCAGCGACACGGTGTCGATCAGCGGCGTCGTCAGCCCCATCTTGCGCGCCGTCTCGATGATCTTGGAGCGCCCGAGCTCGGCGATCTTGGCTTGGTGATAGGGCTTGCCGGCCGGCCAGTAGGCCTCGCCGATCTTCACCGAGATCCAGATCGCGGCGGTGTTGTACGACTGCGCGAGCGCCTGATAGAGCGGCATTGCGCCGCCGCTCTCGCCGCCGAAATTATGCACGCAGTAGTCGCCGATGCAGATGCCTCCTGCCTGCACCGTCGTGTCCTTGTGGTACTTGCCGGTCAGCAGCGCGGTCATATAGTCGAAGATCTTGAACGACGAGCCGGGCTGGCGCGCCGCGTCGGTGGCGCGGTTGTACTGGCTTTCGCCGTAGTCGCGGCCGCCGAACATCGCCCGGACCAGCCCGTCGGTGTCAGCGACCACCGCCGCCGCCTGATGCGCGTTGTAGGCCGGCGCATTGACCCGCAGCATGTCCTCGAGGACGGCGTCGGTCTTCGCCTGCAGCCCGGTGTCGAGCCCGGTGCGCACGGTGAGCACGCGGTCGACGCCGAGCTTGCCGGAATCGGCGAGCGTCTTCACCTCTTCAAAGGCGAAGTCGAGGTACCAGTCGGGGCTGGTGTCGGTGCTCTGGCTGACCGGCGTCGCCGGATTGCGCCGCGCCGCATAGACCTGGCCCTCGGTCATGAAGCCGGCGTCGACGAGGTTGCTCAGCACGTCGTTCGCCCGCGCCCGCGCCGCCGGCAGGTTGACGTTGGGCGAATATTTGGTTGGCGCCTTGAACAGGCCGGCGAGCATCGCCGCCTCGGGGAGATTGATGTCGCGCGCCGACTTGCCGAAATAATATTGCGCCGCCGCCTGCACGCCGAAGGCGCCGCCGCCCATGTAGGCGCGGTCGAGATAGAGGCCGAGGATCTGCTTCTTGGTCAGATGGTGCTCGAGCCACAGCGCCAGATAGGCTTCGTTGATCTTGCGCGAGATCGACCGCTCGTTGGACAGGAACAGATTCTTGGCGAGCTGCTGGGTGATCGACGAGCCGCCCTGCACCACGCCGCCAGCGTGGGCGTTGACGGTCAGCGCGCGCATCGTGCCGATGACGTCGATGCCGAAATGGTCGAAGAAGCGCCGATCCTCGGTGGCGAGCACCGCCTTGATGAAATGGTCGGGCAGTTCGTCGAAGGGAATCGCGTCGTCGTGCTTGATGCCGCGGCGGCCGACCTCGACGCCGTAACGGTCGAGGAAGGTCACCGCGAGGTCCTGGCGCTTCAGCCAATCCTCGTCGCTGGTCAGCCGATACGCCGGCTGGGCGAGCGCCAGCACCGCCAGCAGGCCGACGATGCTGAGATTGAGGCCCTCGCAAGTCAGGTCGATCAGGGCCTTGCGCACGCCGGAAACGTGCAGGCGGTCCGAGAAGGCCGCAATCGCCTTGAGGATCGCCAGCGAGAGACGGCCGCCCTCGTACATCGACGAGTCGATGAAGGCGTCGACGGCCAGCAGCGCGCGCTTCACGCCCCGCCGCCACCGGGAGAATTGCGTCGAGGCCGACACCCGCCTTCGCCTCCGTTATGCGCTCCCGGCGATCTTTAGCACGATCAGCCGCAATTTGAACGACTTGACGCGCCGCGCGGGGCGCGCCAAGCGAACTGGCAGGCCGCGCCGGGCGGACCGGCCGCGCAAGGGAACAGGCCATGGTCGAGCGCCCCGCCGAGACGCCGCCGTTCTGGGAAGTCAAGACGCTCGAAGAGATGACCCGCAGGGAATGGGAGAGCCTGTGCGACGGCTGCGCGCGCTGCTGCTTGGTCAAGCTCGAGGACGCCGACACCGCCGAAATCCACTTTACGGACGTCGGCTGTACATTGCTCGACGCCAAGACTTGCCGCTGCCGCGACTATCGCCGCCGGCAGAGCCGCGTCTCCGATTGCGTCAAGCTCACCCCGGAGTCGGTGCGCAGCCTGAGCTGGCTGCCGGTCACCTGCGCCTACCGCCGCCTCGCCGAGGGGCGCGGCCTGGCCTGGTGGCATCCGCTGGTGTCCGGAACGCAGGAGACTGTGCACCAGGCCGGAGTGTCGGTCAGGGGGCGGGTTTCGGCGAGCGAGGACGACATGTCGGCCGAAGACCTGGGCGATCGGATCGTCAAATGGCCGAACCGGCCGCCGCGCCCCGTTCGGCGCTAATTGCGACGCCTGTCGGCTCAGACGGGCGTCGCGGGTTTTTCAGGGCGCGCCGCTCCTTCCGCCGGCGACAAAAGGACTTCCGATGAAGATATCGATTATCGGCATGGGGGCGGTCGGAACGGAAGTGGTGAGCTTCCTCCTCAACGCGGGCGTGGCGAGCGAAATCGTGGCCGTCGACAGCGCGGCGAGAAAGGCGCAGGCGGAGATTTGGGACTTTTCCCATGTCGCCTCGTTCATCTACGCCCAGAACCCGCGGCTCTGCGCTGGCGACTACGCCGACGCCGCCGGCAGCGACCTCGTGGTCGTCACCGCCGGCGCGCAGCTCAAGCAGGGGGAAACTCGCGATTCGCTCGCGGGCGTGAACAGCCGCGTCATTCGCGAGATCATCGCCGACGTGGAGCGCTCGTCGCCGGCGGCGATCGTGCTGATGGTGACCAATCCCGTCGATCTGATGGCCCAGGCGGCGCTGCGTTTCTCCTCCTATCCCAAGGAACGCGTGATCAGCCTCGGCACGATCGTCGATACGGCGCGCTTTATGCGCATTGTCAGCGATCACGTGGCGATCGATCCGAAGAACATCTTCGGCTATGTGATCGGCGATCACAGTCACACCGGCTTCATTCCCTGGAGCCTGTGCAACGTGTGCGGGCTCGATGTCGACGCCTATTGCGCTCTGAACGGTCTGCCGCCTCTCGATCGCGCCGCCGTGCGCGAGCGGGTACTTCAGATCGGGCTCGATATTTTTGCCGGAAAAGGCAACACCAATCATGGCATCGCCGCGAGCGTATTTCGCATCATCCGCGCGATTGTCGGCAATGAGCGTTCCGTGCTTCCCGTCGGCACGCTGCTGGAAGGCGAATACGGCGTCAGCGGCGCAGTGATGAGCGTGCCCTGCGTGATCGGCCGAACCGGCGTGCAACGCATCGTCGCCTGCCGCCTCACTCCCGAGGAGGACGAGGCTTTTCAGGCCTCCTACCGGCATAAGCTGGAGCTGCTGAAGCTGGTCGGGCTTGCGGCCTGAGATCGCGGCCGGGAGTCCGCCGCGGCGACGGCGGCGGTCGCGGGACGAGCTGGCGACGACAACCGCCGAGCGGCGCGCCCCGCGAGGCGCAAGCCTCCGGATTCCAACGATCGGACGCGCCTAGCGCCCCCACCGCGCCAGCGTCGCTTCGATCCAGTCGCGCTGCGGGGCGATGAGCGGGCCCTGGGTCAGGCCGCCGCAACGCTTGCCGCTCTCGGCGCCGGAGGTCCAGGCGACGATCGCCGCCACCGTCTCGCCGTCGGCGAGAAACAGCGGCGCGCCGGAGTCGCCGCCGCAGGCGCCGGCGCCGCCCGCTCCGCCGTCCTCGGCCCACAGGAGGATGCGCGACAGCGGCGCGCGCACTTTGAGCCGGGCGCTGAGCAAGGCGCCGCCGCTCGACGGCGTTCCTTCGCGCGCGACCCCGTAGCCGGCGAGGATCGTCTCGTCGCCGACCGCCGGGCCGTCGCCTTCGGCCAGGCGCGCCGGGGCGAAGCGCGGATCGAGCGCCGCCTCGGTCTCGATCAGCGCCAAGTCGATCGAGACCTGACGCTCGGCGATGGCGTTGGGGCGATAGAGCGGATGGGCCTCGGCCGCGGCGACGGCGACCAGCACCGGCTTGCCGCTCGCGTCGCGATAGACGATCGCCATGTCGCGCGTCGGCCGCAGGCAATGGGCCGCGGTGAGCACGAAGCGCGGCCCAAGGACGATCCCGGTGCAGAAGCCCTCGCGGTCGCCGCCGCGCGACAGCACCATGACGAGATGGTCGGCGAAGCGCGCGCCCGATTCGCTCGGGCCCACCACCGCGCCCGCCGGCGCGGCGGACAAGATGGCGGCGGCGAGGGCGAAAAGCGCGCCCAGCCGTCCGATTCGGATCAAATTGTCGCGAAACATGCGGGCATGTCCGTAGGGCGGGATTGGCGATCGGCGGGCCGGGCGACTATAGTCGCACATTCATCGCTCATTCAGGGGCGGGGGGAAAGACTGCGACATGCTGCGTGTGTCGACGACTGTCCTCGCCCTGGCGCTCTCCGTCGTCGGCGTCGGCGTGGCCCGCGGCGGCGAGGCCGAAGTTCATGTCGCGCTCAAAAGCGGCTGTCTGCCGCCGAGCGAGACCCGTGAAGAAATCAAGACCCATCGCCTGCTCGAGCCGTTCGCCGCGCTGAAGTCGGCGGCGACCCAGTTCAAGGCCGAAGCTCTGTCGGCTAAACTTTGCCGCAATGGCGATGAATTGGTTTACGAGATTGCGCTGCTGCATCGCGACGGACGGCTCGTCCACGTCGTCACCAACGCCGCTACCGGCAAGCTGATCGGCGTGCGCAGCGCGCGCGATCCGGCGCCGAAGAACTGAGCGAGAGGGCGGCCGAACGCCATGCGTCTGTTGATTGTCGAGGACGATCGCGATCTCAATCGTCAGGTCGCCGCTGCGCTGGAAGGGGCGGGCTATGCGGTCGATCGCGCCTTCGACGGCGAGGAGGGCTGGTTCCTCGGCGACACCGAACCCTACGACGCGATCGTGCTCGACATCGGTCTGCCCAAGCGCGACGGCGTCGCGGTGCTCGAAGCCTGGCGCAAGGCGGGCCGATCGACGCCGGTGCTGATCCTCACCGCGCGCGATCGTTGGAGCGACAAGGTGCAGGGCTTCGACGCCGGCGCCGACGATTACGTCGCCAAGCCCTTCCACATGGAGGAAGTGCTCGCCCGCATCCGCGCCCTGCTGCGCCGCGCCGCGGGACACGCTTCAAGCGAACTCGTCGCGGGCCCGGTCAGGCTCGACGCGCGCGCCGGCCGCGTGACCGTCGACGGCGTCGCGGTCAAACTGACCAGCCACGAATATCGCCTGCTCTCCTACCTGATGCATCACGCCGGACGAATCGTCTCGCGCAGCGAGATCGTCGAGCATCTCTACGACCAGGACTTCGACCGCGATTCCAACACTATAGAGGTCTTCGTCGGCCGTCTGCGCAAGAAGCTCGGCGTCGACGTCATCCAGACCGCGCGCGGGCTCGGCTACGTGATCGAGCCCGAGGCGGAGACCGGCGCCAAACGCAGGAGCGCCCGCTGATCGCGTCGCCCAGTCGCGGCGGGTTCGGACTGGCGGCCATCCGCAAGGCGCTCAACGCTCAGTCGATCGCTTCGCGGCTGTTCATCTCCGCCGCGTTCTGGAGCTCGTCGATCCTCCTCGTCGCCGGACTCGGCCTGTCGGCGCTCGACGCGCGCTCGACCGAAGCGAATTTCGACGAGCAGCTCGGCGTCTATCTGAAGGCCCTGGTCGCCAACGTGGCGTCGGCGCGCGACGAGCTCGAGGGCGGCGCGCTGCCGGTCATCGACCCACAGTTCGAGCTCGCCTTTTCCGGCTGGTATTGGCAGATCACCCGCCTCGACCTGCCGCATCCCGAGATCCGCACCTCGCGCTCGCTGTTCGCCACCCAATTGCCGAGCCTCGCCGACGCCGACTCGACCAGCGCGCGCGGGGCGGTCAGGAGCGGTTACGTGGTCGGCCCCGGCGACAGGCCGCTGCGCATGATCGAGCGCGAGATCGACGACGAGGAGGGCCGCTATCTCATCCAGGTCGCCGCCAACGCCGACGTGATCCAGACCCAGATCGAGCGGTTCGAATATGCGCTCGCCGCGACGTTCCTGGTGCTGGCGGTGGCGCTGCTCGGCTCGACCGCGCTGGCGGTGCGTTTCGGCCTCAGGCCGCTGCGCGTGCTGCAGGAGGGTCTGGCGGCGATCCGCCGCAGCGAGGCCGAACGCATCAGCGGCGACTTTCCGCAGGACGTCGCGCCGCTCGCCGGCGAGGTCAATCTGCTGCTCGAGTCCAATCGCGCCGTGGTCGAGCGCGCGCGCACCCAGGTCGGCAACCTTGCTCACGCCCTGAAGACGCCGCTCAGCGTCATCGTCAACGAAGCCGATTCGGGCAGCCCGCGGCTGGCCGACAAGGTGCGCGAGCAGGCCGGCGTGATGCGTCGCCAAGTCAGCTTCTATCTCGACCGCGCCCGGGCGGCGGCGCGCGCCGGAGCGGCGGGCTCGGCGACCGAGGTGAAGCCGGTCGTCGAACAGTTGATCCGCACCTTCGAGAAGATCTACCGCGACCGCGGCATCGCCTTCGTCGTCGAGGCGCCCGACGGGCTGCGCTTCCGCGGCGAATCGCAGGACCTCACCGACCTGATCGGCAACCTGCTCGACAACGCCGGCAAATGGGCGCGAACGCGCATCGTCGTCCACGCCGAGCCGGAGCCCTCCGCCGAGGCGTCGGGGCGGCCCTATTTCACCGCCTCGATCGACGACGACGGACCCGGGCTCGACGAAAACGAGCGCTCGGCGGCGCTGGAACGCGGCCGGCGGCTCGACGAGTCGCGTCCCGGCTCGGGACTCGGCCTGTCGATCGTCGTCGACGTCGCCGCCGCCTATGGCGGCGCCCTCCGGCTCGAGCAGAGCCCGCTCGGCGGGCTCAGGGCGACCCTGCGCCTGCCGCGGCTTTGATCGCCGACAAAGCGCGGACCCGCCGCGGTCGCCAAGGAGAGGCCTCCAGCGGCGGCGGACGGGCCTTGCCTATTCCTGCCGCGGCCGACTTGCTCTAAGAACCGCCGCGTCCGGCGCGAAAGGCCGAAAAGCGATGTTATGGGTCGTGCTAGCGGGAATGACGGGGCTGGCGGCGCTCGCCGCGGTCTGGCCGCTCATCCGCGGCGCGCGGCGCGGCGCGGCGACGTCGGCCGACGCGGCCTTCTACAAGGCGCAGCTCGGCGAGATCGAGCGTGACGTCGCGCGCGGTTTTCTGCCCGCCGACGAGGCCGCCGGCGCGCGCGTCGAGGCGGCGCGGCGGCTGATCGCCGCCAGCGAGGCGACCGCCGACGGCGCGATCGCCGACGCGCCGGGACTGCGGCGCGGCTGGGCGATCGCCATCGTCGTCGCGGCGCCGGTCGTCGCCTTGGCGCTCTACGCCGATCTGGGCCGGCCCGACCTTCCCGATTCGCCGCTCGCCGCGCGCAAGGTCGACACGCGCGGCATGTCGGGGGTCGAAGCGGCGCTCGCCCATGTCGAGCAACAGCTCGCCGACGATCCCGACAACGGCCCGGCCTGGGCGCTGGTCGCGCCGGTCTATATGCGTCTCGGACGGTTCGACGACGCGGTCGAGGCCTACAGGCAGTCGCTGCGGCTCAACGGCGAGGACGCCGCCAGACGCGCCGATTACGGCGAGGCCTTGGTCGGCGCCGCGGGCGGCATCGTCACCGCCGACGCGCGCGCCGCCTTCGACAAGGCGCTCGCCGAACAACCGGGCTTGCCCTCGGCGCGCTTCTATCTCGGCCTCGCCGCCGAGCAGGACGGCGACGTGCAGAAGGCGATCGCGATCTATCGCGCGCTGCTCGGCGACGCGCCGCCGAAGGCGGCATGGACGCCGGCCTTGCAGGCGCGGCTCGCCGCGCTGACCGGCGGCGGCGCTCAGCCGCCGCTGGTCGGCGGCGCGCCGCCGCAGGAGGGCGGCCAGCAGGATGCGATGATCCGCGGCATGGTCGAGCGGCTGGCGACGCGGCTGGCGACCAGCGGCGGCGACGCCGACGAATGGCGGCGCCTG
>Ga0182030_10024106_pt1 | contig 11206 bp, 8 predicted proteins | sample 812S3MmetaG_FD_121299 | JGI IMG/M metagenome (GOLD analysis project Ga0182030, IMG submission 121299) | Permafrost microbial communities from Stordalen Mire, Sweden - 812S3M metaG (Illumina Assembly) | ecosystem: Environmental > Terrestrial > Soil > Wetlands > Permafrost | place: Sweden...
GTAACACCCTGTACATCGGCTTGACCACCGAGTTTTCCTTCAGTTCCTACTTCGCGTGCCACACGAGTTACTTCTGCAGCAAATGATGAAAGCTGATCAACCATCACGTTGATTGTATTTTTCAGCTCCAGAATTTCGCCTTTAACATCGACTGTAATTTTCTTGGACAGATCGCCAGTTGCAACTGCCGTCGTTACTTCAGCAATATTTCGCACCTGAGACGTCAAATTCGACGCCATGTAATTTACCGAGTCGGTTAGATCGCGCCAGGTGCCAGAGACTCCTTTAACGTCAGCCTGTCCTCCCAATTTACCCTCAGTGCCTACTTCTCTAGCTACTCTTGTTACTTCAGCGGCAAATGAAGATAGCTGATCAACCATGACGTTGATTGTATTTTTCAATTCTAAAATTTCGCCTTTAACGTCAACCGTAATTTTCTTGGACAGATCGCCGGTCGCTACAGCTGTTGTTACTTCAGCGATATTTCGCACCTGCGACGTCAAATTCGACGCCATGTAATTGACTGAGTCGGTTAGATCTTTCCAGGTGCCTGACACTCCTTTAACGTCAGCTTGTCCTCCGAGCTTCCCTTCAGAACCCACTTCTCGAGCCACTCTTGTTACTTCAGCGGCAAATGACGATAGCTGATCAACCATGACGTTGATTGTGTTTTTTAACTCTAGAATTTCACCTTTAACGTCGACTGTAATTTTGCGAGAGAGATCGCCTTTAGCTACAGCAGTCGTCACGTCTGCAATATTTCGCACCTGAGAGGTCAAATTGGAAGCCATGTAATTTACTGAATCAGTCAAATCTTTCCAGGTCCCGGCGATGCCTTTGACCTGAGCCTGACCACCGAGTTTTCCCTCTGTACCTACTTCTCGAGCGACACGTGTTACTTCGGATGCAAATGATGAGAGCTGATCGACCATTGTGTTGATCGTTTTTTTCAGTTCTAAAATTTCGCCTTTAACATCAACTGTAATTTTGCGAGAGAGATCACCATTAGCTACTGCTGTCGTTACATCGGCAATGTTACGCACTTGAGTGGTCAAATTGGATGCCATCGAATTGACGTTGTCGGTCAGGTCTTTCCATGTACCGGAGACTCCGCGAACTTCGGCTTGTCCACCGAGTTTTCCTTCAGTTCCTACTTCACGCGCTACTCGAGTTACTTCTGTGGCAAATGATGAAAGCTGATCGACCATGACGTTGATGGTATTTTTTAATTCGAGAATTTCGCCTTTAACATCGACTGTGATTTTCTTAGACAGATCACCTTTAGCTACAGCTGTTGTCACGTCTGCAATATTGCGCACTTGCCCTGTCAAATTCGAAGCCATCGAATTTACTGAATCGGTCAAATCTTTCCATGTACCGGAGACGCCTTTGACTTGTGCCTGACCACCTAGCTTTCCTTCAGTTCCTACTTCTCTGGCTACGCGCGTTACTTCTGATGCAAAAGATCCCAACTGCTCAACCATTGTGTTGATTGTTTTGGCGGTGCGTAAAAATTCACCTTTCAGTGGTACCCCTTCGATTTCAAGCGCCATGCTCTCAGAGAGATCACCTTTGGCAACACTACCGATCACACGAGCCACTTCAGTCGTCGGTCGAACAAGATCACCAACGAGAGTATTGACAGAATTGATGCAATCTTGCCAGCCACCAGACGCCTCACCAATTGAGGCCTTCTGAGCGATTTTCCCTTGCTTACCGACGACATCACCAATGCGCTCGAGTTCTCCACGCAAATTAGAATTCAACTCAGCAACGTTGTTGAACGCCGAAGCTATTTCACCGGCAATGCCAGTTTCTTCCAGAGGTAGCCTTACATCGAAATCTCCGCGAGCCATCTGCCTGAGCGCTTTAAGTAGCTGCCTGGCCTCGAGATTATCTTTGGAGGCGGTGGTGATCGCCATAGCGTTCTCCTTTTCTGAAAACGATTATTTGGAACTCAATCAAGCGGTGGCATTAATTGTGGAGCGATAATAAATATCGACTCGGTCAGTGTGCAAAGGTCATTATGACAAAGTATCTAGGAATTCCGTACCCGAAAAAGAGGCAGACTGCTCAAAAAAAATCTTTCAACAAAGACACAATTGCAATCTGAATTTAAACCGATATCGGTTAAAAATTTGGTGAATCGAACTTTAACTCATCAATAGAGCTGTAAATCTATGACAGATAGGGGTTTTTGCGCCTTTCTGACCAAATAGTGGTACCTGGACCGTGCCCAGCTACTACACGCGTGCTGTCATCTAAAGTCAGCAATTTCGATTTGATTGATTTGATGATGTCATCAAAAGAGCCACCCCACAAATCGGTTCGCCCGATGGAACCTTGAAAGAGAGTGTCGCCGGCAAAGAGCACACTTTCTTTATCGCTCAATTGAAAACAGGTGCTGCCAGGTGTGTGTCCAGGAGTAAAAAGAACAGTGGTCTTTGCATTGCCGATGCTCAATTCTTCGTCATCATTGAGATAGTGGTCGATAGGCAGCGGCTCATCGTATTCAAAACCAAACATCTGACATTGCATGCCCAGATTTTGATAGAGCGGCTCATCTTTTTGATGCAAGCAAATCTGTGCGCCTGTAGCTTCGCGCATCGCTCTAGAGCCAAGGATGTGGTCAAAATGAGCATGCGTATGCAGCAAATATTTGACCTGCAAATTGTTCTTCTTGCAGAAATCGAGTATCAGCTCTACATCGCCACCCGGGTCAATGACTGCGGCCTGCCCGGTTTCCGGGCAACCAATGATCGAACAATTGCACTGTAACGGCCCGACTGGAAAGCTTTCAACAATCATTTATTCGAACAACTCACTGACTGAGGAGTCGTCATGGATTCTGGCGATAGCTTCGCCCAGCAGCTTAGCCACTGAGAGCACAACCACTTTTTTCGAGCCTTTGCTTGAATCTTGGGGAATGGAATTTGTCACGATTAATTTCTCAATTGGCGAGGCATCAAGCCTTTCATGAGCTGGACCAGACAAAACAGCATGGGTGGCGACAGCATAAATTGCCTTCGCGCCTTCTTTTTTGAGGAGTTCCGCACCTTTTACAAGAGTGCCTGCTGTGTCGACCATGTCGTCGACCATGATTGCCACTTTGCCTTTGACGTCCCCTACAACACTATAGACTTCGGCGACATTGTGCGCGCTGCGACGTTTGTCGATAATGGCAATAGGAGCGTCGTCAAGCTTTTTAGCAAAAGCACGAGCGCGTGACACACCGCCAACGTCCGGGCTAACCAGAACGATATCGGTTTGATTTAAAGAACGAATGTATTCGAGCAAAACAGGACTGGCGTAGAGATGATCGACCAGGATATTGAAGAATCCCATGATTTGTGGGGCATGCAAATCCAGAGCGACTACTCGCTGCGCACCAGCGGTGGTGAGCAAATCGGCGATTAATTTGGCTGTAATTGCTTCACGACCGGCGGCCTTTCTATCTTGACGGCCATAGCCATAATACGGAATTACACAGGTGATGCGACCAGCTGAAGCACGCTTCAGGGCGTCCAACAGAATCAACAATTCCATCAAATTTTCATTGACAGGAGTGCACGTTGGCTGAATAACGAAACAATCCATGCCTCGAACACTGTCTTGAACCTGGACATAAATCTCGCCATCAGAGAAAGGTTTGATTTTGACAGGAGCAACATTTAACTCCAGATATTCGGCGACTTCCTTCGCCAGTTCTGGATTGGCCGTGCCAGCAAGAATCATGATTCCAGCCTTGCCAGGCGTGTACAGTTTCTGCCTTGCCGGGAGCTGTAAAACCACGTCGATTCCTCCAAAGGGTTAAGAACACACTAAGTGAATTGTAGTGAAGAATTGCACTTTAGGCTAGGTAAATACTTCCCATGAAACAATTTTAGAGCTCCAAAAATGGGAATTCGCCCACTGCGCTCAGCCTTAGGACATCTTCGAGAACGCACTTAACATGCAGATATGATAATCCGCCCTGTAGAAATCCAGCGTATGGGGGTCGAATTGGTCCATCAGCCGATAGTTCGATTGTCGCCCCTTCAATAAAAGTACCGCCCGCCATCACGACTTTATCGGCATAGCCAGGCATAGTCGACGCCTCCGGGCTGACATGACTGTTAACGGGCGAAAAACGCTGCAGAGCTCGGCAGAAATTGACCAGTCGCTCTTCCGAGCCGAATTCAATGGCCTGAATGATGTCAAAGCGCCGCTCCAGTGGATGGGGACGCACAATCAAGCCAAGGTCCATCATGCAATGAGCAAAAAGCATAATTCCTTTAACAGATTCGACGACGGCATTGGGAGCTGAGAACAACCCCTGCATCAAGAGACGATTTTGATTGAAAAGCAAGCCCAAATGCCCACCAATGCCAGGCGCTGTCAATCGATTAAGGGCGGCATCCACGTATTTCTTCTTCCCGGCGACATAACCACCGCCGATTACCAGTCCACCGCCAGGATTCTTGATCATCGAGCCGGCAATCAAATCGACAGTGTTTGCAGTTGGTTCATTAGACTCGACAAATTCGCCATAACAATTATCAACAATAACCAGACAATCTGGATTGACAGCTTTAACGGCACGAGCCATTTTACCGATTTCTGCATTCGATAAGGTGCGTCGCTCAAACGAATACCCGCGAGACTTCTGAATGTATGCCACCGCGCACGGTGACCAGACATGCAGCGAAATTTGCCTGATCAATTCATCTTCAGAAATTTTTGATGGGTCAATGTCGACCTGCTGGTAATCAATGCCGTGAGCGCGAATGGTCTGAGGTCTAGGCTCGGGCAAACCGATTACCTTAAGCATCGTGTCGTAAGGCTTACCAGTTAAAGCGACCATGCGGTCGCCATGCTTTAAATTGCCAAAAAGCGCAGCCGCAATTGCATGTGTTCCCGATACAAATTGCATGCGCACTGCAGCCGCTTCTGCTTGAAAAGCTGCGGCAAAGATTTTATCAATTGCTTCACGTCCGGCATCATCCATGCCATAGCCAGTTTTTTCAGCGAAGAATTCTTCTGAAAGGCGGTTATCCCGCATCGCCGCCAGCACCCGCCTATGATTTATTGAGGCAATTTCGTCCAATTCCTCAAAATGTTCTTTCAATTTGAGTTCGGCATTGGCAATAACCGAAGCAATGTCAAGCTCTTTTGCGGTCATTTGAGATTCCTTCGACAGTAATTTTAAGTCTGGACTTAAAAAAATCTACCACGCTTTGAACTTTTTAGTGTTTTCGAACGTTTGAAATATAGGAGCTAATATTGAGGGAGGGCGTTCAAATGGATAGAAAATCAGCAGCAATCAATGCTGTTCTGCAAGCTTCGGCAAAGTTCATGCGCATCATTTTTTCATGCTTATGTCAGGAAAATTGTCGCATCTGCAAAAAGGAATTATCGCTGACACTTGGTCTCGATTATCAGAAAAAAGCGCCAGAAGCAGCATGTGTGTTTGAAGCGCCTTCAACAAAAATTGGTCTGGCAATTTCTTACATCGCTCAGTTAGTCAGCGCAGAGTCAGCATACCCGGCGCTTTTAAAGGCAAAGGATACGCCGCTTTTCAGCAAACAATATTCGGAATGCCTGTGCTACGAATGCTGGCTAGACCTGGCAATTGACGGCGCGCTTGTCGGCACCTGCAAATTGAAAAATGGAATTCAGAGCAAGCTTCCCGTAGTCAGCGGAGCCGCTTACGAAAACAAAGTACGTGATTTGATTGGACGTTTTAAATATGATGGAGACAAGTTGCTTGCCACTGACCTTTGCTACATCATGGTCAACGCCTGGGCCGCTTTGAGCGAACGCATGCCGGCATCGAATCTACTGCTTGTGCCCGTGCCTTTGCACAAACATCGATTGCGCAATCGTGGTTTCAATCAAGCAGATTTGCTCGCTAAACGTTTGTCATTCGTCACCGGTGTCAAACAGGCAAATGCATTATCGCGAACGATTGCCACCAGACCGCAACAAACACTGGGTCGACAGGAACGTTTGAATAATGTCAAAGGCGCGTTTAAGGCAGACACAAAAATGATTCGCGGAAAGAATATCGTGCTGGTCGATGACGTTTGCACATCGGGGGCGACACTAATTGAGTGCGCAGATGAATTGCTGAGATCCGGCGCAGTGTCAGTTGCCGCAATAACCGTAGCCCGAGCTATTATTTTCAACAATCAACACGAAAGCACCAGTGACGCAGCCTAAGGCACTTAAGGCTTGACGGCACGTTTGAAATCTTCTACCGAAATGGACTCAGTTGAGCGCTTGGAAGCCCTTTGTTGTCCAAAAAATGGCATCAAAATCACTTTTTCGGTTATAGTAAATTTGAGTAAGTACGTTTGAAACAAGTAGGTCTCGCAAGAAAATGACAGTCAAAGAGGTCTCGCCAGATTATGTCGGGCAGCTCAAAGAGCAAATAACCGAGCTCAAAAATACTTTGCAACTTATTGGTGCCGGGTTCGTGAGTCAACGTCAAAGCCTTGGTCAATTAACTCAAGAGCTGCGCGATCTGCTAGCTGGTTCTGGACCTGAAAACGCTTCCAAACGCTTGTTTCCAGGCATCCTTCGTTCGATTTCACCCGGCCACGAGGCGGGGGTCTTGTTAGTCGATCAAGATGGTAAGTACCTGCTGTCAAATGGAATCGCTGATTCGCTTTTAGGTCACGCATGGATGAAGGAGCCGGCTTTGGAGAAAGGTACTGACGTTTCCTTTTTCCAGGACGATAGAGCCACTCCAAATGCCGTTCAGGAGCTTCCTTGGCGGCAATGCGCCAGAGGGTCAGATATTCTGGAAGTGCTTTTACATATTCGGCGAGCTGGCGTGCGAAGTGAGATTTGGGTACGCAGCATTTCTGTGCCTCTGAGAGACCAATTACACAATTCGCATGGCGCAGTGACTTTTCTTTTAGACATTTCAGAAACTGCTTTAGTAGAAAATCAAATAAAAAGCTTGCTGGGCGGGCTGGAACAACAGTTAGCACTCGTTGAAGATGCTCATATCTTGCTCAAGCGATTGACATCCAGAGTGGAGCACAACAAAACAATCTTGCCGACTGCAGCGACGATTTCAATACTTCCCCAAGCGCAATCAAATGATCAAGCTCCTATGGTTAAGGGGAAAGATGGTGGCACAGAGAAGCCTAAAACCTTCGTGGTGTCAACTTCTCCAAAGAACACCCTCAAGAACCACGTTTTGATCGTGGATGACATCCCGGTCAATCAGAAACTGTTACGTTTGCAAGTAAAACGGTTGGGATTTAACATCACCATCGTATCCAATGGAAAAGAAGCGTTTGAGGCAGTAGAAAAGTACGATTTCGATATAATCTTCATGGACCTTGACATGCCTGTAATGGATGGACCGACTGCAACTAAAGCCATTCGAAATCTCGAATTGACAACCCAAAAGCATGTGCCTATTATCGCCATGACTTCGTACGATACTGATGCTGACCGTAAATTGTGTGTAGACGCCGGTATGGACGACTACCTCGTCAAAGGAGCTTCGCCAAAGCAGCTCGCAGAGGTTTTCAACAAACACGTGTTCCCTACAGAATCTCCTAAAGATTCAAATGTACCCGAGGTGGTCCGCACCACTGAACAGGCTATCAATTCCGTCAGTTTGGAAAGTCTCAGCAAAGGTAGTAACAAAATTGAATTAGACGAAGTCTTTAGATTGTTTAGTACCAGCCTTGGAACATTTGTTGAATGTATGCGGCTTGCTATCGATGAGAAAAATTCAGAGGCCGTAAAACACTTTGCTCACTGCATAAAAGGTCCTGCCTCTGTAATGAGTCTGGTAGTGATAATGCAACCAATCGCAGAAATCTTGGCATGCGTAGATTCCGGGGATTGGTTACACGTTGATTATCAGTACATGACTTTGCGATCCAATTTTTCTAAAGTGTTGCAGCAAATGAATGAAATTACTTCGAAAGTCACTCCTGATGGATTGGCGAACGAGGCGAAACCGTGAAAGAGCCTTTCTCAATACCGGCCCTTGAAGAGGCACTTGACGTTGATGGCGCTCAAGAAATAATTGAGTGTTTTCTCAATGACTGCGATGGTGTGTTGAATGTGATCGAAGAAGCAATTCTAACGAAGGAGCAGGAAGTTTTGCGGTCAAAGAGTCACAAACTCAGCGGCTGTTGTAAAGCGATTGGCGCAGACCACGTTTATCAGCTTAGTTCGACGCTGGAAGCATACGCAATGCAAGAAAATTGGTCTGCTGCAGCGGCCCTGCTACCCGAGTTGAAGTACTCATACGAACTCATCGCCATTAACGCCAAGCGATACTTGAATGGTGCATAAGATGCGCATCAAAGCACTAACAGTCGAAGCTGCACTGGTGCTGCTATGTTTGTCCCTTGTTCCTTCAGCCGCCGCAAAATCACCTACGGGTGGCGACAGCACTATGACTTCAACGGATATCACACTGTTGACCTTGAGCGCGGTTTTAATAGCGACGATTTTACTTGGCGTGGTTTTATACTTCGATGCTAAAAGACGAAGACGCTACGAGAGAACAATCGAAATAAGTCTGCAAGAGATGCGGACGTTGATGTTTGGAGAAATCAGTCGCGTCTCTAACGTTGCCGAATTTCGTGCAAAAGAGCTAATTGAAATGAAGGTTCTAGGCGGACCAAGTTTAGAAAATACTGCCGACAAAGATTTGTCTGTGAAGCTTTTACAAAGTTCGAATGATTTAAAAAAAAACATTGAAGATCTCGACTATACCTTTTCGAAGAAACTGGAAGTCGTCGTCAAAACTGTGGCGAAACAAACAAGAGATATAGCAGAAAGCGCCGAACAGCAAAAAGAGCTAATAGATGCGAAGCTGCTTCAAGAGCGAAAGATTTTGACAGAGGCACTGTGCATCGCTTTGCTGTCCGACAATCCAGAAGAGCGTGTGGCGTTTTTATCTGATTTTTTGAGCAATTCAAGCGATGCGAAGTTTTTACTGCGGCTCTACGAAAAATCCCCTCAACTTTCAGTGGTGGCTATTTTGCAGTTGACGGCCAAAAAGCTACAGATGGAGGAGCACAAATTGGTTATTCAATGGATTGAAGAACTCATCGATCTAAACAAGCCGGAGATTGCCGCTCAAATCGCCTGTGCCTGGATCAAAATGAACTTTGAATTAGGAGGGACGAATGCTCACTTCGATGAAATCTACGAACATTTACCGGCGCTGAAAGTGCAGATGCAAAGTTTTAATAGAGTTGAAGAGTTTGGTGATCACTTAATCAGCCGAGCAGCATTAGGACATGATGTTAAGCGAGCGACGCGTGAAGGATTCAGTGCTATTTCATCAAGGGAGCAACTTCTGGCGCTCCAAGAAGTTCTGGACCTGATAGGCGCTCTCTTAACAGACCCTGCTGTCTTTTTCATTCAGAACAATCGATCCTATCAAAGCAATCAATTGGAAAGAACACAACGTTGTATTCAAAGGGCTCTTCGTGTGTCGATGACCCGAGAGAACCGCAGCGAATCCAATTTGCTTTCAGAAACTTTAGCAGCTACGTATGTTTTGCAAAAAAACTTCAATTCTGCAGAGACGGTTTGCCGAGCGCTTTGTGACAGTATCGACCTGACTTTGGAGAACCGATCTCGCTATTGTTTTTACTTGGGTGCTGTTCTTGCCTTTCAAAATCAACGGCAAGAGTCAGAAACAATGCTCAAAAAATCAATTGAGTTACTGGACCACATAAGTGTCTCAGGCTATGAGGCTCTTTTGACAGCGATTGAACGACTTGGCACCTTTTATACATCGATTGAAGACTATTCCAGCGCGGAGCCTCTATACAAACGAGTCCTCGAACTAAGGCACAAAGTGTCCGGTCAACAAAATAGCGAAAACGTGCGAGTCTTGATGAAGCTCGGGGAGCTATATGTTATTCAAAACGACCTGGTCCAGGCGGAGATTTTTATGGAATCTGCCGTAGATACAGCTCTCACCATTTACAGTGCTGGAGCAAAACCTCTCAACGAAGTTTTGGTTAGATATTCGCAGTTACTCTCTGATTTGGGTAAAGAGGAGGAGAGCAAAACTATTTTAGACACAGTGGAATCGACGGGCGGAGCATGAGAGTTGAAGTCTGATTTGCGCGCTAGTTATTTGTCATTTGCAGAGAGACCGGTGTCGCCAAATTTAATGCCAGCCGAATCTGCCACCATCTTAAATCCATTGTTGTAATTTTCGGTGCCGGTATATTTGTGCAGAACAAAAACGTAATTTGCTGGTTTGCACAGATATAAATTGACAGTCACTTGAGAGCCCGATAAACGCGCGCTCAGATGTGAATGATGGCGAGTAATGGTGCCAAGAATGGTTGGAATCAACCAAGGTTTCGCCAATTTCTAAAGCATCAACTAATAAAATCTGGGGCGCTCTATTTTCAGAAGACTCGATGGCTTCGGCGATATTTTTCGCAGTTTTATCGCTGAAACCTTTCACTAATCTAATTGTACCTGACTTAATCGCCTCTTTTAGCTGATCGATGTTTGATATGCCGAGCGCTTCGTGCAGAGCCTCTACCTTCGATTTGCCGGTTGAGTGTATCTCGGTAATGACGGCGGCAATCGAATTACCAATGCCACGCACATCGGTCAAACGTCCGCTTGAAATAAGTAGCGATATATCTTCAACAACAGTCTCAAGTGCGCCAGCCGCGTTGTCGTTGCTATGACAAAAGGCTAAGGGTTTCGACTGTTGTTTAAAACAACGCAGTTTGTGGAATTATTTTCTCATAAATATTGTCCAGGTATGTTGATTAATAGGCGAGCACATCCCTTTCGGAAATGCGGTAACGCAAGCCAGAGAACTTGCAGATATGGAGGAAGGCACGATGGCTGTCGAACAACCACCAGAAGCTCACACCGCTAATGCTGGAGATAAAGCGCTTGTCGCAAAAGGTGATACTGCTGCTGGCGTTGGGGACGTGGCTAGAGGCCAAAATGCTCTAGGTGCCAACAATGGCGACTATCATGCTGCCAGAGCTGCGGGCGGAGATACGGCTAAAGTCCCCTCGGCAACCGTCGATGACAAAGGGATAAGTTTTGGGGAAACACCTAAGCCAGGTGCATCACCCAAGGAAGGTGACCCACCCAGGGATGGCGCCAAAGCTGGAGAAGCACCAAAGTCGGGTGATCCACCCAGCGATAGCGCCAAAGGCGGAGAAGCACCGAAGGCGGGTGCTCCACCCAGCGA
>Ga0182030_10024107_pt1 | contig 11206 bp, 9 predicted proteins | sample 812S3MmetaG_FD_121299 | JGI IMG/M metagenome (GOLD analysis project Ga0182030, IMG submission 121299) | Permafrost microbial communities from Stordalen Mire, Sweden - 812S3M metaG (Illumina Assembly) | ecosystem: Environmental > Terrestrial > Soil > Wetlands > Permafrost | place: Sweden...
GCCCAGCAATCGCGGTGAGGTGAATGATGGCATTCGTCGATCCGCCGATCGCCAGCAAAACACGCAGCGCATTCTCCATCGATTTCTCGGTGATGATGACGTCGGGCGTAAGCTTGGAGCCGATCAGCTTCACCGCCAGCGCGCCGGTCGCTTCCGCAGCGCGCAAGCGGTCGGCATGCACGGCGGGAATGGCGGCGGTGCCGGGCAAAATCATGCCGAGCGCTTCGGCGAGGCACGCCATGGTCGATGCGGTGCCCATCACCGCGCAGGTGCCGGCGGTGGTGGCGAGCTTGCCCTCGACCTCGTTGATTTCCTTCTCGTCTATCGTGCCTGCGCGATATTTGGCCCAGAAGCGGCGGCAATCGGTACAGGCCCCCAACCGTTCGCCGTGATGGCGCCCGGTCATCATCGGGCCGCCGATCAGCATGACCGTGGGCTTGTTGGCCGAGACCGCACCCATGAGCTGGGCCGGCACGGTCTTGTCGCAGCCGCCCATCAGCACCACCGAATCCATGGGCTGGGCGCGCACCATTTCCTCGGTATCGATCGACATCAGGTTGCGGAATTTCAGGCTGGTCGGATTAAGGAACACTTCGCCGAGCGAGATGGTGGGAAATTCGATCGGCAAGGCGCCGGCCGCCAGGACGCCGCGTTTCACGGAGGAGAGCAATTCGGGGAAATGCCGGTGGCAATTATTGAAGCCCGACGGCGTATAGGCGATGCCGACCACCGGCTTTGCCAGCATTTCGTCGGAATAGCCCATCGACTTGGCAAAGGAACGCCGCAAATAGAGAGAGAAATCGCGATCGCCGTAATTGGTCAGGCCGTTCGCAATGCCGACAGGTGGTTTGCTCATGCGGACACTTTCTGCAGCCGGGCGAGGCTGGATGCAAGGCGGAGCGATAAGGGATTCGATTGTATGCGGTCCGACATTACCGGATAGTGATGCTTGAGCCAGCCCATTCCAACCTCGCGCATGAAGACCATGTCAACCAGCATGGTGAGGAACCATGTGAGATAATGATAGCGCGAGATTGAGGCATTATAGAACAACGCCACCGCGTGCTGGGCCAGCGCACAAGCGCCCAGGAGCCGCAGCCAAGGATCGAAAGGTGGGTCGAAATGGCGGCCGCGCAATACTACACAGATCAAAATGGCAACGCCGGCGGCGTTGAGCGGGATCGTGGCATAAGATTCGGCAGGCCCCGACAGCCAGTTGGCGATTTGCGCCAACGCACGGACCGGATAATCGCCGTTGAGAAGCACGGCATTGAGCCAGGCCGAAGGCGGCATCACCAGGACGTCGACGTGGTCCGCATTGGAACTAAACAAGACGAACACATGGCCGAAATACCAGTTGTGCAGCGCCATTGAAAATACCGGAATAAAGCCGATGCACAGCCCGGCCAGCTTGGGCCAAGCTTTGAGATAAAGCGAATAGAGGCCGACGCCTCCTAGCAGCGTGGCGGCGGCCGGCGCGATGATTGGCTTCATAAAAATGGCAAGCGCCAGCAGCAGCGCGCCGAAAAACGCCGGCATAAACTTCCGGCCCGGTCCGGCAGAGCCGGCGCCGATGATCGGTAGAATTGCCGAGAGGAAAAGGATGTAGGCTGCCGGATCGGCAAATCCTCTGGCCGACCATTTGACATAGTTCGCAAAGCTCGTGCCGAACAACAGGCCGATGGGCACGGCGATGAAGAGAAAGATCAATGTGAGCGCCCAGCGTTCCGGCAAAAACTTGCGGAAAAGCGAGTGAATCAAAAACGGCAGCAGCAAAACCAGCGATAAATAGCCGAGATAAGTCTCGCCGAACAAGATGTGCTCGACCGCCCGGAAATATCGCAGCCCCGGCCCCCCATAATAAAAGACTTTTTCGCCGCCTTCGAGAAACCCGAAAATGTCGCCGGCAAGTAATTTCAGAAGGATCATGCGCCCGACACCATCGTAAAACAAACCGTCGTCGCCGCCGTCGAACGGCCGCACGCCGCCGAGAAAACTGGCGTCGTCAACCGCGATGACGGCGATCGACAGACCGATCAAGATGAATGGCAGCATTAACCGCCGCGCCTGGAATCGCACGAGCGCGACGATCAAACCAAACGCCGCCACCAGCACCAGCGCCCAGTGCACAGTATTCAAGAGCCGTACCTTCGTCGGCGGCGAGACATACATCGCCAAACTATCCGGAATGATGGCTATGCCGAAAATTCGCCGGCCGATGTCGTCATGTTCGATTGTTCGGCAGCCCTCGCCCGGCCATAGCGAATAATGCTCGCCAGCGCCTTCCCACATCACTTCGCCGCGCCAGCACAAGTCGCCGCCGACAAACGCCGCCGGCAGCCGGATCGTCTCGTACCACGGCATAGTGAGGTGCCAGCGGTGCAGCCCCATCCAGAAACGCCGGTCGCGGGTCGCGCGCTGCACGTCGCTGCCCGGATACCAATTGTATTTTGATTCGTTGATGAAACCGAGTCGCAGCCAAACCGGGTCGGCAAAGTCGAGTTCTGTCACCGAACGCGACAGATCGGATTTGTGGAATATCCCGTCGGCCGAAAAGGCATAAACGCGGTCGGGGAAGCCGCCATTGACCCAGCAACCCTCCACGGCGGGCCCGCAGCGCTTCGCTACCGGATATTGCTTGTCGAATTCATCCGCCAGATGCCGGTAGACCTCGGCCGGCAAGCCTTTCTCGAGCGCATGGCTCGGCCCGCCCGGCAAAAACACGTTATGGCCTTCATCGAAGCGCGGCGGCGCCAGCAGCCATTGCCCGGCGACCGAAACGGCAACGATTGTCACCGCGGCCATCCAGGCGCCCTTTTCGGCGCGCACGTCCCCAGTGAAAATAATGACGGCCAGCAGCACAAGCAGCGCATAGGCAATGGCGTCGTTTATCGGCAGACCGACGGCGGCGACGCCCAATAAAAGTACCGCCAGTCTGCGCCAATTGGAGCCGGCATTGAGGTCGCGCGTTTCAGGCATGAAAATCGGCCCCGAAAATCCGCTCTTGCGTAGCATGGCGATTTGGCCCAAATCCATGCCGCGCGCGGCAAAAAATTAATTTTTCGGAGCTTTTAGGCCGTGATCCGTCTGGGCATCGTCGGCACTAACTACGGACGGACCGTCCATCTGCCTGCGTTTCGCGCCGATCCGCGCTGCGAGGTGGCGGCGCTTGCCGGCAGCGATGCAAGCCGCACCTCGGAACTCGCGCGCGCAGCGGGCGTGCCCAAAGGCTACGGCGATTGGCGCGCCTTGGTTGAAGACCCGAATGTGCAAGCGGTCGCCATCGCCACGCTACCCAGCCTGCAATCTGCCATCGCCATTCGGGCGCTCGAGCTCGGCAAGCCGGTATTCGCCGAAAAGCCGATGGCCGGCGATCTTGGCCACGCCCACGCCATGCTACAGCAAGCCGAAAAAAGCGGCCTGCCCACCATGATCGATTTCAATTTTCATCAGACAATGAATTGGCAGCGCGCCAAGCAAATGCTCGACCAAGGCACCATTGGCACCTTGCGCCACGTCACGGTGCATTGGCACGTCGAGAGCTATTCGATCCAGAAGCGCATGCGCAACTGGAAGACCGCCGGCGACGATGGCGGCGGCGTGCTGGGCAATTTCATCAGCCACTGCTTTCATTATCTCGAATGGTTCGTGGGGCCCTTGGCCGGATTGTCGGCGCGCATATCGGGACTGCCCGACGATCCAAAACTTGAAACGACCGTGACGATGGCATTGGCGTACAAATCCGGGCCGGCGATCAGCCTATCGATGAGCTGCGCGTCATATCTCGGCATCGGTCACCGTATCGAATTTTTCGGCGAGGACGGCACGCTGGTGCTGCACAATCCTGGACTGGATTACATGCGCGGCTTCGAATTGTTTTACGCTAAGCGACCTGGCGCGGCACTTGAACGCATCGCCGTCATCGATCCGGTTGACGCGCAATTTCCCGAGGGCCGGATTGCGCCGGTGTCGCGGCTGGCCAAGCTGTTTCTCGACGCGATCCAAAATGGCGGCACGGCTACGCCCGGATTTGCGGAAGGCTATCGCGTGCAGACTATCATGGACGCCGCCCGGCGCTCGCATAATCTAGCCAAATGGATCGATCTCCCTTCCGAAACCGCCGGCGGGGAGCAGCGCGCATGAGCGCAAAAATTCTCGTCACCGGCGGTAGCGGATTCATCGGTTCCGCGCTCGTGAAGGCGCTGTTGCGCACGGGCGCGACTGTGCGCGTATTCGACGACAACTCGCGCGGCAGCCCGCGCCGGCTGGCCGAGGTCGAGAAGGATATCGAATTCATCGCCGGCGACGTTCGCGATGCCGCCGCGGTCGAGAAAGCCGCCGCCGGCATGGACGAGGTGCATCACCTCGCCTTCGTCAACGGCACGGAATTTTTCTATAGCGCGCCGGAATTGGTGCTCGATGTTGGCGTTCGCGGCATGATCAACGTGATCGACGCCTGCCGCAAATTCGATATCGGCAAACTTGTGCTCGCGTCCTCGTCCGAGGTCTACCAGACTCCACCGCATATTCCGACCGCGGAAGACGCGCCGCTGGTGGTGCCCGATGTCTTGAACCCGCGCTATTCCTATGGCGCCGGCAAGCTAATCAGCGAAGTGATGGCGATCAATTACGGCCGCAAATATTTCGAGCGGGTGCTTATCTTCCGGCCGCACAATGTCTACGGCCCCGATATGGGCTTCGAGCACGTCATCCCGCAATTCGCGCTGCGTGTGAAAAAGCTGGGCCCGCAACAGCCGGGCAGCCGGTTGCCGTTCGAAATCCAGGGGACCGGCGAGGAGACGCGCAGCTTTTGCTTCATCGACGACCTAGTGGCCGGCGTCATGGTCATGCGCGAAAAGGGCGAGCGTCTCGGCATTTATCATATCGGCACCACCGAAGAGGTCTCGATTGCCGATCTAGCGCACCGCATCGCGGACCTCGCCGATAGCGAGATCGCGTTGATCCCGGGCAAGCCCGCCCCCGGCGGCACACTGCGGCGCTGTCCGGACATTTCGAAATTAGCAAAGCTCGGCTATAAGCCGCGCGTGCCGCTCAACGACGGCCTGGAGCCGACCGTCGACTGGTACTGGCGCAACGCCGCATTGGCGCCAAAGGCCTGAATGCCCGCTTTAAAGGAGACATCCGCTTTGCGTCCCATGAAAGTTGCGCGCGGCGCCGGCACCGGCGGCAGCGTTCCGGTCGAATGCTGCCAGGTCTGCGGATCGACCGCGCTCGATGCCGTGCTCTCGCTCGGCTACATGCCGCCGGTCAATCAGATGGTGACCATCGGCGCGGTACCACACCAGCAGCCGTGGTTTCCGACCGACCTCTTGCATTGCCGTAATTGCGACCTGGTGCAACTCGGCCTCGCGGTAGACCCCGTCATTATATTTCCGCCGGAATATCCTTACACCAGCGGCACCACCAAATTGCTGCGCGACAATTTTGCGGATTTGCAGCGCGAAAGCGCCGCCATGCTCGGTCTCGGCAAAGACGATCTCGTGGTCGATATCGGGTCCAATGACGGCACGCTGCTGTCGAATTTTCAGAAAGGCGGTCACCGCGTGCTCGGCATCGAGCCGACCGACGTCGGCGACATCGCCAATGCCCGTGGCATCCCGACGCTCAAGCGCTATTTCGGCACCGAAGTGGCACGCGCGGTCAAGGAAGAATACGGCCCGGCGCGAGTCGTCACCGCGGCCAATTGTTTTGCCCATATCGAGGACGTTCATGCCATCGTCGATGGCATTGTCGAAATGCTATCGCCCGACGGCGTGTTCATTTCTGAATCGCATTATTTGATCGGACTGCTCGACACGCTGCAATACGACACCGTCTATCACGAGCATTTGCGTTATTATTCGGTGGCGAGCCTCAAGCATCTCTTTGAGATGCACGATCTCGAAGTGTTTCACGCCCGACCGATTCCCAGCCATGGCGGCTCGATCCGGATCTATGCCGGACGCCATGGCGCCAACACGGTGCAGGACAGCGTGCGCCACATGCTTTCAACCGAGCCGCGCGGCGACGCCATGAGCAAAAGGCTTTCCGACTTCAAGCGCGACGTCATGCTCTCAAAGCTTCGCCTCTTATCGATGCTGCGCGACCTGAAAGAAAATGGCGCGCGCATCGCCGGCATCAGCGCGCCATCGCGCGCCTCGACGCTGGTCAATTATGTCGGACTCGACGAAGGCATCATCGACTATATCTGTGAAATTCCGGGCTCGCTCAAAATCGGCAAATGCATGCCGGGCACGCGAATTCCAGTGGTGGATGAAACCAAGCTGTTTGACGATCAGCCTGACGCCGCGGTGATATTCTCCTGGCACATCGCCGACGAACTGGCACCCAAACTCAGAGCCAAAGGCTTCCGCGGCAAACTGATCACGCCACTACCGGTGCCGGGGTTCTTGTGATGGTGACTGCCAGACCCGCCCAACAAGACAAGGCGAAAGAAGTCGAGTTCTTCGACAACCACGCCAAGTCCGACGATTATGACGTCTTCATGCCGGAAGCAAAGGATCGCATCGTCGATGCGGTGGTGCGGCTCGGCCAAATGAAACCGGGCGACCGCGTCGCCGACCTCGGCTGCGGCTCCGGCGCGTTCACGGAATTGCTGGCGGTGCGCGAACTTAACGCGGTCGGACTCGATATTTCGCCAAAACTGATCGAACTGGCGCTAAAGAAGTATCCCAGCATCGAATTCCTCGAAGGCGACGCCGAGAACCTGCCCTTCGCCGACGGTAGCCTCGACGGCGTACTGCTGAGCGGGTTGGTACATCATTTTCCGCAGCCGCAGCGGCTGGCGCAGGAAACCTTCCGCGTGCTCAAGCCGGGCGGGCGATTCGTCGCGTTCGACCCGAACCGGATGAACCCGATGATGTATTTGTACCGCGACCGGTCATCGCCGTTGTACAGCCCGGTCGGCGTCACCGAAAACGAGCGGCCGATTCTCGCGCACGAAGCTGCCGCGGTGTTCCGCCGCGCCGGCTTTGCGGTCGAGACCGAGTATCTCGCACGGCTGCCCTATCGCTTTGTCGAATCCGGCGCTGCGCGCGCCGCGCTGCCGATCTATAATGCGATCGACCGCTGGATCTTCACGTTGCCATTCATGGCGCGGCTTTCGCCCTTCGTGCTCACCACCGGTGTAAAGCGATAATCTCATGAGCGCGTGGCCCAAAATAAAGTCGCGGCACACGAACAAGGTCTCGCCTTGGATGGACATCATCGTGCGCGAGGTCGAGTTTGCGCCAGGCGCCGCGATCGAAATATATCACGCGGTCGGCCAGCAGGATTATATCGCGATCGTGGCGCTCACACCTGACGGCAAGATTCCGATCGTGCGGCAATACCGTCCGGCGCTTGAGCGCTTCACCTGGGAATTGCCGGCCGGCATGGTGGAGAAAGGCGAAGACCCTGCCGATTGCTGCCGGCGCGAATTGCTGGAGGAAACCGGATTTCCCGCCAGATCGGTGCAGACGCTGGGCAGCTACACGCCCTGCACCGCGCGGCTGTCGAACCAGATCCATTCCTTTTTCGTGGCGGCTGGACCGCGCAGCGACTCGCATATGGCCGAGGCCGGCATCGCGCTCAAACTGGTGACGCCGGCCGATCTCGCTGCGCTGATCCTCGGCGGGGATTTCGTACTGCAGCTTCATATCGGCGCCATTCTGCTGGCCGGCATGCGCGGGTATCTCGATCTGGGCACGTTTGCCGCGGCAAAAGGGCCGTAATCCCAGTCAATTTGCCCCATTGGATCGCAGCGATTTCGCCTCGACAAACCCCCTGGAACCCTTCTAAAAAGGCCCTGGCGGGGCAGACGCAGAGTAGATTGGCCGCATGGATTACAACGCATTTTTCGTGTCCGCCCTGGACAAATTGCGCGACGAGCAGCGCTATCGCGTGTTCGCGGACCTTGAGCGCATCGCCGGCCGTTTTCCGCATGCGCTGTGGCATTCCCCGCAAGGACCGCGCGAGGTCGTGATCTGGTGCTCCAACGACTATCTCGGCATGGCGCAGCATCCCAAGGTGATCGGCGCCATGGTCGATGTCGCCGCCCGCATGGGCTCGGGTGCCGGCGGCACCCGCAATATCGCCGGCACCAATCACCCGCTGGTCGAACTTGAGCGCGAACTCGCCGACCTGCACGGCAAACAAGCCGCGCTTCTATTCACCTCCGGTTATGTGTCGAACCAGACCGGCATCCCGACGATCGCCAAGCTATTGCCGAATTGCCTGATCCTGTCGGACGCGTTCAATCATAATTCCATGATCGAGGGCGTGCGCCAGTCGGGCTGCGACAAGCAAATCTGGCGTCATAACGACATGGCGCATCTTGAAGAATTGTTGAAGGCCGCCGATCCGGTGCGTCCCAAGCTGGTCATGTTCGAAAGCCTCTATTCGATGGACGGCGACGTGGCTCCCGTGAACGCGATCTGCGACTTGGCCAAGCGCTATGGCGCCATGACTTATTGCGACGAAGTGCACGCGGTCGGCATGTATGGCCCGCGCGGCGGCGGCATTTGCGAGCGAGAGAACGCCATGGCCCGCATCGACGTGATCGAGGGCACGCTCGCAAAAGCATTTGGCTGCCTCGGCGGCTACATCGCTGCCAGCGAGGTGCTGGTCGATGCAGTGCGCTCTTATGCGCCGGGCTTCATCTTCACCACCGCGCTGCCGCCGGCGATCTGCGCCGCCGCCACCGCGGCAATCCGCCATCTCAAGACCTCGAGCTGGGAGCGCGAGCGCCATCAGGACCGCGCCGCGCGCGTCAAGGCGGTGCTCAATGCCGCCGGCCTGCCGGTGATGCAAAGCACGACACATATCGTGCCGGTGATGGTCGGCGATCCGGAGAAATGCAAGGCGGCAAGCGACATGCTGCTCGTCGAGCATAGCATCTACATCCAGCCGATCAATTATCCGACCGTGCCGCGCGGCATGGAGCGGCTGCGCATCACGCCGTCGCCCTATCACGACGACGTATTGATCGACCGGCTCGCCGAATCACTGGTCGATGTCTGGGAGCGGCTCGGTTTGGCCAAGAACCAACGCGCGCTGGCAGCGGAATAGCTTTTCAATCCTAAAACGGTTTTGGCGCCGGCGGCGGCTTTGGCGCATCGGCCTGCGGCTTGAGCCTGCGCGCGGCGCGGCGCGCCACGAGCGGCATGGTCAACGACACGTAGAAAATGCGCGTCAAATGATGCGCGCCGACATAAACCGGGTCGAGATTGAGCGCGAGCGCGAGCAGCATCATGGCGTCCACCGCGCCGGGCGCATAAGCAATCATCACTTCGGCAATCGGCAGCGCCAGGATGCCAACGAGCCCGGCCGCGAATAACGAGGCGATTGTCACCGCCACGGCAAACGAACCGAACGCCGCGGCGATATAATGCATCAACATGCGCAACGGCGTGCCGGCAAAGCGCGAGCCCGTCACCGCGCCGAACGCGATCATCACCGAATTGGTCACCCACCACGGCATCACCACATGAATGATCCCGCTGCCATGCAGCGCCCCCGAGGTGAGCATGGCACCGAACAGCAGCCCGCCCGGAAATCTTATGCGATAGACAAACAGCGCCGCGGCCGTCGAAGCGGCGATGAGAATGGCCAGCTCAACGAGTTGCGAAGGGTCGAAGGTGCCGCCAAGACTGCGCGTGCTGTGGCCGACGAGGCCGAATAACGACAACCCGGCCGGCAAGCCGACGGCGACGATCACGACCCGCACGGTTTGCACGATGGCGATGCCGCGCATGTCGGCGTCGAATTCGGCGGCGATCCCCATCACCTGCGACAGGCCGCCCGGCGAGGCGGCAAGATATGCCGTGATTGTGTCCCAGCCGTGCACCACGCGCAGATATGCAGCGCCGCTCGTGCTGATACAAATCATGGCTACGATCAACACGGCGATACTGAGCGGATAGGTCGTCATACCCGTCAGCGTTGCCGGCGTAACCACGGCGCCAAGCGACATGCCGATCAGCACCAGCAAAGTGCGCAACATAGGCACAGGGACCAGCATCGGCCGGCCCGCCAGCGAAGCGCAGGCCACCGCGATAATCGAACCGGATAGAAAGCCGGCCGGCATTCCCAGGTGGCCGAGCGTGAGGCCGCCAACGGCAGCAAAGCAGAGCGTCTCCGCGACGTGGCGAAGCATGACGATACGGTCGAGGGCTGCTGGTGCGGACAAGGTGACGCGATCAATGCCGTGCGCCGGCCCCTGCGTCAATCGGGCGCGGCAGAACCTTGGGTCGAACGGAAGAGAGGCTACGCCACCATCTCAGGGGCCAGCGCGATCGTGTGCGTGGCCCCGCCGCCGAGCACGATGCGCACCAGATCGGCGGCATTGCGGGCGCCGATCTTTTCCATGATGCGGGCGCGGTGCACCTCGATGGTGCGCGGACTGATGCCGAGGCGGCGGCCGGCCTCCTTATTGGAGGCGCCGGCGGCGATCTGCGCCAGCACTTCGCGCTCGCGCGGCGTGAGCCGCATCTGCCCGGGGAACTCGAGTGTTGCCCCATTGGCGCCGATGGAATGGGAATGGCGCTTGGCAAAGCTCGCGATGGCGTTGCCAACGCGGCCAACAACGGCGCGCGAGTCGAACGGCTTGAGAATGTAATCGAACGCGCCACCTTTCACCGCCTCGACGGCGCAGGCGATGTCGCCGTCGCCCGATATGATGAATATCGGCGCCGGATAATGCTGGGCGTCGAGTTCCTTGAGCACTTCGAGTCCGGATTTGTCGGGCAGATGCAAATCGAGCAGCACACCTGCCGGCGGCCCATTACGGGCGACTGAAAGGAATGTCTCGGCATCGGCGAAGACATTGACCCGGTAGCCCGCCAGCGTGAATACGACCGAAAGCGCGTCACGCGTCGATGCATCGTCGTCGACGATGTACAGGTCGCTTGTTGGCAAAAATTGCGAAGCCATTTTCGGGGATCCTCGAACCGTGGCCGCTCACTTCAATGCGTAGTTTGCACTACAAGTTCCTCGCATTGGGTTAAAAAATAAAGGTATCTCAATAGCTTACGGGTACCATGAGGCAGTTTAGTGTTACCCTGATGGGGCACGTTGCCGGATTGAAAATTAAAACCGCGCGCGCCAATCCTTCGCGGGTGCGGGCGGACCATGCTTGATTCGCGCATTGGCTACGCCGCATCCGCGCGACGGTACTTTCTATGTTGTCCCCGCCCGGCTAAAATCC
>Ga0182030_10024108_pt1 | contig 11206 bp, 12 predicted proteins | sample 812S3MmetaG_FD_121299 | JGI IMG/M metagenome (GOLD analysis project Ga0182030, IMG submission 121299) | Permafrost microbial communities from Stordalen Mire, Sweden - 812S3M metaG (Illumina Assembly) | ecosystem: Environmental > Terrestrial > Soil > Wetlands > Permafrost | place: Sweden...
AAATAATAATAAAAAGGAAAATATATGGCAGCTATTCAAGGCATGGACAGGGCTTTTCAACCTGAAATTAAAAAAATATCAAAAATCGCAGCAAAGATTTTTCCGCGCCACACAAAATATCATTTGGGCACAGATGCATATCATCAGATAGAGCATGAAAATACTAGGCTATGGGGCTATTTACCTAAATACAATTCAGATTATGTTAAAAAATTTAGCGAATTAACAGGAAAACTCGACGAGCTAAAGACAGAAAAATTCCAACATAAAAATAAAATGTGTAATTATGCTAAATATGATGGTGATCATCTAAAAGATATTAAAGATACAAAAAGAAAAATCAAAGGAACTCTTGACGCATTAAGATTCCGTCCTGAAGATAAACCGATCACTGCTGAAGAATTGAAAGATATTGAAAAAGCGGAGAATACAAAAGTAGACAAAACAATGAAACACTTTAAAACAGCAAAAACAGTAGGGGCATGGACTGGTGGTACAATTGGAGCTGGCGGCGGAGCAGCAGCAGAAATATATCTGGGCCTCCATTCAGCAGGGTTTTCCAATTTCATTGGCGCTGTCGGTGCAACACCGACTTTTGGCGCTTCACCGGGTGTTTTAGCTGTGGTTTTCTGCGGGCCGATAATTGGAGCTGGTGTAGGAGCTGGAGCAGGTGTGGGTATTGTTGAGGCAGTTGAAAAAACTGTACTTGCTATTGCTTAAAATTATCCTCTTAATTCAATACTTTTAATATCCAAAAAGAAAAAGAGCTTATTTCTAAACTCTCTTTCTTTAATATAATTAAGTTACAACAAATTTATCCTATTACGTTCAAGCCTCCTGGAGGGCTTGTATTTTGTCCAGGTGTTGCACCAGGTTTTGGAGCGCCGCCATGTTCTGCTTTCCATTTTGCAATTTGTTCAGGTGTATAATGTTTTTTTTGTGGTGCTGCCGCTGGTGCCGGTGTTCCAGTTGTTGGAATTGGCATGCTCATAATAAAATCCCCTTTTCTGCTACTATTCTTATCTACATTATTTAAAATTATTTCTATATTTATATAAAAACTATCGAGTATATAAATATTCAATACTTGCGGCATGGCGTTACAAATCTACATAATAAAAAAGGTGGCAGTCGCCACCTTTTTTTGGTTACTTCTTTTTCTTTCTCGCTGAAAGAAAAAAAGAGATAAATAAACCAAATAAATATAAAAAATTAAAAATAATACGGAGGAAAATATGGGAAAAAATAAAACAAAAACTTACAATAATCAGGATGATTACCTGGTTTCCAGGGTTACTTATTACTGGGATAAATTTGATCGTGACAGACGAACTACACTAGATATCAACGTAGTTGTCAAAGAGCATTTAACTTACGGGGACAAGGATAAGCTCTATGGTGTCCTACCAAATGTCAAAGAAATTTCAGAATCACTTAAGGCTCAGGTGGAAAACTCTGTTATTAAAAGCGCACCAAGTATATTTAACGTTACGCCCAGAAATGACTTTCAAAGCGAAGAAGCGGATATTCAAAAAGCTAATATTTTAGATACAATTAACGACGGTAAAATAATAAACTCCTATAAAAACGCCATAGATAACTGGATTGATCGTGGAGAATTTATTTTATTCCACGAATGGGAAGTTATAAACGCTAAAAAGCGTGTACTCAAAGAAAATAACATTGAAAAAGTTTTCATAGACGACAAGGGCAATGAAATAATCGAAAATGAAACTCAATATACTTTTGATGTGGAAAATTATGTTGAATATGAAGGCCCTGTTGTTAAAGCGATTGACCCTAAGGATTTTGTGTTTGATACCACTAAGCTGGACATTTTTAATACTTCCAGATGTATTAAAGTCAGACGTTCATGGATGCCTTATGAGGATATAATTTCCAGCAGTCTTTATCAGGATCAGCTTACAGAAGAGAAAAAACAGACGCTTAAAGAGCTTGTTGTCGGTGCGGTTCCTACTACTGAGCAAAATTTTGACGATTACAACAATGTTCTTAGCAGAATCAGGACTGACGGGGATTTGATAGAAATTTTGGAATTCTGGGGCGATATTTGCCTGGAAGACGGCGAAATTCTGGAAGATTATGTAATTACCGTTGCAGCCAGAGAAATGATCATAAGAAACGAACTCAGCCCTTATACAAAATCTCCCTGGGTCTGGCTTCCTTATTTTTCAGATTTAAAAACTCGCAGAGGGTTTTCCGCGCTTGTTGACATAATCGGATTTAACAGCAAAGCAACTCAAATATGGGATTCCATACTTGAAGCAATGCGTTTTTCAATTAATCCTGCTTACTGGGCTAAAAAAGGCGGGCATGTTGTTAACAAAAAAGATAAGCTTGAGCCTGGTGATGTGCTTCAATGGAGCAATGCGGACGGTTCTGATGTTTTGCCTCAGCCGATAAATACATTTACAAATGTCCCGATGAACTTTGATCTTATTACTTTTCTTGAGAAAGAGATGGAAGAAGTTTCAGGCATATCAAAATATGAGGCCGGTGATGCAACTGGAATTGCCAGAACTGCTACCGAAACCGATATACTTGTTTCCAGCTCAAACATGAGGCTTTCGCGCAGGTTATTAATGCTTGCTAATGAAGGATTAGTGCCGAGTATTGAGATTATTGCCAGAATGCTTGCCGACAACACAGAGTTTGGGACAAGCAATAATGTTAAATATCAATCACCCGAAGGCCAGAATAAAACCGCTATAGTAGATGATGAGATAAGACAGGGCGATTACAAATATACAATTGGCAGTACTCAATCTATTATTGAGATGAAAGCCAAAATAGATGAAATTCAGCCAATAATTAACAGTTTTGTTCAGCTGGGCGCTAAATTTGATCTTACAAAGCTTTGGAATATTGTCGCACAGGCCTATGAGATTCCTGAGGCTTCTTTATTGCTTAAGCAGGGTGACAATAGTCAGCTTCCATAAGGTTGTTTTAGTCAGAAATGTATTCAGTGTATGATCTTGACCCCCTACCCCTTCAAAGGGGGAATAGTATATGAGTAGGGGCTTCGCCCCTACATCAAACCCCAGGATAAAATACGTAAAAATATATACTTATATCCTTAATACCTCAAAAACCCGCAAATAAAATAAGCTATTTCTGGAAAAGAATAACCTCGCAACAGTGCTGCGAGGTTATTCTAAGATATTAAATTTTTCAGCAAAAATATTGTTAATTCTGCATTTTAGGCATGGCCTACTTTTTGTAATCCGCCCTTCAATGTGTTTATAAATTCTTCTGTCGATAAGTAAGGTACATCACGAAATACTTCGTTATCAGGAGCTTTTAACACATCTTTCTTCACATGTTTCACTGCATCTTCAACTACTATTGGTTTTATTCCAGCTTTTTGGAATGCTTTAACTGCTTGTTCAACACACATATCTGTCACAACTCCATATACAGCAGCAGTTTTAACCCCAGCCTCATGCAACATGTCAGTTATAGCTTTACCTTTAACCGGAACCCCTTCAAAACTTTCACGTAATACACCATCAGGGTACCTATGCGTTGCAAAACCCCAGTTGTTTTTTTCTATTGCTAATACATCACCGCCATTACTGACAAATTCCTTTATTTGATTTAAAGATGGAGCATCCTTGACATTTTGATCTGCACAAACTACCCTTGAAGGCCTTTTGGATATTGTTTCAGGGATTTTCTCAAATTTAAAAGTACCTTTTCCATAAGTGTCCATAGTTACTACTGTTGGAACATTATATTCATCACCGGCATCTGTTAATTTGCTTAGATTTTCCTTAATTTTATATGCACCTCGAACATGCTGAGGATCAGTTGGACGGCCCATAAAACTATTCTGTGTATCAACATCTGTAATAACTAATTGGTGATTTTTAGCGGCTTCTGTTAATTCGTCTTTTTCTTTTGCGGTAATAGGTCTACCTGTAAACCTAACGTTTCTGTGATAATTGTGAGATGGAATACCTACGCTGCTACTCATTTTACTTCCCTTTATTTCATGATCATTACTTAATTTAATAATTTATTTGAAATTAAATTTCTACATCCATATTAATTAATATAAAAAAAAAAAATAATTGCTATTTAAAATTAAAATTTTTTACACCCCTTAACAATAAGGTACAGGGTAGATGTCTGTACCTTATAAACTTAATTCTTTATTGTCGCTAACTTGGCTATTTCATGTTTTATAACAGGCAGGATAAAATAAAAAATTGTTAAGATCATATGATCAAACTATAAAAATTGTAAATTTTGGTGATATAATGGGCAATAGGGTAATTAATAAAGTTTTTATATATATAAATAGAGTTATAAAAAAAAAGGAAAAGTGTATGAGTGCGCCTACTAAAACTAAAACAGAATATAATGTTTTAGACGTAGCTAATACATTTATTGAAATGGGTATAGACAAGAACTTTCCAGTTACAAATATGAAATTACAAAAGCTTTTATATTATGCACAGGGTTGGTATTTAGCTTTAACTAATAAGCCTTTATTTGATGATGATTTTGAAAAATGGGATTTTGGGCCAGTTTGTCCTGTAATTTATGAAAAATTTAAAGATAAAAAAGCTCAACCAATAATCTGCACTGATATTGACGGAGATGTAATTACTAATGAGGGTTTTTTAGCATTTATTTCTAAAATTTGGGAAATGTATGGTGACTATACCGGAATTCAATTATCAAAACTGTCTCACATTGAATCGCCCTGGATAGAAGCTGATTTTTACAGGATAATCCCAAAGCAGAAAATTAAAGATTTCTTTTGTGCAAAATTAAGCAAAGGGAAATAGTATGTCTTTTGATGATTTTTCTCCAAATTTTGTAGAACGGCTTAATGCAATCCCTAATGAAGAAGAAAAATCTAAAAATGATCAACTTATAAATGCTAATAGCATTACAAGTTCAGAAGAAGAAGAAAATTCACTAGACAAGACAGAACAAAATCATAAAATTTCAAAATTAGAATTAGAAAATGAAGATTTAAAACAAAGTATAAGATTTCGTGGTGAATTGCCTGGTCGTATTTTTTTCTTTATTATTATTTGGATGGCATTTATAGCAGCTATTGTTCTTTTTGATGGTTTAAATCATTTACCAATATTATTACCATGGATTAATCCTCTTATATTAAAATTTCACTTATCAGATAACGTAATGATAACTTTGTTGACCTCTACAACAGTTACAGTTGTTGGAATGTTCGTTACAGTAATCAAATATTTTTTCAATAATAATAAAAAATAAACTTGGTCTTGTTGGTTTTGCATTTTTTCAACAAAAGTAAAAAAGATAAATAAGGTGTATACCGTTTAAACTCTCTGCTTTAACAAAACCAATCAATTTAATTATATCTTTAATGAAAGACACAAGTGTATACAGCATAGCGTCTTTTCTGTTTATAATAATCATTGGAATCACACTACCAAACCCATGTAAAGAAAATAGCTTTTTGGTATAACTTTAAAATTTTTTATTGTTAATTTATTCCCACAAAATAAATTGAACATTTGTTTTCACATGATCTGTATGGTGGTTTTTTGTTATGGAGTTGTTTTAATTTTTAGCATTAAAAAGTATAATGTTGTTGTTCTCTATATGTAAAAAGACCACGTAAATTTTGTGGTAAAGGTAAAAAATAATGCAGAAGCCTCTAAGGCCGGCACCCTTTGTGCTAATTTCTTCAAGCCATGGCCCAATGATCATCAATCGTAATGATTACAGACCTAAAGATAATTGCGGAGTTTCCGCTCAGATAATGCGCAATTCATGCTATGAACAGTCTAATGTTGATATTTATCTTACATTGCTAAATGCGCGTCATTTGCTATATGGCGACGGGGTTGTCGCTATAGATTGCGGTGCAAATATTGGAGTGTATACACTTGAAATGGCTAAAACCATGCAGGGATGGGGAAGCGTTATTTCCTTTGAAGCGCAGGAAAAAGTCTATTACGCACTGGCTGGAAACGTTATATTAAATAACTGTCTGAATGTAACAGCAAAATTATGCGCTGTTGGTGCTGAATGTGGAAAAATAAACATTCCCGAAGTTAATTATCTGCTGCCTTCAAATTTTGGCGGTTTCGAGCTTAAGCCCAGAGAAAATGGTGAATTTATTGGTCAACCCATAGATTATTCTACTAATTCTAAATCTGTTGATATGGTCACTATTGATTCTCTTAACTTAGAGCGATTAGATTTTTTAAAAATCGATGTAGAGGGCATGGAAGTTGAGGTTTTGCAGGGTGCAAAAAATACTATTGAAAAATACCACCCTCAAATGATTATTGAAATTTTAAAGTCTGATGGTCAAAAGATTATGGATGGTCTGACCAACATGGGATATACTATTCATAAGCTTGGGCAAGTCGACATTGTTGCTATTCACAAATCAGATACTTCTATTCAAAACGTTATCGCAATGACTAAAAAAATGCAGGGGTTAGATCCTGAAAATATCCCAACATAACCTAAAAATAGTGATATTTTATAATTAATACCAATTTGCAATCAAAGTAAAATCTTTGAACCCCACTCCTTACCCTCCCGAGGGAGGGGAAATAGTTTTGGAGTAGGGGCTTCGCCCCTACATCAAACCCCAGTGGCAGTCGCCACTCTTATATAGTCATTAATCATGTCCTTCGGGATCATAATTAGTTAAATTTTTTCTCTTAGTCACTTTTTTTCTTTCTATCGAGAAAGAAAAGAAAGTAACCAAAAAAAGAAAGCTATCAGTTCGTTACAGCTACTGGCAAGCTGGCTTAAAGCTTTAATGCAATGCACGCAAAAGTCGCTACGCTTCGTTGCTATAGCATTAATTCGCCGCTTGCCGTATCTGTAGTGTAGAAATTACAATACTGCTTCGCAGCATACGGCTGACGTAGTCAGCTTAAATATATTGTGAAAAAAGGTAGCCCAAAGGGCTTGTCCTTTTTTCACTGTAAGCGTTAATCAAACAAAATATACTCAAAACATAGAAAACATACTGCGAAGCAGTATTATAAAAACGGCACTACAGATACGGCAAGCGGTAAAAACCAGCGTTAGCAACGGAGCGTAGCGACTTTTGCGTGAATGGAATAAAAGCTTAAATCCAGCTTGTCAGTAGCTGTAACGATCAATAGGCTTTCTTTTTTTGGTTACTTCTTTTTCTTTCTCGGAGAAAGAAAAAAAGTGACAAATAACCAAATTTAAAAACAAAACAAAATTATATAATGTGGAGACTGCCACCAAAGGAATAAATAATGGATAATCAGCGAAGAATATACAAACTGGCTCATAATATTAAAGATATTTATACAAATTTTTTCACGAATAAAAATACCCGAAAAGATTCCTATCAGGCTTTTAAAACTGTGCATTATGAAAATGTTTATGATCTCATAAGCCCTTCTAACTGCGAAACCCCAGAAAAGGCTTTCCGCACGATGAATAGGCTTTTAGGGATGAAAGAGATGTTTTTTGTTATTCAGGAACAAAAAGAATTGGCTCAAAAAGGAGAACCAAAATAAGCGGGCAAAAACTGGTTGCTTTATATAGAATACTATGTTTAATTCAAGCAACTATAGAAATTATAATATATAATTTCTATAGGGTCGTATTTATAAATTAAGAATAAGGTTGAGTTGAACAAAAAAAACAGAAAAGGTTTTACCCTTGCAGAAGTGCTTGTAACTCTTGTAGTTCTTGGTATTGTTGCGGCTATTGTTATTCCAACCGTGATTCAAAATACTCAACAAGCTGAATATAAATCTGCTTTAAAAGAAAATAATGCGGTTTTATCCGGAGCATTATTAAGATTAACCACTAATAATTCAGGCAGTTTGGCAGGAACTTTTACAGGTGCTACAGACTTTAAAAACAAGCTTTCTGCATACCTGAATGTGGCAAAAGATTGCAATGGATCAGGACTAGGAAGTTGCTGGGCAAGCTCTACTTCTTATATGAACCATGCGGGATACATATCAACCGACCAATCTTTTAATGCGTGGAACGAACCTACTATTCTTTTATCTAACGGCGTCAGCGTGCATTTCGATTATGGAAACGGCCAGCCCTCCTGGGGATCAACAAGTTGTAATACAACCTGGGGTGGTAATTTTATACCAGGTAATGCTTGTATATCACTGGATGTAGATATAAACGGGCTAAAGGGTCCAAATATTGTAGGTGTGGATACTTTTATTTTTATTGTAAGCAATACGGGCGTTTTAATCCCTTTTGGATCATCCTCTACAACCGGTGCTTGGAATCCAGCTACAGACTGTACCCCCACAGGTACCGGTTATGGATGTGCTGCTTATTATTTGATGGGTAATTAGGTATTAATCAGTAAAAACCTATAATTTTGTTTAGTTTTGCCTTTTTGCGTTAGATTTTTTGTAAATCATAGCTTCAATTGCAAAATCAGAAATCATAATTTATAATCAATATTAAAGATGTGTTTATAAATGAGAGTTAAATTGAATATAGCAAACAAAAAAAGAAAAGGTTTTACACTTGCTGAAACGCTTGTAACACTTGTAGTTATTGGCGTTGTTGCTGCTATTGTTATTCCAACCGTGATTCAAAATACTCAACAGGCTGAATATAAAACTTCTTTTCAAAAAATATATGCTTCTTTTTCTCAGGCGTCTTTAAATATTATAACTGCTAATGCAGGGACTATGGTTGGTGCTTACGGCAATTCTGATGATTTATTTAATTTATATGCCAATCAAATGTCATTTGTAAAAACATGTCCCGAGAACACAAGCCCTAATGTGTGTTTTAATGGTTCTTCCTCATTATGGTATACACTTCAAGGCACTGCAGGCTGGACAAGTTTTACAGGAGCATCAAGCGGAGCGCAGGGCATTCTTAATAACGGAATGACTGTAATGATAAAAGATGATACCGCCAGTGCATGTAACAGTGCCGCGTATACTAGAAACGGAAGTAATCTGGAGTGTGGATACATATACATTGATGTTAACGGTCTTAAACCTCCAAATAGAGTGGGTGTGGATATGTTCGGATTTTATATTACGCCATACGGAACAATACCTTTTGGTGCACCAGGCAGTCATGTGTACGGTGCTTCCACATATTGTTCCATATCAGGAAATAATATGCAAAACGGAAACGGCTGTGCTGCTCTTGTACTATTGAATCAAGCTTTTAGCCCTTAAAATAAAAATAAGCTGATATAAATTCAGCTTATTTTTTGTTTAAAACTATCCATTATAATAACTAGTGAGTATAGCAAGTACCGCTTGTTGCACCACAAGTAGGGCAAGGATAACCAGGTTACATACCCAAGTCTCATCCTCTTTTCCTTTATTTACCAGCTCTTGTCCTGCCTTTTTTAGTTTATTGCCAAGACTTTTAGCCATATTTGCTTTATTAGCTGCAAATCTTATATCAGACTGAGATTTATTGGATAGTTGAAGAGTGTCATTAGCAGCATTTTGTGCTGATAGTGAATTGTTCTTACCTCTGAAACTAAGTCTGTTTTGCGCTTTAGACTTGACTGGTTTTTGAAAATGCTGATTTGGTCCAATAATTACCATGATTTTCCCCCAATATTTTAATAGTGTAAAAATTTTAACTTAGTTTACCAGCGAAATATTAAAATATCAAGAGAAAAAAACATAGAAATTCAAGGAGATCAGACTTCCTCCCTATTATTACGAAAATTGTGAATTTTATGGCCGATGAAAGCTTTTCAGAATAGTTTTAAGGAAATTTAACAGTTTTTGAAATGATGATTTTATTAAATTTATTATAAGGGTTCTACTCGGAGGGTTTTTCATAAGTCTTTTTAATCCTTTAATTCCACCATTAAAAAAGGCGGATGGGTCGCTGTAGCCAGCTTTTTTCAAGGCTGCCGGCAAAGTATTGGGATTAAATGAAGCTGACTTGAATTCCTGTGGAAGATATCCGCTGTTTTTTGCGGCATTGCCGACAAACTCAGTACAGTAAGAAGTGCTTGGATTAGGATTTGTACTGTGCTTAAAGATACCAAGTGCGGAATGTATTGCTTTAGTAATGCTGTATTGTAGATTCTCAGCGCCTTCTTGAGTGTTTTTCATTACCCAGGTATAAAGCTTTGCTTCGTTTTCAGGATTTATAGTATTTTTAGGCGGAATTTGAGCAGAAATTCTGTTTTCTCTTTTTAAAAATTCATCTACCGTACTTAGTCTGGAGCCTGATCCAACTATTTCAGCTACTGCTACGGGTTTAACTCCTGAACGTGTTTCAGGGCCCGGGATTCTGGTAAGTATCGCATTATGACTAACAGGGCCACCTGTTGCCATTTGTGTTATTGCGGCTATAATTTTGTTTCCCTTTGCTGAAAGAATCGTTCCGGGAGGATATTTTGCCAGCTTTTCTGCTGATATTATTCCTTGTGAAGAATTAGCAGAAATACTATCCATTTTAATTATCCTTATTTACAATTTCCTGAAAAGCTAATCTATATTTAAACATTTCTAAAATTAAAAAAATGCTTAAAAAATTATAAATATTAAGAAATTATTTACGTCTGATTGAAATGTAAGGAAACACTAATAAATACTTACGTGTTTTTAGATCTACCCCCTGCCCCCATAATGTGCGCCCATATTAATACATGTGTGATTAACATGATTTAAATAATTAGACTTCATTGCTCCGAATACTCCACTTTTCGTCCCGCAAAAAAAATGAAAAAGCTTTCTTAAACTCTATATTCATTATTGTCTTAACCTTTATAAATATCTTACGATCGCGATTATAACATAAATAACAATTTTATTATTATATAATTCAGGATAATTCCACCATTCAGGATGGAGATGATTATTCAACAAGTCCTTCAGAAATGGATGATACTGTGACTTAAGTTGTTTTTAGGTTTTTTATTTTATGGAATGAAAGTTTAGTTTTTTGTCTTAGTCACTTTTTTTCTTTCTAAGAGAAAGAAAAATAAGTAACCAAAAAAAGGTGGCAGTCGCCACTCTTATATGGTCCCTAATCTTGTCCTTCGGGACCATAATTAGCTAATTTCAGTAATTTAGATTGTTACAGCTACTGTGTGGCAGTCGCCACTCTTATATAGTCCTTAATCTCGACCTTACGTTACCAAAATTAGCTAATTAAAGTCCCATAGGTCATGATTATTGACTATATGGAAAGGTGGCTCAGCCACCCGCTGCGC
>Ga0182030_10024109_pt1 | contig 11206 bp, 8 predicted proteins | sample 812S3MmetaG_FD_121299 | JGI IMG/M metagenome (GOLD analysis project Ga0182030, IMG submission 121299) | Permafrost microbial communities from Stordalen Mire, Sweden - 812S3M metaG (Illumina Assembly) | ecosystem: Environmental > Terrestrial > Soil > Wetlands > Permafrost | place: Sweden...
CAGTTTGGAGAGGGCGCTGAGGCGCGCGTCGGGGTTGCCGGTGAGATCGGCCGACTCCAGTTCGAGGCGGGCGCGCTCGAGAGCGGGAATGGCGGCACCGCGCGCCAGGGCCTGGTCGAGCGCAGCGATGGCGCCGGCGCGATCCTGGCGCTGCGCCTTGAACTGGGACAACAGCCGGTAAGGCGGAACGAAATCCGGGTCGGCAGCGATGGCCACTCCCAGGCCCACCTCCACCACCGCGACGTCGCCGCCCTCCAGCGCCCTGATGTAGGCTTCCAGCGCCCGCGGATTGCGCGTACCGTACGCTCCGGCGCGGCTGGAGATCTGGCGGGCGAGCGCCGTGCCCGCGCCCAGCACGTCGCCGGCGGCCGCGGACACGCCAATCACCCTGGTTGTCTGCAAGCTGCGCGTGTCTTCGAGGGTGAGCCGGACTTCGAGCTTGCCGTGGCGCACGGTGTATTCGCCGCAGGCGAGCAGAGTGGCGCCGGCGGCCAGGGCCTGGCTGCTTTCCGCCGAGATGCCGGGCGCGGATATGGGGTGCGGCCCCAGCACGCGGTCGAACGCATGGATGCCGGCGGAGGTAATCACCCGCGGCCGGCCGGCGCCGGAAAGTTCCGCCGCGATAATTTCGGATAAGGCACGGCCCGCCCAGTCGAGGGAGGCATCGCCGCTGAGGTTCTCCAGACGGAGGACGGCAAGGCGCTCCGCGGGCGCCCCGGCAGGTTGGCGGATGCAACCGGTACAGAGCAGTGCGAGCAAAAGCGGGATGAAAACGGGGCACGACAGGCCGGAGCAAACAGGGGACAGACAGCGAATTTCCGGCAAACTGCGCCGGGGACACGAGAGGCCGGAGCAAACAGGGGACAGACAGCGAATTTCCGGCAAACTGCGCCGGAAATTCATGTCTGTCCCCTGTTTGCTAGAGAACACGCGGCTCCAGGGCGAGCAGTTCCTTGAATTCGGGCAGGTCGCGCAGTCCGGCGAAGGCCGGGTCCTCGGGCAGTTTCTTACGTTCCTTGTAGCCTTCTTCGAGAGCTTTGCGCAGATACTGCAGGGCGAGTTCGTTGCGCCCGTCCTGCGCGTAGAGGGCGGCCATCATGTAGTGGAACTTGGCGCGATCCTGCACACTGCGCTCCTGCAGCAGGGTGCCGTAGCTGGAGTGGTGCTCGAAAACCTCCGGGTCGAGCTTGATGGCGATGCGGTATTCTACGTTGGCCAGAGCCAGTTGGTTGCGGGCGTAGTAGGCGGTTCCGAGGTTGCTGTGGATGGATGCCGAGTCGGGCGCGAGCCGGATGGCTTTCTTATATTGCGAGATGGCCCGGCGGTAATTCTTGGTGGCGTAATACACCGTGCCCACATTGTTGACCGCTTCGGAGTAAGTGGGTTTCAGCTTGACTGCCTGCTCGTAGTATTTCCTGGCGATATCGAGCTGCATTTGTTGGTGATAAGCGATGCCGATTTTATTGCGCAGCACGGCATCTTTCGGCGAACCCTCGCGAAAGGCGTCGATGGCCTCGCGATACATCTTGCGCGCCATGAAAATGTCGCCGCGGCCTTCGGCGGAAAGTACCGCCTTGGGCGGTTCCACCTGGGCGGCGCGTGTTCCGTCGACCATGGAGTTAGGAGGAATTGTACCCGTTTGCGCGAACCCGAGAGCGGCGCCGATGCACGCCCCCAGAGCGATGGACCGAGGTCGGTTAACCATATGGCCCCCTGCTGTTATTTAAACACACGCAATAACCGCTGGAGTATCCCCTTCTTTTGTTCCTTCCTGGGTTCTTCCTTGGGGGCTGCCGGCGGCGGGCTGGCGGCAGCCGCGGCCTGGCCCGAAGCCTGGCGCGCGGCGCGGCGCACGGCCGGGTCCGGCGAAGCCTGCCCGTCGCCCTGCGAACCGGTAATGGTGGGCGCGGAGCGCCCGGACGGGGGCGTGGCGGGCGGAGGCCCGGTATCCCATCCGGCTACGTTGGTAACGCCGCCGCGCCCGCCGTGGATGGGGCAAATTCCTACCGGCTCCGTGCCGGCGATGTAGACTTCGGAGCGCGGCTTGGGACAATTGGGAGCAGCCGGCATGCCCGACTCGCTACAGATCGTGACGGAAACGATGCCGGCGGGCGCGTGGAACGGTTTCACATCGCGGTATTCACGGTATTCCAGGGCGCGCTTCATGAACTCGGCCCATATGGGCGCCGCCGAATGCGCGCCTTGCAGGTCGAGCTGGCGGTTATCGTCGAAACCCACCCAAACCACGCACAGAAGTTCACTCGAGTAACCGGCAAACCAGCCGTCGTGCGAAGTGCCCGTTTTCCCGGCCAGGGGGATGTTGAGATTGTAGCGGGCGGTCACACCGGCCGCCGTACCGGTGCGCAGGACCTCTTCCATCAGGCTGGTGGTCAGGTAGGCAACCCGCGGATCGAGCACCTGCTTCTCCTCCAGCTTGTTCTTGAAGACCACTTTGCCATCCTGCGCGCGCACCAGGGAAAGGAAGCTGGGCTTCAGGTAGTCGCCGGCGTTGGCGAAGATGGTGTACGCGCCCACGGCTTCCACCGGGGTGATTTCGTAGGCGCCCAGAGCGACGGCCGGCGTCGGCTGGATCTTGTAGTTCATGCCGGCGCGGTTGGCCATATCCACCACGGCATCGAAGCCCACCATCTGGCCCACTTTGACGGTGGCCACATTGAGGGAGTGGGCGAGCGCATCGCGCAGCGTCACCGTGCCGTAGAATTTCTTCTCGAAGTTGCCGGGTTCGTAGGTCTGGTTATCGTAATAGAAGGTGGTGGGCTCGTCGACCACGGTGGTGGAGGCGGTCAACACCCGCGGACCGCCGGCAACGGCCGTATCCAGGGCAGTGGCATACACAAAGGGCTTGAAGATGGACCCGGGCTGGCGTTTGGCGAGCGCGTGATTGAGCTGGCTCAACCCGTAGTTGCGCCCCCCGACCAGCGCTTTGACCTCGCCGGTATGGGGATCGATGGCGACCAGCGCGACCTGCGGCGTGGGCGGCGTCTGCCCCTTGAAACGGCGCTGTTTTTTGATCTGATCGTCCACCCCGATCATTCCCAGGCGGACCGCCTCGACGGCGGCGCGCTGGAGGCGCATATCGATGGTGGTGTAGACGCGGAAGGCGTTGGACTGAAAATCCGCGTCCTGGAACATATTCTGCAGCTTGTCGTTCACCATGTCGACGAAATACGGAGCTTCGACGCTGGTGGACCCGGACTTGGTCACGGTGAGCGGCGCCTCGATGGCGAGGGCGTAGTCGCGGTCGTTGATCACCTCGTTCTGCCGCATCAGCAGCAGCACGATGTTGCGGCGGTCGCGCAGCCGGTCCGGGTGTCGAAAGGGGTCGAAGTAGCCGGGACGCTGGATCATCCCGGCGATTTCGGCGGCTTCGGGGAGCGTAATGCTGTTGAGTTCCTTCCCCAGGTAGGCTTCCGAGGCCTGCGCCAGGCCCACGGTGTGGAAGGTGCCGCGCCAGCCCAGGTCCACCTGGTTGGCGTAGTATTCGAAAATCTCCTCTTTGGACAGCTTTTGTTCCAGTTGCAGGGTGATGATGACTTCGGCCGCCTTGCGTGTCCAACTCTTGTCCTGGGTGAGAAAGAACATGCGCGCCGTCTGCATGCTCAGGGTGGAGGCGCCCTGATCCTTCCGGCCCTCCTTGACATCGACGTAGACTGCCTTGAGGATGCGTATGGGGTCGAAGCCGAGGTGCTGGAAGAAGCGCTTGTCTTCAATGGAAGTGACGGCATCCACGAGAACCTTGGGAATGTCGTGGAACTTCACCATGCGCCGCTTTTCGCGGGCCGGCCCGGAGATCGCCTGGATCAGTTGCGGCTCCAGTTGGTACTGGTTGCGGGCGGTATTGTCCTGCAGGGAGACGATCTCGGAGATCCTGCCTTTGGCGAAGCGGATGAGACCGGGCTCCTGGTCGAAGTAGGAATCGGATTGCGGGAAGATCTCGATGGAATTGGAGTGGATCTGGTAGTAGCCCACGGGGTTGCCGCGCGACTCGGTGTAGCCCGAGCGGCGCAGGCCGGTGGCGATGTCGTTGGGAGAGACGGGGTCGCCTACCGAAACCGATTCCGGCGCGGCAAAGATCTTGGCGGAGTTGGCAAAAATGCCGGTGCGCAGCTTTTCGTCGATGATGCGCGAGTAGCGGGCGTAGAAAAAGGTGAAGGTTCCCAGGCCGGCGATGACGAATATCAGAAACACGATGATGACGATGCGCCCCACGGGGCCGAGCACCAGGCGGGTCAGGCCGCTAGAGCGCGGGATGCGCAGCTTCATCTTTTGCCGGGCCGTTTTTGCGTCGGAGTTCGCCACTACCAGTAATTCTCTCATGACGGCTGGGGCGCGGGCCGCAGGAGGACAGGAGAGGTGACTGGCCAGGAGGCCAGTCCTACCCTGGCGTAGCCAGAACCAAACAGGGAAGGAGTCAATTTGACGCGGAGACGCGGAGACGCGGAGGAAGACGCGGAGAAACGCGAGGGCAAGAGCAAACTAGCGGGAAAGAGCAGGATTTGCCACTTCCCCGGGGCGCGCGCGGAGGGAGCGGAGATGGCGGAGGGAATATTCTGGCAATTCCGGCACGAATCCGACTCGGTAGGGACTACTTTACCGGCTGCCGGCGCCGGGATAAAAGTGCAGATCGACCGTATAACCGGGGATGGTGACGCGGACAAAGTAGCGCACATCGATTCGGAGGCCCTCTGGCGAGCGAATGATGTGCACGTTGTCTGCCTTTACGGGAAGATCGAGTTCGCGTGCTTTATCCAGGACGTTCTGGCGGAGAGCCTCGTCAGGTTGATTCCTGGTCTCCACACGGCGTGTCATTTCCGCCACGTAAGTCTGGAGTTTGAGGTTGTGGACGTAAATCGGGGTGAACAGGGCGCCGAAACCGAGCAAGGCGGCGAGCACCGCCACCGCCGCGGCGATCCGCCATCGGGGAACGGGGTTCACGAGCGGCCGGATTCCTTACCTGGGGCGCAGAGTTCCGTCCAGATATCGTCGGAGTGAGGTGTCCACTCGGCCCCGGAGAGGCCCGAAATGTGCAACTCGTCCTCGCTCAGAGTCCCGTGACCATAGGTGCAGATGTACTCGATGCGGGGGCTGCCGAACTGCAGGATGCCGCTCCAGGAGCCGGTTGTAATGGGCATTCGCAGACGGCGGAGGCAGACCCGGCAGCGGTAGCGCTGGTCCCGTACGATGAGATAAAGCGCGCCGGCGAAAAGGAGAAAACACAGCATTAAGACGAGGTCGCAGAGCAGAAAGCGCATGCCGTCGTTGAGCGGCGCCAGCGGGTCCTTGTCCGGGGGAAAGCTCCGCGAGACGAGCTTCATCAGACCGCCGAACACCACCGCGGCAACGGCCAGTTTGACCACGAACCATGCCCAGTAGCGCATACGCGTTAGACTCTCCCTGTCTAACTTTAGTTTCGGCCCAATCTGCCGCCGCGCGCAAGGGGGGATCCGGCGCGGCCCTAGCGCCGGAACAAGTTCCGTAACATAAAGAACACATTGGCCGGACGTTCGGCCAGGCGGCGCATGTAGTAGGGATACCAGGCCATGCCGAAGGGGACGTAGAGGCGCACGCGGTAGCCCTCGGCCACCAGGTGGCGCTGCAAATCGCGGCGGATGCCGTAGAGCATCTGGAATTCGAAGCTCTCGCGGGAAATCTTCCGGTCGGTGACGAACCGGCAGATTTGGCGGACGATGGATTCATCGTGCGTGGCGAGCGCCGGATAAACGCCCCCTTGCAGGAGATAGCGGGTCAATTCGAGGTAATTCCTGTCCACATCGGCCTTTCGCGGGAAGGCTACCGTGTCAGGTTCCAGGTAGGCGCCTTTGCACAGGCGGACGCGGATTTTGGCGGCGCACAACTTTTCCACGTCCGTCTGGCTGCGATGCAGATAACTCTGCACGACCACGCCCACCGCGCCATAGCGGGCGTGCAGGGTGTGCACCAGATCGAGGGTGCGATCGGCATAGCCGCTGGACTCCATATCGACGCGGACGAAACTGCCTAGTTCGGCGGCGCGGCGCACCAGTTGGTCAACGTTGGCCAGGCACTGCTCAGAGGAAAGATCGAGGCCGAACTGCGTCAGCTTGAGCGAGACGTTGGCCTGGATGCCGCTAGAGTGGATGGCGTCGAGCGTTCGCAGGTAGACGTCGCGGGCCGCGGCGGCCTCGGCGAGGGTGGACACGCTTTCGCCCAGGTGGTCGAGAGTCACGGTGATGCCCTCGGCGTTGAGCGCGCGGGCGACGGCTAGGGCTTGATCGAGGGTATCACCGGCCACGAACCGGGCGGAGAGGCGCCGGGCCAGGGAAGAGGTTTCCATCCATCCGCGTAACCATTGCAGACGGGACAGGAAGAGGAAAAAGCTGCGCACCCCGATAGGCTAACACCGCGCGTGGGGAAGGTCACCTGTGAGCGGTGGTGCCTGGTGGTGCTTGAGCGGTGGTGCCGCGGCATCTGCTAGACTTCCGGTTAGTGGTTGTCGATAAGCCATTCCACATTCTGCCCGGCGAACTGCGCTGCCCGCGCTGTTTCGGGAAGGATATCGTGCCTTCGATGCCGCGGGGCTGGCGCGATGCGGTGATGCGGTTGTTCGGCGGAATTCCGCGTCACTGCCGGTTCTGCGGATGCCGGTTCTATGTGCGCGGGCGTACCCTCGCGGGCGACCATCCGGCGGACCGGGGAGCGGGCCAGTAACCGGCCGCGCGGCAAGGAAAAGGGGCAGCCGTTGGCGCGGCTGCCCCTCGGGTAGTGCTGTTTGAGTGCCGCTTAGAACACGAAGCGGAGACCGGCCTGCAAACGGCGGGCATTGGTGCCGTCGGGGAAGCCCTGCGACGCATTGCCGGTATCGAGCAGCGACACGCCGTTGGTCAAAATCGGGTGCAGCACGTTGCCGGTCACGCTATAGGCAGCCGTCTGTACGCCCGTATTGTGGATCGTGTTGAACACGTTGAAGGCTTCAAACAATAGCGTTGCCTTCACCCGCTCCGAGATCGGCAGACTGCGCGAGAGGCGCGCATCCACGTTGTAGATCTGGTCGATGTTCATGCTGTCCACCGGCCAGAAGGGAACGCGGTTCCAGCCGCCGGAACCATTGAGCGTGCCGTGGTTGAGGCTGATGCCCGCGAACTCGGCGCCGGTGGACGTGCTGAGCGAGTTGATGGTGGCCGAAATCGGGTGCGCGCTGGCCAGCGTGGTGATCGCCGAGAGTTCCCACCCGTTGACGAAGTACCTGGCAAAGCCGGAATTGCTGGAGGTCAGCACCGGCTTCCACAGCCAGTTGATGGAGACGCGATGACGCTGATCGAGGGAGGAAGACCCCTTGTCCAGCGGATAGTTTCCATTGAACGTGGCGTTGTTGTAGGTGTTGGAGATGTTGTAGCTCGCGCCCTCTTCGTTGCCGTCGTCGATGGCGTGCGACCAGGTGTAGTTGAGCTGCGCCGTGAAGCCTTTGGTCATGCGCTTCTGGAACTGCACCGCCAGCGCGTTGTACCAGGACTGGCCGCCGTTTTCCACCTGCAGGATGCTGCCGTAGCGGGTGTCCGGACGGGTGGCGTAGGGGAACAACTGGGTGGAGTATGTGCCCACCTGATTACCCGCCGCGTCATCGATAAGGTACGTGTAGGCTTGCGCGGTCGGCTGGCCCAGGTTGAGATCGCGCTGGGTGTAGAGACCAATGCCGCGCGTCCAGATGTAGCTCACCGTCATCCCGATATCGCGCGTGAACTGGTGCTCCACGGCGAACGTGCCCTGCTGCGTGTAGGGCGCATGGAAGTTCGGATCGGCGAATTGCAGGCTGACGGTACCCAACGGAATCCCGGCGGCGCTCGGTAGCGCGCTGTTGAAGACGGGAGCGCCGGCGGTAGTGCCGTTGATGGAGATGGAGGTCTGGTACCTGCCGTTGCCCAAATACAGGGTATCCAGCATGTTGCCGTGGAAGCGCGCATAGAATATGCCGTAGCCGGCGCGAATCACAGTGCGGTCGTCGAGCGAGTAGTTCAGGCTGACGCGCGGCGAGAATTCCTTGCGGGGGTTGGGAATGGTTCCGGTCTGCGGATAATCGGGATTGACAACGGTCGGCTGCGGAATCCAGGTATGCTCATAGCGGATGCCATAGCCGAAGGTCAGCCGCTTGGAGATCTTCCAGGTATCCTGCGCATACAGGTTCATGTCGGTGGTGCGGATGTTCTGAATGGGATTGCCGAACTCCTGCGAGAAGGTCGAGTAGCTCCGCACACCGGTGACGTTGCCGGTGAAATCCCTGGCGAAGTTGGTCAGGTTGCTGTAGCTGTAGGCGCCGAATTCATTGAACAACTGGTTCATCCAATCCTGCGTGGTGGAAAAATCCACGCCGAACTTGGCGGTGTGCGCGCCCTTCGTCCAGCTATAGTTGTCCACAATCTGATACCGATTCTCGCTCGGATAGGTGCGCGGATAAGCCTCCGCCGCGCCTATTGTGGAACCGGCGACGGTGATATAGGTCGCGCCCGTGGAGGGCCACAACTGGCTCGCGCCCGGATCGGAGAGGCGATCCTTAAACCAGCCGAAACGCATTTCGTTGACCGAGTTGGGAGTCACCACGCTTGTCCAGGCAGCCTTGCCGTTGCGGGTTTCCACCGTGGAGTTACCGTTGTTGCCCAGGGCCGCGCCGCCGGTCAGCACCGCCTGCGTCTGAATGCCGTTCGGCGAACGCCAGTGCACGACGTTCATATCGAACGTGACCGAGTTGCGGTCGCTGAGAATCCAGTCGAGCTTGGCGAAGCCGATGTCCTGCTTATACGAACGCGGCACCAGCACGTTCATCTGCGCCTGGATGAAGTTGATGGCCGCCGTGCACTGCGCCTGCGTAGCGCCAGTGGTGCCGCCTACGGTGCAGTTGGAAGCTGGAATGTAGTTGCCCGTCGCGTCGGAGAGGGAGTTGTTGACGATGCGGTTGAGGGCCGGGAAACTGCGGTCCACGAAATCGAAATTGGTGAAGTAGAACAGCTTGTCCTTCTTGAGCGCGCCGCCCAGGCTGCCGCCCGCGGTGTGCCGCCATTCCGGCAGCAGCACGCCGTTGGCGTAACGGTCGGTGGCTTCCAGGGTGCGATTGCGGAAGAACCAGTAGCCCGTGCCGTGGGTGGCGTTCTGGCCGCTCTTGGTCACGGTGTTGACGACGCCGCCCATAGCGCGGCCGAACTCGGCGGAGAAGCCGTTGGACAGCACCTGGAATTCCTGCACTGCGTCCTGCGAAATCTGGCTGCCGATGCGGGTGCGGCCGGCGTTTTCGTTGTAGAAGCTCTCGGTGGTATCGTTGCCGTCGGTGAGGAAACTGTTGCCCATGGCGATGCCACGGAAGCTGATCAGCCCGAATTCGCCATCGTTGGTGACGGCGGGAGTGAGCAGCACGAAGCTGTCCACGCGGCGGCCGTTGATGGGGAGATCGACGATCTGGTCGGTGTTCACCGTGGAGGTCACGCCGCTCTTGGTGTCTTCGACCATCGGCGCTTCGCTGGTGATATCCACCCTGGTCGTGGAGGAGCCGATCTGGAGGCTGACCTTGAAATCGACGTTGTGGCCGACCAGGATTTCGAATTCCTTGACTTCGTAGGTAGCGAAGCCCTGCTTGGTAACCGTGATGCTGTAGCCCGACGATGGCGTCAGGGCGGGCTCGGCGAACAGGCCCGATTCCGTCGAATTCATGGTGCGTTTGATGCCCTTGCCGTCGTTGGCAACGACGACGGTGGCGCCGGGGATCACCGCACCCGTGGCGTCGCGGACTGTACCGGATACGGAGCCGAGTCCGGCCGTCGCCTGCGCGTATGCGCCCGCCGCGAAGACGAGCGCGCAGATTGAGAGAGCGAGTACTTTCCTCATATAGTTTCTCTTGAGACCCTAAACCCTTAGATCTCAAGAATACCAAAATAACTGTTTCAGTTATATGGATTTTGAGGTGAAGAGACGTTAATTTTGCAGTCCGGCAGAATTAGACGATCCCAGCTAATTCGTTGAAAATAAACATATAAATCTTATATGAGCCATACCACCATTTAAGAGTGGGGGGCTAGGCGGGCCCGGGCGCATCCCCGGCCCGCCGCGTGGGATACTGGAGCGTGAAAACAGCCATGGACGGGCTTGCGGAGAGACTGGCGGCGGTGCGGGCGCGCATGGAGCGTGCGGCGGAGCGCGCGCGGCGCGATCCGGCGCGGATTCTGCTGCTCGCCGTGACCAAGATTTTTCCCGCCGAAGCCATTGAGGAAGCCTATGCCCTGGGACTGCGCGAGTTCGGCGAAAACTACGTGCAGGAGTTCGAAGGTAAAGCGCCGTCCGTGGCCGGACTGGCCGGGGCGCGCTTTCATCTGATCGGCCATCTGCAATCCAACAAGGCGGCTAGGGCGGCGGAGTTGTTCCAGGTGGTCGAAACCGTGGATTCGGCGAAACTGGCGCGGCGTTTGAACGAGGCGGGGCGTCCGCTCGACGTGATGTTGGAGGTCAAGCTAAGCCCGGAAGAGAGCAAGCACGGTGTGGACCCCGGCGGCGTGCCGGCCTTGATCGAGGCGGTACGCGCCTGCCCGAATCTGCGATTGCGCGGGTTGATGACGATGCCGCCGTGGAGCGAAGATCCGGAAGCGCCGCGGGCGACCTTCCGCACCCTGCGCGAGTTGGCGGAGGCGCACGGTCTGGCCGAGCTTTCCATGGGCATGTCCAACGATCTGGAGACGGCCATTGAGGAAGGTTCGACCTGCGTGCGGGTGGGAACGGCGTTGTTCGGCCAGCGGAGGAAGGGGTGATGATTCACCGTAGCGTCGGCTTGCGCGGTATGGGTGGACCTGATTTCCTTGGCGAGAAGCGGGTCCAGGGGGGCCCGCGCGGACCAGGGGGTCCGCCCCACCGCGTCTCCGCCGTGAAGACGCAGCCATGACCGTGGGATTCTTTTCTCCGCTTCCGCCGGCGCGGACGGGGGTGGCGGACTATGCCGCCGCGTTGCTCGCCGAGTTGCGGCGGCATGGACACGTGGAAGTGGCGCCCACGCGCTGGGATGCGGCGCTCTATCACCTGGGAAATAACGGCCTGCACGCGGAAATCTACCGGCGCGCGCTGGCGAGCCCGGGAGTGGTGGTGCTGCACGATGCGGTGCTCAACCATTTTTTTCTGGGCCAACTGGACGAGGCCGCATACGTGGACGAGTTCGTCTACAACTACGGCGAGTGGAATC
>Ga0182030_10024111_pt1 | contig 11205 bp, 4 predicted proteins | sample 812S3MmetaG_FD_121299 | JGI IMG/M metagenome (GOLD analysis project Ga0182030, IMG submission 121299) | Permafrost microbial communities from Stordalen Mire, Sweden - 812S3M metaG (Illumina Assembly) | ecosystem: Environmental > Terrestrial > Soil > Wetlands > Permafrost | place: Sweden...
GCCCAGCAAGACCAAGAGCATTCGCGCCGTGCTACCCTCGGGGATCGAACTCATCACGCTTCAGATTCGCTCGGCCAACACCTGGCTCACGCCCTGGCTGCCGGCGCCGCCCGGTCACCTCATCGGGGTGGTTTCGCACTGGCCGGAGTTCCTAACCAACGCCCGAACTGTCCTGATTGCAGCTGGGCTTTCGCCGGATAGTCTTATATTCCGCGATGCACGCCAGCAACGCTGGAACCGCGGCCTGGAGCAGGTGACGGCTATCCTGTGCGATGCCTATACGGCGACCGTTCCCGCGCTGCCCAGTAAGCCGCACACGTTGATCTTTCCCTTCCTGGCCGATAGCACGGTCGCCGAACTGGGCCGATACTCGCAGTCACCTTCGGCTTTGTGACACTTGAGAAACTGTACCAAGCCATCCTATTGCCCTGCTGAAAGTCGGTACCTTCGCCTCATCAGCATTGCTGTCAGAGGGGTCAACAACATGCAGAACGTCGAAATCGAAGATATCCACCCGCAAGATGAACTCATCGATGGCGCCGGCCGAATCGATACCACAACGGCTGCGACGCCTGAACTTCCCCGTCCCGAACCTGCCCGTCCGGAGCATGGCTTCTGGTGGCTGATTGGCACGCAGTTTCAGGGCGCGTACAGCGATAACATTCTTCGCAACCTGCTGCTCTCGATGATCGTGGGAATGAACCTCAGTGGGAACCAGAGAGAGACATTTGTTTCGGTCGTCACTTTTGTTTTCTCGGTTCCGTTCATACTCTTCAGCATGCCGGGAGGATGGCTGGCCGACCGGTTCAGCAAACGGCAGATCACGATCTGGACCAAGGTGATGGAGATTGGTTCGATGGTGATCGCGACCACCGGACTGGCCATGCATTCGCTGCCGCTTTCGCTGGTTGCACTCACGCTGGTTGCGTCGCAGGCTGCGCTATTCGGGCCTTCGAAGTACGGCTTGCTGCCGGAGCTGTTGCAGTCGAAACGGCTCTCCTGGGGTAACGGTGTCATCGAGCTTGGGACTTTCCTCGCTATCATCGTCGGCACGGTTACGGGCGCTTCGCTGGCGGAACACTTTCACGGGCGGGAAGTCTATGCGGGGTATGTGCTGCTGGCGCTTTCGCTGGCCGGTTTGCTCAGCAGCTTCGGCATTGACAAGGTACCTGCGGCAGCTCCGGACAAGAAGTTTCAATTCAATATCGTCGGTGACCTGTGGAAGCAGATCAAGGCCATGCGGCAGGACCAGCCGCTGTTTCTCGCGGTCGCGGGCAACACGTATTTCTGGTTTCTTGGTTCGCTGCTGTTCTCAACGATTGTGGTGTACGGCCCCGATGTGCTGCATATCGGCCAGACCAAGACCGGCTATCTCAATGCCACGCTGGCGCTGGGCATAGGACTGGGCAGCATGGCCGCGGGACTGCTGAGCGGCAACAAGATCGAGTATGGATTGATCCCGCTGGGGTCAATCGGCATGACCTGTACGGGCCTGGTGTTGGGTCTTACGCATCCCGGGCTGATTGGCTCTGCTGTGCTGCTTGGGCTGCTTGGGTTTTTTGCCGGCTTTTACGCGGTGCCGGTGAATGCGCTGATTCAACATCGGCCTGCGGAGAAGGACAAGGGCGGCATCATTGCTGCTTCGAACCTGCTCTCGTTTGTCGGCATAGCCCTTTCTTCCGGTGTGTACTTTGTCTTCACCAACTACATTCATCTTGATCCGCGCGGAGTCATCGTCGCCGCTTCGCTGATCACCTGCGCCGGCACGGTGTATGTGCTGATGCTGCTGCCGGAGTGGTTCGGCCGGCTGCTGCTTTTCATCGCGACCCACACGATTTATCACGTGCGCGTGGTGGGGCGGGATAACTTTCCCGATCGGACGGGAGCGCTGCTGGTTTGCAATCATATGTCGTTCGTCGACGTGGCGCTTCTGGTGGCTTCGACGGACCGGCCCATACGCTTTGTGATGTACCAGGGCATTTACGACATGAAGCTGGTCAAGCCGTTCGCGAAGATGATGAAAGCCATTCCTATCTCGAGCGAACTACATCCGCGCGAGATGATTCGTTCGCTGCATGTCGCGACGGATGCGCTGCGCAATGATGAGATTGTGTGCATCTTCGCGGAAGGACAGATCACGCGTACGGGACAACTGCTTCCCTTCCGCCGCGGGTTGGAGCGCATCATCAAGGGGCTGGATGTGCCGATCATCCCGGTGAATCTGGACGGGGTGTGGGGGAGCATTTTCAGCTTTGAGCGGGGGCGTTTTCTTTGGAAGATGCCGCGTCACATTCCTTATCCGGTGACGGTGAGCTTCGGCAAGCCGATGCCGTCTTCTTCAACGGCCTCCGAGGTGCGGGCCGAGGTGCAGGAGTTGCAGGCTGAGGCGTTTCAGCGCCGCAAGCGCGGCATGCGGACGCTGGACCGGGCATTCGTGCGCACAGCGAGACTTCATCCTTTGCGCTTCATGATGGCGGACGGCAAGACGCCCCGGGTTTCGTTCGGATCGGCGCTCAGCAAGGCCATGTTCATCGCGCTGCGGCTTCGCAACCAGATCGGCCAGCAGCGCATGGTGGGGATGCTGCTGCCGCCTTCGGTGGGCGGAGCGCTGACGAATTACGCGCTCATGATGGCAGGGCGTATTCCCGTCAATCTGAATTACACCTCGTCGAGCGACGTCATCGCGTCGTGCGCGGCGCAATGCGATGTGGATGTGGTCATCACTTCGAAGGCGTTTGCGGAGCGGTTTCCAAACCTGGTGATTCCAGGGCGTACGATTTTTCTCGAGGACGCGTTGAGCGCTCCGCGCATGGGAGAAAAGTTGAGAGCGCTGGCTCTCTCGTGGCTGATGCCCGCGCCGTGGCTCAAGCGAGCGCTGGGAGGATATGCCCGGCCAGCTGGAATGGATGCCATGGATGAACTGGCGACGGTGATTTTTTCGAGCGGCAGCACTGGCGATCCCAAGGGCGTGATGCTGACGCATTACAACATTGTGTCCAACATTCAGCAGGTCTCGCAGGTGTTCATGCTCGATGGGAGCGACAAGATCCTGGGCATTTTGCCGTTCTTTCACTCCTTTGGATTTATGGCGGGACTTTGGCTGCCGGCAGTCAATGGCGTGGGTGTGGTCTACCATCCCAATCCGCTCGATGCGCAGGTGATTGGCGAGCTGGTTGCGAGGTACAAGGTGACTTTCCTGATCGCCACGCCGACCTTTCTGCAAGCGTATATGCGGCGCTGCACGCCGGAGAGTTTCAGTTCGCTGGAGTATGTGCTGGTGGGCGCGGAGAAGCTGCCGGAGCGCGTTGCGCTGGCGTTTGAAGATACCTTTGGCATCCGCCCGCTGGAGGGCTATGGTTGCACCGAATGCTCTCCGGTGGTAACGGTGAATGGGCGTGATTTTCGCGCGCCGGGATTTCGCCAGGTAGCGGCGAGACGCGGCAAGATTGGGCATCCGCTACCGGGCGTTTCGGTCAGAGTTGTTGATCTCGATACCGGTCTGCCGGTGACGCCGGGAGTGTCTGGCATGTTGCTGGTGAAAGGGCCAAACGTGATGAAGGGCTACCTGGGCAAGCCGGAGAAAACGGCCGAGGTGCTCAACAACGGCTGGTACACCACGGGAGACGTGGCGATGATGGAGGAGGACGGTTTTCTTACCATCACCGACCGGCTTTCACGGTTCAGCAAGATCGGCGGCGAGATGGTGCCGCATATCAAGATTGAAGACAGGCTGCATGAGATTGCCGGCGTGACGGAGCAGGTTTTCGCGGTTACTTCGCTGCCCGATGAGAAGAAAGGCGAGCGCATCGCGGTGCTGTTCACGCTGGCGCAGGAGAAGCTGCAGCCGATCCTCGAAAAGCTGAACCAGAGCGATCTGCCGGCGCTGTGGAAGCCGAAGGCGAATCTCTTCTTTCATACCGACGCACTGCCCATCCTGGGCACGGGCAAGATTGACTTGCGCGGCGTGAAAACGGCGGCTGGGTTGATGGCATCCCAAGTCAAGGACTGACCGGGTTTCCTTTTTCGCCTCTGCGATGCAGCGCAGAGACGAGGAGCGTTGCGTTCGGACCTTGGTTGATGAATTCCGAGATGATGAGCGGTTTTGATCCATGTTAAAACGAGGGTCGCGGATTTGTCGTCTAATGGGGAGACGGCCTTTTTGCGTTTCAACCCAATGCGGAGTGTATCCATTGATTCCAATGATTCGAAGAATTTGTATGGCTTTGTTGTTTCTTGCCGCGGTGCCCTTTCATCTCAATGCGGCTGAACTCAAGGAACAGCCCAATGTAACGCGAGAGACACTAACGAACGGCATGCGGGTGGTGGTCATTCACAACGCACTGGCCCCGGTGGTCACGGTAGAGATGAACTTCCTGGTGGGTGGAGATGACACGCCGGCGCAGTTTCCCGGGCTCGCGCATGCCGAGGAACACATGGCGTTCCGTGGATGCAAGGGCATGGATGCCGACCAGACCGCGGCGATTTACGCGCAACTGGGAGGCGAAAACAATGCGGACACACAGCAGAACATCACGCAGTACTACGCCACCGTTCCTGCTGCCGACCTCGATGTTGCACTGGAGGCGCAGGCTGCGTGCCTGCGCGGCATTGATAACTCTGACGCGGAGTGGGCGCAGGAACGAGGCGCGATCGAGCAGGAGGTTGCGCGCGATCTTTCCAACCCCACCTACAAGTTCATCAGCCGGCTGAATGAAGATATGTTTGCCGGAACGCCATACGCACACGATGCTCTGGGCACACATGACTCTTTCGAAGCCACGACAGGGCAGATGCTCAAGGAATTCTCTCAGAAGTGGTATTCGCCAAACAACGCGATCCTGGTCATCGTGGGTGACATCAATCCCACGGAAACGATGGGTAAGATCAAGCGCTGGTTCGCTGAAATCCCGAGTCATGCAGTTCCCCTCCGAGACAAGGTCGAGTTGAAGCCGGTGAAATCTGAGACATTCAACCTCGACAGCAATCTTCCCTATGCGCTGGCCTTCATCGCGTATCGTTTACCCGGAACCGATTCTCCGGATTATGCCGCCACTCAAATACTGGGGGACGTGCTTGCCAGCCAGCGCGCCGATCTATATGGCATGGTGCCCGCAGGCAAAGCCCTGGCCGCGGAGTTTGGCATGGCCGAGACGTATCCCAAGGCCAGCGTGGGATACGGAGTGGTCGCGGTTCCGGCTGGGTCGGATATTAGCGCGGCCGTGAAGGAGATGCGCTCGATTCTTGCTAACTACGCCGACAAGGGCGTACCCGAAGACCTGGTTGTCGCCGCCAAGCGAAGTGAGATCGCGTCAGCTGAGTTTGAACGGAACTCGATTCCCGGCCTGGCAAATGCGTGGTCGGATGCACTGGCCGCTGAAGGTCGAAACTCTCCGGATGAAGATATCGAAGCGATTCAACATGTCACTCTGGCCGACGTCAACCGCGTGGCGAAACAGTATCTTTCCGACGCGAACTCGATCACAGCCACATTGAAGCCGGTACCGAGCGGAGAGCCGGTCGCAGAGAAAGGATTTGGCGGAGGGGAGAAGCTGACCAATGCACCCTCCAAGCCGGTGCCGCTTCCTCCGTGGGCAGCGGCTTCGCTGGCTGAATTGAAGGTGCCTTCCAGCACCATCACTGTCACTGACACCACGCTGCCGAACGGCTTGCGCCTGATCGTGAAGCAGGACGCGACAAGTCCGACGATCTCGGTTGTGGGATCGGTGAAGAACAATCCAGACCTCGAAACGCCGGCGGGGCTTGATGGTGTTTCGGATCTGCTTGACGGTTTGTTTTCTTATGGCACCAGGACGCTGGACCGGCTGGCTTTTCAAAAGGCGCTGGATGACATTGCCGCGAATGAGAGCGCCGGCTATGGATTTTCACTGAGCGTGCTGAAGGAGCATTTCTCGCGAGGGGTCGAGTTACTCGCGGACAATGAATTGCATCCCGCGCTGCCTGCGGACGCATTCGCGGTTGTGCAGCAGCAGACAGCGCAGTTTGTGGCCGGCAATATAGAAAGCCCGGGGTATAAAACCTCGCGGGCGCTGGATCATGCGATGCTTCCGGTGGAAGATCCGTCCCTGCGCGAAGCGACTCCCGCCTCGCTGGGAAAGGTGACGCTCGAGGATGTCAAGAAATATCATGCGGCCACCTTTCGTCCTGACCTCACCACCATCGTTGTGATCGGCGACGTTACTGCAGCGGAAGCAAAGGATGTCATCGGCAAGTGGTTTGGCGATTGGAAGGCCAGCGGTCCCAAGCCAGATGTGACTCTGCCCGCGGTCGCCCTCAACAAGCCATCCACGTTCAGCGTTCCCGACCCGCAGCAGGTGCAGGACTCGGTGGTGCTGGCGGAGCAGCTGAATCTGAATCGGTTCGATCCTGATTACTATCCCATGCAGTTGGGCAATCATGTGCTGGGTGGTGGATTTTATGCGACGCGTCTCTATCATGATCTGCGTCAGACCAGCGGCTATGTGTACACCGTGGACGTAAACCTGTCGGCATCGAAGACGCGGGCGAGTTACTCGGTGAGTTATGGATGCAATCCGGAGAATGTCACCAAGGCGCGCACGCTGATTCAGCGGGATCTGGACCAGATGCGCACCGAGAATGTCAGTCCTGAGGAGTTACACCAGGCAAAGGCTTTGCTGCTGCGGCAGATTCCCCTGGCTGAATCCAGCGAGGTTTCTGTAGCGGAGGGTCTTCTCGCGCGGGCACAGATCGGGCTGCCTCTGGATGAGCCAATCCGCGCTGCGAAGAAATATGTCGAGCTGACGGCGGACGATGTGAAGGCCGCGTTCGCCCGGCAGATTCGAACTGGCGACCTGGTGCAGGTGGTGCGCGGGCCGGCGCCGAAGTAGGTAACGGAATCAGGCCAGGGCGAGAGGGACTGCTTCTGCCCAGCGTCCTTGCGCCTTCAGGATAAGCTCAACCACTTCACGCGCCGCGCCTCGTCCGCCGCCGCGCTGGGTCACGTAGTGGCAGGCTTCCTTTAGCTCTTCCGCTCCGTCGGCGACGCAGATACCAAGGCCAGATCGCTGCGCGAGAGGGATATCAGGTAAATCATCGCCGAGGTAGGCGATTTCGTCTTCGGTCACGCCGGCCTTTTGCATGCATTCTTCGTAAGCCTGCATTTTTTTAGCTTGCCCGAGATAGACGAAGGACACTTTCAATTCCTCTGCGCGCTTGGCCACCGCGGGTGAGCGCCGGCCGGTGATGAAACCTGTCTGGATGTGCATGGTGTGAGCGAGCGAAAGGCCCTGCCCATCCTGAGCGCTGAAGACTTTCATCTCAGTGACGGTCGCTTCGCCTGTTCCATCTGCCGAGGTCGTCGAAATGAGACAGACGCCGCCGTCGGTGAGCGTACCGTCGACGTCCATGAGGAAGAGTTTGATCTTGCGTGCGCGTGCCAAGACATCCGGCGTTGCTGTGGCGGGGAGGGATTCAGGCATACCTGCATGATAAATGGCGCTCGCGAGGAACCCGTGAACGTGAAAATCATAGCCCATCAAGTCGAAATTCTGAATTGCTTCCGGGCTGCCGATTCAGCGCAGCCCAACAGGCATATGCCGGGGCGATGCGTTCACGGTGACCGTCTGCGACGCCGACGAGCTGGCGGCGAATGTGTAGTTCCCCTGGTAGACAGCTTTTAAGTTGTGCGCGCCCGGAGCCAGGGAGCTTGCTGTCCACGAAGCTTTGCCGTTCAGCAAGGAAGATACGCCGAGCAGAGTGGATGAGTCATAGAAAGCCACCGCTCCGAATGGCGTGCCGTTTGTAGAAGTGACAGTGGCTGTCAGCACTTCTGTTGGCGCCTTGGACGAGTTGACAGCGAGAGTGGTGGTGGTGGCGTAGCTTGAGACGGTGACGGTGAGCGCTGCCGAAGTGCTGGGAGCAAAGCCTGGCTGGGAATAACCGTTGTTGGGGGCGAGCCCGTTGTAGGTCGCAGTGATCGAATGACTTCCGGCAGCAAGCAGGTTGGTGTCAAAGATCGCGACCCCCGAGGGGTTCAGAGTGCCATGGCCGAGATTCTTTGTGCCATCACGGAAGGTGACTGAACCCGTAGGAAGGTGGCCTGGGCAGGTAACGGTGGCCGTCAGGTGCAGAGTCTGACTGGCCAGCAACGACAGGCTGTTGGCCTTCAAAGTTGTGGCTGTGGCGAGACTGGGCTCGGTTGTATTCAGTGCCGCGGCGAAGGACGTGGCCGCATAGTGTGTGTCACCGGAGTAGGCGGCCACAATCGAATGCGTACCGGCGTAGAGCGCGGCTGACTGTGAAGGCGAGAGGGTAAACGTGGCCGATCCCGAAGACAGCGTTACGGCGGCGAGAAACTTCCGGTCGAGGTAGAAATCAACCAGCCCGCCGGGCTCTGGCTGGCTGGAGGTGGGAGCACTGAGAAGAATGCTGATCCCGATTGCCTGGCCGACAGTTGCATTGACTGGAGTGACGGTCAGTTTGCCATTGGGCGTGACGGGCACATCGCCGGCAACGGTGCTTTGATTGAGAAGCACGGCAATGGTGCTGGCGCTGGTGTTGGCGACCGTGATGTCAGGGTAACCGTCGTGATTCAGATCTTTCACGATGACCGGGCCCAGATTTGCGCCGGCGACGAGGTGCTGCTCCTGGCCGAAGTTACGACTGCCGGTGTTGAGCAGGACGGCGATCCCGTTGGCATCGTTGAGAACAAGGTCTGTCTTGCCGTCCTGGTTGATGTCGACCGCCGAGACGTTGGAGAAGGGATGGGAGATGTAGTAGTAGACAGGCGGAGCAAGGTCGCCTTTTCCGTCTCCGTAGTAGATGAGGATCTGCCCGTCGGCGAGCGTCAGATCGGGGTTTCCATCCCCGTCGATGTCGGCGATAACAGCGGGCTGGACATTGATCTCGGTGAAGTTGACCGAGTTGAGGCTATTTGGAATTGTCAGTGCGCTGGCGAATTTGAATGCGCCGGTTCCGGTACCAAGCCAGACCTCCAAGTCTCCACAGTAAAGGATGACATCGGGGATGCCGTCATGATTCAGATCGCCTGCCGCAACAAGGTAGCAAATGGAGAGGCGCAGTGTGGTGTTGACGGTGGTGTAGCCGCCGCCCTTCTGGGCGATATAGGAGGTGATTGTGCCCGGAGATATGGTGTTGCCGCTGCTGACCTGAAGGAAGTCAGGCAGGCCATCGTTGTTCAGGTCGAAGGTGGGGAAATAGACGGGGACGTCGGAGAGCTCTTGAGGAGCGCCAAACGTCCCGTTGCCGTTGCCGGACAGGGTGTATTCAAATTCTGTGTTTCCCGCGGCGGGAAAGGGTCCGTCGAGTATGCCGGTTTCGCCGTTGCCTGAGAAATTGCCCGTAGCCAGTATCAGACTGGGGATGAAGCCGGTTGGATAACTCGTGTTCTGGTCGGTGAGCAGGCTGAAGGTGCCGTCGCCCTTGCCGAGCAGTATGCGCGGATCATAGGCGGCCACGCCGGCAGCGATATCGGGATGGTTGTCAGCGTTGAAGTCCGCGACAGCGATGGCTCCCACGGGGTGGCCAACATCGTACACCGCGGGACCAGTGCCTGCTCCGGGAGCAAGGTCTTTCAAAAGGACAATTCCGCTGTAGACGCCGATTGCCAGTTGTTCACTGCCCGCGGAGGTAAACTTGCCCAGCGCGGAGTTCTGGAAGGTGGATGCACCGCCCACAAAACTCGTCGGTGACGAATACTTGCCACCCGACTGGCCGAAGTAGATGGAGGCGCCTTGATCGGAGAGCGCAACCAGGTCGAGATGGCCGTCGTCATTCACATCCTGGACGGCAACCAGATCGGTATTTTCCGGGACGTTGGGCACGAGTTCAGCAAGTGGGCCGAAAGTGCCGTCGGACTTACCCGGCAGCATGGCTATCTGAAAGATGGCTGCGCTGGTGGCGCTGTCGATGCTGTATGTGGACGCCACGATGTCGGGGTGACCATCGTTGTTCACGTCGGTGAATACGACGTTGCGGGAGGCAGCGGGCAGCGTGTAGTTGACGCCGGCGGCAAACTTGGCATTGCCTTTGCCGAGGAAGACGGTGACTCCATTGCCCAAGAGGCCAAAGACGACGAGGTCAGGCTTGTCGTCACCGTTGATGTCCGCGGCGAAGGCCTGGTAGGGATAGGCGAAGCTTTGCAGAGTGTTGGCAAGCGAGAAGTGGCCCTTGCCGTCGCCGGTGAGAACGTAGATGGCCCCGCCGATTGCGTCTGGGACCAGCAGGTCAGGGTTGCCGTCGCTGTTCACATCGGCGACGGCCAGCGGGGAGCCGGTGAAGGGATTGCCTCCGGAGGCGATGACCGGCGCAAACGTGGAAACGATGGGGGACTGGAAGGTGCCATCGCCATTGCCCAGCAGCACAGATATGGTTGCCGTCGCGCCGTTGCTGCCGAGCACGATATCGGGGATTTGATCATTGTTGACGTCTGCGATGTTCACAGCGCAGGCACAGATGCCGAGGGGCATGGCGATCGTTGCGCCATTCGAAAACGTGCCGTCTCCGTTGCCGAGCAGAATGTGCACATTGGCGCCCGCTACGTTCGAATTCCCTGGATCGGTATAGACGAGGTCCAGTTTGCCGTCATGATTCAAGTCGGCCGCGGCCATGGTCTGAGGATCGAACGGGGTCGAGGTCAGCGGCGGATTTTGAAAGAGTTGAGCATGGGCAAACGCTGGCCAAAGAACGAAGGGCAGAAGCACCCTCAGCCATAACGAACGCATAAGTCGTACCTCAAAAAGTAATACTGAATGAGTCGAGTCAGGATAACATCCCAGTTGCTACAATCGATTGACTCTCCATAAGTGACGGGAAATATCCGGAATTTCTGAAGAAAGAGCTTTATGTCCGCCATCGAAAACCCGATTTGCTTTTCGCCCGAATGAGTTACTTCGGCAATAAGTACATTGATTAACGGCAATTCCATTTCCTGATATCAACTGCTTGTCATTCGGCACGAGTTTTCGCACGGGAACCTTGACAGAAACCCGATCGAACGGCGGCAAAGCGCGAGGAATTCTACAGTGCGAAACGTAAACAAGACTATGATGTGGGTGGAGTTGGGACGAAGGACAGCAGGGATGCTGGTGGGGCTGGGGCTGATGGCGGCCTCGGGGTGTGGCGGAGGAGGGTCGACTCCTCCACCTCCGCAACCGGATTTCTCACTGCAGCTTTCCAGCGCGACGGCCTCGGTCAATGCCGGCAGCA
>Ga0182030_10024112_pt1 | contig 11205 bp, 13 predicted proteins | sample 812S3MmetaG_FD_121299 | JGI IMG/M metagenome (GOLD analysis project Ga0182030, IMG submission 121299) | Permafrost microbial communities from Stordalen Mire, Sweden - 812S3M metaG (Illumina Assembly) | ecosystem: Environmental > Terrestrial > Soil > Wetlands > Permafrost | place: Sweden...
CGCAGGTTGGGGACGCGGCGTGAGGGTAGACCGCATACACGCCGAGTCCCCATTACGCAAAGCCGTAAAGGGAGACTCAGCTAGGAAGGTCTTCATTTTGAAGTTATTATAACGGCGTCATTGTAAGGATAATTCCCGTAAAAAATAAAAAAAATATTATCCGTGGCAATCTTCCGCTGTGTCTTTAAATGGTGGAATTGGCCAATTTAAAGACACAGCGGAAGATTCTTGCCTACCGGCAGGCAGGGCCACAGCCTTTTCTCTGTTTATTATTTATTGGAAAAGGCTTCGCAATGACATATTTTTTATTTTAGCTCTAACCGCACTACGTTTTCAATGTGTGTGGTTTGCGGAAACATGTCTACCGGCTGCACGCGTTTTACTTCATATTTTTCATCCAGTAATTGCAGGTCGCGGGCCTGGGTGGCGGGGTTACAGCTTACGTAAACAATTTTTGGGGCAGCCAATTGCAATAGGGTTTTTACAACATCCTCGTGCATACCGGCCCTTGGCGGGTCGGTTATAACTACGTCGGGCCTGCCATTAGCCGCAATAAAATCTTCTTTTAAAACCATGCGCACATCGCCGGCATAGAAAGAACAATTGGTTACATGGTTTAATGCGGCGTTTTGTTTGGCATCTTCAATGGCGGCCTCCACCTGTTCAATACCTGTTACTTTTTTACAGGAATCGGAAACATATATGCCAATGCTTCCTACCCCGGTATACAGGTCATAAACGGTATCTTCCTGGTTCAGGCCCGCAAATTCTTTGGTGATATCGTATAAAACTTTTGCCTGTACTGAGTTAGTCTGGAAGAAAGATTTTGGGCCTACTTTAAAACGATAGTTGCCCAGTTGTTCAACAATATGGTCGTTGCCTTTATATACTACGGGTTCAAGGTCGTAAATGGTGTCGTTCTTTTTGGGGTTGTATACGTATTGCAGTGAAGTAATTTCGGGGAAAGTGATGCTTAAAAACTGCATTAGTTTTTCAATCTTTTCCTCATCCTTTTCAAAAAAACTAACCAGCACCAGCAGCTCACTTATTGAGGTGTTGCGCACCATTAAATTACGCAACATGCCAAACTGTTTTTGGAGGTTGAAAAAGGTGTAGCCATTTTTTAGAGCGAACTCTTTTACAGCCAGGCGTATTTTGTTGCTCGGGTCGGCCTGTAAGTAGCAGTGCTCCACATCCAGCACACCCCAAAAGTTGCCTGGCACATGAAAGCCCAGCCCGTTGCGGTGCTCAAATTCCGTACCGGCAGCTACCTCGGCATCGGTTATCCAGCGGCGGTCTGTAAAGGTGAATTCCATTTTGTTGCGGTAGTAATAGTTGTCTTTGCAACCCACCACTTCAGGTATAGGCGGAAAGGCTACTTTGCCTATTCGGGTAAATGCATCTTCCACAATTTGCCGTTTAAAGCGCAATTGTTCGGCATACTGAATATGCTGCCATTTGCAGCCACCGCATACCGTAAAGTGAGAACACACGGGCTGCGTGCGCAAAACCGAAGGAGATTTTAATTGAGTAATAACCGCCTCGGCAAAGCTCTTTTTGCTCCTTCTTATTTCAAGGTCAACCACATCGCCGGGTACGGCAAATTCGGTAAAAACCACTTTGCCATTTATTTTGGCAAAACCTTTCCCTTCGCTGCTCATCCCTTCAATGGTAATGTCTTCCGTAATCTTTCTCTCTCTATCTGCCACTTGTTGTATTTGCGGCTAAATTAAGCGATTGCAGCAAGCATTTTGCAGTATTAAAACATCCTTATCTTTGCTTTTACAAATACAACCTAAATATGAAAAAAATAGTTGCTTCGTTATTTGCCCTCTTATTGGGCTTTCAGGCTTTTTCTCAGGGCTATTATATGGAAATGAAAATGAGCTCGGCAGAAAACGGTGATATGGGCGTAGTAAAACTATATGCACAGGATGGAAACAGCCGGAGTGAGATAAACCTGAATACACCCGGCGGCCCTATGGATATGCAAACGCTTATTTTAAAAAGGACGCCCAATACCTTGTATGTATTGAACAGTAAGGGCAAAACTTATTCTGAAATGGACATTAGCCAGAATAACCAATACAAAGATTTCCCGCAGGAGGATTATGAGGTTACGGTTTTAGGGAAAGAAAAGGTGAACGGTTTTAATGCCACACACGTAAAAATCGTACACAAGGGCTCAGCTATAACCGAAGAAATGTGGACCAGTAAAGAAGTGGCAGACTACACTGCTTTTATAAGCGCAAAAACAAAATTTACCGGGCGCGAAAACCTGAACAAGGCATTAGCTGCCAAAGGTGCCGATGGTTTTCCGGTTAGGATTAAAACATCTGAGCACGGAGTGGACGTACAGGTTGACCTGGTGACTGCAGAAAAGCGAAATTATCTTGCCTCGTTATTCAGCCTGGATGGCTATACTAAATCTTCTCCCACCCCTATGAGTGGCCTTAGCCAGCAGGAGATGATACAGAAAGTTCAAAATATGACCCCGGAGGAAAGGCAGCAGTTTATTGAGCAGATGAAAAATCAGTATGGTGGGCAACAGCCGAAGTAGGAGAATTACGTGTAAATTACTTACAATGAATACCAGACTAACCCTAGTCATCAACAGGAAGAATGTAATTTCTGCAAAGCAATACGCTAAAAAGAACCACACCAGTGTTTCAGCAATTGTAAATGGTTTTTTTGAGCGGCTTCAATATATTGTGGAACGGGCTACTAAAGAACCGGTAAATACACTTGTCAAAGAGCATGCTGGAAGCCTTAGCAAGAGCAATAAGAATGTAGTGTCACGCAAAGGATAAATATTAGTTGGGTGGTGGAATTGCCCTAATCTTATTGGATAAAACATTTTACAAACGATGACTGCACTAATAATTCCTTGCTACATCAAAGCCCAGTGGGACATTGACTGCCTTAATAGGCTACTTGACAGCGTTCAAAATCAAACACAGCCCTTTGACAAAGTATATGTGATTGACGATGCAAGCCCATTAAAGTATATACCCAGCCATGACTTTTTTGAGCACATTACGCTAAATGAAAACGGTGGGCCCGCACGAGCAAGGAACATCGGAATTGAGAAAGCAATCAGTACGGGTGCTCAATATCTTTTATTCACCGACCACGACTGTATTTTAGACAAAGAATGGAGCAAACAAATCACTTCATTTCTAATTCAAACAGAATTCGGAGCGGTGGGAGGGATGACCTATTCCTGGGGCAAAACACTTCTTGATTACTACCATAACATAAACGGAACTTTGGCTGGCAAATGGTTGCTACCTGAGAAAAAAGAATTATGGTATATGCCTTCCTTAAATTTCGCTATAAAATCTTTCGTGGTGGAGCAGTTCGGTTTTGATGAAAGATTTCCGACTGCTGCTGGCGAGGATGTTGACTTATGCTTGCGTATGCGTAGCAAATACAAAATCGGTTTTTGCCCTGAAGCAAAACTATGGCATGACTACGGATACAAAAATTCAATTTCAGGATTCAATAAGTTCATGAAGTTATTTAAGAAGTATAAAAGTTCAAGTGCAACAGTTTATGAAGGGCACACAGTTTTGATGTGGGACGCATCGGAATCAATCTATAAAGGAAACATGCATGAGTCTAATTTACAGCCTTAAAGCAAATCAACCAGGAATCGCTCATGTAATCAATGATTACCTTGGAGAGATACGTCCATTTGCGAAGCGCGTTGAGAATCCGCTTTTAGTTGTTCCTATGGTCATGTTGAAGACCATTGAATGGAGCATTTACAGATGGTATAAAACTCCCATCAGGAGATTTTACGGGGTGAAGGGGAACGAATTAATTTACATGATTACAAATGCTTGTAATGACCGTTGCCCGAAATGCGGAATATGGGAAAAACCAGAACCCAAAGAGCAACATCTAATGATTTCCCATTTCATTAATTGCCTGAAAAGACTTCATCACAATTTATACCAGGTTACCTTGACGGGTGGCGAACCACTTTTATTCAAAGCTGATGTAATGCTGATTGCCGAAGAAGCAAAGAAGTTGAGTGTTCCGATGGTAATAGTTTCAAATGCAAGATTTCTGGACGAAGAATTCTTAACCAGATATAAAGCACTTGGACACATACTTGTTATCTCAGTCGATTCGGTTGAAAGAGAGAAATGGAATGAATTCAGAGGCAAAAAGAACTTCGAAATCGTAATGCCCAAGATTATGCTTGCGAAGCAAATATTGGGCGACCAGTTGAGAATACAATCAGTGCTTTCAAAAGAATCAGCAGAAGAAATTCCAAAAGTGATTGAGTGGTGCAAGCAACATGGTATACAGCACAACACACAGTTCTATCAGGACTTTGGTGCTTACAATTGGCATAATCCATCTTCAACTGTAGAAGTCAATTATGATAATGATACGCCTTGCGCAGCGCGGAAGAACATCTGCGTTTATCCCAATGGTGATGTTGTTAAGTGTTTTGACCATCGTAGAATTCCATTAGCAAAAGAGCCATTGGGTAATATTGCGAAGCAGGATATTATTGAGATACTTTGCACAAAACGCTCAACTCAAGTTTCTAAGATTATGAAGACGTGCAATCTCCCTTGCAAAAACATGTCATGTAACAAACCACAAACCCTTCTTTTCAATTAATGCAAGACCCCAAAGTTGACATTATAATTATTCGAGGTGCTCCTGGCTCGGGGAAGTCTCAGACGGCGAAAAGCTTATCCCAGTTTTTCCCTAAAGGCGTGAAATTGGAAGTGGACACCTTGCGCCAAATGGTAATTTCCGTTGACTGGAAAAATCAGAAGGAGCACATTGATTTGTTGCAGGTGTCAACAGGGTTAGTTTATGACTTTTTTAAATTAGGTTTTAGTCCTGTAATTGTCGTTGATACCTTCAGTGGTGATAAGATTATTAAATACCTCGAAAGCCTTTATCAACTCGACAAAAAACTATCTATCAAACTATTTGGACTTTATGTCACTGATGAGGAGTTAAAAAGAAGATTGGATTTACGTTCAGACCCAGAGTTCCGTGATTTCGGAATTTGCAAAAAGTTAAACGATGACCTTCTGAAAATAAAATATCACTCGGAATATCAAATTAATACAACTGGACTTTTGCCAATGGAAACAGCAGATATAATCTATGGTCAACTAACGGCAAGAAAAAAATCAGTAATACCGTATTGAGTCCAGAATTTCTCCATTAATAATTCGGCTTTTCGATAATTCAACAGTATTAACTACTCGCCATATGTTTCATCCAAACTATTTTATCTTTTCCATACTGGGCTTCAATTATTGCTTTCGCAGCTTGCGGACTTGAAGCTTTAGCCTCAACTTCAAATTGTTGACCTTTTTCCTTAATTTTTATTTTGCCGTAAAATGTTTGCATAATAATTTTTAATTAAAATTAGGCTTTCAGATGAAAATATACAACTCCCGTGTGATTACATCGTATAACTCTCTTTTGCTAACTATTCTAATCACCTGATATGATTTCTATAATCATTATTGTTCTTTCTGATAATTTCATTGACTTTGACAATTTCCTTGCCCTGTTTATAGATTCATTCAGAAGCTGTTTCTGCGCATTACCTACTTCTACTGTGTCTATAACTACTTCTATATCATGCGTTTTTTCTCTGTCTAAAGGTATTTTGAAGACTAATTCTTCTATCTTTCCATCAATTCGGACTTTGAAAAAACCCTGTTTTCTTATTGTATTAAGAAGTTCATGATAATGTCCCTTTTTAGCCCTTATTAGGGGTGTTAATACGAAAATTTTTTCCCCCTGGTATTTTTGAATGATTGATTGAATAATTAAGTCATTGCCTATACTTCTTTCGAAAATATCTGGTAGTCCTAACTGAAAATCATGTAGACTTGTATCATCACTTTTGGCAATACTTGTATCGTCACTTATGGCATCACTTGTATTATCACTTTTGGTAATTCTTGTATCATCACTTTTATCAATTTCTACATCTTTAATACACCTTACTGAATAATAATTGTCATCGAATTTTTTTATATCACCCCATTGAACAGAGACTCTACAATCCTCTTCAAACAACAATTCGCAGTATTTATTTGCAAGTGGTTCACCGTTATCACCAACGGAGATTCCCCAAAATACACATGCAAATCCCTTTCCTATAAATTTGTGATTAAAATAGGGACGCTCAATCCAATCTTCATCGTTCTCGAAGACTTCAATTCCACTTTTGATGTATAATACCCCCGCTGGTCGTGCATTAAACCCACTTTTATTAGTTCCCTGTATAATAGGACGCCATCCCCATGGCTTATCCTCATCCTCAATATCAGACTTCCTTGTCCACAAGTCTCGGCAGCGTAAATTTCTTGAAGCTTGCTCCTGATTTTGGTATGAAATAACTAAACTATCAAAATCCTCTTTTCTTGGAATTCTCCAACTCTTTGGTGAGAGACCCCGTTTGTCTATAACAGCATAATAGTTATAGAGCAACCCATATTTTTCCTCGTCCCCAGGGTCGTCCTCATAGTAGCAAAAAGCTGGTGATTTATTATTTAATGCCGCCGCCCACTGATTTAATGTAGATGCCTCTGGAATTAAATCCCCATTTCGGAAACGCTTGACCCTCAAATTTTCTGTCATCCAAACATTAGAACCGATAACCACAGAATTGAATTGCTCAATTGCGGCTTGGGTAGAAGAAGGGGAGGCTACAAGCTCTGAATTAGTAACGTCGTTATTTTCCCCCTTAATAATTTCATCAACAAGAAAATCGTATTGTTCCTTGTTTATTGCATTTGCATCAAGCAAGGCTTTTAATTCTTTCAGTTGTTCTATTTTATTCATAATAAACAGACTACACTCCAATATTAATAAGTTTCAAATCAATTTAAGAAGTGGAGGATGCAATTTTTACCTATACGATGATAAAACATTCATATGGATTTAGCTGCTGTGAAATAATAGAGCGTGATGAAGTCATCTGCTACATGTTCATGGTCTTTGTCATTAAATTTTACAACTCCTGTTTGCGGCTCATAACCCAAACCATTTAGGAAAGAAAGTTCTTCAGTCAATGCCATTATGATGTCTTCAGTATGCATTCTTTCGCCATTCAGTAAAAAATGTGTTTTGGTTAATTCGTTATTGATGAAGCAGCTGAGGCTTAGTTTTAAGCCTTTATAAGAGGGCTCAGCTAAATGCAAGTCTTTCCATGTTTTTATCTGATTTACAGCCCTTTCCCTCGCTTCAAATACATCTTCAAGGAAGTATTCAACCTTTTCTCCTTTAATGTTTTCAGCTGAATATTTAATTTTTATCATGATTTGAAGTTATTTATTTGGTCTTAATAATACCGCTATTAATTCATTCATACAATTCAGGAAGCTTTAAAGAAGCAACATAATCTATGGCATCCTTGGTTACATGGGTTGTGCGTTTCACAATGCGGTCTTCAACTTGATAAAATCTTTCGGGCTCGAACTCATCTAAGTTTATTTTCGATTGCAGAATACTATTAATTGATTCATTCACAAAACTAATAGTTGTGTTTCGCATACACAATCCGAGCCCCAAATTATCAACTGTTCTACCACTCGATAATTGAAAACTATACTCATAAAGTGCTCTACATGGTAATGTCCAAGGCAAATTAAAGAACTCCCCGAAGGTCATTTTAAGAATATCGCTGTATATCGTCTCTTCTATCGGAATCGAGTTTCTTCCATCTATCACTGGATACTTGTCCGTATCGGTTGGTATAATTAAAATAGCTTGAGAAATCTTTTCATCAAAGATTGGAAGCTTCATGGAAGTGGTGACAGGGTCTATATAAAGGGTTTTATAATCTGCATCATACCAAAAATAGAAGTCATGATTAGAAAAGACAGTGTTATTCATGTGGAATGCTTTGAAAGTTTCATGTAAGAATGAAATTAGATAAAGGTGAAAAATGGAAAGGGAAATTTTGACCTATAACACATTAAGCGGATGTAACTGTTTGCGTATTGCCTAATGTTTTTTCAAATCTGCTCCGTTACCTGAAGCTTTGTCAAGTCAAAACCTTTGTCCTTCAGCCAGGATAATATTTGCTGATAAACAACATCACTCATTTTGGGCGTTCTTGATAAAATCCACAGGTATTTTCTATTCGGATGACTCACAACAGCATAACTATAGTCATCTGCCAAATCAATAATCCAGTATTTGGCTCTGAACGGAAAAAAGAATTGCACTTTCAATTTTGCATTGTCTGAATTTTCCTCAACAAAAGCTTTGCCCTTGATATAAGACTGCTTTCCATTAATACTATCCTTGTTACACCTGTTCTCAACAATCAAATAGCCTTTATCGGTCATGGTATATTCAGCAGTGGTGCAATGACAACCTTTCTGGAATATCTGCGGGAATGAAGCTATTTCATACCATTTGCCAGCATACTTTTTAACGTCAACATGCGGGACGGTTTGCAATTCGGGAAGCTGTGCCATAGCATTAAATTTAGCTGAAATAATAAAGAAAAGAGCTAATAAATAGGTTTTCATTTCGCGACTTAGGTTATTGGTATCAAAGATGGGTATTAAATACCTATAAAGAGGTATTCTACCCTGTTTGTTATGCTATAATACAATACTGTATTTTACATGTAAACCATTTTGCTATGTTACCGTAACATAGTATTAGGATGAAATATTTTAAGTCAGAGATAATATATGAGTTAGATTCAGGAATGGAAGAAGCTGTGCAATCCTCTCAAACATTATATTGTTGCACTTCTTCTGATTTTCCCAAAAGCGAAGAATTACGTGAACTGTTTTACAGTTTAGATGGGCATGGAAAAAAATATCAAAGCGCTACTTGGAAACAAGTAAGAGGAGAAGATATTCCTACCGATGAAATACACCTTCTTTAAAATCCTTGGTCGGTCAAGGTCCTAGTTAGCATCCTTTTCTCATTTATTTACATAACCAAATCGGTCTTTTCTTTACAATTCTGCTTCATATTCCACCATACCAATATCAGAGCAATCGAAGCCAATCTGTTTAAGTTCCTTTTCTTGCTCAGCAGACAGTATGCCATATATCAGTGATTTGCCTTTAACCAGTCCATATGTGCGCACTGGAGGTTGGGATGAATATGTTTTATGCATTTGTTCCGCTTCTGAATCCTCCAGTATAAGGTCAACGGTTATTGACTTGCCGAATTTCAAATATCCTGGTGTTGTCGGGATGAAGTGAATGGTTAATGCCTTATTGCCAACCCGATTAATGCTGTATAAATACTCCTTTGAAAACTTTCTATTGCCTTTGCGAAGGATTAGTTCTTGTTCGACTTTTTCTTTCAGTTCGGGATTGGCGGTGCAATGCTCCCAAATCACAGCCAACTTTTTGCTATCCAATTCCTTCAAATTCATTTTTGTTTTTGAGTATGTATTAGGACGGAAATTAAACATCAATTAGCATAGGTCATTACCCTTAAAATGCAGGGATTGGCATCCCTAAACAGCTCATCAGAGAAGATAAGGGCTAAGTAAGCCCCCTCTTTTGTGAAAAAATGTTATCAGTGAATATTGTTTTTGCCCAACTTTTCCACTCGGTTCCACTCGAAATATAAAATAAGGGCGTTTATGGCAAATGATAGACTAACCATAGACTAACTAAAATTCAAAACGCTGAAACCCTTACCAGTCCTCAATCCTGAGCTTCTGGGCGCATTTGAGGGAAAAACAACACCTCCTGTATACTTGCCTGGTTAGTCATTAACATAGCTAACCGGTCGATACCTATGCCAATACCTGAAGTGGGTGGCATGCCGTATTCGAGGGCGCGTAAAAAGTCGTGGTCAATAAACATGGCTTCTTCATCGCCGCGTTCCTGTAGTTTGGCTTGTTCTTCAAAACGGGCGCGCTGGTCCAGTGGGTCGTTTAGCTCGGTGTAGGCGTTGGCAATTTCTTTGCCGTTTACCATTAGCTCAAAGCGTTCGACCAAACCGGGTTTGCTGCGGTGTTTTTTGGTAAGGGGGCTTAGCTCAACGGGGTAGTCAATAATAAAAGTGGGTTGTATAAAATTGCCTTCGCACTTGGCGCCGAAAATTTCATCCACCAGCTTGCCTTTGCCCATGGTTTTATCCGTTTCAATATGCAGCTTTTTGCAAACGTCTAAAAGTTGCTCTTCATCCATTGCTGAAATGTCGAAACCGGTATATTCAAGTATGGCATCGTAAATAGATACCCTTTTAAATGGCGCTTTAAAGTTGATGGTTTTATCGCCCAATATTACATCGGTTGTTCCGTGCAAGGCAATGGCAATCTGCTCTACCATTTTTTCGGTAAAGTCCATCATCCAGAAATAATCTTTGTAGGCTACGTAGAACTCCAGCACGGTAAACTCGGGGTTATGTGTGCGGTCCATACCCTCGTTACGGAAGTTGCGGCTGAATTCGTAGACAAAATCGAAGCCGCCTACAATCAGTCTTTTCAGGTAAAGTTCATTGGCAATACGCAAATAAAAAGGAACATCGAGCGCGTTGTGATGGGTAATAAAGGGTTTTGCGGCAGCACCTCCGGGTATGTTTTGTAATACCGGTGTATCTACCTCCATAGCCCCGTGATCATTCAAATAATCGCGGATAGTTTTTATCATGGCGGTGCGCTTAATAAAAGTTTCGCGCACCTGTGGATTAACTACCAAGTCAACATAACGCTGACGGAAACGTTGTTCAGGGTCGGTAAAGGCATCAAAGGTTTCGCCGTCTTTTTCTTTAACAACCGGCAAAGGCCTCAGCGCCTTAGCTAATAGTTGAAAGTGTTTTACACGGATGCTGGTTTCACCGGTTTTGGTAATAAATACTTCGCCTTTAACGCCAACAATATCGCCAATATCCAAAATGTGTTTTATTACTTTTTCGTACAGGGTTTTGTCTTCGCCGGGGCAAATATTGTCAATACTCATGAACAGCTGAATCTTGCCTTTTTCGTCCTGTATTTTGGCGAAAGTGATTTTGCCTTTCGGGGTCAGGCTCATTACACGGCCGGCAATACAAACATCCTGCAGATTTTTAGCCACATCATCATATTCACTCAGAATTTGCTGCGAATTACAATTTACCCCGAACATAGGGGCAGGGTAAGCTTCAATTCCGAGTTCTTCCAACTGCTTTAGCTTATCGCGGCGTATTAATTCCTGTTCGCTTAAATGACTACTCATAAATAAC
>Ga0182030_10024113_pt1 | contig 11204 bp, 10 predicted proteins | sample 812S3MmetaG_FD_121299 | JGI IMG/M metagenome (GOLD analysis project Ga0182030, IMG submission 121299) | Permafrost microbial communities from Stordalen Mire, Sweden - 812S3M metaG (Illumina Assembly) | ecosystem: Environmental > Terrestrial > Soil > Wetlands > Permafrost | place: Sweden...
GTCGTACATCGATTTCTCGAGCGTGTCGGGGTCGATTCCCTGCGACATCGTGAGGTTCCCCTGCGGATCCATGTCCACGCACAGCACGCGGTGGCCCTCCTCCGCAAACGCGGCGGCCAGATTAAGCGTAGTCGTCGTCTTGGCCACCCCGCCCTTCTGGTTGGCGAAAGCGATGACCTTGGCCTTACCTTCCACGGTTGGCTCCGATGGTCGATTGATGGAAAGCCGTCCGGTGGGTATTCGCATAGCGACGGCCGATTCCTGCATGGGAACTAGGATCTCGCAATGACCGCCGTCAAGGACAGGGCTGGCTCGACGCTCGCTTCACGCCTGCGCCCGATGCGCGTGGTGGTGTGCGTGGGCGCCGGCGGCGTCGGCAAGACGACCACCTCGGCGGCGCTGGCGCTGGGGCTCGCGCAGCGCGGACAGAAGGTCGCGGTTGTGACGATCGATCCCGCCAAACGACTGGCGGCGGCGCTGGGCCTCAAGGAGCTGCCCGGCGAGCCGGTGCGGATCGCCGCGAAGCTCCTCGCCGATCAGGGCGTGGCGATGGAGGGTGAGCTGTGGGCGATGATGCTCGACGCCAAGGGCACGTTTGACGGAATCATCGCGAGCCTCGCACCGGACGAGCACACGCGCGATGAGATCCTCGCCAACCCCGTGTACCGCGAGCTCTCCACGGCAGTGGCCGGCTCGCACGAGCTGAGCGCGATCTCAAAGCTGTACGAGCTCTACGAGCACCACGACTTCGACGTGATCGTGCTGGACACGCCTCCGTCGCGCAACGCGCTGGACTTCCTCAGCGCACCGAAACGCCTGCTGGGCTTTCTGGAGGGTCGCGCGCTGCAGGTGTTCCTGGCGCCGGGCGGCATCACGGCGCGACTGTTCGGGCGCGGCACGGCGCTCGTGTTCTCGATGTTCGCGCGCGTGACGGGCGTTGACATGCTCAGCGACCTGTCCACCTTCTTTCGCCTGCTGAGCGGCGTGCTGGAGGGTTTCGGCGATCGCACACGGCGGGTGGAGGCGCTGCTGCGTGACGAACACACGGTGTTCGCGATCGTGACCTCGCCGGAGCCGGCGCCGGCACGCGAGGCCGCGTACATGGCGGAGAGGCTCGCCCACAGCGGCATGAACGGCAGCGAGCTGATCGTGAACCGTATGCACGACAGCGACCTGCAGGGCCACTCCCAGCAGGAGGTGGCGGATCTGCTGAGCGAGGAGCTGGGGGAGTCGCTGGCTGCGCGCGTGGCGGAGAACCTGGCGGACTTCGACGCGCTCTCGCGCCGCGACCGCGAGACGGTGAAACGGCTGGCGCACACTCTGCACAGGCGCGAGCCCGTGCTGGTGCCCTATCTAGATGAAGATGTTCAGGATCTCAGGGGACTGGCTCATATCGCGGAGCACCTGTTCGCGTGAACGGGCAGCCGACAGTCCGCTGAAGAGGACGCCGGTTGGCTCAGGGGCAGCCTCGAGTTCGAAGCCCTGTTGGAGTTGGACGAGCGCCGGCTCCAGCTCCGGCTCCCGCTTCTGCTCGACTGAAAGCCGATCGGCCAGCGTGACGAGATCGGCGTCGAGGTGCCCGCAGATGACGTCGCGCAGCAGCGCGCGCAGGTGATCGGCGAGATCCTTGCAGAGCGCCTCGGAGCCGGCGTCGGGCACAGCGCCGCCGGCGATCTCAGCGCGCTCCAGCGCGATCGCCTGCATCGTGCGCTCAGCCAGCTCAGCGCGATCCTCGGGCGTTGCGCACAGCACGGCAAGCCTGTCGGCGAGCCGCCAGCTTCCGGGACCCTCGGGCTCCAGCAGCGTGCGCAGCGCGAGCAGGTGATCGGTGAGCGCCTCATGCGGGTCATGACGCTCGCAGCCCATCTCAAAGCGCCGCAGCGCCCATGCCAACTCGTTGTGCTGCGGCGCGCGCGAGGAGATCAGGTTGCAGAAGGCGCGCAGCTCGTCCTCCTGCTCGGCGCTGACAACGAGCAGACCGCGGGTGTTGCCTTCCGCACCGAGAGCCAGCGGATTCCAGCTCCCTTCCCCCACCCTCGCCCATGCGAGGGTGCCGAGTGTGACGCGGCCGTCGCCGAACAGGCGCAGTGCCCGCAGCAGGTCTCCGAGCAGCTCCCGCCCGCGCGCGATCGCTCGACGCGGGTCGTCTTCGTCGATGCTCAGCGCCACCACGAGGCCTCCTGCGGCACCCTGCTCGAACTCCGCCCGCGCGCCGGCCGGCAGACCTTCGAGGGCGTCGGGTTGGGCGATGATGAGGCCCTTGGCGAGCGCGAGCTCGGGTGAGGTGATGGCCAGACCGTGCAGGCTCGCCACAAGCATGGTCTCGCTCCCGCGAGCGAGGTTGGACTGCTCTAGGCGCGCGAGCGCCGCCTCCACCCGCTCTGGGCGGGGCTCGAAGTCGCTGAGGCCGGCGAACACGTCGCCGAGCAACGCCTGCATCGCCGCGCGCGCGCCCAGCTGGCGTGCGCGGGTGCCGAGATCGACGCCGACCGACGCGAGATAGCGGTCGAGACCCTCATAGCCGACCAGCAGCCGCAGCGCGGGAGCGTAGGTTGGCAGCGCTTCGACAGCGGCCTTGCGCTCCTCGACGAACTGGCCGGTGAGCGGCTGGTAGCAGTAGAGCGAGGGGCCGGCGCCGCGACGGCGTCCGCGCTGCTGCTCGACCTCATAGGGGATCTCCGCTCCCCCGTCGAGGTCCGCCTGCAGGAGGCTGCCCGCGTCGTGTATGAACTGGCTCAACGCTGTTTGGAGCTGAAGGGAACGCATACCCCGCTCACTTCGCCCCGCGCAGAAGTGCTCCTGCTCAGCGCACCCTGTCTTGCACGCTGCTAGGAGTCAGGCGACGGCGAGCGGCTGGTGCTGCAGTTGGGTCTCTTCGGCGCACTCGTCGGCCAGCCAGTGTTCGCCGTAGGCGCGCATGTCGTCCACGATCGGCAGCAGTGCGCGGCCCTTCTCCGTCAACGCGTATTCCACGCGGGGCGGCACCTCGGGGAAGGTGTGGCGCTCCACGATGCCCTCCTCCTCGAGCGCCCGCAGCCGTAGCGAGAGCGTGCGCGGGCTGATACCGGCGAGCGAGCGTTCCAGCTCGCAAAAACGGGAGCGCCCAGCAGCCAGGTCGCGTACGAGCAGCAACGTCCACTTACCGCAGACGATCTGCGCTGTCATACACACCGGGCATGTCTCGTCAACGGCCATTTCAACCGTTACTTTACCAACTGAAGTAAAGGCGACGCTAGGCGGGCGAGTAAGACGAGGGCGTCTGCACGGCCGTGGGACCAGTGACGAGATCGCGGTTGGCCTCGGCGGAGGCGACGTCCTCCATCGTGGTGCCCTTGCGGCCGTCTGACTGCATCAGCAGCTTGAAGTCATGGGGGCTGGTCGCCACGAGCATCGCGTCCTCGAATGTGACGCGGCCGGCCTTCACGTGGCCGAACAGCGCCTGGTCGAAGGTCTGCATGCCGTAGTAGGCGCCGGAGCTGATGACCTCCACCAGCTTGCCCGTCTGCGCGGGGTCGAGAATCATGTCGTGCACGCGGCCCGTCATGCGCAGGATCTCGCAGACGGCGACGCGGCCCCCTTCGGCGCCTGGGACGAGACGCTGGGAGATGACGCCCTTGACGGTTCCCGCGATCATGGACCGCGCCTGACCGTGCTGGTGGGGCGGGAAGAAGTCGAGCAGACGGTTGATCGACTCGGTGGCGTCCACGGTGTGGATGGTGGAGAGCACGAGGTGGCCGGTCTCAGCGGCGGAGAGCGCGGTCTGCACGGTCTCCTCGTCTCGCATCTCTCCAACCAGGATCACGTCCGGGTCCTGACGCAGAACGCGACGCAGGGCGCGCTTGAAGGAGGCGGTGTCCATGCCGACTTCGCGCTGGTTGATGGCGGAGCGCTTGTCTTTGTGCACGAACTCGATGGGGTCCTCAATCGTCACGATGTGCTTGCTCATCGTCGTGTTCATGTGGTCGATCATCGCGGCCAACGTCGTCGACTTTCCAGATCCGGTGGTACCCGTGAGAAGCACGATGCCGCGCTCCTCCTCGGCGAGTTCGCGGACGACATCGGGGAGAGAGAGTTCTTCGATCGTGCTAATGCGCGTGGGGATTGCGCGACAGACGAGCGAGGTGGATCCGCGCTGCAGGAAGGCGTTGATGCGGAAGCGGGCGACGCCCTCGATCTCGTACGCGAAATCGACCTCGTGGTCGTGTGCGAACTCTTCCAGCTTGGCGGGATCCGACAGCAGCGAGGTGAGCGCCCCGTCGGTGTCTTCGCGAGTCATCTCCGTGGCTCCCGGCTCTGAGGTGAGTTCGCCGTGAACACGGAACAGGGCGGGAGCGCCGACCTTCAGGTGCAGGTCGGAGCCCTCTTTCTCGACCAGCTGGCGTAGAGCATTATCGACATCGAACATGCCCCCTGATCGGCAGGAACCGCCCACGCCTTGAGCGCCGCCACATCTCGTGGACCGAGACCCCCTGACGCAGAGATCGGCGCGACTGCCGAGGACGCAGGAAGCGTGGCGTGCGAGAGCACGCGAGCGACCGCGACCGGGCCGGCGCCGCAGGACGCCGGCAGACGCATCGAGATCGAGTCAGGCGACGTCGCGGAGCTTCTGTGCCTCAGCCAGCGACTGCAGCTTCTTGAGCGACTGGTTCTCGATCTGGCGGATGCGCTCACGCGTCACGTTGAACGTGCGCCCCACCTCATCGAGTGTGCGAGGGTGCTCGCCGCCGAGGCCATAGCGAAGCTCCAACACGCGCCGTTCGCGGTAGGAGAGGTTCTCCAATGCCTCGCGCAGAGCCTCCTTTGTGAGGATCTCAGCGGCACGCTCGTATGGCGACTCGGCTCGCTCGTCGGCGATGAACTGGCCGAACTCGGACTCCTCCTCGTCGCCGACTGGCTTCTCCAGCGAGACGGGCGCCTGCGCGGAGCGCTTGATCGAGTCGACCTCCTCGGGGTCGATACCCGTGACCTCGGCGATCTCGTCGGCGGTGGGCTCGCGACCGAGCTCCGTCACGAGCTTGCGCTCGGCGCGCCCGATCTTGTTGAGCTTCTCAACCACGTGCACAGGTATGCGGATAGTCCTTGCCTTGTCAGCGAGGGCACGTGCGATCGCCTGACGGATCCACCAGGTGGCGTAGGTGGAGAACTTGAAGCCCTTGCGGTAGTCGAACTTCTCCGCCGCCCTCACCAGCCCAAGCGTGCCCTCCTGGATGAGGTCGAGGAAGGGGAGGCCCTGGTTTCGGTAGTTCTTGGCGATGGAGACGACGAGCCGGAGGTTCGACTCGACCATCTTCTGCTTCGCGTCGAGGTCGCCGCGCTCGATCCGCTTGGCCAGGTCGACCTCCTCCTGGGCGGTGAGCAGGCGCACCTTGCCGATGTCCTTGAGGAACAGCTGCAGCGAGTCCGTCGTCATGTCCGGCTTCAGGTCCAGCGCCGTTTTGGCTTTGCGCCGACCGCGTTTGTCCGGAGCGCGCTCGAGCTGCGCGGAGGCAGCGATCGCGGGGTCTATGTCCTCCACGAGCTCGATCTCGGATCGCTCCAAGAACCCGTGCAGCTCCTCCACATCCGACTCGTCCAGATCAAGCTCGGACATCGCCTTGGTGATCTCCGCATAGGAGAGCACGCCCACCTGCTGGCCCTTGGCCAGCAGACCCTTGACCTCATCCAGCTCCTGAAGCTCGACTACTGACATGCCCGTTATCCATTTCTTCCGTCGATCGACAACCCCGAAGGCGATGCTTGGGGGTCCCGCAAGACCACAAATCTGGTGCAGCTCAACGACAGACATACGGCCGCAGCCGTGCCGACGTTACACCCGAAACTCGTCTCTCTAGCTCATCATGCTAACGCGTCGGCGTCAACAGCGTCCACGTTTCCTGCACCGTGCGGGCAAGGCCGCGATTAAGCAATGATGTGCGCGTGAGTTCTCCCAGCAACAGCAATGGTCGACCGGAGCACCCGGAGCAGGCCGCTGGATTGCTCTCGAACCTACCGCGTACGCGCCCGCAGCGCTCCAGCGCCCGCAGGACGGCGGCTCGCAAAGCGACGGCGACGGATGCGGCGCCGCAAGCCCCCAAAGCGAAGCTGGCTGCAGCCGCCGACACGGTCTCTCCCTCAGCCACCGCAGGGACGCGCTCAGGCAAGGCCCAGAGCACGAAAGCCACTGCGAAAGCAAAGCCGGCGAGTGCGAAAGCGAAGCCGGCAAGCACGCGCAAACCACCGTCGAAACGTCGGGTAAGCGCATCGCCCAAAGCGGCCGAGCCGAGCCACGACCCGGCGGTCGACGAGGTGCCAGTGCAGGGCTTTGAGTCTGAAAGCGATCGTGCACGCGGCGCGGTGCATCCGCCCACGGGCGCCGAGCTGGTGAGTTCCGCCACGGAGATCCTCGGCGAGCTGGCAAAGGCGGGGCTGTCCTCGGGTGAGCGGATCTTCAGAGACGTGCTGTCGCGCCTGCCGCTGTCCTGAAAGCTGTCTCTCACGTGCGGCGCATCCATCGTGGGCCGCTGTATACTGCCCGGCACGCCGAACTGCTGTGGCTCTGATCACGGTAGACGGGGGACCCAATGCGGATCGATAGATCCGCTGGGGCGAATCGGCCCGTCAGGGCCGTAGCGCAAGCACTTCGGTGCAGCGCGAGCCCGTCAGCTCACCCCGTAGGCGTTGATTCGTATGCATATCGACGTGAGAACAAAGACAACAGCTCTGCTCGCCCTGGCCGCGGGAGTCCTCTGCCTGTCGGCGCCCGCGATGAGCGCTGCCGCGGAAGCCAACGCGGGCGGCGTCGGTGCGCCGACGAGCACGCCAAGCGCCACAGCCCCCGCGACTCCCACGCCGGCCACGCCCAAGGTTCACCCGGTCGGCATCGCCACCTGGTTCGGCCCCGGCTTCTTCGGCAAAGAGACAGCGTGCGGGCAGACACTCACTCCAGCCGTGGTGGGGGTGGCCAACCGCACGCTCCCCTGCGGCACGCTTGTAAAGGTTTCCTTTGGCACGCACACGCTCGTGGTGCCCGTGATCGACCGCGGGCCCTACAGCAAAATTGGAGCGAGCTGGGATCTGACGGCGGGAGCCGCTGAAGCGCTTGGGATCACCGAGACGGTGCGTATCCACACGCATGTGGTGGGCAGCACTCCCGACGTCCCCACGCTGGGCCTGCCTGCTGCCTCACCTGCCTCCACCCTCACGGGTGGAGCGGAAGCTGGCTAGCAGCGAGCTGCGCCGACCGTTCGAGGCGCCCTTCGATCCGTTGCCGTTCGAGGGAACCGTGCGCGTGGCTGCAGAACGGGCCGCATACAGCTCTACGTCGGCCTGTGCGGCGAGCTCCGGCGCTTCGCCGCCGTCCTCCGGACACACCGCTGCGCCCACCACGACGTCAAGCGGCGACTGTTGATAGCTCACGGCGCTCGCCACGGCCTGCTTGACCCGTTGAGCAAACATGTTGGCGCCCGGCCGGTCTGTGTCGCACGCCAGCAGCCAGTATCTCCCCGGGCACTCCCGCGTGAGCGAGCCTGATCCGCGGGTGCGCACCTCGCGTGCGAGTGCCTCCTCGGTCAGCCCGTCGAGGCGGGCCAGTTCTGTGGGCGACTCGGTACGTCGGATCGACTCCATCTCCAGCAGCTCCACCAGCAGCACCGCAAAGGGACGACCGTCCTCCCCGTACTGCGCGAGCTGTCGGCCAATCGAGCCGATCCACGCCGCTGGCCCCGTCTCGGTGCGCTCGTCGCGGATCTCGATGGTGGGCACGCTCTTGGCGGGTGGCACTGGCGGCGACTCGTCCCACGAAAGCGGACGCTCGGCCGCGGGTCGGTGCACATCGAGCTGTACTGAAGGGTCGACGATGGCACTTGGAGCCGGTCGGTCACGCGCCTGATCCGCATCCTGCTTAGGGGCTTCTGGAGCGGAGGTAGTGGCACTCTGCGGAGCTGAGCCTGTTGCACGTTCGTCTACGATCACAGCGTCCGGTGTCGACGGCCTGCTGCCGACGGGTCGATGGCGAGCTTCGCCGAGACCAGCCTTCGTCTCGTCCGGCATCGGTGACCGTGCCTGCTCGCTCCCCCCAGCTGAGATGGCTGCGGCGAGCGTGCGCGCACAGACGTAGCTGAGCCGATCGGCGAGATCCGCCACATAGCGCGCCGGCGGGTCGCGCAGCTCGTCGAGCATCGCCTCCCACAGCACACCGCGCATGGCCTCAACAGCTTCGACAATTGCATTCGCGTCGCGAGCGCCTGCGGCGGTGGCCAAGGCGAAGGCCGGTGCCCTGCCCCCTTGTGCAGCCGCGTCGTCTGTGCCGGCGAGCGGTCCCAGCTCGGCGTCGGAGTGCATCGCGCGCAGGGCTGCGGCGAACAGCGCGGGGGCATCTACTGCGAGTTGCGCGAGCGGTATCTCCCCGATGGTCGCAACTGGGCGGACACGGATCAGCGCGACGGCCCAGCGCTTTGCCATCTCGTCGGACCGCTCTAGCAGAATGTCAAGCGGAAGCTCAGCCACAGGACGCGCTCTAGGCACGTCATAAACAGAAGGATTTGTGGCCATCGCATTGAATTTCAGCACATTGCACCGGCTGCGGTGCAATTTGGCGTTCCCCAGGGATAGTCTGCACGACGCGTGGATAGACACCGGCAGATATGACGGCGCTTTGGCTCGTGCTTGCAGCCGTGCTCCTGGCCGGCTTGATCGCGAGCTTGCGAGGACGTCGCGCCAGGCGCGCGCGCAGAGGCGCCGATGGCGCCACAGTTGCGAATCTCGGCGACACGACGACCCTGGACTACGACACTGGGGCGGTGCGCTCTGTGCAGCGGGCTGACCTGCTACTCGATGCAGACGCGCTCGCGGAGATCTGGACTCCGGCCCACCTGGAGCGCCTGGCGCGCACCTATTGGCGCTTCCTCACGCGCGTGACGCTGGGCCTGATACAGGTCCGCTACACCGAGCGCGAGCGCTATGTGGTGTTGCTGATCTCGCCGCTGAAGCTACTCACCTTCCAGGCTCCCGAGTATGAGATGACGGCAACACGGGGAATGGTTCGGTGGCGCATCGAGCGCGGCCTGCTGGTCGCCAAGGCTGGAAGGAACGGGCGCGGCCACCTGCAGATCGACGTGCGCCAGAGCCCAAGCGAGGAACCCGGGCGCGCAAATCTTCATGTGGAGGTCGAGGTAGCCAACTTCTACCCCGCGATCGCCTCAGGCCTCGGCCGGCGGCTTTACAACATCACGCAGTCTCGCATCCACGTGATAGTCACATACGGCTTCCTGCGCTCGCTCGCACACCTCGATCTCGCGCAATCGCGGGTCGGCCGCCTCGACGGTGGGTGACCGCGCTAGGTCCCGATGTAGCGAACGTGACCGTGAGCGTCGATCTCCGTCACCCTGAATGGGTATTGGCGCGCGCTGCCAGCCACGGCGGCAGTGCAGTTGAAGGCCACGCCCGCCGCCTGGAGCACCTCGGCGGGGCATTGCACAGTCGCATGTAGGCGCCGCTGGCTGTACACGGAAGCCTCGATCGCCTGCTCCACTTTGGTCACGTCGAGGACGACCAGCGGACGGGCGTTTTCGTAGCGCACATGACCGCTCGAGTCTGTCTCGATGACGCTCACTGGATATGCGCCGGCGTCCAGGACGGCCTCGCAGGCGAATTTGTAGCCGTCGCGCTGGGGCACCGAAGCGGGACACTGCACCGTGGCCGTCAGACCACGCTCTTTCTGTATCGAGCGGACGATCGCCGACTCCACCTTCGCGACGTCGAGGGTCCGAGGAGCTGTGCTCCCAGATCCGCACCCTGCGCATAGCAGCACGACGGCCAACCCCGACCCGCAGCCGTGCCTCCGCCACAAGGGGGTCATCCGACGACCGTCACGTAGACAAGCTTGCCCGCAGCGGGAGCCGTGTTGAAGATCACTTCTACGATTTTGGTGCTGGTCGCCTTCACTTTGTAGTTCACGGGGGATTCCAGTTCCAAGGGTTCTTCGCCTTCGCTCGTCTGTACGGATACCTGAACCAATCGGGTTTCAAGGTTCTCTTCGATGGCCCAGGCCGTTTTTTTGCCGTTACCAACGATCGCGGCGGACACCTTACGCGCGGGAGAGGCGGAAGCCACCGTAATCGCGCCTTCTGCAGGTTTCGCAGGCTTGGCTGCGGGAGACGCGAGACGCGATGCCGTGACCGCTTCTTTCTTGATCTTCGCTTCGCTGACTGCTTCCGTCTTGATCTTCGCTTCCGACACCGCTTCTTTCTTCAGCTTCGTTTCAGCGACCGCTTCGGTGGCTAGCTTGGCTTCTGAGACCGATTCTTTTTTGAGCTTTACTTCCGATACCGCTTCGGTCGCGAGCTTGACTTCCGATACAGCTTCTTTGACTATGTCCGCAGCCGTGATCGTTTCCGCGCCGACTTTTCCTTCGGGCCCTTCTTTGCCCGTCGCGCCGGTAGCACCCGTGGCGCCCGTCGCGCCGACTTTTCCTTCTTTGCCTTCTTTTCCTTCTTTACCAACGGCGCCTTCTTTGCCCGTAGCACCGGTAGCACCCGTGGCACCCGCTTTACCTTCTTTACCTTCTTTTCCTTCTTTGCCCGTCGCGCCGGCTTCGCCTTTCGCGCCAGCAGCGCCCGTCGCGCCCGTTTTGCCTTCTTTGCCTTCTTTGCCTGCTTCGCCTTTAGCGCCGGTTTCGCCTTTCACGCCCGCTTTGCCTTCTTTTCCTTCTTTGCCTTCAGCGCCAGCTTTTCCTTCGACTCCCTGTAGCCCTTTAGCTCCTTCTTTTCCTTCTTTGCCTTCCCCGCCAGTGGTTCCGGCTTTCCCTTCCACTCCTTGCGGGCCCTGCGGCCCTTCTTTGCCTGTCAGACCCTGGGGTCCTTCAACGCCCGTCGGGCCTTCTTTGCCTTCCACGCCCTGTTTGCCTTCTTTGCCTTCCGCGCCCGTCGGGCCTTCTTTGCCTTCTTTACCTTCAGCGCCAGATGCACCGGTTTCGCCTTTGATCCCCTGGAGACCTTTCGCGCCTTCTTTGCCTTCCGCGCCGGTCGCGCCTTTGCTGCCTTCTTTGCCGGTCGCGCCTACTTCGCCTTTCGCGCCTTCTTTGCCGGTTTTGCCTTCAACGCCTTGTTTGCCTTCAGCTCCGGTCGCGCCCGTTTCGCCTTTGATGCCTTGTTTGCCTTCGACACCAGTCGCGCCAGCGGCCCCGGTTTCGCCTTTCGCGCCTTCTTTGCCCGCTTTGCCTTCGAGAC
>Ga0182030_10024114_pt1 | contig 11204 bp, 13 predicted proteins | sample 812S3MmetaG_FD_121299 | JGI IMG/M metagenome (GOLD analysis project Ga0182030, IMG submission 121299) | Permafrost microbial communities from Stordalen Mire, Sweden - 812S3M metaG (Illumina Assembly) | ecosystem: Environmental > Terrestrial > Soil > Wetlands > Permafrost | place: Sweden...
CCGACCGTCGCGCCCGACCACCACAGGACTTCCGAGTCGCCGTGTTCGCCGACGACATAGGCGTGGACCGAACGGGACGAAATTCCCAGGTGTTCGCCGAGCAGAGAGCGGAAACGAGCGCTGTCGAGGATCGTTCCGGAGCCGAACACCCGCCCGTCCGGCAATCCCGAAATCCTCGCGGCGATGTCGGTCATGACGTCGACGGGGTTCGACGCGACCAGTAAGACGGCGCCCGGCGCGGCGTGCAGGACGGCGGGGATGATCTTGGCGAATACGGCCGCGTTGCGCTCGAGCAGTCCCAGCCGGGCTTCCCCCGGCCGCTGCGCGACGCCGGCCGCGAGGATGACGACGTCGCCTTCCGCCAACGCGTCGTAACCGCCGGAACGAACGAAGTTGGAATGGGCGAAGGGCGTGGCGTGCAGAATGTCCTGCGCCTGAGCGGCCGCCAGTTTCTCATTGAGGTCGGTCAAGACGATCTCGTCGGCCGTCCCTTGCAGAACCATTGCATAGGCCGCGCTGCTGCCGACCGCGCCCGCTCCGACAACGCCGACTTTCATCCGCTGAACCTTCCTTCGCCGCCGAACCCGGCCGTCTTCGGACAGGTGATCCGTGATGTCTTTGCTCGGCGCCAAACTAGCGAGGTTTCCGCTCAATCGGAAGGCGGATCGGCGAGTGGGCGCAATTGCGTCCGACCTGACCTCCCGACCAGGAAGCGAATGGCCAAGGCTGCGGCGGCGAAACCGGACGCCGCGCCGACGCCGAGCGCCCAGCGCGGGCCGAAATGGTCGGCGACCCAACCGACGATCGGCGCGCCGATCGGCGTGCCGCCGAGGGCGACGCCGACGCGCAGCGCCATCACCCGGCCGCGCATGGCGGGTTCGGTGGAGAGTTGCATCAGGCTGTTCGTCGTGTTGGTCAGCGTCAGGGCGGCCACGCCGATGACGACCAGCGCGGCGGCGAAGAACCAGTAACCCGGCGCGAGCGCGGCCAACGTACAGCCGAATCCGAACACGCCGGCGCCCGCCGGCAGCAGACTGAACCGCGGCCTTTCACGCCTCGCGCTCAGCAGCGCGCCCGCCACCGTGCCGATCGCCATGATCGACGACAGCAGGCCGTAGCCGCGGGCGTCGGCATGAAAGACGCCGATCGCCATGGTCGAAATGAAAATCGGAAAGTTCAGGCCGAAAGTCCCGACCAGGAACAGCATCGCCAGGATCGTCTTGAGATCCGCGCGCTTCCACACATAGCGGAGACCTTCGCCGAAGCTCTCCTTGCCGCGCGGCGCCCTCGCATTCGGGTGAAGCTCGGCGAGACGCAGAAAGGCGAGCGAGAGAAGCACCGCGACGAAGGAGGCGCCGTTGATCAGGAAGGCCCAGCCGGTCCCGATGGCGGCGATGACCACGCCGGAGACGGCGGGGCCGATCATGCGAGCGGCGTTGAACGAGGTCGAGTTCAGCGACACCGCATTGTGCAGATCTGCGTCGCCGACCAGTTCCGCGACGAAGGTCTGCCGCACCGGCGCATCGAACGCCGCCGCGCCGCCGAACAGGAAGGCGAAGACGTAGACATGCCAGAGTTGGACGACGCCGGTCACGGTAAGGAGGCCCAGCGACAGAGCGAGGCCGCCCATCGTCGCCTGCGTGGCGATCAGCAGCCTGCGTTGATTGAAATGGTCGGCGGCGGCGCCGGTCCAGGGCAGGAGCAACAGTTGCGGCCCGAACTGCAACGCCATGACCAGGCCGACGGCGGAAGCGTCATGGTGGGTGAGCTGGGTGAAGACCAGCCAGTCCTGGGCCGTCCGCTGCACCCAGGTGCCGACGTTCGAGACGAAGGCGCCGGGCGCCCAGACTCGATAGTTGAAACCGCGCAGCGATCGGAAGACGCCGGTCAACGGCGCCTTCATCGCGGCTCCGGCGCATTGCCGCCGTTGAAGCGGCCGAACCCCCACGCAGACAGAAGCGCAATCGCCAGCGCGCCCAGACCGAGCGCAACGACGTCGCTCGTGTCCCTCAAGTCAAAATCGCCGACGCGGCAGACGAGGACATAGCCGACGACGATGTTGCAGAAGCCCCACAGCACGTTGACGGTGGACGAGGACAGTCCCTGGCCCGGCGGCTTAGCGAACGGGGTCTGGAACGCCTTGCCCATTACGCCGCTGACGAAATGCGGCGCCGCGTTGGCGAGGAAGGCGCCGCCAAAGAAATAAGAAACATATCGAATCCATTCCATCGCCAAGCCGATCCTTGCATTAGAGAGCTGAACTGAGACTGCGACTAGTCATTGGCGAACCGGGGAATGCTCTTGTCGAAGACGGAGAGCAGCACCAAAGCCACGCCGATACCGCCGAAGACCCAGGCGAGGGCGTGCAACCCACTGTCGGTCGCGGCGTGACCGAAAGCGACGCCGATGAGGCTCGCGGAAAAGATCGCGCCGAAGTAGCCAAATGTCCTAAAGAGCCCTGACGCCACGGCGATCTCCTTCGCGGGGGCCTGGACGTAGAGAACGGCCTGGTTGGCGAAGATGCTGAACCCGTTGGTGAACCCGAACAGAAGCGTCATGCCGACGAGAATGAAGACGCTCGACCCCTGAGTGATCCGCAGCATCACGACGCCGGCGACAATCAGCGCGGCGCCCGCCAGGATAAGTGGCCAGCGCACCCAGCCCCGAACCGAGGCCATCCTGGACGCAACGATGCTGAGCACGGAAAGCGGCAGCAGGATGATCCCGACGGCGGAAGCGCTGAGATGCGCGCTCTGCTCCATCCATTGGCTTACGCCATACAGGGCCGCATAGACGCCGAGGGAGGAAAGCGTCTGGCGCAGATAGGTGCGTTGCAAAGGAAGGTTCTTCGCCAGCATGCGGGTGTCGATCAGGGGGCTGCCGGCTCGCTGCTCGCGGAAGATCAAAGCCGCAGCGAGGACCGCGGCCGCCGCGGCGAGCCACCACTGGGGCGAGGTCAAATCCGACAGAAACACCAGCAGACCGGTGATCGCGCCCGCGAACAGGACGACGCCCGGAATGTCGAGCGCCGTCGCCAACCCCTCGAAGCCCTTGCGCGCCGAGGGCGGGTCCTTGGCCACCCCGGCAAGAGTGAAGGCGATGGTCAGCAGCGCCAGAGGAATATTCACCACGAACAGCGCGCGCCAACCGAACGCGCCGACGAGAACGCCGCCCAGCGGGAGGCCGAACACGGCGGTGATTTGAGCCGCGATCGACAAATCCCCTAGGACGCGGCTCGGCGTTCCGGTCCCACCGTCGTCAGCGCGCTTACGAATGAGAGTCATCGCCGTGGGGTAGGCGGCCGAGCTGCCAATCCCGATCAACGCCCGCGAGACGAGCAGAAAGAGAAGCGACGGAGCGGTCGCGCCAACCACGCCGCCGACCAACAGAATGACAGTGCCGATAAGGAAGATGCGCCGCGGGCCGAACAGGGTCGACAGCTTGCCCGTCGTCGGCTGCATCACGGCGCTGCAGAGGTACAGGACCGATATAAGGCTGGCGGCGGCGCCGGGCCCGGCGTGCATGTCAGCGCCGATCCCAACTAATCCGGTTGCGATCAGCGAACTATTGATCGGGTTCAACGTGGACCCAAGCAGCAGCGGGGCCGTGAACCGCCATCCGAACGCCTCGCGAAAGGCCGCCTCTTTGGTCGCGGCCTCAGTCATCGCGCCGTCCGGAAAACCATCCCGGCGAGCAGATCGATGATCCCTTTGGTTGTCCCAGTTTCGCCGAGCCGCGGAAAAACGTTGTTGAGGCTATAGTCGTGAGCCTCGGGACGCCTGTCGGTCATGGCGTCAATGGCGAGGGTGACGTTGAAGCCTTGCTCATAGGCCTGGCGCGCGGTCGATTCGACTCCGGTCGCGGTGGCGACGCCGGCGACGACGACTTGTGTGACGCCGCGCGCTTTCAACTGCCGTTCGAGATCGGTGTTGGCGAACGCCCCCCAAGTCCGCTTGGTCACGACGATGTCGCCTTCCTGCCGATCGAGCTCGGGGATGAGGTCTGACCACCCTGGAGGAAAGGCGGCGATCTGGGGCTGCTGTTCGGTTCGCCCCGGCGCGCGACCGGCGACGTTGACCATTGCGACGGGCAGGCCGCGGGCGCGAAAGGCGTCAATCAGCGTGCGCGTCCGTGCGATCACATCGCCGATGGAGTGGACAAACGGGGCGCCAACGATTCCCTTTTGTAGGTCGACGACAATCAGGGCGGTCTTTGGGTCGAGAACGGTCAAAGCCACGGCGCGTCCTTTCGGGCCTTTCGGTCGGTTCGCGTTCGCGATAAGCGCGGGCGATACGTCGGTCAGTCGTCGACGAGACGCCTGAGCAGCGCGATCGCCGCCGCGACTTGGTTCTGTTCCCGCGACGAGAGCCGCGCCTGGATGGCGCCGGACAGCCAATCCCGTCGCGCCGCGCGACCGTCCCGGATCTGCTTCCGGCAGGCGTCGGTCAGGGAAAGGAGAGTCTGCCGGCCGTCGTTTGGGTCGGGCGCGCCGCGCACCATGCCGGCGGCCTCGAGCGCGGCGACGACTGCACCCATCGACTGCGGACGCATGCCCTCCGCCCGCGCCAGGCTCGACGCCGTCGCCGGCCCGTCTCTTTCGAGCCGCAACAGCGTCGACGTTTGCGACGGCGTGAGGTCGCCGACATTGGCCTGCTCGCGCAGTCGCCGCTTCAGCCGGCCGAGGAGCGCCGCGAGATCCTGCGCCAGGGCCGTCGCGGGCGTCGCGCGCTTTTCGTCCGACAGAGCGTTCATCCCGGACGCTATAGCAGGTAGGAAGGGCAGCTGTAAAGACAATCTTATCAGTTTAACTGACTTGTCCGCCGCGCGGACGCTCGGCCTTTCGGATGCGCGCCCGCCGTTCGCGCCGACGCGCCGGCTGTCGCCCCGACCGGCCCCAAAGGGTGCACGGAAGGCGATGGCGGAAGACGGCCGTTGCCAATCGGCGGCCGCGGACGGATGATTGTCCTTTCTGGAGCCGTCCTTGGCGACGAGCCGGGAAGGGGGCCGTTCTCGCAGCGGGGCGGCGCGCGAGCGCTCGGACCTCCGGCGCGCGCGGGCGGGGGAGGCTGCAGATGAAGTTGTCGAGACGTCAGTTCGTGCGGCTGGCTGCGAACGCCGGCGCGCTTGCCTCACTCGCGCCGGCGATTTCAGCCTTCGGCGAATCCATCCAGATCTCCGCGCCGACGCCGTCCGAGCGCGGCGCGATGGGCGATCGCGCCCGCGCTTTCATGCAGCGTTACGACGTTCCCGCGCTGTCGGTCGCGATCGGCTATGGCGGCGCGATCGTCTATCAGGATGCGTTCGGGATGGCCGACCGCGAAGCTGGCGAGGCCGCGACGCCGGCCCATCGGTTTCGCATCGCCAGCGTCAGCAAGCCGATCACCTCGGCCGCTGTGTTCTCGCTCGTCGAGGCGGGGCGCATTCGCTTGAGCGATCGCGTTTTCGGCCCCGGCGCGATCACCGGGACAGCATACGGGCGACCGCCTTTCCATCCCCACGTCGACGAGATCACCGTCGAGCATCTTCTCACCCACACCTGCGGCGGCTGGTCGAACGCGCACAACGGCCCGGACGGCGACGATCCGATGTTCATCAATCTGCAAATGGACCACGCGCAGCTGATCGCCTGGACGCTCGCCATTCGACCGCTCGACGGTCCGCCAGGCGAGCGCTACGCCTACTCCAATTTCGGCTATTGCGTGCTCGGGCGGGTCATCGAGGCGATCGCGCGCCAGCCTTACGCGGCCTTCGTGCGCGACAACCTGCTGGCGCGCTGCGGCGTGACCGACATGGCGATCGCGCGCAACGCGCCCGACGAGCGTCAGCCGGGCGAGGTCAAATATTACGGCCAGGGCGAGAGCCCTTACGCCCTCAATATCGCTCGCATGGATTCGCACGGCGGCTGGATCGCGCGGCCGACTGATCTCGCGCAGTTCCTCATGCATGTGGATGGGTTCGCCGCGCCGCCCAACATCCTGAAGTCGGCGACGATCGAGGTCATGACGACCGCCTCGGCGGTCAACGCCGGTTATGCGAAGGGATGGATGGTCAACAAGGCGGGCAACTGGTGGCATAACGGCACGCTGGCCGGGACGTCGACCATCGCCGTGCGCGCCCACACCGGCTTCTGCTGGGCGGCTTTCGTCAACACGCGGCGGCCCAACTCGTCGCTCGACACCGATCTCGACAAGCTTGTCTGGGCGATGGCCCGCGAGGTCAAAGCGTGGCCGGTCTGACCAACCCCGCTAGCCCTCGCCAAATCCCAGCACGTCGGCCATCGAATAGAGGCCCGGCTTGCGGCCGCGCGCCCACAGCGCCGCCTTGAGCGCGCCGCGCGCGAACAGCGAACGGTCCTCGGCGTGGTGGGAGAGGACGATGCGTTCGCCGTCGCCGGCGAAAATCACGCTGTGCTCGCCGATCACCGTGCCGCCGCGCAGCGAGGCGAAGCCGATCGCGCCGGGCTTGCGTGGGCCGGTGATTCCGTCGCGGCCGCGCTCGGAATGGCCCTTGAGCTCGACCGCGCGCCCGTCGGCCGCCGCTTGGCCGAGCATCAGCGCCGTGCCCGAGGGCGCGTCGACCTTCATGCGGTGGTGCATCTCGATGATCTCGACGTCGTAATCGGCCCCGAGCGCGCGCGCCGCGTCGTGAACCAGCCGCGCCAGAAGATTGACGCCGAGGCTCATGTTGCCGGAACGAACGATCGGCGCATGGCGCGCCGCGGCGGCGATCGTAGCGAGGTCGGCCTCCGTCAAGCCGGTCGTGCCGATGATATGGGCGATGCGCGCCTGGGCTGCCAGCGCCGACATTTCCACGCTCGCCGCCGGGGCGGAGAAATCGATGATTCCGTCGGCCGTGAGCGTCGCCGGCAGTGGGTCGTCGCCGATCAGGATCCCGTTGGCGCCGACGCCGGCGAGGAGGCCGGCGTCCGCGCTGAGCGCCGCCGCGCCGTGGCGCTCGATCGCGGCGGCGAGCGTCACGCCCGGCGTCTCGGCGATCGCCTTGATCAGCATCCGTCCCATGCGCCCGGCGGCGCCGGTGACGATCAATCGCATGTCGGCCATTGCGCTCTCCTTGGTCCGAGCCCTCAGGCCGGCTGAATTCCGTCGTAGCCTTCGATGATGACGAGGTCGCCTTGCGATACAGGTTGGCGCAGCGCAAAGGCGCTTCGATATTCCGGCGATTCGTAGCAGGCGAGCGCGGTCGCGTAATCCTTGAATTCGATCACGACGTGGCGGGCGCGCAGCGCGCCCTCCTTCTGCGCGCTTCGCCCCGCCCGCACCAGGAAGCGCGCGCCGAATTTAGCGAACGGCTTGGCGTTAGCCGCAATATAGGCCTTGTAGGCGTCGGGGTCGGCGACGTCGACGTGGGCGATCCAATAGCCCTTGGCCACGCTTACGCCCCCTCGACCAGAACCATCTCCATCTCGCACGCGCCCTCTCGCAGCCGGCGCGCCGCCTGATATTGCTCGGAGTAGAAGTAGCGGCGGGCGGCGTCGTAGCTGTCGAACTCGAGCACGACGTTGCGCGCCCGCGCCTTGCCCTCCAGCGCCTCGTAGCGGCCGCCGCGCGCCAGCGCTTTGCCGCCGTGATCGGCGATCGCCTTGGTCGCGGCGGCGGCGTATTTGGCGTAGGCCTCAGGATCGAGAATATCGACGCGCGTAACGACGTAGCCCTTGGGCATCGGCGGCTCCTTGAAGTGGCGTCGGAGGATACCGCCGTCGCCGGTGGGATCAAGGAAGAGGGTCGGCCCTGCGACGTTTCGCTCAAGCCTCGACCGTGAAGCCGAGGTCGACGTCGCAGCCGGCGTGGCCGCCGCGGAGGCCCCAATTCTCGCGCGGCGCTTCGCGCAGCATGATCGTCACGTGGTCCTCGGGAATTCCCAGCGCCGCAAGATTGCGGACGATCGCTCGGTACAGCAAGCGCTTCGCCGCCAGCGAGCGACCGGAGAACGCGTCGATGCTGACGAGCGTGAAGCGGTCAGGCTGGGCCTTTCCCGGCGGGCAGGCGAAGCGGTGCGGTTGGTGGGCGACGAGACGCACAATTCTGTCGTGCGGCGGCAACTGCAGCGCTTCGCGGAGCGCGGCGTGCGTCGCTTCGATCAGCGCGGTCTCCTCCTGCGGCGAATAGGCCCGGCGGGTTTCGATGAGGACGGCAGGCATCGGATGTTCTTTCGGATGGCGCGGCGCGCGAGCGGGCCGCGAAAGCGCAGATCGTCGGCGAGCGTCAGCCGCGTTTCGGCGGTTTCGCGCCCGCGGCGATCTCGGCGACGATCCGGTTGGCGGCGGCGCGCGGGTCGGGGTCCTGGGTGATCGGCCGACCGACGACGAGGTAGTCGGCGCCGTCGGCGATCGCCGCCGCTGGCGTCGCGACGCGCTTCTGGTCGCCGCTCGCCGCCCCGGCCGGGCGGACGCCAGGCGTGACCAGCAGCAGCGAGTCGCCGACGGCGGCGTGAATCTTCGCCGCCTCGGCCGGGCTGCAGACGAGGCCGTCGATTCCCGCCGCGACCGCCTGGCGCGCGCGGCGCTCGACCAACGCGCTCACGCCCAAGGCGTAGCCGGCCTCGGCGAGGTCGGCGTCGTCGCTCGAGGTCAGCACGCTGACCGCGAGCAGCTTGAGGCCTGAGCCCTTCGCGCCGGCGACCGCGGCGCGCATCGTCTGCGGATAGGCGTGCACGGTGAGGAAGGTCGCCCCGAGCCGCGCGATCTGCGCCGTCGCGCGCTCGACCGTATTGGGGATGTCGTGCAGCTTGAGGTCGACGAACACGCGCTTGCCGCCTTGGGCGAGCTTCGGCGCCAAGGCGAGGCCGCCGCCGAAGGCGAGCTCCATACCGATCTTATAGAACCGCGCCGCGTCGCCGATCGTCGCGACGAGCCGCTCCGCTTCGCTGACTTCGGGCGCGTCGAGGGCGACGATCAGACGGTCGCGCGGGTCGCTCGGATGCATCGAGGCGTTCACTTCGCGCGCGGGCGCGGCTCGATACGCCGCACCAGCCGCGCGATCAGCGGCTCGGCGAACGGGCCGTTGCGGTCGGCGCGGTAGGTCCAAACCCGCGCCGGCGGCAGGTTGCGCCAGATCGGCGCGGTGCAGCGCGCGGAATACCGCTGCGCACAGGCTTCGCGCGGGATCGGCGAGCCGACGCCGTAGGTGAACTGGACCATCAGTCCCTGCGGCCCCATCAGCGCGAAGGCGTCCGCGATCAGTTTGAGGCGCCGCGGCAGCGGCTCGTTGAGCAGCGGCAGGCTCGAGACGACGGCGGCGATCGGCTGACCGACGAGAGCGGCGAGGGTCCCGGGCAAATCGTAGGCGTCGCCCTGGACGACGCGCGCGCCAGGGAAGCGCTGCGCGAGCAGCCGGCAGAAGCCGTGATCGTACTCGACCAGCACCAGCCGTTGGCGGTCGACGCCGCGCTCGACCAGCGCCTGCGTCACCGGCCCCGTGCCGGGACCGAGTTCGACCACCAGCCCGTCACGCGACGGGTCGACGGGTAGCGCCATCGCGCGGGCGAGAAATCGCCCCGACGGCGCGACGCTGCCGGTCAGCCGCGGCCGGTCGATCAAGGTCTTGAGGAAATGCGCCTGGTCCGCGATCGCCTGCCGGGTCCGCGGCCCTGGCCAGTGAGGGGCGGGTCTGGGCGAAGGATGCGAAGGCGACATGGACATTCCGCTTACGCGTTCGCCGTCAAAGCGCGGCGGGATCGACCGCGGCGCCGCGGGGACGCGCTTGCATCGCCGCAGCGGCTCAGGATGTCAACTCAAGCCTTCGAAGAATTCCTTCATCTTGGCGAAGAAGCCGCTGCTCTCCGGTTGGGTCTTGTTCGACGATTCGGCCTCGAACTCGGCGAGCAGCTCGCGCTGGCGGCGCGTCAGGTTCTGCGGCGTCTCGACGCTAGCCTGGATGTAGAGGTCGCCGTATTCCATCGAGCGCAACACCGGCATGCCCTTGCCGCGCAGCCGCATCTGATGGCCCGATTGCACGCCTTCGGGGATGCGCACTTGCGCGTCGCCGCCGTCGAGCGTCCGCACGGTGAACTCGCCGCCGAGCGCGGCGCGCACCATCGAGATCGGCACGCGGCAATAGAGGTCGGCGCCGTCGCGCTGGAACACCGGGTGCGGCTTAACCGAGAGGAAAATGTAGAGGTCGCCGGTCGCGCCGCCGCGCAAGCCCGCTTCGCCTTCGCCCGCCAGACGGATGCGCGTGCCGTCCTCGACGCCGGCGGGCACGTTGACCGACAGCGTCCGCTCGCGCGTCACCCGGCCGGCGCCGCCGCAACGGTCGCACGGGTCCTCGATCGACACGCCGCGGCCGCCGCAGGCGGGGCAGGTGCGCTCAATGGCGAAGAACCCCTGCTGGGCGCGAACCCGCCCGTGACCCGCGCAGGTCTTGCAGGTCGTCGGCTTGGAGCCGGCCTTGGCGCCCGAGCCGCCGCACGCGTCGCAGGTCACCGACGTCGGCAACTTGAGCGCCGCCGTCTTGCCCTGATAGGCCTCTTCGAGGGTGATCTCGAGATTGTATCGCAGGTCGGCGCCGCGCTCCTTGCCCGCCGACCCGCGACCGCGCCTGCCGACGAAATCGCCGAACAGGTCGTCGAAAATGTCCGCCATCGAACTGGCGAAGCCGTCGTTGAGGCCGCCGTGCTCGAAGGCGGCGTGGCCGTAGCGGTCGTAGGCGGCGCGCTTCTGGCTGTCGGAGAGATGCTGATAGGCCTCGTTGAGCTCCTTGAAGCGCGCTTCGGCCTGGTGGTCGCCGGGATGGCGGTCGGGATGGCATTGCATCGCCGCCTTGCGAAACGCCGCCTTCAGATCCGCGTCGCTAGCGGTCCGGGCGACTCCAAGGACTTCGTAGAAATCGCGCTTTGCCACGGTTCCAGCAACCCGAAGGACTCGGCGACGTCCGAATCGTTCATTTATGTATAGGCCGCCCGCGGCGCGTCAATCGCTCGCGGCGCGGGCGTCAGGCCCCCTCGCCGCCGGCGAGAGGGCTCGACGCGGCCGTCAGGCCGACTTCTTCTTGTCGTCGTCGACTTCGCGGAACTCGGCGTCGATGACGTCGTCCTTCGGCTCGCCGCCGCCGGACGCGCCCGCCTCGGGGGCGCCCGCCTGCTGCGCCTTGTACATCGCCTCGCCGAGCTTCATCTGCGCCTGCATCAGGTCGTTGCTGCGGGCCTTGATCGCCTCGACGTCCTCGCCCTGCAGCGAAGCGCGCAGC
>Ga0182030_10024115_pt1 | contig 11204 bp, 6 predicted proteins | sample 812S3MmetaG_FD_121299 | JGI IMG/M metagenome (GOLD analysis project Ga0182030, IMG submission 121299) | Permafrost microbial communities from Stordalen Mire, Sweden - 812S3M metaG (Illumina Assembly) | ecosystem: Environmental > Terrestrial > Soil > Wetlands > Permafrost | place: Sweden...
GCCGAATTTGGATGCGCCGGCGGCCGGGCGGAATCCCTCACCTGAGGGACGCGCTGGGCGGAAGGGCTTATCTGATCGGAAAGGCTTGCCGGGGCTGAACGGACGTTTGGGGCGAAACTCGCCGGGAGCGCTTGACGGTGCTGCGCCCTCTTCAACATTGCGGGGTTCGAAAGGCCTGGCTGGTTTCCTGGAGTCGAATGGTTTGGACGTGCTGCGTGGCCCGGCTTTGGGCCGGAGCGTGGGCAATGCGGCGTCGGCAAGGTTGCGGCGGCGCACTTCTTTTGCCTTGGGGAGTTTGAATTTTCCCTCGGAAGCCAGGCGCAGTTTCGTCAGCTCATCCGGCTGAAGCTCGCGCATGTGGCCCGGCTCCTGGTCCAGAACAAGGGGGCCGTAGCCGATGCGTCGAATCTTCTCGACAAAATGGCCAACTGCCGAAAACATCTTGCGCAGTTCCCGATTGCGACCCTCGATTAGCACTACTTCGAACCACGGGTTATCTCCGAGGCGAACCTGGCGGATGCGAGCACCAGCGGTGCGCACCTTTGGCGAGCCAGGCTTTCCTTTTTCAATGCTGACGCCGCCACGAAGCAGGTCGAGTTCATCTTCAGTGGGTTGACCGGCAACCTTGACGAGGTAGGTTTTTTCCACGCCCGATCCGGCCTTGGTGAGACGGTTTGCCAAATCGCCATCATTGGTGACGACCAGCAGGCCTTCGCTCAAGTAGTCCAAACGGCCGACAGGGTAGAGGCGCTCCCGCATCTTCTCGAAGAACTGCATAACGGTAGGGCGGCCCTCGGGATCCTTGACCGTGGTGACAAAGCCACGAGGTTTATTGAGGACGAAGTAGCGCAGGCGTTCGGCGCCGTGCAAGAGCTTTCCATCAACGCGGATGTGATCGCGGCCGACGTCGGCCTTGGTGCCGAGCTCAGTGACCACGGCGCCGTTAACCTGCACTCGGCCTTCCTCAATCATCTGCTCGGCCTTGCGACGGCTGGCCACACCGGCCTGCGCAAGGATCTTCTGCAGGCGTTCGGGCTTTCCGGCAGGGCGCGCGATGGGGGTGAAACCGGACTCATCGTCTTCATCGGTCTCGACCGGAGTGGCTTCGGCTTCGGGTGGGTTTTCTTCGCCGCCTGATTCCGTTTGAGAAGAAGCGTCATCTGCAAGCAAGACTTTGCCCTCTCCGTCCAGCACATCGCCGATGGGGTCTTCCACAACGGGTGGTGTTGCTACGACAGTTTCAGGATCGGGCGCGATTTCCTGCGCCTGTTCAACTGGCTTGTCTTTGCGGATACGAGTCTTCCTGGGTTTCTTCTCCATGGGTACTGCCTCAGTTTCTACTTACTCAGTGGGAGGGGGCGCTGCTGGCGCGGCTTCGGGGGTGACTTCAGTGGCGGTTGCTTTGTCTCCGGGCTCATCACTTCCAACCTGATCGACTTCGAGGCGAGGATCGTCCCGGAACTCCGAAGAGGATTCAGGCCGATCATCCAGTTCAGAATCGGCCGGTTCGGGCTCGGCGAATTCGGGATCTTCCAACTCAATGGCGGCCATCTTCTCGAACTCCTCCATTGAAGGCAGTTCGGTGACATCCTTGAGGCCGAAGCGTAACAGGAACTCTTTAGTGGTCTTGTAAAGGATGGGACGGCCGATGACGGGCTTGCGGCCAGCGGTGGCGATGAGCTTGCGCGCCAGCAGCGAACCGAAAACGCCCGACGAATCGACGCCGCGAATCTCGTTCACCTCAGGAGCTGTGACCGGTTGCTTGTAGGCAATGACCGCGAGCGTTTCAAGGGCAGGCAAGGAGAGCTTGAGTGCAGGCTTCAGACTCTTGACAAAGGTGCGCACCGCATCGTGATATTCGGGCTTGGTGGCCATGCGATATCCGCCGGCGATCTCGCGAATCTCAATGCCACGGCCGTCAGAAGCGTAGGTGGCGATCAGCTCGTCGAGCAACTGGCGGAGAATGGTGCGGGCCTCGCGGTCACGCAGTCGCGCTTCGCGCTTCAGCGCCGCCTCGGCTGCCGCATCGCCGACCGCTTCTGAATCGGAGCCGGAGTCGAGCTCAGCGCCGCCTTCTTTGGGGAGGTCGATGTTGGAGTCTTCTCCCTCGGGAGCGGTGTCTTCAGCCTGCGGGCTGACGGGGAGGGTCGATTCCGGAGAAGGTGCAGCCGCTGCTGCGAGTTCGGGCTCGATGAAACCGAGCTCGGCGTCGGCGGCAGGCTCGGATTCTCCTTCGGAGCCTGAGGCTTCGGCGGCCTGGGCCGCTTCGGCTTCCTGCTCCGCCTTCCATTCGAGGGCTTCGTCGGTGAATAGGAGAGCGAGTTGGGCCAGTGTAACCGGCTCTTCGGCGGCGTAAATGACTGCTTCCAGCTTTGCTTTCAGGCTCATTCGTCTATAGGTACCTCAAGTATGGTACCGGATATGGAGCCATGGTGCCTGTTGACGGGGGCCAGATACACCCTGGAAAGCGCAAAAAGAGGCGTCCCTGGCTGGGGACGCCTCTTTGTGACGGTCTGGCTAACTAGTTTGAAATCTGGCGGAAGAGGAAATAGAGGGAGCCAGAAGGCAGGGCAGCTACGGGGAGCGTGAAGATCCAGGCCATAGCAATGTTGCGCAAGGTTGCTACCTGCAGACCCCTCTTGTTGGCCGCCATAGTTCCGGCAACGCCCGAGCTGAGCACGTGGGTGGTGGAGACGGGCAATCCGAAGTTATCGGCAGTGGAGATGGTGGCCATGGCGACCAACTCTGCGCAGGCGCCCTGGGCGTAGGTGAGGTGTTCTTTGCCGATTTTTCACCGACGGTGACCACAATGCGCTTCCAGCTCACCATGGTGCCGAGCCCCAGCGCTAGGGCTACAGCCACCTTGACCCAGGCGGGGATGAATTTGGTGGCCTTGTCGACTTTGGATTTGTAGTTGTTCAATGCCGCCTTCTCATCCGGATTGAACTTGGGGTTGTCTGCCTTGAGCATGAGGCGAAGGGCTTCGCTGGTGACGTACATGTCATTGCGGACGTTGGTCTGCAGGTTTGGCGGAACGCTTTTGTAGTCGCCATAGGCCTGCACATCGCCCTCAAGATCGCGGATGATTTCGCTGAGTGCGGTCATGTCTTCAGGCTGCAACTGCTTGGTTTGCAGGTATTCCGTGAGGTTGGAGCGCGGGTCTCCGGCCATGACCGCGTTCTTGTCAACGCGAGACTAGATGATGGAGACGGCCTTGTCGGATGCAGCGACGAAGTCCTGCATGTCCCTTGGAGTTACGGCGTGGTTGAGAGCGTAAGCCGTGGGGACGGTGCCGATGAGAATCAGCATTATGAGGCCCATGCCTTTTTGGCCGTCGTTGGAACCATGAGAGAAACTGACGCCGGAGCAGGTGAAGATGAGCAGCAGGCGGATGGGCCACGGTGGAGGCGTGTTGTCCTTGGGCGCCTCATAGAGCGCAGGGTAGCGGATGGTCCATTTGGAGAGGAGGAACAAGAGAGCGGCTCCGACGAAGCCGATAACAGGCGAGATGAGGAGCACCTGGAAGACCTTGCTGGCCTGCGTCCAGTCCACGCCGGAGGTACCGCTGAAGGAACTCATGATCTGGTTGGCGACGCCGACGCCAATGATGGAGCCGACCATGGTGTGCAGGCTCGAGGCCGGGAGACCAAGCCACCAGGTGCCCAGGTTCCACAGGATGGCGGCGATGAGGAGTGCAAACACCATGGAGTATCCTGCGCCCGAGCTGACCCTGAGGATGAGCTCGACCGGGAGCAAGGTGATGACGCTGAAGGCAACCGCACCGGAGGACATGAGAACGCCGGTCAAGTTGCAAAGACCCGACCAGATGACGGCGATGTTCGGATCGAGAGAGTGCGTATAAATCACCGTGGCAACGGCGTTGGCGGTGTCGTGGAAGCCATTGACAAACTCAAAGCTGAGCGCGATGAGGAGTGCCAGGCTGAGAAGCACATAGGGCCAGACGCTCACGATCTTGATGGTGCCAAGATCCTGGATGACATGAACACCGATGAACGAGAGTCCGCCCACCAATGCCGCCAGGACAAGGATGAGGCTGACCCATGTGGGCATGTCCTTCTTCATTTTTTATCGAGGATCGACACCCCAATGGGTGGGGAGCCAGCAGTAGTAGCCAAGTCGGCCATGGAATGGACCTCCGGAAGATGTGGAGAGAGTCTGTCCCGTAGAGCCGGGGCCCCGGATGCCGGACCTAGACAGAGATAGGCGCTGCAGATGAAAGGAGAATGAATCAGACGCTCGAAATGTTAAGCCTGTTTGAATATGAGAATCAGGAGATGCGCGGCAAGGCTACGAACGATGGAGCGGGGTAGGTCAGCGACTTAGAGGTGGAGGAACTGGCAGCGCGGTCCGCAGGTGAGCGTGCTGGCGAGCTACACAAAAAGCAAAAAGAGAAATGGTGTTTGGTCAGGTGGTTACCGGCGGCTCTGCCCATGAGACGGCTTGGAAGTAGCTGCGGAGGAGCATATGCGCGTCGAGGCGATGGGTTGAGACGATCCGGTCGCAGGAAGCCCAGTTGCCGCGCTCATGCGATTCGAGCCACCCAAGCAATCTGCCCTCGGAGGTGTAATTTCCAGCCAGGGCTTCGCAAATCTGGCCGCGCAAGGGAAGGATGGGCACAATCTCTTCCATAGGGACGCCAAGCATGGCCGGCAACAGGCTGAGCATGCCCAGGAGGTACTGTTCATCGGCATCAAGGCCGCAGTCGTGAGCCGCCAGCTCACAAAAACGCGCGCGCGCCAGGGCCATTTGAAGGATTGCCGCAGGCTGGTCGACATTGAGCTCGCTGAGTACGGCCAGCGACACAACGCGGCGGAAGGTAGCTTCACCCAACACGGTGATGGCCGACTCAATGGAACGGATCTCACGGTAGATGCCGTAGATGGGGGAGTTGACGAGCCGTAGAAGGCGATAAGTAAGGGCGGCGTCGCGCCTGACTAGATTACTTACCTTATGGATGTTGATCGGATCGTGATAGAGCTCGCGAACGATTTCAAGATGGGAAAGGCGGTTTGCCGGAACCTTACGTTTTTTTAATAAAACCGGGTGGCAGAAGTAGTCACCCTGGAACAAGGTGAAGCCGAGAGTGCAGGCCTTGCGCTGGTCCTCTTCAGTTTTTACGTTCTGGGCTACTCTGACGAGCGATTTCAGACCCCATTTTTGGAGCTGCTCGTTTTCAGAGTTTGTGAAGTGCCTGAAGTCGAGACGGACGTAGTCGGCCTGCTCGAGCAGCGGATGAGGAGGAACCCGCCGGGTGAAATCGTCGAGCGCGAGACGAAAGCCACGTCCGCGCAGGGTTTCGCAGGCCTCCACGAGGGCGGGAGCCGGCTCCAGGCTGGCGGATACCCCCAGAACGGTAAGTCCGGGCACCAGCACCAGCACCCAACCCTCAGCCAGCGCCTCAGCAGTGCAGGTGATGAATGCGGGCAGGCCGTTTGTGAGCCGCTCAAGCCCGAAGATGACTTCGTTGTCGAGCATGGTTTCGACGGCCATTTCGCCGTCTTTGCGAAGGATAGTCTCGGGTGTGTTGCGGAAGAGCAGATCGTAGCCATGAACGCGACCCTGCAGGTCGAGAATTGGCTGGCGGGCGACATACCGCATTTCGGCTGACGACTCCGGCTGAGCAGTGATGGGCTTTTGAGCTTCTGCCGCAAGAGTCGCCATGGCTTGTCTCCCTGAAACGGGGCAGCTGATCACCGAGAAGAAGAGCAAATGCGGCATGGGCACAGTGAAGCTGTGAGGCCATGCGCAATACCGATGTCGGCGGGCAGAATGCGGAACCGTCCAGTGAATGTATCGGCATTCGCGGAACTCACTTGAGGAGCCTGTCGATTTCAGAGCAGAGAGTTGCCAGGCGGTCGGCGATGGGCAGGATTTAATTCCGGAAAGCGCCGACGCCGCCCGAAGGCGGCGTCGAAGAAGCGAAAGAACCAAAGCTCGGATGCAAAATGGCTTGCAAACAAATCAGGAGATGCTGTGGAAGATGAGGTAGAGCAACCCGGAGAGCAGAGCTGCCGCGGGCAAGGTGAAGACCCAGCCCGCAGCGATGTTCCGTATCGTAGACAAACGGAGACCGCTTCCGTTGGCAGCCATGGTGCCGGCCACACCGGAACTGAGGATGTGGGTTGTACTGACCGGCAACCCGAATTGGTCTGCGGCAAAGATGGTGGCCATGGTGACGAGGCCGGCGCTGGCGCCCTGCGCGTAGGTCAGGTGCTCCTTGCCGATCTTCTCGCCGACGGTGACGACGATGCGCTTCCAGCCGACCATGGTACCGAGGCCGAGCGCGAGGGCAACAGCCACTTTCACCCAGGTGGGAATGAACTTGGTGGCTTTATCCAGGCGGGTTTTGTAGTTATCGAGAGCCGTCGTCTCCTCTGCGGTAAAGGCCGGGTTATGGTCCTTCTGCATCTGGCGGAGGGCTTCGCTGGTCAGATACATGTCGTTGCGGATGTTGGACTGATCCTCTGCCGGAACCGATTTGAAGGCTTTGTAGAGCACAACTTCGCGGTCTACATTTTCCACGAGATCGCCGAGAGCCGGTAAGGTGGCGGGCTGCATCTGCCGGGTGCGGAGGTAGGCGGTGACCGTGGCGCGAGGGTCGGGGTCGGCGGCGGCAGGGCTCACATGGCGATCGAGGATTTGCGTGGCTTGTTCAGAGGCCGCAATAAACTGCTGCACCTCCATGGGGCTGACCGCATGGTTGAGGGCATAAGCCGTGGGAACGGTGCCGATGAGGATGAGCATGATGAGGCCCATGCCTTTTTGTCCGTCGTTGGAACCATGGAAGAAACTGACGCCTGTACAGGTGAGCACCATGAGGGCGCGGATGGGAAAGGGCGGAGGCGTCTTGTCTTTAGGCGCCTGATAAAGGGCGGGGGATTTGATGAGGCGCTTGGAAATGAGGATCAGGATTCCGGCGAGGGCAAAACCGAGAATGGGCGAGATGAGCAAAGCCTTGAGAACCTTGATGACCTGCTGCCAGTCGAGGCCGGAGGCGCCGCTGCGGAAATTCAAGAACTGGTTGGCGAGGCCAACCCCCATGATGGAGCCGACCATGGTGTGCGAACTGGAAGCCGGGAGGCCGAACCACCAGGTTCCGAGGTTCCAGATGATGGCGGCAATGAGAAGAGCGAAGACCATCGCAAAACCTGCTCCGGAACTGACTTTTAGGATGAGTTCAACGGGGAGCAGCGTGATGACGGCGAAGGCTACGGTGCCAGTGGAGAAGAGCACGCCAGCGAGGTTGCAGATTCCCGACCACACGACGGCAATATTGGGTTCCAACGAGTGGGTGTAGATGACCGTGGCGACGGCATTGGCGGTGTCGTGGAAGCCGTTAACGAATTCAAAGCCAAGGGCGATGAGCAAGGCGAGGCCCAACAGGAGATAGGGCCATGCGCTGGTGACCGTGACGTTATCCAGATCACGTGCCACGTGGAACGCTATGTAGCCAAGGCCGCCTGCCAGGGCGATGAGGAAGGCGATGATTCCTGCTCGGCTTGAAGACTTCTTCGTCCTGCGGTCTTGCAGAGTTTTGCCCGAAGGGATGACTTCAACGACCGTTGCAAGGTCAGCCATTAGAAATCACCAATGCGCCCGGAAAAACTCCGGAGACGCCTGGTCCTCCAATTGAGGTGCTGCAAACGGGGATTGCAATCTAAATGAAATAGGGATGGCTTGAAGCTGGAGTGTGAAGGGTCGGGAGAGAGGACGTCCATAAAACCTCAACAATCGCATAGGTCTACGATTGCTTATCCGGCGATGAGGGAGCGGATGCCAGATTAAGTTTGATTTTACACCGGATAGCGCTTAAGGCGTGAAAATGCTTGCCGGTCGCAGTGGAAAAGGCGGGGCGTGAAGAAAACTGATTGTGCGAGTTTGCACCAGTGCTTCAGAAGGATGACGGAAGCCATTTTTTGGGTGGCGATCCTGGGCGGGAGAGACTTCACAGTGCGAGATTTCGCTTTTTATTTGCCCCATGTTAAGCGCAGGCGGCCTCCCGGAGGGGATTTGGCCACCCTGCCGAGAGTTGGATGACAGAGCCCTAGGTACCGAGGCTGATGGACCTATTGCCAGTCGTCCCGTGCGTTCGCCAGGCCGTCGTTCATCAGGTTCTCGAAGCCAATGTTCTTCTTGATGAAGATTTCGCTGAAGGCGCGGTCCTGCCGGAGCAGGATGGCCTGCATGCGCACCAGTTCAAGCAAAGCCAGGAACATGGCGATGAGGGCGCGCTCCGAGCGTGTATGGCTGAGCAGCCGCCGCAGGGCGACTGGCTTGTCTTCCATGGTGAGTCGGCGGGCAAGAAACTGGATCATCTGGCCGACAGTGACGGAGTCTTCCTGCACGTTGATGATTGGCCTGTTGCGGGCACGCTCCAGAATGTCGCGGAAGATGCGCACAAGGTCGACTGTATCGGCAGCGATTTCGGGCTCGGCAGATACGTCGTCACGGAACTCGTGGATGCCTGGGTTCGACCATGTAGCTGCTTCCAGCATCTGCTTCTGCTGGAGCATCTGGGCAGCGTTCTTGAAGCGCTCGTGTTCGAGAAGGCGCTCGACCAACTCGCGGCGCGGGTCTTCTGCGGCGTCGTCGGGACCAGACGGCGCGCGCGGAAGAAGCATCTTGCTCTTGATGTGGATGAGCAGCGACGCGGTATAGATGAACTCGCCGGCGACGTCGACATCCGTAGCCTTCAATTGATTGACGTAGGCCAGGAACTGCGCCGTGATGCGGGCGATGGGAATGTCGTAGATGTCGATGTCCTGCTTGCGGATCAGGTCGAGCAACAGGTCAAGCGGGCCGTCGTACACCTGGGCCACGATGACCGAAAACGGGGAAAGATCGGCTTCGTTATCGCGGGACTCGAGCTTGATGATCGGCTTGTGCGCGGGCGGATTGGCCGGGGCGGGTGCTGCTTCTTGCTGTGGATCAACGGCCGGATTCGGCGCTGCTTCAACCGGGAGCTCGCCTAAGGGAACGACTGGTTCCTCGATCATTTCGAGAGCATGTCCGGTCTCGGACTCGGTGGGCTGTTCCGCAGTTTGCTCCGGGTTGGGTTCGTTGATTTCCATAGTTGGCGGTGCTTGTAACGGCTCTTGCTCTGGGTCCTGTTCTGTGGCGGGCGGTTCTGCTTCCGAAGTTGGAACCGCTTCCGCCGGGAGGATGGCCTCGTTCAAAGATTCGTCTTCAACGTCCTCTTCAACACCCACTTCAGCGAAGGCGGGTTGTTCGACTGAGTCCTTCGGGGTTTCGATGGCTACCGACTTCTTTGATTCTACGGGGGAGGCGGGGGCGCCAGGGACAGGATTTTCGATGGGAGCGGGATCGACAGTTTCTGCGGGCGCTACCGGTTCGATTGGGTCTGGCTGGGATTTGTTCTGCGTTTCCTGGGCTGTTTCGATTTCTGCGGACTCGCTTGCGAGCTGGATCTGTTTTGTTTCCGATTCAATTGCGGGAGTTTGGAGGACAGTGACCCGAAGCGGCGGCTCTGGTGTGTCGACTTCCGGTTCAGCTGATGGCGGCTCAGATGGTTCAGGGGGCAAATCCGGGACAATCTCCTCAATTGGTTCAGGGGTCGGCTCGGGTGCAGACTTCACCCCGACGGCGGGCTCTTCAGAAGAGTGGATTGCGGGCCGATGACGTTCTTCGATGTTCTTGTTCTGTTCGGGCTCTTGCTCGGCAGCGCTCATGCTGATTGCAGCTTCATCCTTATCGGCTGCTTCAGCTTCAGCTTCCGTTTCGATTTGTGGAGAGTGGGCCTCTGGAACGGGTTCGGTTTCGGTGACGGGGAGTATTTCCGCCGCGGCCTGAGTGGCTGGCTCGGGCACAGCTTCCACATCGGGCTCAAACTCTCGAACGACCTGTGACGGGGCCTGCGCCGATGGGGTTGCGACCGACGCAGACGTGGCTGCCTGAACTTCAGCGAGAGTTTCTATTTCCGGGGCAATTTCCGGGTTGAGTGTGGGGGAATGATCGATCAATTCTGATTCTTCTTTTAGACTATTTTGTTGGCCGGCAGGGCGTGCCGGCTCTGGTGTTTCGTTTTTTTGGGGCGTCCGCGAGAAGAGCCCGAAGCCTGAGCGAATTCCATCCAGGGCAAAATGAATCGCCTTGCGCCACCACGGGACCGACTTCTCTTCCATTGAATTTCCCTCGGAGGCTTACACAGGGCTCATCGGCCGTTCGCTGATGCAAACGGAAGATGCATCGCAGAGCGGACTTCTTCCATGGTTTGTTCGGCGCGGGCGCGGGCGCGGCGCGAACCGTCTTCGAGAATCTCGAGCACCTGCGGCGCACTGTAGCTGGCGCGGCGTTCCTGGATTGGCTTGAGTATCTGCACGAGCGCGTCAGCGGCCCAACCCTTGCACTCGATGCAACCGATTCCAGCCGAGCGGCAGCCATCGTACACCTTCGCAAGCGTATCGGAAGACGAGAATACTTTGTGCAGGTCGCCTACGGGGCACTTGTCGGGATCACCTTTGTCAGTGCGGCGAACGCGGGCCGGGTCGGTGACCATCGTCTTCAGCTTTTGTCGAACCACGGGCTCCGGATCTGTCATCTGGATGGTGTTGCCGTAGCTCTTTGACATCTTGCGGCCGTCGGTACCGGGGAGCTTGGGCGAGGGTGTGAGCAGAACTTTTGGCTCGGGTAAGACTTCGTGTTCACCAAACTTGTAGAACTGGTTGAACCGGCGCGCAATTTCACGAGTGAGCTCGACGTGCGCCTGCTGATCCTGCCCCACGGGAACAAACTGCGGCTGGTAGAGGAGGATGTCAGAGGCCATAAGAACCGGATAGCCCAGGAATCCAAATGTGGTCAGGTCTTTATTGGCGAGATTTTCCTGCATCTCCTTGTAGCTTGGAACGCGCTCAAGCCAGCCGAGGGGCGTAATCATGCCGAGCAAGAGGGGCAGCTCGAAATGCTGGACCACTTGGCTCTGGACAAAGATGGTCGAACGCTGGGGATCGAGCCCGGCGGCAAGGAAGTCAAGCGCCACTTCAAGCGTGTTCGGCTCGATGGCCGATGTGTCGGCATAATCCGTCGTCAACGCATGCAGATCTGCGATGAAGAAGTAGCAATCGTACTTGTCTTCGTCCTGCAGCTTGACCCAGTTGGCGAGGGCTCCCATGTAGTTGCCCAAATGGAGCTTGCCGGTGGGGCGCATGCCGCTGAGCACGCGGGGA
>Ga0182030_10024116_pt1 | contig 11204 bp, 7 predicted proteins | sample 812S3MmetaG_FD_121299 | JGI IMG/M metagenome (GOLD analysis project Ga0182030, IMG submission 121299) | Permafrost microbial communities from Stordalen Mire, Sweden - 812S3M metaG (Illumina Assembly) | ecosystem: Environmental > Terrestrial > Soil > Wetlands > Permafrost | place: Sweden...
AACTCATGTACCTTTTTAATCTATGAACAATAGAACCCTTGGCTGCTCCTACACAGCCAGGATAAGATAAGTCGACATCGAGGTGCCAAACGGAAGGCTCGATTGGGTCTCTAACCTTCCATTAGCCTGTTATCCCTAGCGTAACTTTTATTTAGTAATCGGTCCCCTTTGGGTGGACCGGGTCATTAACATAGGACAGGTGGCCCCACGTAGGAACCATCTAGAACTAGATGGCCTCTGTGGGGTACCCTTCCCCCTGGAAACTTAGAGGTCTCCAGATCAAATAGGCTTCAAGGTTTACCGTACAGCCTATCTTTATCTGCCTTCGTTATTTTTTAGTAGGCCACCACCCCAGTGAAACTGTCTCAAACTCCCCCTTTTCTCAGGAGAAGGATGAAGTTCTAACAGTGAAGTTGCATAGGGTCTTTACGTCCCATTAGCTCCTGCTCGCATCTGGACGAGCATTGTGATTTAGTAGAGTCTACGGAGGAGACAGTTGAACGATTGTTATACTATTCATGCCAGACAGGACTGCAATTAACAGCCGAGGCATTTCGCTACTTTTAGACCCTTAGAGTTAAGGCCGCCGTTTACCACTATTTATAAGTCAGTTCCCGAAGGAACGTCCCTCTTTCCAATGTTGGCACCGGGCAAATCTCAACCTCTGTACTATCTCTAATGAGAGACAGAGATTTGTGTTTTAAGGAAACAGTCATCATTCACGCTTTGTTTAACCTGAGGGAAACCTTCCAGTCTCCCTTCAAGACCCCATCTTCCGAGGGTTACGGGGCTATTTTGCCGAGTTCCTTCTCCGTAGTTCACTCATGGGCCTTTGTCTATTCGGCTCGCTCACCGGCGTCGGTTTAGGTACGGTCAATTCCTTTTAGGAAAGGTAGTTGCTACTCTCGCAGCGGCTATCCCCCGAAGGTTTGGCACCGTTTTACCTCGGTTAGTTTTGCTTATATCCGAGAAACCTTGAGCTTACGGCCAATGGGTCTCTACACCCATTTTAACACTGACTCACACTAACATTATCGCTCTCGCTCTTGGACTCCACTGGGGAGTGGCCAAGAGGAGCTGCACAACTACCAACGAGAACCTCCCCTCCGCTGGAGGGGAGGCCTTCGCTGCCTTAAATAGATAGATATCCTGACCCGTTTATCGTAGCTGCCTAGAGATATATAAAAGATGGCGTTGCTACACATTCTCTCCTAGATGGCTACTTCCAAGCCCACATAATCTTTGGCTATCTCTCTTGACTCTCTTGCTATCGGTTAGATATCATTTGGGGATCTTATTATAGGCATTGGGTTCTTCCCCGTTTGACATTAGAGCTTGGCCCCTAACGTCCGTCTCTCCAAATAACTGTGATTTATTAGTAACTTGACCAACCTACACCGTCGGAGCTCCCCATTGCTGGGGATAAACCACCTAAACTCTGCCGAACCCCCTTGCGGAAGTTCGGGAGTTTAGCTGGTAGCTTCTGTCCGCTGGCTCATAGACCAGAGATCTACCCTCTCACAGGATTAGTTTGGAGGCGCTACTGGCATAGCTTTCGTTGTGTACCAGCTATCCGCGCGTATGATTGGCATTTGACTGCTAGACGCAAGTCCTCCGAGATCTTTGCGACGATCACCGGTTCGAGCTTGAGTAATCTACTCTGCTCACGTCTAAATCACGCGCCTTCGGGCCAATTGGAAGAAACTGACGTCCCAACTCCCCTCTCTCCCCTGCGGGAGTGGGAGGGGAGTTAGGCTGCGATTTCTCTGCGGAATGTTTCCTCGCTTCTTCCATTTAGTTGTTAGCCCCTTATACACAAGGTAATTCTGGAACTCTTATGGTAGCCCCAGAACGTCGGCTTCCTGTTTCCTGCTGTTAGCACAACCATTGTGCTACTTCGCGGTTCCCTTTCGGTACTTTTCACTGTCGCTCTCTATGGGTTTTAGACTTAGGTTACATTTTACCTCTCTTCAATCTCGGGAAGAGGGTTTACTTGTAGTCCTTTCACCCTTTCGCTCGCCGCTACTGAGGTTTTCTCGCTTGATTTTAAAATGTTCTACTGTGATGATTCAGTTCAAACTCTTTTTTACCTGCACTTTCGTGTGTGGAAATTCCCCTTCCGGGGATTTAGGTCCCTATCTTCCACATGCCCATAGGAGCTAGCCATCCGCAGGAAGCCCCTTAATCTTTTTAGTCGCTTAAACCATAGCTATTAAAATCATGAACTCTGGAGGCATCCCCCACCTCCCTCCTCCCTATGGCTAGGGTTTCGGGAGGTTTCGGACACCTTCAGCAGAAACCAAATTATATGTTCCACGGCAGGTTCCCCTACCATGACCTTGTTTCGACTTAAACCCAGTCTACCTCACACCATGATCCCCCACCTCCGGGAGAGGTGGAGAATTTCCAATGCTGCAGAATCCCAGGCCTTGACGGGCAGTTTGTACAAACGAGAGAGTTAGATTCACCGCGCTATTCTAAAACGCGATTACTTGCCACTCCACCTTCCAGCTCCCAATTGCAGGGAGCCTTCCGTACGTCCGAGAGTTTAGTATTGTCTCTCAGCTTGTCGCGCGTAGAAAGCCCATTTCATAAATAGACCATGAGTGTTTGCCCTAGTTCACGACATTCGATCGTGAGTTTCGCAGGTTCAAGTTAAATCTCTCGCGAGACGCGCTTGTCACAACCATGCAGTACTGATCCCCATTCCACGTTGCCGTGGGGAGGGTTGATTTGAAATGGTAAGTTTTAGAGGGTATCTACTAATTAATTTACACGCGCCGCGGCAGGTCTCTCGCCCCGCCAAATCTTTTGAATTTCAGCCTTGCGGCCGTACTGTTCAGGCATATGGCGCCCCTGCGTTGATTTACAGGGCGCCATCTATCCGCGGTTAAGACTACGAGGGTATCAAATCCTTTTTGCTACCAAAACTTTCCTAGTTGAACGTCGATGTTTTGCGGACACTTGCTTGCGCCTTTGGTATTCGGCCCAGAATGATCGCATTTCATTGCTCCGCTGGGTCTTCCCTGACTGTCCTGGCTCACATCCTAGCTATAGCTCTTAAAATTATTTCCAGGGTATCCGGCTGGCCGTCCTCCTCCCCTAACAAATTTAGGGGAGGAGGGGCCTGCTCCACCGTAGGACTGGGCCAGAGAGACTCGAACTCCCACTGACAGAACCAAAATCTATTGCCCTACCTATTAGGCGATGGCCCAAACTCCTACGGTCGAGACTAGTTAAACCTAGGGGGCAGTCTGCGGTGCCTACGGGACTCGAACCCGCAACCTTCCGCCTGACAAGCGGATGCTCTAACCAGTTGAGCTAAGGCACCCTCCAGAGATCTTCAGCTTCTGGCCCCCGATGTCCGGGAGTTGCCGGCCTTCTATCGGAGAGCCAGGATTCGAACCTAGACTACAAGTACCCAAAACTCGCGTGCTACCATTCACACTACACTCCGTTATCGGCAGATTGCTCCCTAGGAGAATCGAACTCCTGACACAGGAACGAAAATCCTGAGTTTTACCACTAAACTAAGGGAGCGGTTAGAAACTAGAAGGCGTAGAGGAGGATCAGAGCCATCATAAGGGCAAAGAGTCCAATAGCTTCAGTAAGGGCGAATCCAAGAATGGCCATGTTGAAGAGTTCACGGCGTACGCTTGGGTTGCGGCTAATTCCAGAGATGAGACTGGCGAAAATCAGGCCAATTCCAACTCCAGCTCCAGCAAGGGCAATGGTAGCCAGTCCGGCTCCAATTAACTTTCCTACGAGTACCATCGTTAAGATAAAAAATTAGATGGGGGCATGAGAGGTCCTAAAAGTTTAAAACTCCCTAAGTCCATCTTCTCTCCACTAACTAATGCCCATCTGGATTTGGTCCTAAACTCCGGCGGGGAGGGGCTCACTGCCGCTCCCCCGCCGGAGACCGCGACTGGGGGGATTAACTTCCCCACCAATAGAAGCTGAGGAATACCATAAGCCACATAACGTCTACGAAGTGCCAGTACCAGAGGGAGAATTCCAGACCCAGGTGATGAGCAGTGGTGAAGTGGTCACGGTAGAGGCGAATGGTCATGGCAAAGAGGAAGGCAACTCCAATCATCACGTGAGCTCCGTGGAGACCGGTGGTCATGAAGAAGGTAGTTCCGAAGACACTGTCAGCAATGGTGAATTCACTGAGACGGTACTCGTTAAATTGGAGTACGAGGAAGGCAGCTCCGAGGAGCACAGTGGCCACCATACCCCCAAAGGCTACGTCCTTGTTTCCAGTGACCATAGCATTGTGGGCAGCAGTACAGGTAGCTCCAGAACCCAGCAGGAAGATACTTCCCAAGAGAGGAATGGACCAGGGGTCTACGGAGGTAATTCCAATAGGAGGCCAAACTCCCCCTAATTCAACGGTAGGAGCCAGGCTGGCGTGGAAGAATCCCCAGAACATGGAGAAGAAGACCATGACTTCCGACATAAGGAAGAGGATCATACCTAACATAAGTCCGCTTTGGACCTTGGTGGTGTGCTTTCCGGAGAGACTCTCACGGGTGATGTCACGGAACCAACCGTAGGTAACGAGAGCGAGAGAGGTGAGACCCACCAGCAGTAGGTAGGCATTTCCCTTAAGGGAGCTAATCAGTCCTACAGCGAAGATAAAGGCCGAAGCACTGGCGAAAATAGGCCATGGGCTAGCGTCCACCAGGTGGTAGGAGTGACGGTAAGAAGAAAGATGCATCATGTGATTTTTGTGGCAGAACTTCCAGGATTAATATCCCCAATGTTCTCTAGTATTTCTAGGGTAAATATTTTATTATGGTAACGAGCCTCCGAAGATTTTAACCATAGGAAGCTCTTAGGCCAGCACCAGACCCTTTTCCTGAGGGTTGAGCATAGTTAAAGCTGGTTCTTCCACACGCTTAGGGGTAAAGGTGGAGCTGAGAACCATAAGCCAGAGAATGACAGAGAAGGCAGTAAGAATAGAACCCAAGGTACTCACGACGTTCCAGGAGGCGTAGGCGTCCGGGTAGTCCGGAATACGACGAGGCATTCCATTCAGTCCGAGGAAGTGCATGGGGAAGAAGACAAAGTTAATTCCCAGAGTGAAAACCCAGAAGTGGACACGTCCTAAGAATTCACTATAGTTATATCCGGTCATCTTTCCCACCCAGTAGTAGAAGGCTGCAAACATGCTGTAGACAGCTCCTAAGCTGAGCACGTAGTGGAAGTGTCCCACCACATAGTAGGTGTCGTGGAAGGCAATGTCCAGACTGGCATTGGCTAGCATAACTCCGGTGAATCCTCCTACGGAGAAGAGGAAGAGGAAGGCCAATCCAAAGAGCATAGGGGTGTGGTAAACCACACGGCCGCCGTAGAGGGTGGCGAACCAACTGAAGAGCTTAATTCCAGTTGGAACGGCAATAACCATAGTGGCAGCCGTGAAGTAGGCACGAGTGTCCACATCGAGTCCCACAACGTACATGTGGTGGCTCCAGACAATGAATCCCAGAAGACCAATACTCATCATGGCGTAAATCATACCTACGCTTCCGAATACAGGCTTGTTGGCAAAACGACTGATGATCATACTAATGACACCAAAGGAAGGTAAAATCATAATATAAACTTCCGGATGACCAAAGAACCAGAAAAGATGTTGGTAGAGGATCGGGTCTCCACCTCCGGTAGGGTCATAGAAGGAAGTGTTGAAGTTACGGTCGGTGAGGAGCATAGTGATACCACCAGCTAGGACCGGAAGAGAGAGGACCAGGAGGAAGGCCGTAATAAAGACTCCCCAGACAAAGAGTGGTACACGTTCCATAGACATACCCGCAGCACGCATGTTAATGGTGGTGGTGATAATGTTGATGGATCCCACCAGAGAACTCACACCGGCCAGGTGAAGACTCAGGATAGCGAGGTCCACAGCGTGTCCTCCCTGGTAGACAGCGTCAGACAGAGGAGGGTAGACCGTCCAACCGGTTCCAGCACCGTTACCCATGAAAAGACTCAGCACGAGGAGGGTAAAGGAGAAAGGAATAAGCCAGAAGGAGAGGTTGTTAAGACGAGGGAAAGCCATGTCCGGAGCTCCGATCATGACAGGAATGAGCCAGTTACCAAATCCCCCAATAAGAGCCGGCATGACCATGAAGAAAATCATAATTAGACCGTGGGCAGTAATAGCTACATTGTAGAGTTGGTGGTTACCAGCCAGGAATACGTTTCCTGGAGAAGAAAGTTCAAGACGGATGATGAAAGATAGGGCCGTTCCAATCATTCCAGCGAGAATGGAGAAGATAATGTAGAGTACTCCAATGTCCTTGGCATTGGTAGAGAACAACCAACGCTTACCGGAATATTCAGACATCTAAAAATTAGATAGGACGTTTAAACCATAGGTTAAAAGACCTAGAGCTACCCCAGGAAACTTTGGGTAGCTCTAGGGGCTTTGGGGAGGAGATCTATAATTTCCCAAACTATTGGGAGGCCAGCCAAGTAAAGTATTGATCCATGGTCACGGCCTTGATGCCAATAGGCATAAAAGCGTGCAGGTATCCGCAGAGTTCACTGCACTGTCCGTAGAAGACTCCTGGGCGGGAGATCATAAATCCGATGGAGTTAAGACGTCCAGGCATGGCGTCCAGCTTGATGCCCAGGGATGGGACGGCAAAACTGTGGATCACGTCCGTGGAGGTGATCAGGAGACGAACACTAGTGTCCACCGGGAGGACCATGTAGTTGTCAACATTCAATTGACGGACGGGTCCTTCCACCAGGAAACTGTCGAACTGCACAGGGTCAGCGTAGTCCGTGTATTCATAGGACCAGTACCATTGATTGGCAATAGCCTTGACGGTCAGTTCTGGTTCCACAATTTCGTCCATGAGGTAGAGGAGACGGAAACTGGGAATAGCAATAGCTCCTAGGATAAGAGCTGGGGCCAGGGTCCACAGGAACTCGATGAGGTGACCGTGGTGGTGGTGGGTGTAGACAATCTTGTTATTCATCAGCATACCACGGATAATAAACCAGGATACGAGAGTGAGAATAATAACAAGGTAGAAGAGGACGTGGTCGTGTAATTCTACCAAACCGTAGAAGGTTGGGCTACCCAAGTCTTGGAAGCCAACGGCCCAAGGAGTAGGCATGTCAGCGTAAATAGGGGTGTACATCTTTTAATTTAATTTAGTTAGGGACCTCGATTTCATAGTCGAGGGTGGAGACCTAAAACCTCCGCAGGTTTTAGGAATTTTAGGGGGACCGGCTAGCCAATAAGCATAACAAGAAGGAAATAGCTGAAGTAGATAGCAGTACAGAGTTGAGACAACTGAATATAGGGAGTGTGAATAGGTTGAGCACCTAACCACATGAGAATAAAGAAGTTAGCCACAAAAACCCAGAAAGCTAACTTGAGCAAGGGGGTGTTGGTAGCTAAGCGTAAGCGGGTGAAGAAGGGGAGGGCAAAGAGAATAACCAGAGAACCGGCCATGGCCAACACTCCGAACACCTTGTTAGGAATGGCACGCAGAATAGCATAGAAAGGTAGGAAATACCACTCCGGTACAATAGAATGAGGAGTTACCAGGGGGTTAGCCATCAGGTAGTTGTCCGGGTGACCCATAAGGTTAGGGACAAAGAAGACCACACCACCTAATAAAATAAATAACCAAACGAATCCCACCAGGTCCTTACTGGTAAAGTAAGGGTGGAAGCGGAGACGGTCTCCTAAAATACTCAGAGGGTTGTTGGAACCGAACTGGTGCAGAGCCAACAGGTGGAGGACCACCAGGGCAGCCAGAAGGAAAGGTAGCAGGTAGTGGAGACTGAAGAAGCGGTTAAGAGTGGCATTGTCCACAGCGAAACCTCCCCAAATGAAGTAGACCAGATCTTGACCAATCCAAGGGATGGCAGAGAAGAGGTTAGTAATGACCGTAGCGCCCCAGTAGGACATTTGACCCCATGGGAGGACATAGCCCAAGAAGGCTGTGGCCATCATGATGATAAAAATAATCACCCCAATACTCCAGAGCATAGTACGCGGAGGACGGTAGGATCCGAAGTAGATTCCACGTCCCATGTGGAGATACACGATGATGAAGAAGAAAGAAGCTCCATTGGCGTGCAGATAGCGCATTAACCAACCGTAGTTGACATCACGCATGATGTGTTCCACGCTGGCAAAGGCGTAAAGAGTAGAGGGAGTATAGTGCATAGCGAGGGTTACTCCGGTCACAATTTGAATCACCAGAAGGACTCCCAGAAGAGAACCGGTGTTCCAGAGATAGGTGATGTTAGCCGGTAAAGGACTGTCAATAACAAAGTCGTTGACCAGAGCTAGAACCGGATGACGCTTTAAGAGTTTCATCGGATGTAGTTTAGAAGAGTAGCAGAAGAGTAGAAGGAAGAATAAGAGTAATGAGGAAGGAGATGAGATTAGGGAAACCCACCTGAATGGCAGGGCCGCTCATCGGGATAGGAGAGAAGAAAGTAAGCTGAATCCACTTAAGATAGTAGGCAGCAGAACGGACAGAGGCCAAAATCAGCAGAACGGCAAAGACCCCGTAGTGAATCTCCAGCAGTCCGAAGAGGACCAGAAGCTTGGCGTAGAAACCGGAGAAAGGTGGCACGGCAGCCATGGTCAAAACAATAACCAGAAAACCCAAAGCCAACGGCTTATGGTCCACCAGAACACCGGTCTGGCGCAGCAGCTCTGTGCGCGGCAGTTCCGACAGCAGCACGAACTGCGCTAAGGTGGCGATCATATAGATGAAAATATAGTAGCCGTAGGCATGATAGTCCCCAATGGCAAAAGCAGTAGTCACAAATCCCAGGTGGCCAATGGCACTGTAGGCTAAAAAACGCTTCATTTTGTATTGGGCAGCCATCAGGAGAGCGGAGGTCACAAAGGAGAGGGCACTAATGACCATAAGGAAGGTAGTCATACCGCTCAGCAGAGGGTAGATGGTGAGCAGCCAGAGGAGCACAGCAGCCTTGGGGACAGAACCCATCCAGGCCAGCAGAGTCATCGGCAATCCATCGTAGACATCCGGAACCCAGAGGTGAGTAGGTACCAAACCCAACTTAAAGCTCACCGTAGCCAGAATCAAGAGCTGAGGAATGAGAGCACCTCCATCCAGGTAATTCATCTGCAGGAAGAGCGCATCGTAACTGGTACTACCGGTCATGCCGTAGTAGAAACTAGCGGCCAGCAGCAGAAGAGTGGTGTAGAAAGCACTGGAGAGAAGATACTTGAGGGTAGAGGTTTCCGTTCCCCGATAGAGACTCAAAATCAAATAGGTGGAGAGGTTAAGGAACTCAAACCCCACGATGGTGAGAAGAAGATCGTAGGCCGAGATCATGTAGATCGCCCCCGTCAATCCTCCCAGGAGCAGCAGGTGGAACTCCCAACCGAGATCCACGGTGCGGTTAATAATAATCAGACCGAGGAACACAAGGAAAATCATGGAGAGCAGAACGCCCTCATCGAGACGGATCAGACCTTGCCAGAAGAGAACAGTTTCACCCCCAAAGGAGGACCAGAAGTTGACCAACACCATCAGATAGGCTCCGAGAGAGAGGAACACAATACGACCAGCATAGCGGCTCCAACCCATCATGAGGAGAGTTGTGGTTAGTAGAAGATAGAGCATCGCTATTGGAGATAGATGATCCTAAATACAAGAGAGTTGAGATAACATCTGGAGGATCTAGGTCATGAGCAGAACGAAAGCTACCCAAAGTTTCCTGTGGAATGATTTAGATAGCTTTGACGCTAGGATTTTAGAAGATTTAAGATAATTAAATAAAGAGAAGGCCATAGCGGGAGAGGTGAGTGAGGAGCAGATAGGGGAAAATCACCACCGTATGAAGCCAGTGGAATACCACAAAGCAAAGGGTAAACCAGGAGAGAAGGTTGAGATAGAAGGCAGGCATAAGTTGTGGCATCGGGTAGTTTAGGAGGAAACTCCCGCACCTCTCAACGGCCAAAATTTCTTGTGGCAGTTGTCTAACCAAGTTAGTAGAGGTCTAGGGAGTAGAGAAGAGAAGGTTCCATCAGGAGGAAACCAATCAGGAAGGGCAGGAGATACTGCCAACCCATACGCAGCAGTTGGTCAAAACGAAGACGGGGCAGGGTGGCACGAATCCAGATAAAGAAATACACAATAATGGGGGTATAGGCTCCGAAGAAGATCAGGCTCAGGACGGTAGAGATGGTCACAATGTTGGTGTACTCTCCTAGGAAAAGGAAGGTAAAGGTAATGGCGGAGTGCTCCGTCATGAAACCCGCCACGAGCTCACTCTCGGCCTCCGGGAGGTCGAAAGGAGCACGGTTGGTCTCAGCCAGAGCGGCCACAAAACCAATGATCACCATGGGCCAAAGGGCCCAGGCGGCCGCCACACCACTGTTGCTATAGGCCATCTCCGTCAAGTTAAGAGTAGCGGTCATGTAGACCACCGTAAGAATCAGCAGACTCATGGCGATCTCATAGCTCACCATCTGAGCAGTGGAACGCAGAGCACCCAAAAGAGTATACTTGGAGTTGGCACTCCAACCGGTGTAGATAATAGCATAGACTCCCAGGGAACTGATGGCCAAGATGAGCAAAATACTCACATCCATATCCATCAGAACGACACCCTTGGAGAGAGGAATAACCAACCAGTTAAGTAAAGCCAAGTAGAAACTAAAGAAAGGAGCCAAGACGAAGAGCCAATGGTTAGCCTCGAGAGGAATGACAGACTCCTTAAGAATCAACTTAAAGGCATCCGCAAAGGGCTGCAAAAGACCGAGGAATCCCACAGAGTTAGGTCCCAAACGACGTTGAATACTTCCCATTAACTTTCGCTCAGCTAAGGTCATGTAGGCTACGGCCAACACAATAGCTAAAGCGACAATAAGGGCTTTCATCTGGGTGAATTAAGATCCCAAAAACCGGTCAACCGGAACCCAGAGTTTTGCCAGGTCCCGCCGATCACAGCCTTAGGATGGGGTAAAGATACACATGTAGGCAGAACTCTCCTAGGGAGGCTCGCCAGAACTGAGATCTTCCTCTATATAGTACCCATGCCCCCCTAAACCCCCTGCAGACCCCTGAGCACAGGAGCCACACATAGTCACCATAATCCTAATAATAACCATAACCCAAGTACAGAAAGTAGATTACCATTCCCTAGGGAGCTCAAGGAAGCTCCTAAACAGCTTTCCACAGTTCTAGCTA
>Ga0182030_10024120_pt1 | contig 11203 bp, 4 predicted proteins | sample 812S3MmetaG_FD_121299 | JGI IMG/M metagenome (GOLD analysis project Ga0182030, IMG submission 121299) | Permafrost microbial communities from Stordalen Mire, Sweden - 812S3M metaG (Illumina Assembly) | ecosystem: Environmental > Terrestrial > Soil > Wetlands > Permafrost | place: Sweden...
CCACGGTCCAGACCGGGGCGGGCACCGGCAACCTGACCGGCGTGGTCGATTTTTACGACGGCACAACGCTGCTGGGAACCAGTCCGATGGGCGCGTCCACAACATCGGGCACCACCACCAGCGCGGTGGCCAGGTTTGCGATCAGCACTCTGAGCATCGGATCGCATTCGATCACCGTGTCCTACGACAAGACCAACGATCCGAACCACCTGGGCAGCACCTCCGCGCCGCCGCTGATCCAGGTAATTTATGAAGTCGGCAAGGTTGCGCTCACCGCAGTTCCGGCCAGCCCGTCGGCGCTGGGGACCAGCGTGACTTTCACAGCCAAGGTGACGGTTCCCGATGGCGGCACCTATCCATTGGATGGGACGGTCACCTTCACCGACAGCGTGGCCACCTTCTCCGCCAACACGGTGGCGCTGACCGGAGGAGTGGCCACGTACACGGCGACAAACCTGGTGCAGGGCGTCAACGTGATCACGGCTATTTACTCGCCGGCCTCGACGGCCCAGATCCATGGCAGTTCGGCGACGCTGGATCAGGATGTGACTACGAGCTCGAGCCTTGAACTGACCTCGGGACCGAATCCGGCGACCTACGGTTCTCCGGTGACGTTCACGGTCACAGTGCCTACAATGGGTTCCAAATCTGCTACGGGCAACGTGAATATAGTTATCGTCCCGCAAGGCCTGACCTCGCCGGTGTATCCGCTCACCGTCACGCTCACGCCGGCCTCGGCCGGCACGGGCACGGCGGTCATATCCACCCTGCCGGTGGGCACGTATACGGCCACGGCAACTTACGCGGGCGACGCGAACTACGCCGGCAGCACGGGCGCGCTGAGCACGCCGCAGGTGATCGGCCTGGTGCAGACCACCACGGCGCTCACCGCCAATCCCAACCCCGGGCTCTCCGGCCAGCCGGTTGCCATTACCGCGACCGTCACGCCGGCCTCCGGAACCGTTGCGCCCACCGGAACGGTGACCTTTACGGCCACGCTCAACGGGGCCAACTTTCCGCTGACCGGTGCGGCCAATGTGGCCATAAACAAGGGCGCGGCCACAATCAACCCATCGCTGGGACCAGGCACATACGTCTTTACCGCCACCTACTCGGGCGATACGAATGACGCAGCAGGGACCCCGGCAACGGTCACCCTGGTGGTCAGCCTCGTGACGACGACGACCACGGTGGTTGCTTCGCCCAGCCCGGCCGTGGTGGGCGCGACCATCACCTTTACGGCAACCGTGGCGACGACTCCGGCAGGCGGAACGCCGACCGGGACGGTCACCTTCTCCGCGGTCAGTTCAACAGGAACCAGCGTCGCCCTGGGCAACGGCACGCTCACGGCCGGCAAGGCGTCGGTCACGTCCTCGACTCTCCCCGGCGGCACATACACCGTGACGGCCGCGTACTCGGGCGACGCCAACAACGCGGCCAGCACCGGGACGACCACCGAAACCGTCGGCCTGATTCCCACCACCACCGACCTGACCACGGCGACCGTGAACGGCGCCGATATTCTGGTGGCCATTGTGCAGAACAGCGGAACCAGCGGCCCCACGCCGACTGGGACGGTGACCTTTACCAGCGGAACGGCGACGGTTGGAAGCGCAACGCTGGACGCGAATGGCGTGGCCACTCTGACGCCGAACCTGGCTGCCGGCAACTACACCATTGTGGCCGCGTACGGCGGCGACGCGGACCACAGCCCGTCGACCTCGACCTCAATGACTATTACCGGCACGGCGTCCAACTTCACGCTCACGGTGAATCCCTCAACGGTGAGCGTGCAGACCACACAGCACGCGACGGTGGCGGTGACGCTGACCTCGATCAGCGGATTTGCCGACACCATTGGCCTGGGCTGCGTGTCGTTGCCGCCGGCCGTCAACTGCCAGTTCGCCAGCAACAACGTGCCGCTCGGCGCCAATGGAACGGCTTCGGTGCAGCTGACGATCGACACCAACAACCCACTGGGTGGAGGCGCATCGGCCCTGAACCGGCAGCCAGGCAAATCCAGCGCCGCCTTGGCGGGCCTGTTCATGCCCTTCAGCCTGCTTCTCGGCTGCGTTGCCTGGCGGTTCCGCAAGCGCAACGCATACCTGCTGCGCATGGTGCTGGTGCTCATCCTGGGCAGCGCGGCCTTGCTGGCCACCGGGTGCGGCGGCTTTACCCAGAGCAGCGCCGCGGCCGGGACCTACACGATCCAGGTGGTGGGCGTAGGCGAAAAGAGCAATGTGACCGCGTACCAGAACATCACGCTGACGATCACCAACTAGGGTGAGCCCGCATAGGGACCGCAGGAGAGAGATGAAAAGCGCATTTCAATCACGCAGAGCAGTTGCCGGAGAGCAGAATGGGTTCGCCGGCAGCCGCGCGGTTTTCCGGGCTCTGGGCGCCATCGGCCTGGTTCTGGTTTGCCTTGCCGGCACGCGCCCACTGGCGGCGCAGGTTGCATCGTCAGGCGACGCCGGCGGATACACGCTCTCGGCCGGCGCCACGGCTTCCGGCTACCAGGTGCAGTACGGCGAGCAGAAGCTGCTGGGCGTAACGGCGCTGGTCGACGTGGACACGCGGCGTCGCATTGGCCTTGAAGCCGAGGGCCGCTGGCTGCTTTTCCACCAGAACAACGACGTGCACGTTACCGAATGGGAAGCCGGGCCCCGTTACCACTTCACACATGGCAAGTTTCAGTTCTACGGCAAGGGCATGATTGGCATTGGCCAGTTCAACTTTCCCTATAACTACGCCAAGGGAACCTACCTGCTGATTGCGCCCGGAGGCGGCGTGGATTACCGCTTGACGCGACGAATGACCCTCCGCCTGGCCGATGTTGAATACCAATTCTGGCCGCAGTTCACCTATGGCTCCATGACCTCAGCCGGCGTGAGCGTGGGCCTGCGCTACAACATCTTCTAGTGTCCTGAGTCTAAAGTTCGCGCGCCAAATGAGCTGTCATTCTGGTATCTCCGCCTCGACCGCTCCGTGCCCTATCCTTTCGCCTTTTTCTGGCGAAAGGGTGGGAAACCACGAACCATAAGTGCGAATTCACACGATCAGCGACCTCGAGGTCAGCGTTCCAACGGCTCGCGGATTCAACCGCGCATGGCGCTTACTTCAGCCAGGGCTGCGGCTCGCCCGCGTCGCCCCAGCTGGCGATGGGCTCTTGCAGGCCGTCCCTGATCCAGAGAAAGCGGCCGGTCACCTCCGCGGCTTCGTCGCTCACCAGCTCAGCAACCAGGTCGGCGGCCTTCTCCGGATCGTCGCCTCCGGTCTGCTCCACCCACTTGGCCCATTGCGTGTAGGGCTCGGCAAGCGCGCCCAGCCGTTCCGAGGCCTGCTTGATGTCTGTCCACATCTCCGTCTTCACGTCGCCGGGATGAATTACATTCGCCGTCACGCCGGTGCCCTTCAACTCCGCGGCAAGATGGCGGGTGAACTGGTTGAGAGCCACTTTACTGGTGGCGTAGGCGCTGTTGAGTGGGCCCGGTGTATGCAAAGCCGCAGCGGACGTGACGTTGACGATGCGTCCCGAGCCGCGGTCCACCATCGCGCCGACAAACGCGCGGCAGGTCAGATACGGCGCAATGGTATTAATGAGGATGGTGTCGATCCACGCGGCGGGGTCGCTGTCCTTGATCAAACTGATGGGACCAAAGACGCCGGCCGCATTGATGAGAATGGACGGCGCGCCGAGTGTGTTCTCGATCAGGACCTTCGCCTTTTCGATGGAGACCGGATCCATCAGTTCGACGGGAACAACCAGCGATCGCGGAGAACCGGCGGGCATCTGCCGTTGCGTTTCACGCAGGGCAGCTTCGCTCCGTGCCAGCAGAGCCACGCTGGCGCCCAATCCGGCCAGCCGCCAAGCGACGCGCTGACCCAGGCCGCGGCTGGCGCCGGTGACCACGGCAACTTTGCCTTCCAGACTGTTCACCTGCACACCTCATCCGCCGCCGATCTGATGGCGCCGATCTCATGCTGCCTATCGCGCAAACCGGCAGCACCCATCTTAGCGCAGCATGAGTTGGAGCGGAACAGTGCTTCCGGTTCAGGTCTGGGCAGCCGTCGCCGGCGTTTGCGCGGGGTCGAGCCCGAGCGCGGCGGATTGCGAAGCGGGCTTCCACCACACAATCAAGGCGGTGATGGCGGTGGTGATCGCCAGGCCAAAGCCGAACTCGGTGGTGACATAGAGGGACTTGCCGCCTTGCGTGGTCATGCGGTCGAAGATGGCCTGGATGAACAGGCAGGGTTCGAGGCTATAGCTGTTCTCCAATTGCTGTACACCGAAAGCAGGATGATAAGTGGCTTTTTCCTCAAGAAAAAGCCACCTCACACGCAACTAAACAGAGCACACGAATTGGAGAACTGCTCTAAGCGTGAAGACCAGCAGCAGATAGGTGAGGATGCTGCGGCTCGAGACGGTGATCTTCACGCCAACATCCTCGATACGTCGGACATCGCCGGCACGCCAGCACCCTATCTGCTTGTGGGCTCCAAAGTCATCTCCTTCTTGGTGTCAATGCAACAGGAGAGTGTCAAGCACGATGCGTGGCGATTGGATAGGGAGATTTTTCGAAGCATGTTCAAGGAAGCGCGGTGGGCCCGACCCATACATTGATGCTCACGGTCTGGGCCGGAAAGGCAAGCTTGCGGCCATCGCGCGAGGGCACGCCCCAGATGGGAATTGGGCTCTCGCGCAGCAGGCGGACGTGGCCGGCGAGATCGACGTAGAGCAGATCGTAGCCGGTCACGGTTTTTGATTCGACGAAGAGGCCTTTGCCATCGGGCGACCAGGTAGGTTCGAGGATGGTGCCGAAGCCGAGCACGGGAATCGACGAGGTGCGCGCCGCCGCGCCCGCAGAAAGTGTGGCCAGCTGAATGCCCGGATGCGCAGGATCATGATTGGCCATGGCCACGGTTGAGCCGTCCGGAGAGATGGACCAGTCGCCGAGCGTGGTTGGCTCCCAGTCCATGCGGCCCAGCTCCGGGCCCATGCCGCGCACCGGGTCGAGCGCATAGAACACGAACTGCTTGTTGCTGAGTGTCTCGCGCATGACGCAGGTGCCTTTGGACGCGAGCGGACAGTGGAACTCGTCGATGGTGCCGGTGACGGAGAGCTGCTGCGGAGTGCCGCCGGCGGCGGGGATGCTGAACACTCCGATGACACGCGAGGGCCAGCCGATGAATTCCATGAACAGCATCCACTTGCCGTCGGGGGTGAACTCGGCCATGGCTGCTTTCTCTGGCAGCTTGGCCTCGAGTTCCATCTTTGCCGCACCCAGCCGCTGCTTGCAGATGGTGGAGCCGCCGCTGTTGCTGTTCTCAAACACAACGCCGTCGCCGCTCGGCGTCCACGCGTGGGGAAAGTTGCTCTGCGAGTGGCCGGTGAGGCGCATGATGTTGGCCAGGGTTGGACCGGGCGCATGCAGGTCGGCGTAATAGACGTCGGCCATGCGCCGCTCGACCACTGCGCCCACCTCTGCGCCAGTCGCGGAGGCCGACAGGCTGGTCACGTTGTCCACGCGTGAGGCACCCCAGACCGGGGACGGCCCGGGCGCCTGCGGCGGCGACACGAACTTGCCCGACTGCGGATCGGTGCGCGCCATCATCAGTTTCGAGTCGCCCGGGTCGCCGTTGACAGGATAGAAGAGGCGGCCGTCTTTCAACAGAAATGCGGAGTCGAAGCGGATGTTTTCTTCTTTGGCGAGCAGCTTGCCGGTAACGGCGTCCACTGATTCATACGTCCAGCGATTTTGGGTGTCGAGTTTGTCAAAGGTGTAGCCGCCTGTCGATGAGGAATCGCTGCGCGACGCGAGCACGGCGTTGTGCCGATCGTAGATGAGCCGGCGGCTGTCAGGCGACCAGAGCAGAAAGGTGAAGCTGTCGTCCTTGTTGCCGCGCACCAGCGGATGCGCATTGCGGCCGTCTGCGTCGGCAACCCAGATCTCCGAGTCCTGCTCGCGAGTGAAGGCGACGCGGAGGCCATCGGGGCTGGCCACGGCGAGGCCGGCGTCGTCGAGCAGCATGCGCGGCGGATCACCCTGCGTGGAGACAACCCAGACCTGCCGCCGGTGCGCCGTAGTCGTGATGCCGCTGGCCAGCAGGCTATGCCCATCCGGAGCCCAGGCGAGCCGCTCGGTGTCGAACGAGGGCGGCGAGGGAAGCGGTCGATCCGCTCCGCCTTCGATCGGGTGGATAAAGGCGCCGGCGTGATCGCTGTAGGCGAGAGCGTTGCCGTCCGGAGAGACGGCTTGGGCCGAGAGCCGGTCCTGTTCGTCGTCGAAGGTGACCTGCAGCGGTGAGCGGCTGAAAAACGGTGCTTCCGGCTGCGTGGACGCGGAAGGATCTGAGCGATGACGCCAGTGGGCCGAGCCGAGATCGAACGCGAGAATCAGCACCAGAAGCAGCGCGACGCTGGCGGTCGTGACGAGCGGAGTTCGCCAGCGGTTGGCGGTGGGTGTAGCGGCCGGCGTGACCGCGGGAAGAGACGAAGCGCTGGGAAGGGAATTCGCGTTGCGATCAAGCCCGACAAACGGCGGCGCTGGCGGAACATTGGCATCATCCTCGCCTGGGGCCAGTTCCAGCTTCTCCACCGGAGCAATGAACCGATAGCCGATGCCGATGACAGTTTCTATATAGATGGGCGCGGCCGACTCGTCGCCCAGTTGTGCGCGCAGCCGGCGCACGGCGGCGTTGATCCCCATCTCGATGTCGACGGTGTTCTGGTCCGTCCACAGAGCCTCGGCAATCTCGTCGCGGGCAATCAGCTGGCCGGGGCGGTCGAGGAACAGGGCAAGCAGTTTGAGCAGCGAGGCAGACAGGGGGGTCCGCCGATTGCGCCGGCGCAGTTCCCGCTCGGCGAAATCGAACTGGAAGGGCCCAAACCTGGCGATTCTGCTCTTCGGATTCATAGGCGGGAAGACTTGGGGTCAGTATAGCAGCGGCGGATTGAACTCCAAGTTAAGGGTTTAGTCGAGCATAATCAATCGTTTACTCTGTCATACCGATTTCATGTCGATTTCAGGCGGTTTCCATGGCGTTCTTCCCCGGACGGGCCTAGGTTTAGTTCGATTCCAGCGCCCCGGAGGAGGTCACTCCCATGTTTGAACCTGAGATGAATGAGCCAGCGAAGCACAGTGCCCGGCGGAGAGTTGCGGCCCGCGTTGTCCTTACGAGTGTGAGCAGGCGATTGGCCGCGCTCTGCGGGTTGATGCTGCTGACCTGCTTGCCTGCCGCGGCCCAGACCACCTGGACGGTGACCCTGTTTACCGATACCAACTCCACCGACGCCAACGGAAACCCCGGCCTCGGCTCCGGCTCTATCGACACTTCCAACGGCGCCTACGATCTGCGTTACGCGCTCGGCCAGGCCATCGCCGCCGGCGGCACGCAGATCATCCAGTTTAGCAATCACAACAGCCCGTGCATCACGATTACCAATCCCTGCACGGTTCAGCTCACCAACCCGCTGCCGCCCATCGAGTCTGGCGCCGACGTGGTTACCGAATCCGGGTATGGCTATGCCATCGGCACGAGCGCGCCTGGCTCCATCACCACCGCGCCTCCGGCACTGGTTCTCACCATCAACGGCGGCCAGTTCGGCCAGGTGCTGGTCGACGGGGCCAACCAGTACCGCGTCTTCTTTGTCGATAGCGGCAATGTGACGCTGGCCAACCTGCAAATCCAAAACGGCATGGGATCAGGGGGCACAGGCAACGATGGGGGTGGCGGCGGGCTGGGCGCCGGCGGCGGGCTGTTCGTCAACAAGGCCGGCGCAATGGTGAACGTCCAGAATGTCTACTTCTTCAACTGCCAGGTGGCGGGCGGCAGTACAAATTTTTACTTGTTCGATTCCGGCGGTGGCGGCGGAGGCATGGGCTTTGGGAGCCTCAACTACTTCTTAGGTTCCTTGAACCCCAACAACAGCGGCACGGGCGGCTCCGGCATCCTGGGCGAAGGTCAAGTCAACGGCAACGGCGGCAATGGCGGCGGCGGTGGTGCGTATTGGAGTTTTAATTCTTCTTATGGCTCCGCATCGCCTGGAGCTCCTTACGGAAGCAATCCCGGCGCCACGCCGGGCACCAACGCGGGGCCTGGGAGTGCCGGCTTCGGCGGCGGATCGGGAGCCAGTGCAACAACTGCGGCTTCCGCTGGCTTCGGCGGCGGGGGCGGCTTCGGTATTGCCGCGGGCGGGAATGGCGGCTTTGGCGGCGGCGGCGGCGGCAGCTACCAAGCGGTTAGCGGAGGTGTAGGCGGCAGCTACGGCGGCAACGGATCCTCTCTCGACAACAATAACGACGGACATGGCGCCACTGGCGGCGGAGGAGCAGCTCTGGGGCCAGCCATCTTTGTTAATCAGGGCATCCTGAACATTCTCAACAGCGGCGCAACCAACGACAGCCAACATAACCCAGCCGTTGCGGGAGCGCCGATCGGCTTCGACTTCGCAACGGCCGGCACCGCCATCGCCACACCGGTCTTCAACAATGCCGGTACAGTCAACGGCGTGACAGCCTCCTCCCCTGGCGACGTCCCCGGCGCTTTGCCCAACGGTGCGCCTGCCACCAGCTTCCTCGTCGCCGTCTCGCCGTCGCCCCTGGTCTCGAACGTTGCCGGCACCTATACAATGATCGCGCTGGACGACTCCGAGACGCCGACCATCGCCTACAACGGCCCTGCCAACCTGACCGTCTCCACGACCGGCGGCCCGGTCGCGCTGACAACCGCTCCTCCCAGCTTTACCAACGGCCTGGCCACCGGCGCTATCCTCGCGACGCTGGGAACAGACTATGGCGCCGACGCGACGTTGACTCTGACCGAAAGCGGCTGGGACTACATCACCGGAAGCGCCGAGGTCGCCATTGACTCGCTTTCCCCGTTGCTGGAATCAATGGCCATCGCCGCATCAGGCACAACTCTTGTCCAGGGTCAAACCATGCAATTTACGGCTATCGGAACCAACTCCAACGGCGTTCCTGCGAATATGGACTCGACGGTCACCTGGGTCTCTACCAATCCCGCCGCCGTCACTATCGGCGCGAGCGGCCTGGCCACGAGTGTGGGCGTCGGGACCACCGTCATCTACGCGTTCCAGGGCACAGTTCTTTCCAATCAGATCTTGCTCACCGATGGCTCACCGGCCGTGGCCTCGGTGGCTGTTATCTCCGGCGGCGGGCAGTCGGCCTATGTGGGCAACCTATTTGCCGAGCCTCTTGTGGCGCTGGTGGTGGACGCGAACAAGGTCCCCTTGCCTGGAGTCCAGGTCACCTTCACCGCTCCAGCCAACGGCGCCTCCGCTTCGTTCTCCAACGGAAAATCCGCAGTGACGGTCACCACCGATGCCGGCGGCTTGGCGTTTGCGACGCCCACAGCCGATGCGATCGCGGGCACATATAACGCAACCGCGTCCATTGGCAGTCTGCGTGCCAGCTTCAGCCTGACCAATGTGCCCATGCCTGTCTTCACGGTCACCACGTTGACCGACGACGCCGGCATCGCCTCCAACTGCACCAACCAGGCCGCCAGCGGGGCTACGCTGGACGCAGCCTGCAGCCTGCGCGACGCCATTGCGGCAGCCACGGCAGTCACTGCCGCAAACGAGCTACCCACCGTCAACTTCTCAACCAGCGCGCTGGGAATCAGCGCCGCCAGTCCCGGCGCCTACTCCGTCGCTACCAACGGAACTCTGCACATTGCCAGAAACGTGAAGATCGCGGGGCCGGGTGCGAACCTGCTCAGCATCTCCGGCGGTGGCGCAGTCCAAGTCTTCAACCAGACCAGCGGCATTACCGCAACTCTCTCCGGCGTGACCATCACCGCAGGCTTCAGCAGCGGCGACACCGGCGGCGGCATCTATGACGACGGCACACTCACGCTGAGCAACTGCGTGGTCAGCGGCAACTCCGGTGGGAGTGTGGGCGCCGGCGGCGGCATCTACAACAAGGGCACACTGACGGTGAGCAACTGCACCTTCAGCAACAACTCCGCGGTCTTGTTTGGCGGTGCAATTTACAGTTACGGCTCGTTGACGGTTGCCGGCAGCACATTCACTAACAACTCCGCTCAGTACGGCGCCGGCATTTCGGCTGGAGGCTCCTCCCTGACTGTGACCGACAGCACCTTCAGCGGCAACACGACCAGCCAGGGAGGCGGCGCCATTCTCAGTTCCAGCACGGCGACGGTGACCAACAGCACCTTCAGCGGCAACACGTCGAGCGTTGCCGCCGGCGGCCAAGGCGGCGCCATCTTCAATGTGAACTACTTCGGTCCCGGCTTGCTGACCGTCACCAACAGCATCTTCTTCGGCAACACAGCCTGGGAAGGCGGCGGCATCTACAACCAGATCACCGCCAACGCCGCGGACAATGTCTTCTACAACAACCTGGGCAACGGTTCCGAAAACGACTGCAACGGCTGCACCAGCAACGCAGGCGCGGTCAGCGGCAACCCCCTCTTGGCGCCCCTCGCCAACTACGGCGGGCCCACGCAGACCATGCTTCCGCTGCCCGGCAGCGCGGCCATCTGTGCCGGCGCGCAGGCCAACGAAACCGCAGCCGGCCTTACCACCGATCAGCGCGGCTATCCAGACACCAACTCAACGTATCCCGGCTACTCCAGCAGCAACGCGTGCGCGGACGCGGGTGCAGTGCAGACTCGCTATGGGCTCGCCTTCAGCACCGAACCGCCGGCCATCGTAGCGATTACCGAGGCCATCGCGCCCGCGCCGGTTGTCTGGCTCACAGAGAGCGGCGCTACAGCCGTGGCTGCAAACAGCTCCGTTACCATGACCGACAGCGCGTCCTTGCTCGGCGGAACGACTTCGGCGAGTCTCTCTTCAGGCTCGGCCGCGTTTACCAATCTGGTCATCTCTTCCGTCACAGGCAGCGACAAGCTGAAAGCAGCATTGGCGCTCAATCCTGAACTGAATCTCACCGCGCAGTCCTCTTCTTTCCAGGCTGTGTCGCCATCGGGGCCGGCAAAGCTCGCCTCTCCGGCGCCCGGTTCGACTCTCACCGGTCCCAGCGCCACCTTCACATGGACACCGTCGATTGGGGCCAGCGGCTACTCGCTCTGGCTGGGGACAACAGGCGCAGGCTCAAGCAATCTGTACGACTCGAGAGCCACGAGCGGAACTTCTGTCACGGTGGGCCGCCTGCCAACCAACGGTGCAACTATCTACGCGCGGATCAACACCATC
>Ga0182030_10024121_pt1 | contig 11202 bp, 6 predicted proteins | sample 812S3MmetaG_FD_121299 | JGI IMG/M metagenome (GOLD analysis project Ga0182030, IMG submission 121299) | Permafrost microbial communities from Stordalen Mire, Sweden - 812S3M metaG (Illumina Assembly) | ecosystem: Environmental > Terrestrial > Soil > Wetlands > Permafrost | place: Sweden...
CTGCGCGGCCATGGCTACCTCGGTCACAAATAGTGCCGGCTGAGCCAAATGCGTTTCGTTCAATGCTTCTGCGGCGGACTCGGCCTCGTCTTCGGGCGGAAACAGCAGCTTTCGTATGTCAAGGCCAAGCAGCGGTTGAAGAATCGCCGCGCACTCGTCGATCTGCCTCCGATAGACGGGCTCGGATTGATAGAGCGCGAGACCCATCCCTGAAAACTGCGCCCCCTGGCCAGTGAACAGAAATACCGGCTGGGGGCGCGCTACAACTGCTTTCGATTTATGCACCACGCGGTTGGCCGGGTCGGCCAGGAGGTTGGCGGCTTCTGCCACGCTTCTGGCGGCGAACGTTGCCCGATGCTCGAATAGATGGCGTCCAGTTTGCAGCGTGTAGGCCACGTCGGCCAGATTCAACTCCGGATGCGTTTCCAGATGCTTACCGAGATTGCTGAGCGCGGCGTTAAGCGCAGCTTCCGAACGCGCTGAAATGCAGATCAGTTCAACTTGGCGGTGGCCCGGCCTCATGGCAACTCGCGGAGCCTCTTCGAGCACGAGGTGCGCGTTCACCCCGCCTACGCCGAAGGCGCTGATGCCGGCAATGCGCGGGCCTTCCGGCTCCCACGGCGCGGCCCCGCGGCTCACGTAAAATGGCGTAGTTGCAAAATCAATGCGCGGATTCGGCGTGTGAAAATTGGCGACTGGCGGAATAACGCGATGGCGCATGGCCAGCACCGTCTTGATCAGGCCGCTGACGCCCGCGGCTGCGTCCAGATGGCCGATGTTGGCCTTGATGCTGCCGAGCGCGCAGAAGCCATTGCGCTCGGTGGAACCTCGAAAGGCCTTGGTCAACCCTGAGATCTCAACCGGATCGCCGAGCGGAGTCGCCGTGCCATGCGCTTCAACGTAAGTGATCTGATCGGCGCTCACTCCAGCCATGGCCTGCGCCGCGGCAATCACCGCAGCCTGACCATCCACGCCGGGAGCCATGTAGCCAACCTTGGCCGCTCCATCGTTGTTCACCGCAAAACCGCGAATGACCGCGTCGATCCGGTCGCCGTCGTTTAGCGCGTCTTCGAGGCGTTTCAACAGCACCACACCCACGCCGTGGCCAAAGACAGTCCCGGTTGCCTCGGCGTCGAAGGGGCGGCATTTCCCGTCCTTCGAGCCCATGCTGCCTTCCTGAAACGTGTACCCGCGATGCTGCGGATAGCTGACAGAGACGCCGCCGGCCAGAGCCATGTCCGCTTGATAGGTAAGCAAGCTCTGGCAGGCCTGGGCGATGGCTACCAGCGACGTAGCGCAGGCTGCCTGCACGGTGAGGCAGGGGCCGCGCAGGTTCAGCTTGTAGGCTACGCGGGTGCAGAGAAAATCCTTGTCGTTGCCGAGCAGTGTTTGAAACTCGCCCACCTGGTAACTACCGGTCAACTCGTCGAGCGCTTCACGATCGGCGGCGATGTTGGCCAGCAGATAGGTGTTCAAACTGCATCCACCAAAGACGCCGATCTGTCCATCGAAGCGGGCCGGATCGTAGCCGCCGTCTTCGAGCGCATTCCAGCAGGACTCCAAGAAAAGCCGGTGCTGCGGATCGAGATAGTCGGCGTCGCGCGGCGAAATGCCGAAGAATCCGGCATCGAATAGCTCGGCTCCTTCGAGCACGCCGTGCGCTGCCACATAGTCTGGCCCAAACTCGACCGATGCGCGGTCGCGCGCCTCCAACTCCTCGCGGGAGAAGTGCTTGATCGTGTCTTTGCCGGCCAGGATATTGGCCCAGAAGGTATCGAGATCTGGAGCACCCGGAAACTTCCCAGCCATCCCTATGATGGCGATACCATCCAACGGGTTTTCGTTCTCAACACTACTCATGAAAATCCCTTCCAGCATGGTTCACTGGCTAATAGAATGCGATAACTGGTTAACGGCGACAGGATTGCCATGATTGCTGAAGACGGCGATGTCTCCGAAGACTTCTGTACGCGCGTTGGCTCCATAAAGACGCTGCTTGTCCTGCGATTTGGCGCATCCAAGGCAGACCACCACGCACGGCGGCGCCTGCTTAGGATCGGCATACGCGGCGGTTGGATTATCCACTGCCATGTAGCGAAAGTGAGCGCCGGGATCGTCCATCTGAATCAGCGCCATCATCGGATATTCAAAGTGCTGCAGCCGTACGTCCAGACCTACCGTCTGACAGTTCTTTACCTCGGGCGCATTGGCGGCAGCCAGGAAGGAGTCGCCCAGCGTGTTGTGTTTGTCCAGAAAATAGGTGCGGGAGCGGGGCAGCTTGAACAGCGTCTGCGACATCTCGCGCGGAGCCACCCACGAACGAGAGGAGTTCATCATGGCTATCGGCACCGTCAGAGTCAGCAGTGCGAAGCCTATCGTGCGGTTGGCCCAAAGCGGCAGGTATTGCGAAAACACCAGCGCCACAAACACCACGCTCAATGTCACCAACGGAATCTGATAGCGGCCATTCCACGGACCCCAGCGAAGCAGCGCCGAAAACATCACGAACGAGCCGATCACTCCCAGACTCAGCCAACCGTCCGCTTTGTTCCGGGTGCGGAGGTGGGTCAGATACAGAGCCCACGCCACCAGGAAAAGAAGGAGATTCCACTGGTTCGCGGCCAGCGTCTCGTCGACAACGTGCCACTCTACGCGAAATGGATGCTCAGCCCCCGATTGCGCGCGGTAAATCTGGCCGGGGTCGCTGGGATTCACACCGATGGTCCACATCAAGTTGGAGCAGAGTCGCGTCGTGCAGGCATTCACCTTCCGGCTGGGCACCGCCGCGTTGATGGCCACGTTGCGCACGACTCCGGCGACCACCTGCGCCGGACGCAGGTTGGAATTGGCAAACCGGCGTCCGTCGATGCTTCCCGCGCCGTCGAAGTAAGGCAAACCCAGCACCGAGCCGGACATCTCGTAATTGCGCATCCAAAACGGACCGCAGACCGTAAGAATCAAGACTGCCGTCACGGGTATTACAGCAAACATACGCCGCTTTGCTCGTCCGTCGCAGACGATCCAGCAGGCCGCTATGAGACAGGGAAGAAAAACATACCCCGTTCCTTTGGTGAAGACGGTCAGGGAGATGCTTGCGCCGATGCCCAGCGCCAGCCACACGTTCTGCTCCCGGCGCCAGAGGAGCAGCAGGTATACGGTCACTACCGTCCAGTAGGCGAGCACGTTGTCGTTCTTGGCTCCCGAGGCGGACATGATGGCCAGGGGAATCGCCGTTCCGAGGACCGCGGTAAAGATCTGCGTGCGGCGGCTGGCGCCCAATTCCTTGGCCACCAGCGATACGCCCACGATGCTTCCCAGATAGCCGAACCATTGCACCAGATTCACGAGACGGTCCGAACCGAACAGTGCCTCCATGTGCATCATGGTGTATTCGGACAACGGCGGCATGGTGAGTTGCTGGCGGTCGATGGTTGGGTAGAACTGCACGCCGCGGTTGCCGATCCACTGCACCACGCGCGGCATGTGATATTCCATGGCATCCCAGGTGTTGGGCGTGGACACTAGTGCGGTCAGAGCGGCAATCGCAACCAGGACACCGATGAAGGCCAAGGCGGCCTTGTCCCAGCCATCCAGCGACGAAGTTCCGGCTTCGTCCCCAATGACGCGCGGCTTACGCCAGACCCATGCAGCCCATGCCGCAGCCAGCACGGCGCAAACAAGCCACGCGGCAGACAAACCAAGGCGCGTAATCCCATGGAACGTGCTCAGTATTTCGGTGGAATAGGCAACAAACAGCGACCACGGAATCGTAGCCGCCAGGAGCGACTTGCGCCAGCCGAATCCGCTTCGGCGCAGTCCAAAAATCAACACAGCGAACGAGATAAACGGCAAGATCGCGAACATGGCTACGACGCTCCTTTATGGAGAGTGCGAGCTCTTGCAAACGCAGCCCGCTGTTTCTGCGCCACACTGAGTACCTGTTCTTTTTGCGCATGACCCAATCCGGATTCCGATGCGGCTCCGAGTCTCTCTGAAAGTGCGCGGACCGTGGTATACCCAAAAAGGTCGGCAATCGGAATCTTTCGAGACAACCGCTCCTGGAGTTTGGCGTGAACTGAAACCAGAAGCAGCGACGTGCCCCCAATATCGAAGAAATTGTCATCCAAACCCACGTATTCCGCGCCCAGAACTGCCTTCCATATTCCGGCGACCTGAGCTTCCATGCCGGAAGACTGGGCGGCGCCATCCTCCGTCTTCACTGAACCCGCAACGGGAGCGGGCAGAGCCGAGTAGTCTACCTTGCCGTTGGCGGTGAGCGGGAAAACCGAAATCGGCAAATAGACGGAGGGCAGCATCCAGGGCGGTAAACTGGCGCTCAGAAACTCGCTCAACTCCCGTGCAGTCGGATTCGCCCCCGCCTGAGCTACAAAATACGCCACCAAACGCTTGTTCCCTGCCGCGTCCGTATGGGCGATCACCCGCGCTTCGCGAACCCCGGAGTGGCTCACGATCGCCGCTTCCACTTCGCCCAGTTCTATGCGGAAGCCTTGAATCTTGACCTGCGCGTCGCCGCGGCCCAGGTACTCGACTTCGCCATCGGAGAGACGACGCGCCAGATCGCCGGACTTGTACATGCGCGCGCCCGGGACCGAGGAGAAGGGGTCGGCGAGGAAACGCTCCGCATTGAGTTCCGGCCGGTTCAAATAGCCGCGCGCTACGCCTGCGCCCCCGACATAAATCTCGCCCACTTGATCTTGAGCCACCGGCTGCCGGTCATCGCCCAGCAGGTAGAGTTGCAAATCGGGAATCGGTACGCCGATAAGGCTGCGCTCGCCTCCCGCCGCATCGGAAGCGGTAACTTCGCGGTAAGTCACATGGACTGTGGTTTCCGTAATTCCGTACATGTTGATCAGCCGCGGCTGTAGACCGCGATGTCTCGCAAACCACGGCCGCAGCGCGCTGAAGTTGAGGGCTTCTCCCCCAAAAATCACCACGCGCAGCGCAAGGTTCGTAGCTGGACGAGTTTCATCGACCCGCATCAGTTGGTAGAACGCGGAGGGAGTCTGATTGAGGATGGTCACTTGCTCTCGCACTAACAGATCGTGAAAATCCTCGGGCGAACGTGACACCGCAAAAGGAACCACGACCAGCCTTCCACCGCGCAGCAGGCAGCCCCAGATCTCCCACACGGAGAAATCGAAGGCCAGCGAATGAAAGAGCGTCCAGACATCGTTCTCGTCAAAGTGAAACCATGCGTCCGTCGCGCTCAGCAGGCGGCTGACGTTGGCATGGGTGACCATCACGCCCTTGGGCTTCCCTGTCGACCCGGAAGTGTAGATGACATAGGCCAGATTTTTGGGGCCGGAGGCGAGTTCAAAAGAACTCGTCTCGACCTCGCCCGCGCCGTTGCGAAATGCCTCATCCAGGTAAACGACTTCAGCGGAGTGCGCGGGTAACCGGGAAGCCAATCCCCTCTCGGTCAGCAGGACAGCAGGTTTCGCGTCCTCCAATATCATCGCCACGCGGTCGGCAGGATACGCCGGATCGAGCGGCAGATAGGCGCCGCCTGCCTTGAGAATCGCCAGCAGAGCAATAATCGCTTGCGCGGATCGCTCCACAAACAAGCCCACCAGCACATCTGGACCGATGCCACGCTCCCGCAGTTGACGCGCGAGTTTGCCGGCCTGCGCCTGCAGTTCGCGATACGTAAGCCGCTCATCGCCAAAGCTGACCGCCGTACGGTCCGCATGCCGGGCCGCGACAACGTCGAATATCTGCCACAAAGTCTGGCGCCCGGACAGGCAGGCCTGAAGCGCCCACGCTGCCTCAGCCAACTCCGTCTCCCATGTCGTCGCTTCTGGATGCGTTGTAGTCATACCTAACTTCTCAATCCCAGGCCCGCTTGACGCTCGTTTACTGACAGGCCATTTGTTTGCACGCGCTTACTGATACATTGAGGAAATACCGGTGGAATACCCAAAGATAGCGATCCGTATAGCTAGTCCGACGAAAAGCAGCAATACAAAGACTCCGGTCCCCAACAAATCCTGTCGCCAGGTCGAGACGCCTTCCTTGCTGGCCCCGGTCATAGTAACAAAATAAAGTGGTAAATCTCCGGCAGCGACCGCGACAACCGCGCCTAACATGCCGAAGAAGTGAAAGCCCAGCGGAATCGAGGCAATTACTGCAAAACAGTAAGAAGCGTTCCCGATGGCCGCATAACGCGACTTACCCAGCGAGAACAGAGCCGGCATCGTGGTTGCGTAAAGCATGGTGTGCCAGAGCCCCAGCGCCAGAATCGGCACCATCCAGGACGCACCGTGAAAGCTACGGGGGTACATCATCTTTATCAACGGACCGCCCAGATGAACCATCAGGGCGAGCATCAATGCACCGGCCATCAAGGCGCGGAAGCGGTAGCTCAGAAACACCTTGCGGAATTCCTGGATAGGCAGATGGATCATCTTGGCGATGAACGGATATCCGACCTTCTGCGCAAACGCGTTGATCACCGCGCGAGGGATGTCCGAAACCGAGTACGCGATCCCATACACGCCGAGGAGACTGAAGGGAATGTACTTGGCCAGAATCAACCGGTCGGACTGCGACGCGAAAAAGAAGAAAGCCGTCGCCAGTAGAATCCATTTACCGAAGTGCACCAGGCTATGCACACTCTCCTTGTCCCAACAGAAGGAGTTGCGTATCCCCGGAATCAAGGGTCGATAGAAGCTGAGCGCCACGCGGTACATGCCACTCAGGATCACCCCAATCACCAGCGCCCAGACCGACGGATAGACCCAAGCGCAACCGGCGGTGACCAGCAGCGAGAAAAGCTGCGTCGTGATGTCCAGCAGGAAGAGCCGCCGCACCCCCATATGCCGCGACATTGAAAGCAAATTCGTGCTGCTGAACGAGGTGACGACGATATTGACGCCCAGCGCCGGCAAAAGCCACATCAGCCGCGGCTCGTGGTAGAAAAGCGACATCGGCCAAGCCATCAGCAGCGCAACAACGAAGATCCCCAGGCCGCGCACGACTTGCAATGTCCACGCCGTATTCAGCAGCACCGGCTCATCGCCGCGCGGGCTCTGGATCACGCTGGGGCCAAGGCCGATATCCGAGACCAAGCTGATGCCTACGACCAACGTCGTCACCAGCGTCATCAGGCCAAAGGACTCCGGCATCAGAAGGCGTGTGAGAACCAGGCTGTTGACCACGCGCAGAGCCATTGAAAAACCGTAGTCTGCAACCGTCCACACGGTAGCCCGCAAGGCCGTCGACTCCAGCTTTTTGCGTGTCCGCTTCTCAACGTGAGCGCTGTCTTCGAGCACTACCTCAGGCTCTGAAAGCAACGCGGCCGGCGAATTTGCGTCAGGGGGCAGAATAATGAACACTTCCTGTTCTGTGAGTTAACTGCGTTTCAAATCTGGCCTTCGCCTCTGAGCCTCGCTCAGAGGATGCCAACGGTCGTCTTGCTTTCAGCCAATTGACTTTTCGGCGCGACAGGATAAAAGTGTTCAACTCTGCGGCGCACAATCTCTTCTTCCATGGCATAGTCAAAGTCCAGGCCACGCTTGCGGATCATCTCCTGCCAGGGCAGCGCATCGGTGTTCGCTTGCAACTTTGCCACCAGATCCTCCACCTTCCCGATCGCCCTGGCCGGAACGCCGCCAACGATCGTACCTTGCGCCACATCCTTGGTCACTACCGCTCCGGCTGCAACAATGGCGTTCGGCCCAATTGTCACACCGGGCAGAACGATCGCTCCATAGCCGATAAAGACATTATCGCGGATATCGATCTTTCCCACCGAATCCAGCCGCACGTTGTAGGCGCGATTCAACATAGCTACAGCGCCGTCGTGGCCCACCAGCGTACAGTTGGAAAAATGCACGTTGTTGCCCAACTTCACATAGGCGGGATCGGTGAAGTTGGTGGTTGGCAAAATACTGCAATGCTCGCCTACCGCATGGAATCCGCCGTGCAGTTTCATGTAGCGCGTATACTCCTCGGCGCCCGGCCGGCATACGCGCATATAAACCCCTCGAAACCGGCCCGTGCGAAACGCTATTTTCCTTACCAGACTTGCGATCAGACTCTTCAAACCTTCGCTCCCGAAACCACCCCAACAAGCTCTACGCTACTCTCTTCTCGCGAGCCGCATTTCGTTCAAGGTTCGTTTATCGCAACGCAGCACGCGGATTCACCATGCAGTCCCCAGCCTGCGTCTCCGGCGTTCTGCGCTTCCATATCTGAAAATTCTCCGTCGATTGAGTCAGGCAAAGCCCGTTAAGATGGGCGCTAACTTCGGCATTAGTATCCACCAGATCGGTTGGACTCGTCAGGTCCAGCACTACAACATCGGCGCCATCCAACTGCCGCAACACCCGCGCCTCATCCGCGGGAAGAAGCAACCCCTCTCGCAGCATCCACGCCTCCGGCGAGTGAATAGTCGGGAAGTAATGGTGCGCTCCCGTACTATAGGAAAACAGCAACAGATTCCCGCGGGTGGACATAGCGAGAATTTCTTTCCACTCCGCAGCCCATTGGCGATCGGCATAGAGATTGACGGTCACTGTTGGAGACTTGATTCCCTTCCAGGCCTTCCAGTCGGCATGCGCCAAAGTTGTCTCGCCTGCAATCCCCAGTCCGAGAAACACCGCTATCAAAACCGTGCGCATCGCCCCTCTTGGAACCTTCGACATTCCCAGCAGCACGCCCGCTATGAGAATTGGGGCGAAGATACCGTGTTGATACGGCGCTCCGTACGCAACGCATACAAACACTCCATAGATCAGCGCACATAACACGATGGTCGTATCTACGCGATCCAGGCTACGCAGTCTCCCCATCCGCGACACCGCAAGAACGCCGAAGATGGAAAGAGTTATAACGCTGAAAACCCACCAGGCCACCGGCGACGAGAGGACATAAACAATGTATCGAAACGAACGGTAACCCCAGGGATGAAGAAACTGCATCAGCGCGGATGCAGTGCCGTAGTTGGCCTTTTTGTAAAAGCTCATTCCGGCCAACGGCGTCGCAGTCGCTATCACCGATCTCCAACCGAATTCAAGCGCCATCAGGCATCCGACTCCGGCGTAAGTGACCACCCCCGGCAAAAGCCGCCAAATCAGACTGCTCGGCCGGCGAGGTCCTTGCGTGAGCCACTCGAACGCGATCAAGCCCGCCAGCAGCGCCGTCATTACCAGCGAGAGACTCGGCACACTCCAGCATCCAACCGCCGCTATGGCCATCGCGATGTCCGATCGCCCCTTGAGGACAAGGAGCAATGAAAACAGCAGCGAAAGCTGGACGATCGAATACGCCAGATTTGGGTTGACCGCATTCAGTGTCCACGCCATCGCCAGAATGGCGATCAACCATATCCTTTGCGGCGGCAGAAACCGCATCAACCGCGACCAGAACAGCGCCATCAGAATCAACGTAACCATGGCGCAACCGATCAACGGCCAGTAGCCTCTGCCGAAAACCACAAACAGCCAGTGCTGGATCGCCACTGGAAGCAACCCGTAGGAATAGAACGTGTCCACCCCGAGCCGGAGGTGCTTGTCCAGCAGGTAATCCAGATTGAGAAAGCTGCCGCGATCCTTCAGTATCCAAAGGTTCAGCGAAAAGACGATCGGCCAGGACAGCAAATAAATTGCTGCAAGCACACCCAGAATCCACGCAAGATTTACCCCGTCGCCGCGCTCTCGAAAAGACGCCGCCGACAGCACCTCGCTTGGCTCTTGCGTGATTTGGATCGTCGACCCCATGTACTCTACCGGCCTCCTTCGCGCCGTCTGGCCCTCTTGCCTCAAAGCCTAGATTCCGAATCGAGATCGCAGCGCCCGGCGGGTCGCATGGAGACCCTCGTACGCCTTGCCAACAGTTAGGTTCTTGATGCGGTCCACGCCCGGCGATCGCCCCGGCTCCGTGGGATGCAATCCCAGCTTGCGCGTAAAGTAGTTCGTCCGGTATGCGCCCACCGAATCGTTGCGCACGCGTTTGAAGTTCACGCTGACGGAGACCGAAACGTTGTTGTCGTTCTTGACCCAGTGCGGAAAGGTCGCCGGGTTGAAAGCGCCCGTACCGGGGGTCACGTCAAAGTGCCACTGCCCGTTCGATAACTCCTCATGCCAGCGCGGAGCTAGCAAATGGCCCGTCCAGTACTGCTCCTTCTCTTCCGGCGTCAGGATGTACGGATCGTTCGCGTTGTAGATATACACCGTCTTGCTTCCCTGCACCTGGGCCAGGAAGTTAGCTTCTGAATCAAGGTGATAGGGCGTGATCCGGTTCGGCGAGGTGATAAAGATGGTCAGGATGGGGTCGTAATACTTGCGCCGCAAATCGACGCCGGTCAACTCGGATAGTTCGGTAGTGAAGGACTCCAGCGCCTCTCGATACTCGGGCTCTTCATGGATACGCTTGAGGATGATCCAGTTACTGCCTTCCCCGATTCGCTCAAGGGCCTCGACCAGAGTCAGGTCCGCAGGCTTGTTCCCGAACATGCCGTCCACCACCGGCTTACCGGTTTCGAAGTGGCTCTTCTGCTGGCGCTTGTCCATGCACTTCTGAGCCAGTTTCAACAGGGCCGGCATCTGGAAAAGCTCCAGAGTGTTGAGAGCGTGGCGAAACAGAAACGGTTGATGATCGAAGTGCTGTGCGAAGAGCTTCCTGTTCTCAGCGTCCTGAGCGAAAAGCCCCAAACCTGCGACGGGATGCGTCATTGTTGCCATCGAATCTCCTCCTTTCAAAGCGCCTTGAGGCGCGTATCCGTCCCTGCATGGTCCAATTTCAGGCCGAGAGCAAGCTTCAGGGCGGGCTTCGCCCATATTAGTCCCATTCATGCGCACGGGAGCAATGTTCTTTGCGCAAAATAGAGGCCTGATTGCAAAAAACCTCTTGTAACACACAGGACGCCCCCAGAGGCGTTGCGGCGGTTCAAAGTCCCCCCGGACTTCTCAATTCCCACAGCATGTCTGATTACACTAAACATACATGCGCAAATTGAAAATTGCCATCCCGTCCAACTCCTCAGGGCAAGTCGGAAAGGTGTAGCGGCATGGCAGTTTTGTGGGATTTACGCGCCAATACCTTCCTCGCGAACAAATCTGTATTGTCCCAGCCTACAAACAGGTAACATCGGGAAATCGTAGAAGTAATCTCGGAGTAATGCCGCCTTGGAGAACCAATCGCTTTGGCTTCCCTACCGCCCGACAGCCGCGCCGCCGCGGA
>Ga0182030_10024122_pt1 | contig 11202 bp, 11 predicted proteins | sample 812S3MmetaG_FD_121299 | JGI IMG/M metagenome (GOLD analysis project Ga0182030, IMG submission 121299) | Permafrost microbial communities from Stordalen Mire, Sweden - 812S3M metaG (Illumina Assembly) | ecosystem: Environmental > Terrestrial > Soil > Wetlands > Permafrost | place: Sweden...
TTAGCACTTCGAGCACGTCGAATTGCGAGAGCAGGGCGTCGCTGCAGACCATCCGGCAGCGCTCAAAGGTCCAGTCGTCGGCAAACGCCCCCAGCCGTCGGAACAAGATCCGCTCGCGTTCGTCGAGCAGATCGAAGCTCCAGTCGAGCACGGCACGCATCGTCTGCTGGCGGCGCAACGTGGCTCCCGCCGGAGCACTGAGCAGGCGAAAGCGTTCGCGCAGAAACTCCAGGATCTCCCGCGGCGAGAGGACGGTGACGCGCGGCGCGACGAGTTCGAGCGCCAGCGGAATTCCGTCCACGCGACGGCAAATGTCGGCAATGCTGCCGGCGTTGGCATCGGTCAATGCAAAGGCGTCGTTGGCGGCGCGCGCGCGCGACACGAAGAGTTGGACCGCGTCCTCGAGGCCGAGAGACCTGACGTTGCGCACGATTTCGCCGGGCGTGCCCAGAGCCTGCCGTGACGTCGCGAGGACGTGAACGTGTTCCGTTTGGTTGAGGATCAAGGCGATGATTGCCGCGACGTCCTCGAGCACATGTTCGCAGGTATCGAAAACGAGCAGCGTGTGCCGGGCACGCAACAAGGCGACCACCGCGTCGCCGAGCACCGGCGATTCGAGCGGCGCGCCGATGGCCTCGGCCGTTCGGTGGACGACCAAGCGTGCTTCAGTGATGGCGCCGAGCTCGATGAATCGTATTCCGTCCGCAAAATGCCCGCTGACGAGCCGCGCCGTTTCGATCGCGAGGCGCGTCTTACCGACGCCGCCGGTACCGGTGAGGGTGACCAGCCGCTGACGAGCGATCGTCTCCGCGAGCGCGGCAACGTCGTGCTCGCGACCGTGAAAGGACGTGAGCCCGGCGGGAAGCTGCGAAGGCGTGTCAAGCGCGATCGCATCGGCTGATGCGGATCGGGGACGTGAAGGCCGGACTGCGCTCGCTTCGAGACGGGCGCGCTCGTCTCCGGAAAGTGCAAGCGCGTTTGCGAGAAGGGTGAGGGTTTCGCGTTGAGGATTCCGGCGGGCGCCGCGCTCCAGCGCGCTGACTCCTTGAGCGCTAACGCGGGCTCGCTCCGCGAGCGCCTCCTGCGACAAGCCGGCGGCAAGGCGATATCGTCGGAGCAATTCACCGAATGTCGATGGGTTCACGTTTCGAATCCGACACCTTCAAATGGAGTCACCATATTACCACGTGCCACTACACGGGTTTCGAAGCGGTGCCGTCCGATCACCAATTGAGCGGTCGCTAAGTAGCTCGCCCGGGGTTTTCGTCCGTTAGTTAGAGGTTCGTCAGCGCGGCGGTTTCAGGGCCGCGGGGCTGATGAGTTCTTGCGCGGCGAACCCCTGCGCGATCACCTTGTAGGTCGCGGCGACGTCGATCATCGGCTGGATCTCGGCGGGGATGAGATAGAGCGGCCGGCCCGGGTGGTTCACCTTTTCCCCCTCCGTGATGCCGATGAACGCCCCGATCAGCGGCACGCCTTCGTCCTCGTGCTTCCCCAAGTACGCGTTGGCGTCGCGCATCGCGCGCGCGAAACGAGCGGCCACGTCATGGTTGCGCGCAACCCAGTCGGCGGTCGCGAACACTCCCGCGGTCTGATAACGGCCCGAGCAGACGTCTCAACCCGTACCGTTGGTGATTACGAGCCTCGGACCGGGCGGTTTTGCGGCGGGCCGTGAAGCGCTCTACGCGGACGCATTCACGGCCGCCGGCGTCGCGATGATGGCCGTCGATAGCTACGGCGCGCGCGGGTTCAGCGAAACACGAACCGATCAGGGCCGCATTTCGACAGCAACGGCATGCGCCGACGCCGTTTACGCATTCGAACACATGCGTCGCGACGAGCGGATCGATACGGATCGCATCGCGCTCTTCGGGTATTCCCGCGGCGGCTCGGTCGTGCTGATGACGAATAACGATCGGCTGCAAGGTTCGATTCTCGGCACCGATGCGCGGTTCGCCGCATACGTCGCCCTGTATCCGTCGGTGTGGCTGCGCTGGGTCCACCCGCGGCCGACCGGCGGTCCGGTCTTGGCCGTGCTCGCCGAACGCGACGACATGGCGCCGCTCGATCGGCAACGCGAGCGGATGGCTGAACTCACCGCGGCGGGTGCAAACCTCGAAACGCTCGTCATGCCACTCGTCGGGCACAGCTTTGACGCGGTCTACCCGGCCTCGTTCCGTAACGGAGCCAACTTTTGCGACTGGGACATCGCCGTCGACGACGACGGTTCGATGCATGAAACCAAGAGCGGTGTGCGGGACGCCGATGACTGGGCGGAATTCCTGCGCGCGATCCGGGCTGCGCGCGACACGACCAGCGGTGGAACAACCGGTTACGGCGGCGCTCCGCGCAGCGTTGCGGTTGCGCCCGTTATCGCATTCATCACCCGAACGCTGTTGCAGCGATAGGCCTCAGCGAAGGATCACGCCCGACAGCGCGATCCGGAGGTAATCGCGTAGCACGGCCATTCCCTCATCAACGGACGATTGCGGGCCGCGCAACCAGTAGCGCACCGCCGTCGCATAGATGAGGTTGATCAAACGGGCCAGCGTCTGCGAGGATTCGCTCGTCGACAGCGCTCCCATCCGCTGCTGCCGCTCGACGATGTCGACGATCGAGGTCAAGATCGAATCGCGGTGGAGCTGATAGCGCGCCATGGCGGAATCGGGCGCGTAGTCGCTATGCGTCTCTTGAACTTCGTGCAGCACGGTCATCGCGAGCCGGCGATCGCTCGCCCAGTATTCATAGCGCGGGCGGAATGCATCGAGCAGTTGATCCAGCAGCGGGTCATCCGGCTTGAGCGCCGCAGCGCTTTCCGCCGTCAGCCGATCGAGATCGTCGATCACCGTCAAGATCAGCAGATCGCGTTTGTCGGCGGCGTAGAGAAACAGCGTTCCGGTTGCGACGCCGGCGGCGTCGGCGACTTCGCGCATCGTTGCATCACGATAGCCTTTATGATGAAAGACGCGGCGCGCGGCGTCTTTGATCCGGATCGCTTTGTCGTGCTTCTTCTTTTCGCGGAGCGTCAGCGCCAACGGCTTCTCCCTTGACAGCATCTCACGGCTTGGATATTATCGTACGACAGATAATGAACATATTCATTTTTATGCAATGACGTCGCACACCGGCATCATCACCTATCAGCACGAATTTCAGCCCGACACCCGGGTCCCCAATCCGCTCCCGCCCGAAGGCGCGTGGGATTGCCAGATCCACGTGTTTGCCGATCCGAAAGACTATCCGTTGTCGGCGGCGCGCTGGTACAATCCGCCGTCTCACGCCACGTTCGAAGTAGCGCAGAAGATGCACGCGACGCTCGGCATCGCGCACGGCGTCCTCGTGCAGCCTCACGCGTATGGAACGGACTTCCGTCTGCTGTTGGCATGCCTGGCGAAAAACCCGGCCTACCGGGCGACGGCGCTCATCGACGATAGCGTCTCCGATGCGCAGCTGCACGAGTTGCACGCGGCCGGCGTGCGCGGCGTCCGCTTTCATTTCAAGAGCATCACCGGGCCTGTTCCTGATGCGCGCGATTTCGAGCGCGCCGTCGAACGCGTCACGCCGCTCGGCTGGCACGTCAAGATCCGCACGACGGGCGAGGACCTGTTGCGCCACGAAGCGCTCTTCCGGCGCGTCAAGATTCCGATCGTCATCGACCACATGGGTCACCTGGAAATGAAGCTCGGCGTCGATCAACCGGCGTGCCGCACGATCGTCGAACTGCTGAAAACGACGCCGAATTTCTGGGTGATGCTCTCGAATGCGCCCAAGCACAGCGATCCGCCCTACGACGATGCGGTCGAGATCGGCCGGGCGTTCGTTGACGCCGCGCCGGACCGCGTCATCTGGGGCAGCGATTGGCCGCACCTGGATTTCAAGAAGCCCGTTCCGAACACGGCCGACCTGCTCGAACTCGCCTATCGCTACGCACCGGAGGCCGCCAACTTGAAAAAGCTTTTCGTCACGAATCCGCGCCGGCTCTACGATGCGGAAGGTTGACATGTTGCAGTCAATGCGGACGGTCATCGGGCTGACGGCAGCGGCACTGCTCGCGTTTGCGCAACCCGCGGGAACGATGAGCCAAACGGCGCTCACCACCTTGCACGTGGCCGGCGTGCTCTCCGATGAGATGACGCCGGTTCTCTACGCGGAGAAATCCGGATTGTATGCCAAGGCCGGACTCGACGTGCAGATCGTTCCGGCAGGCAGCGGTGCGGCGGTGTCCAGCGCCGTGCTGGCCGGCACGTACGAAATCGGTAAATCGAGTTTGGTCTCGCTGATGAACGCGCACGTCCACGGTTTGCCGCTCGTGATCATCGGCGGCTCCGGCGTGTACGACCCGAAAACGCCGTATGCCCAGATGGTCGTCGCGGCCGATTCTCCAATCGCGTCGGCGAAAGATCTCAACGGCAAAACGATCGGGGTCCCGTCGCTCAACGATTTGAACGTCCTCGCCGCCGACATGTGGATCGACAAGAACGGTGGCGATTCGCGCACCGTGCACTACGTCGAATTGCCGACCAGCGCGCTCGGCGCAGCGGTGATCGAAAAACGCGCCGACGCCTCCGTGATGACGTACCCGTACCTGGCCGACGTTCTCGAGGCGCATACGGTCAAGCCGCTCGGCGCCGCCTACACGGCGATCGCCAATTCGTTCTTGATCACGGTCTGGTTCGTTTCGAGCGATTGGGCAGCCAAACACGCAGACACGATCCACGCGTTCATCGACGCGACCGACCGCGCCGCACTCTACACGAATGCGCACCATGCCGAAACCGCGCCGATGATCGCCGACGCGACGAAGATTCCGCTAGCCGTGATCACGAAGATGCCGCGTTCCGAGTCGAGCACGGCGCTGCACCTCTCGGACCTTCAACCCTTGATCGATGGTGCGGCGAAATACAAACTCATTCCCCAGTCGTTTCCGGCCAGCGATATGCTGTGGAACGGCATCTCGGCGAAATAATGACGATGAGCGTGAGCGCGGACGCGGCTATCCTGACCGAAAAGGTCGACGTTCCGGTGAAAGACGGCACCACGATGCCGGCCTATGTTGCGCGTCCGGCGGAGCGGCGCGACGGGCCGGGCATCCTCGTGCTGCAAGATCAGTTCGGCGTGACGGACTTCTTGCGCGACACGGCGGATCGCTTCGCGCAACTCGGTTTCACCGCGATCGCACCGGCACTCTATCACCGCACCGGGGTCTTTGAGATGGCCTACGAGGGCGGCTACGACGCGAACAAGCCGCACCACAAAGCCGTGACCTGGGACGGACAGATTGCCGACGCCGAAGCGGCCTACGACTGGCTGCTCGGGGAGGGCGTCAGCGCCGAACGCATCGGTGCGATGGGATTCTGCATGGGCGGACGGCTCGCATATCTGGCCAACGCGCATCGCCCGCTGCGCGCCGCCATTTCGTTTTACGGCGGCCGCATCGCGCCGGATCTGCTGCACCACGCCGCGGCGCAGCACGGGCCGTTGCTGTTCTTCTGGGGCGGCCGCGACGACGTGATCCCGCAAGAGCAGGTTCGGGCCGTTGCCGACGGCCTCACCGCCGCCGGAGCCGATCACGATCAGGTCGTCTTCTCGGACGCCGGGCACGCGTTTTTCTGTCACTCGCGGCCGGCGATGTATCACGAGCGCGCTTCGCGCGAAGCGTGGGCGATGAGCATGGAATTCTTGCGTTGCCAGGGCATCCTCTAGTCATGGAACCGTTGCCTCGCGGCGCGAACTTCAAGCGCGCCAAAATTCTGTGGGAACTCGGCTTACACATCGCCTCGCGTCCGGAGATCCCGTACGGCGGAAATCGCGACATGTGCATCACGGTCGGCAGCGGCTCGGCCGAACGCTTTACGCCTTCCCTGCGCCTGGCGACGGGTTCGGCGATTCTCGCGCACGCGATCGTGAAGGGCGAGATCGAGATGGCGTTCGTGAACCCGTCGGCGATGCTGACGCAAGCGTATCGCGGCCTGGGCGTCTTCCGCGAAGCGTTACCGGTGCGGATCATCGGATCGTATCCGAGCTTGGATCGCTTCGTCATCGCCATGCGCGCGGGCCTGGGCTTCCGCACGCTCGCCGATATCAAAGCTGCCCACCATCCGCTGCGCATCTCGATTCGTGAAGATCCCACGCACTCGACGCTCGTGCTCATCGAGCAGCTGCTGACCTTCGCCGGCATGACCCTGGCTGATTTCGAGGCATGGGGCGGAACGATCCAGCGCGTGGGCGGCCCGGGCGACAAACGGCGCCTCACGGAATTGCGTGAGGGCACGATCGACATCGTCCTCGACGAAGGCATTCGAACGTGGCTCCCCACGGCGCTTGAATCCGAACTCGTTCCGCTCGAGATCGAACCGGATGTCTTGGTCAAGCTGGAAGCGCTCGGGTGGCGCCGGGCGAACCTGCCGCAGCAACGCTTTCCGCTTTTGCAGCGCGACTACGACTGCATCGACTTCAGTGGCTGGCCGCTCTACGCCAGCGCCGCGCTGCCGGATCAAGTTGCTTACGATGTGTGCGCGGCGTTTGCCGCGCGCGCCGATGAGATGCCGTGGGAAGAGGGTACCTATACCGGCGTCCGCCAGCTTTTCCACGAGACCGACGCGACGCCGATGGATGTGCCGCTCCATCCCGGCGTCGAGCGTTGGCTGCTAGATCACGCCGGCAGTCTTTAGCTCCTCGACTTTGGCGGCGTCGTAGTTCATCACTTCGGCGAGGACTTCAGCGCAGTGTTCGCCCAGCAACGGAGCGCGCTGGTATTCCACCGGTGAGTCGGAGAGGTTCAGCGGGCTGCCGATCGTGTAGTAGGTACCGCGTTTGGGGTGTTCGACTTTCGCGACCATGTTGCGCGCGCGCAGTGATTCGTCAGCCAGCAGTTCGGCCATGTCGAGCACCGGACCGCACGGGACATCGAGCGCGTTGCAGCGTTCGAGGATCTCGTATTTGGTCTGCTTGATCGTCCATTCTTCGATGATCGCGAAGACTTCCGCGATGATCGGCAGGCGCGCTTGCGGCGTCGCGAACTTTGGATCGGTCACGAGGTCCGGCCGGCCCATCTCCTCGCACAGCGGTTTCCAGATCTGCGGCTGTAAGATCACGTACACGTAGTCGTTCGGGCCGCCCGGCGCGCATTTGAGCGCGGCACCCGGATGTCCGCCGCCGGATGCGTTTCCGGAGCGCGGTACGACGCCGTTGAACGTCTTGTTGGGATATTCCGCGAGCGGGCCGTGCGCCAGGCGCTGCTGGTCGCGCATCTTCACGCGGCACAGGTTGAGCACCGAATCTTGCATCGTGCACACGATGCGCTGGCCTTTGCCCGTGTGCTGATCGCGCTGATAGAGCGCGGCGAGCACGGCGGCCACCGTGTGGATGCCGGTTCCCGAATCGCCGGTCTGCACGCCGGTGACGGTCGGCGGTCCGTCTTCCCAGCCGTTCGTGCTCATCGAACCGCCCATCGCTTGCGCGATTGGTTCGTAGGCCTTCGCGTCTTCGAATTTTCCCGGACCGAAGCCCTTGATCGACGCGTAGATCATGCGCGGGTTCAGTTCCTGGATCTTCTCCCAGCTGAAGCCCTGCCGGTCGAGTACGCCGGGACCGAAGTTCTCGACCAGCACGTCGCAATGTTTGATCAATGCTTCGAAGATGATCTTCCCCTGCGGCGTCTTCGTGTTGAGCGTCAGGCTGCGCTTATTGCCGTTGAGCATCGTGAAGTACAGGCTGTCGACACCGGGGATGTCTTGCAGCTGTTCGCGCGTGATGTCGCCGCGGCCGGGCAGTTCGACCTTGATCACGTCGGCGCCGAGCCACGCGAGCAATTGCGTGCTCGAGGGGCCGGATTGCACGTGGGTCATGTCAAGGATGCGGATGCCGTCGAGGGCCTTACCAGTCATGTTGTCGGGATTCTTTCTACTTGTACATCGTTTGGTTTTCGGTCCCCGGCGCATACGCGTTGGGATCGAGCCAGACGTTCACGATCGCGCAGGTGCCCGAAGCGCGCGCGCGGCGCAATGCCGGCCCGATCTCCTTGGGATCGCGGACCGCTTCGCCGTGAATATCCAGCATGTCGGCGAACTTCTCGAAGTTGATGTCGCCGAGGTAGTTGCCGACGTTGCCGCGTTCGGGGCCGTACTTCTGAATCTGTCCGTAGCGGATCTGATTCATATACGAGTTGTTGCCGATGATCGCGATGTAGGGCAGCTTGAACCGGATCGCCGTCTGCATGTCGAACCCGGTCATCGCGAACGAGCCGTCGCCGAAGAGCGCCACGACTTCCTTGTTGGGATTGGCGAGCTTGGCCGCCATCGCAAAACCCGTGCCGACGCCGAGCGTACCGAGCGGGCCCGGATCCATCCACAGCCCGGGGCCTTTCGGACGGACCACGTTGCCCGCGAACGTCACCACGTCGCCGCCGTCGCCGACGAAGATCGAATCGTCGCCGAGGAACTGATCGATCTCGTACGCCAGGCGGTACGGGTGAATCGGGTTGGCGTCGTTGAGCAGCTTCGGCATGCGGGCGGCAACCGCGGCATCTTCTTTGGCGCGCAGCGAGGCGACCCACTCTTTGCGCGCGGCCGCGCCGTTATCACCGCGGCCGGTCGTGGCTTGCTGCACGGCTGCGAGGATCGCGCCGACATCGCCGACGAGGCCGAGCGAGATGTCGCGGTTTTTGCCGACCGTCGCATACGACATGTCGATCTGCACGACCGTCTTCGAACGCACGCTCTTCCCGTAGCCGAGCCGGAAGTCGAACGGCGTGCCGACGATGATCGTCAGGTCGGCCTCACCGAACGCGTCGCGCCGCGTGAGCTGGAAGTTCAGCGGATGGTCGGGCCCGAGCGTACCGCGGCCGGCGCCGTTCATATACGTCGGGATGTTGAGCTTCTCGACGAACTCGCGCGCGATCTCGCTGCCGCGGCACGTCCACACTTGCTGCCCGAGTAAGATCGCCGGCTTCTTCGCGTGCACGATCAGGTCGGCCAGCGCTTCGATGCCGGCCGGATCGCCGATGCTCTTGGTCGAGGCGCGATACGCGCCGGGCTTGGGAATCACGGCCTTCGCAAGATCGACCTTGAAATCGAGGACGTCGCGCGGAATCTCGAGGTACGACGGACCGAACGAGCCGTTGAACGCCTCGCGCGCCGCCATCGCGACGAAGTCGGCGATGCGCTCGGTGCTCGGCACCGACGTCGCGAACTTCGTGATCGGCCGCATCATGTCGACGTGCGCGAGGTCTTGCAGGCCGCCCATCTTGTGCTGGCTCAGCGCGGCTTGGCCGCCGATCAACAGCATCGGGCTCTCAGCGCGGAACGCGTTCGCGATACCGGTCGTGGTATTGGTCGTGCCCGGTCCCGCGGTCACGACGGCGCAGCCCATCCCGCCGGTCATGCGCGCGTAGCCATCGGCAGCGTGCGCCGCGACCTGCTCGTGCCGAACGTCGATGATCTTGATGTCCTCATCGATGCAACCGTCGTAGATGTCGATGATATGTCCACCGCAGAGGGTGAAGATTGTATCGACGCCTTCGTTCTTCAGCGCCTTGGCGACGAGGTGGCCGCCCGAGATTTTCTCGGGAGCGGGTGCCGGGGCAGCTGGAAGATCTTTGGTGGACGGGAGCGTTTGAGCCATAGCGACCTTTCTCTTAGGAGAGGTCGGCCGGTTTCTATGCTCTGATTCCGGGCTCCTAGAACGCTATTGCGGGACGTAACCTGCGTTGAGGGTACCGGCAATCGCAGTGACGATGTGCGGGTAAGCAAAGGTCAGGGCGATCACGACGACGGCAAGCTTGAGAAAGGCGGCGGTCAGGTCATGCAACAGGATCATTGTAACTCCGTCGGGCTCGGGTGCGAACGACGAGCACCGGCGCGCTCACCATTTGCAGCGTACGCTCGACCGCGTTCGGAAGAAAACGTCCGTACCAACGCTGCTTTGACGGAGCACCGATCACGAACAGGGCCGGATGGAGATCGCGGATCGCAGCTTCGACCGCTTCGCTTCGAGCCCGAGCGCTTTTCATTTCGGGTAGGCACATCAGTTCCGCGCCGTAGGCGGAGGCAAGCGCGGACGCCGTTCGAAGTGGTGCCGACAATTCCGACCCGTCCGCCAACTCGGCGAGAACACACCCGTCGTGGAGCACCGGCTCGGACCCCGTCGCACCCGCGACGAGAACCGGCAGGGCGGACGTGCGCACGATGTCGTCGGGGACGCTGCCGTTGAGGATGCGGTGGATTCGGTCGTGGCAACTTCTTCCGATCACGATGAGATCGGCGGCGAATACCGCGGCCAACGTCGTGACCTCGTCTGCGGGCGCTCCGTAGCGCAAGCACGACCGGCCGAAGACGTCGGCCTTTTCAGCGGCCGCGAGGCAGCGATCGAGCAAGCCGAGCGCTTCGCGCCGCGCGGTTTCTAATGAAACCTCGTAGTCGTCCGTAAGGTAATCGGCGCGCGCGACCATGCGCGGGACATCGATGACGTGACAAAAGACGAGTTCGACGCGTGTATCGCCGCGTGCGAGCGAGATCGCCAAGGATAACGCGCGTTCGGACGCCTCCGACGAATCGACGGCGACAACGATGCGCGAAAACGGCGGCCGCGGCGTGCGCACCGGCGGCATAGTCTGATGGAGACAAAGCAGCGAAGGCATGGGGGTCGCACTCATCTTACCGCGCGTCTTCGCGCCCCACAATCCGCCGTTCGGACGTCATCCTTTCGGTTCGCGGCACGCCGGCGCTATGCGGCGGCAGGCGGGTCGCTGAGCCAGACGCGCTGACTGACGGCGTCGTACTCGAAGAGCTCGGCGTACCGTCCCCAGTCGACAGCCGTGTCGAACTGCCGCTGCGCCTCTTCCGCGGAATAGTGCTCCTCGAGCAGATCCAGGAAGAAGTCCGCACGCATCGACTTGTCCGCTTTCGCCGCGAGCGTGTTGACGACGGTAGCGAGGATCTTCACGTGGGCAAGCGCGTGCGAGCGGAAGATCGCTTTGCTCTCTTGGATCGAGGCCTTCGCGAAGACGCGTCCCTCCGTCGTGAGCGCGACCTTTCCCGCGTCGACGGTTGCAAAACCCAGCAAGACGGCAGCTTCGAGAATGGCTAGGAAGTCGTCGATCGAGACGGCCAGCCGGGCGGCGATCTGGGCCACGTCGGTCTCCGTGCCCATATCGTCGATGAGCTCGAGCATACCGCTGATCGTCGCGACCCGGACGTGCGGCAA
>Ga0182030_10024123_pt1 | contig 11202 bp, 14 predicted proteins | sample 812S3MmetaG_FD_121299 | JGI IMG/M metagenome (GOLD analysis project Ga0182030, IMG submission 121299) | Permafrost microbial communities from Stordalen Mire, Sweden - 812S3M metaG (Illumina Assembly) | ecosystem: Environmental > Terrestrial > Soil > Wetlands > Permafrost | place: Sweden...
AGCCGGGCAGGCCCGACCCCATCGACGCCGCGCTGCAGGTGGCCTCCCATCACGGCAGCCTGTCGACCGAGCGTCGTCGGATCGTGGAGGAGCGCCTTCGGGCCGGCGATCTCCGGGCCCTCGTGGCCACCGCCTCGCTCGAGCTCGGGATCGATGTGGGCCCCGTAGAGCTGGTGTGTCAGATCGGATCGCCCCGGGCCATCAGCACCTTCTTGCAGCGGGTCGGACGGGCCAATCACCAACTGGAGGGAACGCCGGCGGGCCGTCTGTATCCGATGACGAGGGACGAGCTGGTCGAGTGCACCGCGCTGCTGGCCGCCGTGCGGGCCGGCCATCTCGATGTCCTCCAGCCGCCGGTGGCGCCCCTTGACGTCCTGGCCCAGCAGATCGTGGCTGAGGTGGCGGCAGCCGAGGAGTGGGAGGTTGGCCCCCTCTACGAACTGATGCGAGGGGCCGCCCCCTACGCCGACCTGACTCGAGAGACCTTCGACGAAGTGGTGGACCTCGTGTCGTGGGGGATACAGACAGGGCGGGGCCCGAGAGGCTCGCACCTCCATCACGATGCGGTCAACGGCAGGCTGAGGGCCCGTCGCGGCGCACGACTTGCCGCGCTCACGAGCGGTGGCGCCATCCCCGAGACGGGCGACTACCGGGTGGTGCTCGACCCCGACGGCGTGACCGTCGGCTCGGTCCACGAGGACTTCGCCGTGGAGGCCACAGCGGGAGACATCTTCCTGCTCGGTACCCACTCGTGGCGAGTGGTCAAAGTGGAGATGGGCACGGTGCGGGTCCGTGATGCCGGTGACCTTCCGCCGACAATTCCCTTCTGGCTCGGCGAGGCTCCGGCCCGCACGGCCGAGTTGTCGATGGAGGTGGGTGCCCTGCGGGCTGAGCTGGAGCCCCTGCTCGCCGCAGGTGACGGGGACGGTGCCCGACAGGCGGTACGGCGCCGGGCCGGGGTCTCAGAGGAAGTTGCCGCGCAAGTGGCGGGGTTCCTCGGTGCCGGGCTGGCCGCTCTAGGGGCACTCCCGACCCGCGACCGCCTGGTCATCGAGCGGGTCTTCGACGAGTCCGAGGGCACCCAGCTCATCGTCCATGCCCCGTATGGCGGCCGTATCAACCGGGCCCTCGGGCTCGCCCTGCGCAAGCGATTCTGCGTGTCGTTTGATTTCGAGCTCCAGGCGGCAGCTGACGACGACACCGTCGTACTCTCCCTCGGCCCCCAGCACAGCTTCCCTTTGACCCAGGTCCCGAAGATGCTGACGGCCAACACGGTCACCGACGTCTTGACCCAGGCGGTACTCCCCCACCCGATGCTCGCCGCCCGCTGGCGATGGAACCTCAACCGGGCGCTCGTCCTCCCACGATCTCGGGGCGGACAGCGCAGACCCATCCATCTACAGCGCATGGAGGCCGAGGACCTCTTAGCCGCCACCTGGCCAGCCCTCGCCGCCTGCCAGGAGAACGCCTCCCCGGGGCCGATCCCCGTCCCCGACCACGTGCTGGTCCGCCAGACGGTGAACGACTGCCTGACTGAGCCACTGGACGCCGAGGGGTTGGTCTCACTATGGGAGGACTTGGAATCGGGCCGGGTGGAGGTGCACTTCGTGGAGTCGGCCGAGCCGTCGCCACTGGCCCACGGGATCCTGACCGGGCGACCGTTCACCTACCTCGACGGTGCTCCACTGGAGGAGCGGCGCACAAGGGCAGTGGCTGTACCCCGGGGCCTCGGCCCAGTCGGCGCCAACGGACTCCCTGAGGGCCTGGCCGTCTCGCCGTCGGAGCTCGGCCCACTCGACGATGCCGCCGCCGCTGAAGTGCTCGACCAGGTCCGGCCCCGACCGAGGAACGCCGACGAGCTTCATGACCTCTTGTTGTCCCTCGTCCTGTGTCGCCCGGTTCCGGCCTGGACGGCCTGGATCGAAGAACTGCGCGCCGATGGACGTGCCAGCGTCATCGAAGGGGGCTGGGTAGCGACCGAGCGCCTGGTCACGGCCGCCGCCATCGTGGCGTCGAGCACCGACCCGTTGGTGACAGACGACGATGCCCTGGCTGAGTGCGTGGGGGGTCATTTGGCGGTAGCCGGTCCGGTGACCGTCGACCAGCTGGTGGCCAACGAGGAACTGCCGACAGGTTCGGTGATGGGCGCGCCCGTCACCGCTGCCCGAGCCCGCACCGGGCTCGCCCGACTGGAGGCCGTCGGCTCTGCGATCAACCTTCCCGACGGTCGGTGGTGCGCCCGCCATCTGCTCGTCCGGCTGCACGCGGCCAGTCGGAGCCGACGTCGGCGCCATATCGAACCGTCGAGCATAAGCGACTTTGTCCGGTTCCTGGCCAGCTGGCAGCACGTGGCTGAGGGAGCCCAGGCCGAGGGGCGGTCAGGGCTCCTCTCGGTGATCGAACAGCTGCAAGGACTCGAGGTTGCTGCCGGCGAGTGGGAGCGCAGCGTCCTCCCGGCGCGGGTCAGGGGTTACGACCCGAGGTGGCTCGACGAGCTCTGCCTGGCCGGTGAGGTGGCCTGGGGACGCCTGACGCCTCGTCCGGCCCAGGAGGTGATCGACAGCGGCGGGAGCGTCGTCCCAGGCAGCGGTGGACGGGGCTCGTCCACCCCCTCCCCGGCGACTCCCCTAGCCATCGTCACTCGACAGGACCTCGCGTGGATGCTCGGGGCTGTTCGGGCTGACCGAGAAGTCGTGGCTCCGCCTACGGGGGCTGCGGCCGACATCTTGTCGGTACTGCGGAGCAAAGGAGCGTGCTTTCGCTCGGAACTGGCACCGGCCGCCCGTCGCCTGGACGCAGAAGTGGACGAGGGCCTCTGGGACCTCGTCTCCCGTGGCATCGTGACCGCCGACGCCTTCTCCGCCGTCCGCTCGCTCCTGTCGGCTCGGGCCAGAAAGCGCCCGGGCATGCGACGCGGAGCTACTCGGCGCTCCGCCCTTGGTCGCCAGCGGGCCACCATAGGCAGCGGCATCGGGGAAGGCCGGTGGTCACTGCTTCCCGATGCTGACGGAACCTCTACCGGGCATCAGAGTGGTCCGGCCGCCGAGGAGCTGGCCGAGGCGGTGGCCTGGCAGTTGCTCGCCCGTTGGGGCGTCGTGGCCTGGGACCTCTGGCCACACGAGTCCTATCGCACTCCCTGGAGGGACGTCGTGCGGGCCCTTCGCCGCATGGAGGCGCGAGGCCAGGTGATGGGTGGTCGATTCGTGGCCGGCATCGCCGGCGAGCAGTATGCGCTGCCCGAGGCAGCCTCGCTTCTGGCCGATGTCCGACGTCATCCGAGCATCGGTGCTGACATCGAGGTTGCAGGGTCCGATCCTCTCAACTTGACCGGCGATCTGCTCGGAGGGCCGAGGGTGCCGGCCATCAAGAACCGGTCGGTGCGCTTTGTCGACGGAAAGCTGTGCGAACCGCTGGCTGGCATGACAGCCGTGTGATCAGGTCCCCCGACCGTCATGGCCTTGGATGCTGGGCCTGGCCACTAGTGCCGGTTGCGCCGCCACACCTCGGTGTTCAAGGCGGTGGCAAAGGCCACCCAGACCAAGTACGGGCACAGCAACAAACCGGCGGATTTGGATACCCGCCACACCTTCTTGGTGGTGACGGCCACGGACGCGGTGAGGGCGATGCTGTCAACCAAGGCCAGCCCGATCCGTTGCCGGCCGAAAAATAGCTCTGACCACAGGCCGTTCAGGGCCATTTGGATGGTCAGCCACCGCTCGGCCGAGGAGCGCTCGACGCTCGTCGGCGCCCTGCGGCTCAAGTGCCAGGCAACCCCGATGAGGGCGTAGAGAACAGTCCAGACGGGGCCGAACACCCAATCAGGAGGCTGGAAGGAAGGCTGGTCAAGCGTCGGCAACCACTCGTTGACGCCTCGCCGGGTTACGAGTGCCCCGACACCGCCGACCGCCTCACACGCAGCCACGGCCCCGATGGAGCCTGCCCAGCCACGAGAGCTTCGAGGGCTGGATCGACGAGGGTGGCCCGTAGGAGGCACCGTCTCAGTCTACCGATCGATGCGCCCGACGCCGCCATGATGCCAGACGCTGGAGGCAGTCCGCGGGTCCTTGGCGCCCAGCGACGCGACCGTCCTGTCGAACACATCAGCCGATCGTGATGGGGATCGGCAGGGGAAGCGTCACGGGAGGAAGTGTGGGCTGGGTGGTCGGAGGGGTGGTAGTCGGAACCGTCGTCGTGGGGGGCGACGTCGTCGGCACCGTGGTGGTCACTGGTGGCTTCGTCGTGGTGGTCACTGGTGGCTTTGTGGTGGTTGTTGGCGCCGCCGTCGTGGGGGGTGACGTCGAGACGGGAGGCGATGTCGTGGTCGTGGTGGGCTTTGCGGTGGTCGACGCGGTCGTGGTGGTCGTGGTGGGCTTTGTGGTGGTCGCCGTCGGCTTTGCGGTGGTCGACGTCCCTGACGTGCCCGAGGTCGTCGTGCCTGGCGACGGCTTAGCGGCCGGTGCCGCTGCCTTCGTCGTCGACGCGCGTTTGGTCGCCTTGGCCTTCGGCTTGTTGACCTTTGCTGTCGTCGCCGTGGTGCTGAAAGGAAGGGCGGCCGTCGTCGGCGCTAGGGCCGTCGAGGTCGTCACCGGGACGATGGTCGGTACGGCCACTGGTGCGGTGGTCGCTGTCGTGCTCGGTGCCGCCTCGAAGGCTGACTGCGAAGACGGCGGAGCATTCCCGAACACGCTGAGGGAGATGAACCCGACGATGAGGGCGACGGCGGCAATCGACCACCTCCAATGAGTGACGAGGGCCATTTTGGAGTTGGCGAGGAGCCAGCGGATGCGTCGTCGGAAGGCGCCAGCCGGCGGAGGAACGTCTCCCGCGTAGTACCAGTGCGCCTGTTTCGTGCGCCGTTTCATGCCAACACAGTACGGCGGCACAGCGGAAGCTCAGAATAGCCACGCTGAGCTGGGGATGTGCGTCGACACCTCTCCGCTCCGGCATCACCTGTCGTCCATTGCCGGTCGCCAGCGGCTGCCGAGCCGCACGTTCACGGCACTCGATGACAACCAGGGGCTGTCCTTGCGACCCGCCAACCTCTTCAGAGGAGCCTCACCGCCGGCACATCTCGGCCTGGAGCTCCTCGTCGTGGTCCCAATGATCCTCCAGCCCAGCGCCTCGATCTCGGCCACCATTTCCCGGAGATACACCCCGAGGTACATCTGGACTTCCGCCGCCTACGCGGCGGTGAGGTCGACTATCGACTATGAGCTCGATTTGCGGCCGATACCGGTGACGAGACCGATCAGCCACAGGACGAAGAGAATTACGGCCACGATCCACAGCACGTGCAGAGCGAATCCCACGCCGGCGAAGATGAGTGCCAGCACTAACAACACCAAGATGATTCCCATGCCTGCAGACCTACCCCCTGCTCAGGTTGCCAAACCAGGGGCGGTGCCCGTCGACCCTGGCACCACTCCGACCAGTGTCGGGCGACGAGTCAGCCCGGGTGGGCCCCAACTGGGCCGTGTCGGCGAGGAACCCGCTGACTACCGGAAAAGCCGTCGGGTCCTGGATGAGAAACAGGTGACCCCCCTCGAACTCTCGTAGCCGGGCGCGCCGGATGCGCTTGGCCATGGCCGCAGCATTCTCCGGTGGGGCGATGCCGTCGAAGCGTCCGGCGGCAATCAGGGTCGGGCAGGTGATCCGGTCAAGCCGTCCGAAGGTGTCGTGGGCCGACCGCGCCGTCATCTGGAGCGCCTCCCCCTGCCGCGTCTCGGCGCTACGCGGTCGCTTGAACTGCTCCCCCAGCATGTCCATGAAGGCCCGGTCGCCGGGGTGGTCGAGCAGCCACTCAGGAGTGAAGCGGGTGTCGATCAGCTTGGTGTAGGCGGCCGTTCGATCCGTCGGAGAGCGTTCTGACAAGGTGTGAAGTGGATACGAGGACCCTCCTGCACCTCCGGGTGAAGTGCATAGGAGGGCCAGGCGCTCGATGCGCTCGGAGATAGTGACGGCCAGCTCCTGGGCGACCATGCCGCCGAAGCTCACGCCCACCACGGAGAACCGGTCCCAGCCCAGATGTTCGACCAGCGATGCTGCGTCGCCGGCCAGGTCGGCCATGGAGTACGGCGCCTCGGTCGGGCTGGACCGCCCGAGGCCTCGTTGATCGTAGGCAACGAGGCCCACGTCGCGGGCGAGTCGTGAGATCAGCGGACGTGACGTGTCGATGGTGGCCCCGGAGCCGTTGAGGAATAGCGTCCTCGGCTCTGACCCGAGCACTTCGTAGTACAAGTCGAGACCGCGCACTCGAACTGTCGCCATCCTGGCAGGGTACGCCTCCTAGCCCCTGGGAATCAGGGTAAGTGGGTTTCATCGAGACCGAGCCGGCAGGGCCAGGACCGTCTTGGCTTACGTGCCCTACGGAGAGGAGGAACGACACCCTCCGGTGCCCTCAGGCGAGGATCGGCGGACCCGACGACACCGAGGGAAGGAGAGTCGAGAGCGGCACGGCTCCCGGGGGCGTACTTACCGTCTTCGTCGTCCCCCACCCGCTGAAGCGTAGAGAGACTCCGCTGATGGTGGCCCCAACCGGCAGGTGCTTCCCCCCGGTTGCGACGTAAATGGTCGCAGGCCCTGAGTCGTAGCCACCATTCTTGTAGCTGATCGGGACGACCTTCACCCCGTGCAGTGTCCGGACGGTTTCCTTGTGGAACTTCTTGGCGTCGAACATGTCCTTAACCAAGCTGGGCATGCTCATGTCGGCGGCCGTCGTCCCGTAGATCGGACTTGCGGCGGGAATCTCGACCCATCTGTCCGACACGGCCGGTGCCTCGGTTGCAGTGAGCCCCACCGATGTCGTCCAGAACGCCGAGTTGGCATTGACGTACAGCGCACCGTTTACAAGGCTGATGGAGGCACCCGGCAGTGCCTGGCCCGAGGCACTCCCAGTGGCCGTCATGGCCACCACCTGGGTTCCAGAAGTCGGTCCCGAGTAGTTGGTCTCGGCGGCCACAGCACCTCCGCCCCCCGGCAGGGTGAGGTGCCCGCTCCCTACGGCCTCGACCGAGCCTGAGGCCTTCATGGCCGATCGGGTGACCGCCACAATCTCCGCTGCGGAGCGGGTGCTGAAGGCCGACGGTGCCGCGATCGCCGCCGAGGTGGCCACACCCATGGCGACCAGTGCCACGAACGAAGCGACCATGACGAGGGCGACCAGCCACACTGAGTCGAAGGGGTGCTTGGATTCCTCGTTCATGTCGTCACACTCCTCGCTGCCGCCAGAGTCATGACAGGACACGATGGCCAGGTGGCGCTGCCGTCCGCTGCGGAGCGCATCCTCGACATGATCGGCACACCGGCATCCCTCCTTGAGGGGATGGGAACGATTGTCGCCGGGCTGCTCTTCTGCTGCTTGTCAGCTGACAGGGTGGACGGCCGCCTCAAAGAGTCCAAGCTCGAGCGCCATGGCCCGCCTGTATGTCCGGGCTTCTCGTCCCTCGTCGGCGGTCCACTCGTCCACGAGACCTTCCAACCGCCGGGCCAGAGCCTCGAAGGCTGGGTCGGCGTAGGTGAGGACCCACTCGCCGTATGGCCCAGCAGCTGCAGGGTCAAGTAACGATCCGAGCCACGCGTAGAGCCGCATGCATGGAGCCATCGCCGCGCACACGGTTCCGATGTCAGCAGTGGCTGCCGTAGCCAAGAGAAACTCGGTGTAGGCAAGGGTGGCGGGCCATGGCGTGACCCCGCCCATGTCCACCTCCCACCGGGCCGCGTAGGTGGCGTGGAGATCGAGCTCGTGCTTCACACCGGCGAGCAGGTCAGCGAATGTCATCAGGCTCGCCGTGTCCGGGCTGCGGGTCAGGGCGAAGGCGTAGGAGCGAGCGAAGGACTCGAGGAAGAAGGCATCTTGGGCGATGAACGCGGCGAAGGCCCTGCGGGGTAGCGAGCCGTCGCCCAGTGCGGTCACGAAGGGGTGGGCCAGAGCCTGGGCGGCCAGGTCGGCGTTGGCCGACCACAAGCGGGCCGACAGGGCGGAGTCATGTCCGGTCAGAGGTTCCGGATCGATCACAGCAGAAAGGAGAACAGCGGCGAGCCCGGTGAGACCGTCTCGACGTCGAGTGGACTATCGGCCATTCGGGCGAGTAACCCGGGCAGGTTCTCGGCCCGCTCGACTTCGATGCCGACCAAGGCAGGCCCCGTCTCACGGTTCGTCTTTTTCACGTACTCGAAGGCGACGATGTCCTCTCCCTCGATCAACACATCGTCAAGGAAGCGTCGCAACGAACCGGGCTCCTGCGAGAACGTCACGAGGAAATAGTGCCGGAGGCCCTCATAGAGCAGAGAACGCTCGACAACATCGCCGTAGCGGCTGACATCGTTGTTGCCTCCCGACAGGATGCAGACCGTCGGGCCGGTCGGAACCTCGGGTAGGAAGCGGACGGCCGCACTGGCAAGGGCACCGGCGGGCTCGGCGATGATGCCCTCGGTCTGGTAGAGATCGAGCATCTCGGTGCAGATCGCCCCTTCGGGAACCGAGATGACCTGGTCGACCAGGTCCCTGACGATCGGGAAGGTGAGATCCCCTACCCGGCCTACTGCGGCGCCGTCGACGAAGGAGTCGATGGACGCCAGATCCTCCGGCCCTCCAGCCTCCAAGGCCAGTTGCATGCTTGCCGCCCCTGCCGGTTCCACCCCGATGATCTTGGTCGCCGGCGCGTGCTTCTCGAACCACAGTGCCAGTCCGCTGATCAAGCCTCCCCCACCGATCGGCACGAGCAGCGTGTCGATCGGGTCCGGGTGCTGCTCGGCAATCTCAACGGCCATGGTGCCTTGGCCGACGATGGTCCGGGCGTCATCGAAGGGGTGAACGTAGACAGCGCCCGTGCGGGCGGAGTCGCCTAGGGCCGCCGTGCTTGCTTGGTCATACGAGCTGCCCACGAAGATGAGCTGGACCCACGACCCGCCGATGGCCTCGATGCGCTGTCGTTTCTGCCGCGGCGTGTTGGTGGGCAAGAAGATCCGACCGTGGAGTTGCAGTTGCCGGCAGCTGAAGGCGACGCCTTGGCCGTGATTGCCGGCGCTGGCACACACCACGCCGCGACTGCGCTGCTCGGCGTCGAGGGACGAGATGAGGTTGTAGGCGCCGCGAGCCTTGTAGGACCGGCAGACCTGGAGGTCCTCTCGCTTTAGTAGTACGGGCTGGCCGATCTCGCCGGCCAGGCGCTCGCTGAGCTCGAGCGGGGTACGCCGCATGACCGAGGCCAGACGTTCGGCTGCTTCGTCGATGTCTGACGCCTCGATCAGTTGTGGCATCTCGTCGATGCTACGGCCCAACCATGACGACCATGACCAAACGGCACCCGGGCGGGAATGATCTCGCTCGTGGAGGAAGGGCAGCCGTCACCGACAGGGACTCGCCGGGTCTGAGCCAGGACCTGGCGCTCATCGCACCAAGCCAGGGCGGGCAAGGCCCGGTCACACGCTCCACCATTGGCGTGAGGGCCAATGCCATGCCGGCCCCTCAGTTGTTCCAGTTGACCTTCCGGAACAGACGGGCACATCGCCCGGATCTTGCCCGGAGAACAGTCTCAGAAGCACTGAGAAGCCGATTCGACAAGAGATCGTCACACATGCTTCGACATCTGTTCACATGGCCGCAATAAAGTCCGGGTAGAACGGACGTAGTCCGGATATCCCCCCGTAGCCGGATACTGGGTCGTAGCGCTGTCGTCGTCGGTTGTCGTGCAATCAGGCGACGGCAGCGCTCCCCAGCAAACACTCCGCTCGGGCCGTGCTTCGGGTTCATTGGATCCGGTCGGTCGTTTAACAGCCTTCGTCACGCAACATCGTGGAGACCAGTTGTTCGATGTCATCGGCCGATGCTCCTTCGACCAATGTCTGTTGGAGCAGGCGGAACTCGGCGCCCGTGAACCGGCACGGTATGGGGCAGTGCTTGTGGCACATCGCGCATCGGTAGTGGGTCCGGAGCATCGATGCCGTCCGCTCCGATTCGTCACCGGGCACAGGCCGTGATGTCATATCCGTGCCATCGACAGATCGCCGTGCTGACTTGACGTCCCGCCGCATGGGCTGCTGAGTGACAGCGGAGACCCAGACCGGTGTCACTCCCCTCCGCTCTGTGGCCCATGGGCTCCAACGACTACGCAGAGGCATTCACGCTCTGGTCCGCACCGTGTTTTCGGATGATCGATTCCGACGAAGCCGGTCGTCGGGGTGCACCTACGCACTGCCACCGACGGGTCTAGTGGGAGGGACGCTTCCTGGACAGGAGTGACCGATGGCTCCGCGTGCACTCGTGCGGGGCGGGCCGGGGAGCTGGCCAACCGTCGGCGCTCGTGAGGCCATCTGTCCGATGGTGTTGGAGAAAGCCGGACGCCCGTCGAGATCAAAACCCAGGGGCCCGCCTTTCGGTTCATGAAGGGGGCGGCTCTCGGTCATCGTCTCTTGCGCTGACCCTCCAGAGGTTCCATGGCCAGGCCCCATCGATCTCCACCTCCAGCGAGAAGCTCAAGATGATCCGAATGACGACGATGATGCCCAGGACTCCCACGCTTTCAAGCGTTGGGTCGACGATGATGGTCCGCACGATGTCTCCGACGATGAGAACCTCTAACCCGAGCAAGATGGCCTGGCCCAGCCGACGACGGAGGAGTCGGTAGGCAGCATCAACATGTCCTCCGGCTTTGGCGATGGTTACTGCGTAATCCACCAGCGCCCAGAATCCGCCCACCACCATGATGGCGGCTCCACTGGCCTCGACCACTTTGACGACATCGCTGATCACATGGTCGTAGGTCACGACAAAACAATGCCACGACGAGCGCTTTGGCGCGACCATCCTGTCTGTTCCAATGACGATTCGTGCCTCACGGAATCAGGCATCGCGCTCCTGGTCTCGGACCCTCGATGCCGCCGAATGGCCACCTTGGCGCACGGTCCCGGCCCTCGCTACATCGAATGATCGTTCGCGTCGGGGGAGGAGTCCCTCAGTCGCCCGAGGCATCCAACTGTCGAAGAGTGTGAATTGCTGGCGTGTCCGCTAGGTGTAGTGACCACGGACGTTATTGACACGGGTCCACCAATGAGGTGAGCCCCCAGGAGCAATGTGGAGCCGTCTACACACCCACAGAACTCCCAGGAGGGCTCAAATGCACGCTAACGCTCGGTTGACGCCAGTTGGCAGATTGACCATGGTCATGCGCATCGAGACAGGTCGACCGGTCGCCCATGTGGCCG
>Ga0182030_10024124_pt1 | contig 11202 bp, 16 predicted proteins | sample 812S3MmetaG_FD_121299 | JGI IMG/M metagenome (GOLD analysis project Ga0182030, IMG submission 121299) | Permafrost microbial communities from Stordalen Mire, Sweden - 812S3M metaG (Illumina Assembly) | ecosystem: Environmental > Terrestrial > Soil > Wetlands > Permafrost | place: Sweden...
AGAAGAAAGACTATTTGTGTTTTTTAAAAACCCCCAAAACCCGGGTTTTTGGGGTGGACTGAAATGGTGGCCCCCCCCCTTTTTTTTTTTCCCCCCCCCCCCCCCTGTCCAAACCTCCACCAAGATGGATTCTATTATAGAAGCCCTGAGTTAATGCATCTTTAGCTATCATTGAACCTCCTCACCACGGTGCTCCTCTCTCATCTTTCTGAAAGCCCCTCAATCAGTAGGGATCTTACCTCATCAGGATTAAAACACAGGGCATTGGTAATTGATACAAATGGTTCTTTTGACATCCGTCTCTTGGCCAAAATCATCAAATTCCGCATTCTTACGAATCAACAAAGTTATAATCGGCGAAATGTTTCTTCGGGCAATTACGGATCCATTCAACTCAAAAAAGCCACTGAGGAAAGTATGGTGGAAGTTGATCAGCAAGTAGAACTCTGTTTGGAAATGGTCGCCATAAGTAGAGTGTTCAATATTGAAGGACTGTGGGAAGTGCTGGGAGAATTGGGTCGCAGTACTATTCAAAACCCTGGATTAAACGTCGCTGAACCAGGACTGGACGCTAGAAAAGAAAATCTGGTGTATATTCCAGAACCAGAAAACGATAGACGAGAGAAGGAGCTGGAGGTTGGGGATAGCGAAGATTCCTCTCCTGGCTCGATTTCTGATCTGCTACCTCGTTCCGAAGAGGGTACTGTCCTCCAGAATGCATTACCCGATAAAAGAGCGAAATCGAACGCTGAGGAAGGCATTGAGCTCATCATCGTGGACAACATGACGCACATAATCAACGAGCTCTTCTCCCGCAAGGAGAAAGGAGAAGGTATGATTTTACCTTCTTGATATTAGACCTTGACTGACCTCCCACTAGCACACAATCTTCTAAAAACTCTCTCACGAACCCTGCATACTCTTTCGAGCGGCTCTGATATTCTCACAATTCTGCACAACGGAACGGCGTCCACAAAACCAAGCTTTAGTTCAAATTATGATAAACAAGACCGACGTCAATCCCAGCAACATCAAGCCCCTTTCAAATCTGTATTCAGCTCAAATCCAGTGAAGCCAGCATTAGGACGAATATTCGACCAGTTCACCTCTCTCCATGTCCTCCTATCCTCAATACCGAGGAGCAGGGAAGATGCGGAGATGTTATATGGGCAAGAGGATGGTGTGGTATCGAACCTTAGCATCATTAAATATTGCACGATTGTTGAAGTGTTAAAGGACGAAACTCCGAATCTTGGTGAGAGGAGCGAGGGGATGAGATTTGGGGCAATGGAGCAACGGTGGGCTGCCGTGATAGTCTCGAATGATGGATGCACTTTAGTTCCTGCGTTTATGGAGAAAGGGACTATGAAAGGTCTAGGTCACTCTCGTGGAGTTGTACAGGACGTGGGTAGCGTTGCCAAAATTTATGGCTTCGGGGGAAGAAGAATTTGAAGATAGTCTGCTATTAATACCCAATCATGAAGATCGTGTCCATCCCGTAAATATTTTTACTGGATGCTTTTGTTGCACATCGCACACTCTCATCGTGTCGAGTTTCCCTTCCCTTTCAGATATTTTTGAGACGAGCGGTTCCGAATGTGGTCCGAGAAGCCATCGCGATGATTTGGTGGGAAGGCGTAGCCGAGGAAGGTGGAACCGGGAAGGGGGCTGGAAAGTGCACCCGACTTACAAAAAGAGGCGATACGGTTCGATTTGCTTTTTATGAAGTTTTTGATTCTACCATGGCCCGAAGTTCTTCCATTTCAATTCCTGCTTAGTGGCAGGAGAAAGAGCTGGAGCGGGCCCTCGTTAAATGTATTCCGCATCTTGTCATCCATCGCGCTCACTCACGTTCCCACAAAAATGTCATCCTTATCGTCCTATAGTGAGCTTGCCAGTCAGGCTAGGTTTGGTGAATTGGTGGCATGGAGGAAATATTTTTATTTCTCGTTCTAGTTTCTGTGCACTACTGATTTCTAGCTCTATGCTACCTCAAGGAATACCTACGGACTTAACTCAGATTCCTCTGAGCATTGTCACCCACCAAGGGGATTGTGGAACAGCAGCAGCCTGTACCGCTTCTGCAACCAGTTTCCTAAGATCAGCTCTGCATGTCGGACAGTTCGGGGTCTTAGTCATGAACCAGTTCTCCAAGCAAATACGTCCAAAGATGTGCTTTTCATGACAGGGAAGTTGAACCGGAAACTCAACCACTTGTGCCCCTTTCTCATCAATATTTGCCTCGCCCATTAGCATGTAGCAGATAATAAATTCTGCGTTATGCTCTCCCAGATCAGCTATTGACACAGGTGTGAGAATGTGTTTGATCATTTCAAGAATTTCGGCGTCAGAAGGAAGAGAATTCGGGTATGGCCCGCCGAGAAAATGATTCGTCATTTGACCCACTGGGGTTTCATCTGCGAGCATATGCTCTACCGTTGCCCGCTCAATCGCATTTCGAATTTGCAAGACTAATGCTCTTTGATCTCTCGAGGGGGGTCTTCTAAAGTGCCCTGGAGATACGTATGGAGGGCGTTGAAATTCTGCCCAGATCAATGCATCCATTAGCTGCTCAATCTCCCTCGAGTACTCCAAATTTACCTTTGAAACTAGACCTTTAAATGCTTGGAGATCCTCCGAATTGATATGTTGCGGCCCTGTTCGGTTGTTCAAGGCGTGTCTGAATTCTCTATCGAAAATATTACCTGCTTGAGCTTCCTCAGAATAGCTGAGGGGTTGGTGCTTATGTTTCTGTTCCTTTGGTGGATTTTCTTGGAACATGCATACCGCACAGTAAGTGTCTGAGAGCAAAACATCTCCTTTCACATTTCCGCAATTAGTTGGGCACGGAAAGACCTCTGTCGGTATTCGATGACCACACTCATCGTGAAAGAAGATAAACTGGCGACACATGATCTAGTCTAGATATGATTTGTTTTAACATTTTAAATACACAATTATAAAGTTTCTAGGTCTCACAATGCGGAGGCATTGGCGTCGATGCACACAGCCATTCTTTGTTGTCTTAGATTCCAACGTCCAACAACGAATCCGTCAAGTGCGATTCGGATTCCTGCTGTTAGCCGAAGAACAAAGCTCTCATAGCTTTCTGTTCACAAAGACTTCCCTAAATATAGCCACATTATGAAGAAAGAAGTTAGCGTAGCATGATTTGCTTATAGATCCAATTTAAGTTGTGTATTTCCTGGCGGAGGAAAACCAAAGATGTCAAAGTAAATGACGACAAACCCAACAATAATACTAGTATATTGATTCTATTCTGCCGCTTATATATTGTCTACAACATCTATTTTCGCAACCGCAGCGACTCTCTTCGCCTCTTTCTCCCTCCTCTCCTTCCTCTCACTAGACCTATCCCCAAACAACTCAAAATGCTCCCTCATAACAACCGTATACTTAACAAACTCCTCCATGCAATCCACCAATCTCTCCCGGTTCCCGCTCGGTAGTAGCCTCGCCTTCCCACTCCCATCCCCGCCCTCATCCTCAAAATTCTTATACGCCATCGGCAAACTGCTCTGATTCGGAATCGTAAACATCCGCATCCACCTCCCTAACATCCTCAAGCTATTCAATGCATTGAAACTTTGACTTCCGCCATTTATCTGGATTATCGAGAGGGTACGGCCTTGTGTTGGGCGGATGGAACCCGTGGATAAGGGGATCCAGTCGATTTGGTTTTTGAAAACAGCGGTGAGGTTGCCGTGTTGTTCTGGCGTGCACCAGACATGCCCATCAGACCAGAGGGAGAGGGCTCGCAATTCTTGGACAGTAGGGTGGGTGGCTTCAACCGAATCGCGGATGGGGAGGGAAGAGGGGTTGAATATGCGGACATCGCATCCGAGACGGTAGAGGATTCGTGAGGCCTCGAAGGCCATAAGTTTCGAGTAGGAACTTTGAATGTATGAGATTCCTTAGCACAAACAAGCATTCACTGACATACCGTTTCCTCAAACTTCCATATAGAACAAGAATCCGTAACCTCTTGCCCGTCTTCTGTAAATCTTTCTCGGCCATCGAAATAGCTGTCTCGAGCTCCAATTGAGAAATCCAATCTGTGCTTTCAATTTCTGGCTCTAAGAGGAAAGGACGATGCTTTAGCCTGACTTCTGGATCATCGTCTTTTTCGGAGATAGCTAATTGAGGACATTGGGCCAGCGTTCGAAGCTCTCGATTTTGAGAGCTCATGCTTGCCACAAATTTGGCAGTTCTAGATGGGAAAGTATGTCGTGGAAAGCTACGATATAGGGAGAAAATGGTGCTCATGGAAGGAAACAAGGGAATAAGAAGTAAAGAGATAGGGAAGCCATGGTAGATACATTCCTTTTATAACTATCTGGAGGGTCTGGAAGCTGTGGAAGCTGTGGAGGAGGATAGGAAATTTGAGGTCCATTTCTTTATCGGTGACATGCTGGGGCTTATCGATTGGTCGATGGATACGAGTATGATAGGCACAACTTTGTGAAACTTTGGTTTTATGCACGCCCAGGCAACTTGTGCCGAATCTTAAGCTTTAGGCGGAGCTTTGATTGCTTTGTTCAAAATACATGCACGGTGAGAAAATTGTTGGAGGGCTTGGCTTCATTCTGCTCAGACAAACAATTGAAGGAAAGATTACGTCCACGGCGCCATAGAAGCTACGCCAAGCAGACTCGAAGTTAAGGTTGTCCATCTAACAGGATCTTATTGTACGAACTCGCAACACACATTCAGAATGGTCACCCGGATACCGAGGAGAGCGGCCCTTCTAAATTCAGTACGTCCAACGGCTCTACGCAGCTCAGAATACTCCAGTTCGAATATCCTCAAGCTGCAGGCGTTTCAATTATCTCAAATCCAACATGCACGCCATTACTCGACTCCCTCCCCCGAAGCTTCAAAACCAAGTGACCTACGGTCTCAATTTGCCTCTGCACCAATATCTCCTCCCACCCAACCTACTTCTAAACGATCCCTTCGTCCCTATATCTTCGCTACCCTCTGCTTCCTCATTGGCGGTACTGTAGGCCAGTATATGAGCCTCATCGTGTCACCTCCACCTCTTCCTTTACCCAACACAAATGAAGACAAACTCATGGTGGAGTTTCTCGAGAAAGAGGCCGCCAAAATACCACTAGTAAAGTCACTCTCTGAGGACCCAGCTTGGAAACAAGATGACCCATATGCAAGAGTTGAACCCCAAAACCGAGAACACCAACTTACGACAGGGCCACTTGCGGGAGCACGCAGCCTAGGCGGTTTCCAGCGTGTCTTCACAAACGCTGATTCAGGGGAAACTATATCAGTTGTCTGGTTCGGTGGTGCAATTGCTGGATGGCCTGGTGTCACACATGGAGGGGTTCTTGCAACGGTTATGGATGAAACGTTGGGGCGATGTGGTATCAAGCAATTTCCTGCTAACTCAGGAGGCGTCACCGCGAATCTTGAATTGAATTATCTGAAGCCGTCTATCACGAACTCGTTTTACGTGATTAGGGCCGTTCCGGAGCGGGAGGGAGCTACTGACAAGAAGCAGTGGGTGAGCGGCAGGTTAGAGACACTTGATGGGAAGGTATGTGTCGAAGCCAGAGGTCTAATCTTGGTTCCTAAGAAGGCCTTACCTGGACAAAATCAAAAGGGCTAGAATTTTGGATGAAGAGTCATCGTTGATCGGCGAGGGAGATTCGTCTATAATGAGTTGACTCATGCGCCAGGATGGGTGCAATCCGAAATCGGATATTCAACGTTGCTTACGACTGGCAATGGCTGTCGTCTCAAGACCAGAATCCAAATTATCGCGAATCCAAATGGGGTGCGATTATACCGCCTTATTATTTTGAATCTTCCAAAAAGATGAACCACTTTAGGCTAACGCTCCAAATGTCAACGCCCAATTGACTTCGCTTTGTGTGCCTAAATAACATGGCCTACTATTTTATCAATCTACCCAATTTGGAGTTCACTTCGTTGACCAGGGTCATCTTCGGCCGAGCTATATTTACCTCGTGCGAGCAGCAACTTTTCACCACCATGGAACAGATTTCCGCGACAGGGAAAGAACTATATAAGCTAGGCCAACTCCCTCCGACTTGCTTCAACTTACACTCCAATTCCGGCCCGCACTCTAAAGCCAAATCATAACTATTTATACTCCGCCAATAATCTTTCCCCTACCAATTTCCCACCATCAAACTTTACCATGCCAAACAAAACCATCCCCTTCACCGACGCCCAATACAGCAAGTTCGAGGAAGTCGACAACTACATCTGCTCATACCTCCTCCAACAAGATGACGCTCTCGAATCTACCCTTAAAACCAACAGAGGCTCCTCACTTGACACTATAGATGTCGCCCCTAACCAAGGCAAAATGCTCTACCTCCTCGCAAAAATGAACAAGTGCAAGCGCATCCTTGAAATCGGTACTTTAGGTGGTTATTCTGCCATCTGGTTCGCCAAAGCCCTTCCCTCAGACGGAAAGCTCATTACTCTAGAGCTAGACCCCAAGCACGCCAGTATCGCAGAATCGAACATCAAGAATGCGGGTTTTGAAAACGTCGTAGAGGTCAGAGTTGGGCCTGCCTTGGAGAGCTTGGATAAGATGGCCAAGGAGAGCCCGGAGCCCTTTGATATGGTATTTATCGATGCGGATAAGGAGAATAATGTTGGGTATTTGAAGTGGGCGCTGGAGTTTAGTCACGTGGGAACGTTGATTGTGGTTGATAATATTGTGAGACAAGGGAGACTCGTGGATTTGGAGAACAAGGATCCGAGTATTACAGGTGTGAGAGAAGTGCTTGATCTGATGAAGAGGGAGAAGCGGTTGGAGTTCACGGGTGTGCAGACGGTGGGGAGTAAGGGGTGGGATGGATTTGCGATGGGTTTGGTCATTGGTTGAGGGTTTCTTGGACATAAGGTTCTGCAGTGGCGTAGCGCTTTGCGATTGCTAATTGCCTGATATCAAGAAAATAAAGTGTTGCTTTCCATTTAATTTTGTTGTTGTTGAATCCCAGAAATTGCATCAGCAAGTGCTTCCTTCCTTATTTCCTTGCTCTAGCACTTAGATTTCTTTGCTGGATCAAATGTCTCAAGACGTTTGAGGAAATGAGAATGAACAGACCCCCAGAGTTTAGGACTTTGGCGGATTGGGTGGTTGATCTGAATGTCTCAAATCTCGTGACACATTGGAGATGAATTGTCCAGATCTGCAGAATCTGTATCATAGGGATACTCCTCTGGCAAATCTAAAACATTCAAGAGGGGTTCATGCACATCAAAAATTAACGCATGATGTCTCTATCCCGTTTCCTTTATTGTTATAACAGAGATTTTGATCATCTAGTAGTCCTGTTAACGATTGTTATCAGTGTAAGCGTTACCACTGTTGATGCCGTTGTCACCGGGACAACTATTGTGATTTTTAACCCGCTGTGAAGGTGTTCTTGTGTCAAACATTTCCAGTTCGTACTAATGTAAGAAGAGGGAATACCTTCGTCAATCATATTGCATTCTCATAACACAAATATTAAACACTTCGTCACAACTTCCATCTCCTATCTCGTGCTATCAGCCTGAGACGTAGAAACGGTTTATTTTTCAAGTTTGCTTAAAATTAAGTGACTGAAGCTGGACGTTTATACTCACTGAGCGAGATTTTAGTCCATCCAGAAGGCAGGTGCGAGTGAACGCATTGCGTCAGTGAGTGGTCTAGATGGATCTAATTTACTTTATGTATTCCATCCCCTCGTAGTATTTGAACATATTCAACTTAGCAGTATTCTGGCCTACTCTATCATGAGCTTGGAACCGAGCACTGTTTAACTCTATCTCAAGGGTGTCTGTTCTGCTCTGCACCCTGGTTATCACATTGGAGAGCCAGAAATCCTTTTTTTTTTCCCTACAGTTTTATGAAACGTCATAAGAAGAACGACGTGGATAGAGGTGAAATACTTGGCTCGAGTCTGTTTAGGTAGGGGAAAGGCATGAGCGGTGGAGTAGGAAAGGTTGAAATGGTCAATCGATTGAAAGCAACCGCGTGGGACTTTAGCTCAACTGAGGTAAATTTGGATCAAGCCCGTTAAGTCCATTGGGTGAAATGTTTAGCCGTACATGGATGTTGGATTCTTTGGGTCCCATATGATCTCTTTGTCGGGACGCGAAGTATGAACCCTGCCATAGTATTGCTTGAAGCAGGGATATGTTGAGCCCAAAAGTCTTCAATCAAGATAAATACTCAGTTTAGAGAGTGTGTAACCACAATCAATTATTTTTGCCAAGTTTGTGGCGCTTTAAATTTCTATTTTTGGTGCTTTGTTGTCGGACGCCAGAAGGAGCGAAGGTCCAGATTCAGTGCCTTCAGCTGAAGGTACGGGATCTCGACAGGGTTCCCCACCAACCACAACCCTCAAATATGCGAAAGAGGCTCGCAAACCCTTCATCCAATATTTGTAGTAGTCAAGCTTGTGTTTTATTTGAGCCGCTTCTTGTATTTGAGGGTTGTTCAGCTTCTTGGCGTTCCTTTTTCATGGATTCAATGAAGATGCTTCCCTCGCGCCACGATTCCCCAAATTGGCAATTGGCTACCGCTACGCTGCTCATGTGTTCATTTGATAGCTTACTTTCGGGATCTGATCTGTGGGTCGAGAACATCAGATGCGATAGTTGATTGAATATCGATATGTACTAGGGTGCGAGAGGCATCAGTTATTCAAGCCTCGAGCAAGCAGTATCCTGATCATCCCATATTTATGTCTCTCCTCCCCCAATCTAAGTCTCAAGTTGTCATCAAAACTCTATCTATGGTAACTTGAAGTTTACTGTTCAACAACACAAAGCGTGCACTTTCGTCCTCCGGTTGTCTGCTACCACTCATCACCGGTCATGGAATCTCCGAAGGAAAACTTCCACACCTCGACAACTGGAGTCAGCCATCACCTTCACCAACCTCACATTTGGAAACCCGGTTTCCGTCAAACACCATTTTCAGCAATCACTGCTCTACTGGTTGTTCTTGTTTGCGCTGTACTTTCAGCAGCCATTCTCGTCATTTCCAACAATCATATCGCAAATTGGAAACTCCAACCTTCGGTCGTTCTCGGAATTCTCCATGGAGTTGGGAACACCGCTCTCTTGTACGCCTTCTGGAGGGGGGTCAATCTATCCTGGTGGCGCTCAGCTCTCCATGGCACAACTCTCGAAAACCTTAACCGACTTTGGTTTTGTGGGACAAGCTTCAAGTCCGCATTGTTCTCTGTACGCCATCTCAATAAAATTGCGGTTGCCTCTATAGTGACAACAATAGCCAGTGTTGTAGTATCTCCTCTATTACAAAAGGCTTCGCACATTGAGGCTGGATACTTTGTGGACGATGTCAACATCAAGATGAACCTTCCGAATCAGCTTCCGGATGGCTTCGCTGGAATTCATTTCAATGGAATGCCTGGTAACACACTCCTAAGTCCGGGTTTCCTCGGCGCAATGCAAGATTGGTATGAGGGCAAAACAATTTACACCCTTAACGACTTCGATTTTGCCTGTGAAGGAATTTGTGAAGCAAACTTTACCGGCCCTGGAATTATTCACGATACTTGCTCAACAACTTCTGCAACACTCAATATGCCGGCATTGGATGCATCTGGAGATACGTTGGGTTTCAGCACCACTTTTTATCGATTCGAGGACACCACCGGCACTACAACTCTCCGAATCGAATCGCAATATATATCTGCCGTAGACAGCTCCTGTCAAGCGACAATGATCACGGAAACATGCGACTTGTACCCTAGTACAGTGGTCTATCCTATCATATATACCAATGATACTCTCGTTATCAATCCCAACATCACAGTTTTTGAAGCCGATAATGGGCAATACTCTACCCCAGGCGACCTCTCTACAGCTCCCTTCGAGACCCCTGCCGGGTTACTATCAGGTCTTCATTGGTTTGCAGAGGCGTATCTCGCAGCAAACAGCAGTATCATTCATGGCTTCGATCCCTCGGGCAACGAAATATACATCGAATACCCAAATGGCATTCTCGCAACCAATGCTCTCGATCTCGCCCCTTTAACCCCCCAAAGTATATGCGCTTTTCAGTGGTTTAGCCCAACTGATCTGATCCTCGAAGCAATGACCGAGGTTTCATTTCGAGCTGCCTATGCCGCTGCTAACACTTCAGATTTACAGATTTTTCACGGAGCAGTGCAAGTGCAGGTAAGTGCCCTTGTCATCTTCTAGTCACGGCTATTTCTTGTCTTCTGTTTGAACTACCCTTCCTGCCAAATTTACACTAATTTTTGATTTCCTGAACAGCCCGTGGCGATTTATCATTCTTCTTACGGGTATCTTGCCGGTGGTCTCATTCTCCTACTCCTCGCTTTCGTGGCTGTGAGTAGTACTTTATATGGGTTCTGGCAACTAGGTCGCGACACATCCTTGAGTCCATTGGAAACAGCACAAGCACTTCGCGCACCTCTTTTGGCACAAACAACAAGAGGGGCCAATGTCAAGAAGCTAGTAAGAGAGGTGGGGAATCAGGAAGTTAAGTACGGGGTATTTGTCGTAAATATGCAGGAGGGTGAAATGATAGACAATCTGGAGATAGGGCCACAGCATCTTTTGGCTAGAGAATTGACGAAGAAAGGATAGGCGCTGATAATTTCCTGGGCGGCCGCTCAGTATTTCCTGGGTATTTTAAGGGGTCGGTCATTTAAGCGAGGGATCTTGACAAATTCCATTTATATCCTCTATCTTAAGTAGAAAAGTTATTATGAAACTTAATCTCAATTCCCTAAAGGGCCCAAAAAGATCAGTTCCCATTTTCAAAGAACATGACGTCCTTTAAAACTCAAAAAAGGTAAACTAAAGCGCCAAAAGATCACCCCAACGGGGCTATCTGATACAGAGTTCACACCGCATACTGATGTCTTCTCCCATGTTTCAGTATCGGGTGATCCCGGATGGGCCTCTAGGGGTCTATTATACTACAACTCCCGATTATTGCAACATTGGTCCCACACTGAGGCATTAGAAGGTATGTAGGTAAACAAGCAGATGCGAACTGCTGCACTAGCCATGGCCTACCTACTGGCTGTTAGGATATATCACTTATTTATTTACATTGATACAGGTATCGTGTTTTGGGGAAGGCGGTGAGGTATGTATGGGATTTTTGGGGGGGAAGGGGGGGGAGGGGGGTATGAA
>Ga0182030_10024125_pt1 | contig 11201 bp, 10 predicted proteins | sample 812S3MmetaG_FD_121299 | JGI IMG/M metagenome (GOLD analysis project Ga0182030, IMG submission 121299) | Permafrost microbial communities from Stordalen Mire, Sweden - 812S3M metaG (Illumina Assembly) | ecosystem: Environmental > Terrestrial > Soil > Wetlands > Permafrost | place: Sweden...
CATCCGCCCGTTCCCAGCGAGTGCAAAGCCGGCGAAAGCCAGCGGCGATAGAAGGCGAGCAGAGCGAGCAGAAGGCGCGTCATAGAGCGGGCTTGGCGGCATTCGCCGCCGGTGCGGTGTGCGGGACCGGTTTCTGTACGCCGCGCGCGGCGTCGGCTTTTGCCTGCTGAAGGATTCGCACAATCTCCGCCTCAAGTTTCGCAAACTCAATGGTGAGCACTGTGCGCCGCGGATGAAAGATCAGGTCGAAGCCCGCTGGTAGCAGGTCCACATGGCGGCGCAGGGCCTCGCGCATGCGGCGCTTGATGCGATTGCGCTCATGCGCCTTGCCCAGCACCTTGCCCGCGGTGAGCCCGATGCGCATGTTTGCGGCGCAAGGGCCGGCTGGCAGTTGCGCCGCAAGAAACCAGCTCATCGATGCCGATTGCTTTTTGCGCGCGCCAGCATACGCGTGTTGATAGTCGGCGTGCTTGCGCAGGCGCAGACTTGTCAGCGATTGGCGCTGGGCGGGCTCGGCAGGCTCAGCAGACTTGGACGTGGACTTCATGGCGTTGCCAGCGAGTGCTCGCTCTCGATCTAACCATCCCTGGGAGACTAAGGTCGAATCCCTGGGATCGAATCTTGGGACCAATTCTTGCGGACCCCGAAGTTCTTGCGGATCCCGGAGCGGCCAAAGCAATCGCCGCGTTCCGGAACAAACAGGAAGGCGCAGAAGCGTGGGCTGCACAGCAGGGAAGGGTTAGTCGCGGAAGCCGGCGCTGACCGAAACGCGCTTGCGGCCGATGGCGCGGCGACGGCTCAACACGGCTGCGCCGGACTTGGTCTTCATGCGCGCCCGAAAACCGTGTGTCTTCACACGGTGGCGGCGATTGGGTTGAAATGTGCGCTTGGGCATGGAAATGCGCTCCTGTTTCCTCTAAAGAATCTGCGCTTTGACAGCATCTTCGAGTATATCGCAAGCCGCCTCGGGAATCCAGCGCGCCCTGGCGCACATTGCGGAGTCGCAAACACAGATGAACAACGAGGCATGCGAGAATGCAACCTGCGCTTCGAACCGTTCGAACCGAATGACGAGACCTCTCGGCCTCATGCGGTGACTCTGGTAACTTTTATTGCGCAGTTTCACCTTCAATGGTGCAACTCCTTCAAGAGGACGAAAAGTTCTGTTAAAGAGTGATTGCAACGAACGCCAAATGTGCTAACATCGGGACCGTTCAGGAAAGTTTAGAGCGTCCCACGGAACGGTTTTTTACTCACCGCCCCGATCCCGAATTTTTCAGGGGCAGATCAGCGGCAAATAGGTACTCGGCCATCGATGTTCGGCGGAATTCAACATCCTCCGCCATGCGGTAGCCGTTGCCTGAATTCCGAAAACCGAACAGTCTTTTATTTCGCGGGCGACTCAAGCAAGGATTTGTACGATGTCATTTGCACCCTCTCCCAGTTCGCCTCTTAACCCCTGGCTCCAGATCCTCGCGGCGTTAGAGAAAAAAGTAATCCGGCAGTCCTTCGAGACCTGGCTCAAGCCGACGCGCTACAGCCACGCGACAGGGCGAACCCTTTACGTGCGCGTGCCGTCGCCTGAGTTTCAGCACATCGGCGACAAGTATGGCGACCTGATTCAGGAAGCCATCGATCTGCAATCGCTCGAGTTCGACGATGTGAGCTTCGTCACCGCCGAGGAAGACCCATCCATTCCTCCTCAGCGCAAAGACGGCGGTTTTGCTCCCGTACCCGCGCACGCGCCCACGGCGCCGCCGCAGGCTCCCGCGCGCACTCCCGAGCAGGGCCGCTTCGACTGGTCCACCGCCGCGCAACTCAACTCGCGTTACACCTTCGACAACTTCGTCATCGGCAACGGCAATCAGTTTGCCCGCGCCGCTTCGCTGGCCGTCGCCGAGCGCCCCTCGCGCGCCTACAATCCGCTCTTCCTGTATGGCGGCGTCGGCATGGGCAAGACCCACCTGATGCACGCCATCGGCCACGAGGTAAAGCGCCGCCAGCCGTCCGCGAACATCTGCTATGCCTCGGCGGAAAAATTCACCAACGAGATGATCACCTCGTTGCGCAACGACCGCATGACCAGCTTTCGCGATCGTTTCCGCTCCGTCGATGTGCTGCTCATCGACGACATCCAGTTCATCGCCCAGAAGGAGCGCACCCAGGAGGAGTTCTTCCATACCTTCAACGCGCTCCACGAAAGCATGAAACAGATCGTCATCGCCTCCGATCGTCCGCCCAAGGAACTGGCCGAGATTGAAGACCGCCTGCGCTCGCGCTTCGAGTGGGGCCTCATCGCCGACATTCAGCCGCCCGATCTTGAGACCAAGGTCGCCATCCTGCTTAAAAAGGCTGAGTCCGAGCAGGTGCAATTGCCCACCGACGTCGCGCTGTTCGTCGCCTCCAACGTGCGCACCAACGTGCGCGAGCTGGAAGGCGCCCTGGTGCGCCTGATTGCCTGGTGCCATCACAACCACATGGAGATCACGCTCGCCTCAACCCAGCAGTGCCTCAAGCAATTCATCGACATGCAGGTGCGCAAAGTCACCATCGAAGCCATCCAGCGCGCGGTCGCCGAAAACTTCGGCATGAGGGTCAGCGACCTCAAGCAGAAGAACAACTCCCGCAACGTCGTCGTCCCGCGCCAGATCGCCATGTACCTGGCCAAGCAAATGACCGAGGCCAGCCTGCCCGAGATCGGCCGCCAGTTTGGCAACAAGCACCACACCACCGTGATGCACTCCATCTCAAAGATCGAGGAGCAGCGCCGCATCGACAAGGACCTGCACCGCACGCTGAACAAACTCCAGGACCTGTTGAACGGATAGCCGCAATCTCGCAACACACTTCACGAACAGAAGCCCGTGCTCCCGAGCGCGGGCTTTTTCATTGCGCCGCTGCTCAGCGGCGCAACATGCTCCGGCATCGCCAACTCGTGTGTGTCATCTTGAGCGAGCGCAACGAGTCGAAAGATCTGCAGTTGCCTTTCAGCTCCCCTCTTGCAACAGGGAGTCGTTGGGCCGGTAATAATTACCGGCGGTCCATGAAGTTTTTTCACTCTCCCAGGCCTCGCCGACGTTCAACCTACGGGAATCACGGCACTTCTCTCTTTGAAGAAATGGCACCATACGTGCATCACCTACGCGGATGGTGGCTTCCCCTAGCCTTCCCCGGAGGCATTATGGTCGAATTCGCTTCACTTCCTGAAAGCGTGGCGCACAAAGCGATGGGTGCTCTAGCCGCTGTTGTGGTTCTTGGCGGCACCCTCGGCGGCTACGCGATTCACGAACACCGCGCCGCGCAAACCCTCGCAGCCGAGAATGCGCAGCAGAGCCTCGCGTTGACCGCGACCCAGCATCAGATCGGCGACCTCACGGCCAAGGTAAATATGCTATCTTCGCGCGCTGAAGCGCCACCCGCTCCGCCTGCGCCTTCCGCGCAGAGTGGGTCCGGCCGCCGTCCCCCGGCTGGTCACAGGCAATCCGACGATCTCCGCTACAGGAGGTTGCAGGCCCAACTCGACGCCCAGGGCAAAGCGATTGTCGATACCCGCAACGGCCTTGCGACCACACAGGGCGACCTCGTGAACACGCGCACCGAACTCACCGGGTCCATCGCGCACACGCACGATGAGCTGGTGCTGCTCGAGAAAAAGGGCGAACGCAACTACGCGGAGTTCGACCTCTCCAAATCGAAACAGTTCAAGCGCGCTGGATCAGTCGAACTGCGGCTAAAGAAAGCTAATGACAAGCATCAATACGCCGACATGGAGATGCTGGTCAACGATCGCAACTTGTCGCAGAAGCACGTGAATCTCTTCCAGCCGGTCATGTTCTACATGCCCGACAGTCCGCAGCCTATCGAAATCGTAATCAACGACATCGGCAAGGACCACATACACGGATACGTAAGCACATCGAAGTATCGCCAGTCCGAACTGGCCTCCATGTCGAACGCGGCGGACAACTCTGCGCAGGACCCGAATCGGGCAATCCCCAGCGACCAGCCACCGCAGCGCAAGAAGCTGCCCCTGCCCCAATAAGAGAGAACGGCCTCAGGCCCTCCTCCTTGGCCCCCGTTGCATCTTGTGCGTATCTGCAAAGCGGTCGCCCCACCAATCGCAAGAAGGCCCACGCATCGACTTTTCGGTGCGTGGGCTTTGATCTTCGGCCCATCGTTGTAGCCATCGGTGGTTGATATGCGCGGCAGAATCGATCCCCGGGGCCGGTTCTACCTTGGCACTTCCATGTTATAGAGGAAGTAAGCGCGCAGCTCCAAATAGGGCCCGTGGAAGTCCCTTGGCAGCGGCGGATAGTTGGACCCAGTCAGCGCGCCCCAGGCCGCCCTGTCCAGCGCAACGTCGCCGGAACGGCCTTCCAGCACCAGGCTGCCATCCATCAGGCGCCCGTTGGGCAATACCTTGAAGCGGATGGCGACCGCGCCGGATTTATAGATCGGCGGATTGACCTCGTCGGGAATCAGCGGATCCCACGTGTGCTCCGTCTCCCAGTGCCAGCGCTGCAGCCAGTTGCTGAAATCGACCCCCTGCGTATCGGAGAGAACCTGAACGCCGCCCGTGCCTGCGCCGGGATGCCTGGCCAGTCTGTCGGCGCCCAGGTTACCGGCATCGCCCGAGCCGTGCGCGCGCGCGGCATTCTTCATTGCCTCGCGAAGCTGGTCGGCCGGATTCGCGGAGTTCATGGCGAAGTTCGGCCGCGCCGGCACCGCCGCCGGCCGCGGCGCCTCAAGCTGCGACTGCGTCTGAGGGGTCGGCGGAATCGGCGGTGGTTGCGGCGCAGGCTGAACCGGAGCCGGCTCGGGTTGCTTGGTCTCAGCCGCAGGCGGCGGAGCGGACTTCTGCATCTCCTCCAGCGTCTTCTTGTCGATCTGCGGCGGCTTCATCGCGGGCTTCGGTTCGACCTTTGGCCGGAACCGCGGAGTGTCCATGTACGTGAACTCGTCCTTGTCCAGCCTCGATGTCTTGTCCACCACCTGCGGAACGAAGACATACTTCGGCAACAGAAACAGCCCCAGCAAGAGCGCCAGGTGAACCAGAACCGCCCACAGCATTCCTTCGCGCAGCCGGGCCCAGCGCCGCTCGTCCTCGAGTTCGCCGATCATCTCCAGCAGTTCGTGCGAGTCGTAGTCGATCCAGCGCGAACCGCGCACCACCGGGGCGGCGGGCTCGCGGCCCTCCTCCACCAGGACAGCGCTCTCCTGATCAAGACCGGCCTCAGGACTGGCCTGGGGCGGCTTGTTGGGCTCGTTCACGTCGGCTGGCGCTTCGCTTGTGGGCATTCGTTCCCGATGGGCCGCGCGGAGGGATTTCTGTCTTGCCGGCTCCGCTGCGAGTCCTCTCTATCTATTCTCTCATTCCGTTGGAATACCGATCCAGCAGCTTCTCACCCGTAAGGTGCAAACCCGTTCGATTCCTTCCCGGAGCCACGCCTCGTACAATGGTCTTTCTGAATGGACGCGTCAGAAACCGGAAAGGGAACTTGTTTGAAGCAGTTTTTTGTAAGAATCATGGCCAAGTGGAAGTTGGTGATACTGCCTGCGCTTGCGAAACTTGGTTTTTGGGGTGTGGGCGTCATCGCGCTGCTTGACTCCTCGACCATCCCCGTTCCCATGGACGCGATTCTGGCCGTCTACATCTGGAACAACAAAAATCATTTTTGGGTCTATTGCCTGATGGCGGCCATCGGCTCCTCCATCGGCGGGCTGCTCCCCTACGGCCTGGGCCGCGCCGGAGGCGAACTGTTCCTGCTCAAGCGCATAGACCGCGCCCGTTTCGACCGTATCCGCCTCCGCTTCGAGCGCCAGGAGTTTCTGGCCGTCATGATTCCTTCCATGCTGCCGCCGCCCGCGCCCTGGAAGATGTTCGTCTTCGCCTCAGGCGTCTTCGAGATGAGGGTTCTGCCCTTCATGTTCGCTGTTTTTACTGGAAGAATGGTGCGCTGGCTGATCCTGTCGATCCTGGTGCTCAAGCTGGGTCCCGGCGCGGTCGATCTGGTAGCGCACCACGCCCTGCGCCTGGTCGCCATAGTAGGCCTCTTGGCCGGGCTTGGATTTGCCTGGTGGTGGATGAAGAAAAAACGCTCTGGCAAGCTGCTCGAGGATTAGCGCCTCGAGCGAATTACTTCCCCGCCAACGCCGCCTGCGCGGGGGCCGCACTCCAACGCCTTGCCAGCGCTGGAACCCCGAAAGCCAGCCCCAGCACAATCGCCGTCGAAGCCACATCGTTGCGGTAAAAGGGAATGGCCGCTGCGTAGCACGCCTGAAGCCCGGCCAGTGTGTGCGGATACATCCCGCCCCCAACCCACACCGCGTAATTCGAAACCACAAAGAACGACGTCGGCCCGAGCAGAGCGGCTGCCGCCACACGCACAAACGAAGACCGTGCGCGAAGCAGAATCTGCCCCAGCGCCATCGCCATTACATACCAGGCCCAGGTGGGCAGGTAAGCCTCCCAGCGGAAGGCGTAGTGGTAGGCGAAAACCGTCAGGTAATAATCGGTCGCCATCAGGACCGCCAGCGGGGCTAGCATCTCGCGCCACGAGCGCCGCGCGCCAAAGTAGAGCAGCGCGCCGCCCACCGCCGTAAAGTTCAACCACCCGGCATGGGGCAGAACACGGGTCAGGACTGCAGCCAGCAGAAGCAGATATGCGAACATGAGGACCTCATTCTTTTGGTTTATAGGATCGTTTCCCCGCCTCGACGATTTTGACTCGAAAACCTCTGGCTTAGGGAAGGGCATTCCGGCAGCAAAAACTCTTCTCTTTCATTCTGCGGTCCACGGGGCGCGCGGTCAACCTAAACCGTTCCACAGGGCCAACAAATATTTCCATCGAGAGCAAAAAGTCTGGGCAGATCCGCCTATTTCTGCTGCCGTCCTCCCATTCCTTCGCCTGCGTCGTCGCGGTTATCCACGATATAAACCCATCCGCCGAGTGGCGTCCGTCCAGCCTCATTGCGCGTGCCCATAAAAGAATAAGCGAAACGCAAGTCGGAGAACTCAACCGTTGTCCACTGCCGGTTCGGAGGCAGATTGGGCGGCGGCATGGCTGCCACGGGCTCCTGACCGGCATCGCGCACCACCGCCCAAAGCCCCCAGTCGAGATAAACCTGACCCAGCAGTGTCTTCTTTGCAGCCTCGACCGCGGGCGTATCGGCAGGTTTGAAAATCGCGTCGCGTTTCGAATCGCTGTCGATCTCGCCCGTCCAGGTATTGATCTCGGCGGTCTGGTAGGAATCCCCCGTCTCCAGGATCGCGTGCCAGCGGTACGGGTTCACCGGATAAGGCTCAAGAGCGACCCGCTTCACCTGGGCCGCCGTCACCTGAATGTTCTCAAGGATGGCGCGCGCCTGCGCCTGTTCCGCCCAGCGCCAGCACCAGAGCACGGCCATGCCGGCAAGCGCAAAGATCGCCCAGCCGCGGCCCCGAAATGCCTTCCGGCGGGCGCCGATCTCGCTGTCGGCGAGCCCGAAGACCCAGGGCATGAACAGGGCCAGGAAAAACAGCGCCCACAGAACCGGTTCGGCGATAAAGACGAAGCTTCCCGCGTACCAGCGTGGATTGAAGGGGAAGAAGGGCCGCAGCCCGTAGTTGTTGGTCCAGTCGAGCAGCAGGTGGCTCAGCGCGGCGATCATCGCGGTCAGATAGAGCCATCTCCATCGTATCGGCGGCGGAGCCGTGGGCTCTTTTGGATTTTGGTTGAGTGCATTTGCGGTGCGAGAGCGCCGCCGTTCCCGCCAGAGATTCCACAGCCAAACCGCGCCCACCGCCGCACCCGCCATAAATGGCGCGGCCAAAAACGTGTGCGTGATGCCGCGATGGTGCTTGAGCGATTCCACCGGCCCCGCGAAGGACCAGAGGATGTCGATGTCGGCAGCCTCCGCGGCCAGCACTGCCGCCAGAGTTGCGTAACGCGACTTGCGGTTCAGCCCCGCCCGGCCGATGCAGGCTCCGGTTAGAAAATGAGTGATTGGCTCCATGCTCTCTGCCAACCATCCTAACCCGCGCCGCCCGCGAACGGGCCACCTCCGCACAGCGGTAGCGAATCCATCATCTCGCTCCCACGCAAAAAGCCAGGGCCAACCTGCCAACTCGCCATCCCGGCAAAGCCGGGGCCAACTCGCCAAATAGAAAACCACCCAATCGCCTGACGAACTTCAAATCCATCGCACACGCCGACCCTGCTCAAGCCCCCCGCCGCCTCCTATAATTCACCCCATGGCCGAACCAAACCGTCCAGACCCTGCCGCCAGCGCCGCAGCACGCGCCGAAGACCTCCGCGCGGAACTGCGCCACCACGAGCACCTGTATTACGTCCTCGATGCCCCCGAGATCTCCGACGCCGAATACGACGCGCAGATGAACGAGCTCAAGCGGATCGAGTCCGCGCATCCGGAGCTGCTTACTCCCGACTCGCCCACCCAGCGTGTGGGCGGCAAGCCCGCCGAGGGCTTCAGGAAGGTGCGCCACTCGCGGCCCATGCTCTCGCTCGACAATGCCTATTCCGCCGAGGAGCTTGCCGACTGGGACCGCCGCGTCCGCGAGCTGGCCGGGCACCGCGGTTTGACCGCCCTTGTCGATTTAGAATCTCCAGAAACGAGCGCAGCAACGGCTGACGAAGCAATCGACGCAGAGATTCGCGAAAGGGCGAAAAAGTTCCCTGTCGACTACATCGCCGAGCTCAAGCTGGACGGCCTGAGCGTCGCGCTGAGCTATGCGGGCGGTGAAGACGGCGTCGCGCGGCTTGCTACCGGTGTCACCCGCGGCGACGGCCAAACCGGCGAGGACGTTACCACCAACATCCGCACCATCCGCAGCGTGCCTCTCAGTCTCTCCGCCGAAAAGCTGAAGAAGGCCGGCCTGCCCCAGTCCATTGAAGTCCGTGGCGAAGTCGTGATTCCGGAAGAAGCTTTCCAGCGCATGAACGAAGAGCGCGAGCGCGAAGGGCTCCCGGCCTTCGTCAATCCGCGCAACTCTGCAGCCGGCACCCTGCGCACCCTCGAGCCCAGCATCGTCGCCAACCGCGGTCTCGTCTTCTTCGCTTATTTCCTGCTCGTTGAAGGCGAGTACTTCGCTGCTGGCCAAACGGCTACTCTTGAGGCGCTCGCCGCTCTCGGCTTCCGCGTGAATCCGCATCGCGCGCGTGTCGACTCCGTCGAAGCCATGATGAAGTTCATCGACAACGCCGAGGCCGCCCGCTCCACGCTCGGCTACGAGATCGACGGTGTCGTCCTCAAAGTCGACTCCCACGCAACCCAGCAGCGCCTGGGCTACACCGGCCGCGCCCCGCGCTGGGCCATCGCCTACAAGTTCACCGCCAAGTCTGGCATCACGGTGGTCCGCGACATCACCGTGCAGGTAGGCCGCACCGGCAAGCTCACGCCCGTGGCCGAACTCGCCCCAGTCTTCATCGGTGGCACCACCGTCAGCCGCGCCACCCTTCACAACGCAGACTTCATCGAGCGCCTCGGCCTCAAGATCGGCGACGCCGTCAAGGTAGAGCGCGGCGGCGACGTCATTCCCAAAGTCGTCGAGGTCGTCGAAGACGCCGAGCACCCGCGCGGTAAACAGCAATTCGAGTTCCCAACGAAATGTCCAGAGTGCCAGAGCGATGTCGTCCGTGCCGAAGGCGAGGTGGACTATCGCTGCGTCAACGCCGACTGTCCCGCCAAGCTCCGCGAAACCCTGCTCCACTTCGGTCGCCGCGAAGTCATGAACATCGAAGGCCTCGGGGAGGCAGTGGTGCAGCAGTTGCTCGATCGCGGCATGGTGCGCAGCGTGGCCGATCTCTATGCGCTGAGCGAAGAACAGTTGGCCGGCCTCGATCGCTTTGCTGAGAAATCCGCGAAGGCACTGATGAGCCAAATCGAAGGGTCGAAGAAGGCCGGCCTCGCGCGCGTCCTCATGGGCCTCGGCATTCGTTTCGTCGGCGAGCGCACGGCGGAGCTGCTGGCCGAGGAGTTCGGCTCCATCGAGGCGCTCGAGAACGCAACCGCGGAAGAGTTGGAACGTGTGGAAGAGGTAGGCCCGCGCATCTCCCAGGCGATTCTGGAGTTCTTTGCGCAACCTGCTAACCTGGTGCTGATTGAGAGCCTCAAGAAGGCCGGCGTGGACATGACAGCCGAGAAGAAGCAGCGGTCGACGCAGTTGGTGGGCTTGACGTTTGTGCTCACCGGAACCCTGCCCACACTCACGCGCGACGAAGCCAAAAAGAGAATCGAGGACGCAGGCGGCAAGACTGCCGGGTCGGTGAGCAAAAAGACCAGCTACGTGGTGGCGGGCGAAGAGGCCGGCTCCAAGCTGGACAAAGCCCTCGAACTCAAGGTTCCGGTGATCGACGAGGCCGGACTGCTCGCACTGCTTCACGCCGGACAGGTGAAAGAATAGTCCGCCGGTCGCGCATTACGGCGTCTCCTGCCTACGCGCTTGAACGGCGTCTCGCGCCCATCTCCGTACGATCCTCGATAGCCCGGAATTCGCGTTCGCGCTCTCGTTCCCAGGCTTCCGCGCGCCGGTTGCGCGCCGCCAGGCGCGCCGGCTCCTCCGGCAGTGGAATGAACGCTTCAGTTCGTTGCCGTATGGGCATGGTCACGATGCCCGGCTGGAGCCTGATCGGTGCGGGTTCGGCCGGCGTTGGTGGCGCGATCAGACGCGCGGAAGATTCCACTTCAACATAAGCGGCGCTTGACGTCAGGCTGGCATCCACGTCCAAAGCCTGCTCCTGAACCTCCGAAGCCTCTGCCGCCGCCGCATGAGTCCGCACCGAAATCGACTTTGCCATGAATTCGTCCACCAGTTTGTGGAGGCAGGTTTGCCCGCAAAGGTGCTTCGACCCCGGGCGCAGCCGATTGCGCGAGTTCCATCCGCTGACGCGCAGCTCGCCGCTTTGCTCATAGGCCACGAACCAGTGGTTCGTCTGCTTCTTCTCCGATGCGCAGATGTCGCACGAGATTGCCTGCCGGATCACCGCATCTCCTCCAGTCCGCACAGCCTTCTCCCCTTTCATCGTGCGGATCGCGGAATACGTGAGGCGGACACAGCGGGAATCTCGCGCTGTGTCAGATTTGAACAGTAAGGGCCGACCCGTACTGAAATGGAACATCCGCGATCTTCAATGGAGAAAAAGTGGAAGGAAAGATCGCTCTTGGAGGAGCGAAAGACCGCTCCTCCAATGCCGGGAATCAGC
>Ga0182030_10024128_pt1 | contig 11200 bp, 13 predicted proteins | sample 812S3MmetaG_FD_121299 | JGI IMG/M metagenome (GOLD analysis project Ga0182030, IMG submission 121299) | Permafrost microbial communities from Stordalen Mire, Sweden - 812S3M metaG (Illumina Assembly) | ecosystem: Environmental > Terrestrial > Soil > Wetlands > Permafrost | place: Sweden...
ACTTGGGGCGCGGCTCGGCGAAACCGTCGGGCACGAGGTCTTGCGCCCGCGGCGCAATGTCGCGCCGCCAAACGGGATCGAGCGCGCTTGTGTCGAATTGCGATAGCCGCGCTTCTAGCGTGCCAGTCTCGCCGATCCGATCCGGCAGGCCTGAATGGTGCCCCGCGATCGCATAGGCGATGAGCTGGCCGATCATGTTGTCTAAACCGGTCGTCAGCTTGAGGATTTCCGCGGCGCCCGCGGTGGAATGATCGACGCGGGTCGTATCGCCGCGCAGGCGCGCCTGAAAGGCGGGCGCATATTTGCCCAGATCATGCAACAGCCCCGCCGCTCGCGCCGCCGCCGCGAGATTCAGCGGGGCGCCGAACGCCGCCGCCCGATCGGCCACGCCGTCGAGGTGATGCTTCAGCTCCTGCCACGCCGTCTCGGGCAGATCCTGCGCCGAATGGGCGTAGTAGCGGGCCTCTCGAGGGGTGCTGGGGATTTGGTTCGCCATAGGAAGATATCGCGCTGATTGCCAAGGCGGAGGTTCCGCTCGGCTATGAACACCTCGACGACGAGCTGAACGACGAGGCACCGTGAACTGGCCGGCGCCGCAGCCGGGCCTCGTCGTTCGCTACCCCTACTTGTGGAGCGCGAGGCGAAGCTTGGCTGCGAAGAAGGCGTCAAGGATTGCCCCTGCGCCATTCTGCTCGCCGTCCAGCGCGATGACGATGCGGCGCCGCTGGTTCGGGTTTTGCCAATCACTCACACCCGCCCGACAAGGAGATGGTCGCAGTCGAAATCCCCGCAACAATCAAGCGGTGTCTCGGGCTCGACGCTGCGTGCTCGTGGATCGTCGTCTCCTCGGTCAAATCTTCGGTGCGGAAGACGCGACGGTGCCCGATCAGCTCGCTTGCCTTGACAAGGGAATGGCCGGTCTCCGACGCTCTCATGTCTCACGCCTCTCCGACGAACCCACCATGCTCGGCGATCGCCGCGGCGTCGCGGCTGCCGTGAAGAACACGAACAACGATCACCGACACATCGTCTGAGATGTAGTAGATCGCATATCTGCCGGAGAACACGACCCGAAGGCCGCGCGCAAATTGCGGCCGCTGCGCGCCCAGCATCGGAAACTCGCGCAGCGGCTCGCAGGCCGCGTAGGCGGCGTTCACCACGCGGTCGGCGACGGTCTCGGACGCTTCGGCGGCAAGATAGGCCCAGATCTCCGCGAGATCGGCTTCCGCCCGCTCGGTTAGACGGAGGCTGAGCGCGCGGCTAATAGCTTCCTCCCGCGTTCGATGACGCGCGCCGGGTCAAAGTCCTTGACCCGGCCGGCTGCGATGTCGGCCAAGCCCACGTCGATATCGGCTTTGAGTGCGGCGAGTTCCTCGATCTGGGTGGCGCGCTTGAGCTTCCAGTCGCGCAGCGCGGCGCGGATCACCTCACTAGTTGAGGCGTAGTCGCCAGACTCGACCGCGCCTTTCACGACAGCGGCCATTTCGGCGGGAAGGGTGACGGTCAGGCGTTCAATTTCGGGCATGGGCGACCTCAAGCCTAGGTCGCATACTTAATCATACTTTGTATGCACGTCCAGAACCTGCGCAACGTCGAGCACTTTCACGGGTGTCGGCCTTCCGCTGTCCGTTATTCGACCGTTTGTCGGCCGAGCGTCCGCCTTCTCCAGCGTGCCGCTGTTCTTCATATAGGTCATGATGCCGGTCACGCTGAAGGTGTGACTGCCGATCTTGGTTCGATGCCGGCGGCCGCGCGATGGTGGAAGGTTGTGTAACATAAAGCGCGGTTATGTTACCCTAAGGAAAGGGCGGTTGGAACAGTCAGCATCACGCCCCGATTGTCGGTGGCGGTCCGCTCTCGCTTGACCCGTGATAAAGTCGAAGCCAATCAATAATTTGAGCTGCGTACGGATTCAACTGGTCCCACGCTTCCTTCCATCCCTTTAGGTTTTCACTGAGCGTCTTGCCCTTACCGGCCAGACGCACGAGCGAGTTGACCAGGCTTGCTCCGAAATAGTCATGCTGCGCTCGCGCACTCACGCTTTCTAGCGGATCGCTTGGCGGTTTTGGAATTGACGAAGCCGGGGATAGCGCTACGGCAGGTTGCTCCGCTGCTGACGGCACCGGCATCGCGCTCTCACGAAATACGTCACGAACCGACGGGGCGAAAACCATTGGAGAATTTGCGGCAACTCCCCTGGCAAATCCCTGCATAGCATCCAGCGATAACGGCCTAGCGATCTTGCCCTTGCGGACGGCCTCGTAGAAGCGTTCGATCCCGTCACTGAACGGACGTAGAGATTGATGATTTTCAAGGAAAACTTGCAACTGAGCGCTGATCCCAATCGGCAATAAATTGACCTGGGCGGCAAACATAGCGCGCAGAATCCTAGCCTGATTATCTGCTGGAACTATATTATGCTCCCCTAAACCGTGCCCTACCGGTAGAACCCGAAGGTAACTATCAACACAATCACGGAAATCGCAGAAGTCGGCGAATTGACGTCTGGACAAAATATCAATTAAGCTTTCTCCTAATCGCTTCGCCTCGGCCAACCGCGAGTAATAATCATTTTGACTGGGTGGAGTTGGAAATTTTGGAGGGAAGGGAGAGTCAGGAGAAATCGTGATTGGGTGGCCGGGAAGCCATTGGAAATTGATCCCCTCAACGACACCTTCAACCGGCTCAAGCAGGTGACTCTGCTCGGTGAGTTGATACAGAAGCAACCGACTTGCAACCTTGTTGAGATCGAACCGCTGGTCGCGCCGGTTGGGGCCGGTCTGCCGCTGTAGCTTGGCGCGGGCATTCTGCACCCGCTCGACGGCGGCCTCGGCCGTCAGGCCGCCGGTGACCACCTCGCGCAACCGCTGGAGCCAATCGCGGTCATGCGCGATCGTGCGGAAAGCGTCCAGAGCGTCGCGAAGTTCGCCCTTGGCTCCGTTGTCGCTGCGGTCGACCAGTTCGTCGATGGAAGCGTGCATCGCCTCGATCGCCGTCTCCAGCCGCGCCAAGTCGGCGTTGACGTCGTCGGCGACGATCTTCGACACGACGATACGCGACTTGTGCAGGGCGGACTTGCTAAGGCCTAGTTTTTCGGCGACCAGCTGTTCTATTTGCGCCACAGCCTTGCGCAGCGCTTTCGCCGAGGGCAGCTTGCCTGCAAGCCCCTCCAGTTCGCCCGAGGCGATCATTTCAGCCAGCAGCATTGCGGTCGTCTGCAGTGCCTCGATTTCTTCGTCAGAGTAAATGCGCCGGGCGCGATTCTGTATGACTAGCACGCCGAGCGTCGCGCCACCGCGCAACACGGGTACGCCAAGGAAGGATTGATAACTCTCCTCGCCTATCTCAGGTTCATGAGAATATGCGGGATGCATTTGCGCATCGGAGAGCGATAGCGGGTCAGCCGTATCGGCGATCAGGCCGATAAGGCCCTCGCCGGCGCGTATGGTGGTCAGATGTACGGCCTCACGGTTGAGGCCCTCGGTCGCGAACAGCTCCAGCAGCCCGTCGGCGCGCGCGACATAGAGTGAGCAAACCTCCGCAACCATGTTGGAGGCGATTAGTACGACGATGCGGTCCAGACGCGCCTGAGCGGTTACAGGCTCGGCCATAACCTCGCGCAACCGCCTCAATAAACCCCGTGGTCCGGCAGGCGCGCGCATCCGTGGTTTGGTCTCCGGCTTGGCGTCCGCAGTCTTATTATCGGAGTTCTCATAGTCTGTTTACCAAAATCGTCCCGGGGTAAAGCCAGCGGGATTGGCGAAAACGCGTGTTCCGACTAACTGTCAATCCGGCGAGAGGTTAACGCCTCCTTAACCCCTCCCCTACGATCATCCATAGCGTCCCATAACGTCCTTTATGGGTCGCTGGGATCGGGCTACAGCGGGCAGGGGCGCGCGGGTTGGGAACGAGAAACACGGGAGGTCCCCCGCGCTTTTCCGGTGCGCCACCAATGAACAATAAGGCAGCGGGAGAATGCCAGGGCCGATTGTGGGAAGCGGCCCGGTAGGCGTGCGTTTGGACACGCTCACTCCAGGCGATTCTTTAATTTCCTTTCCCGCGGTTGTGGCCCGGCAGTGTACTCACTTACTCCGCCAAGTGAATTTCGACCCGGCGGTTGGCAGCATCATAGGGATCGGGGACGAGCGGGGGCGTCGACCCAAAGCCTTTGGCGATCAACTTGGCGCGGTCGATCCCCTTCTGCGTGAGATAGTTGACGACCGCGTCGGCGCGCCGCTCGGAGAGGTCCCGGTTGTAGTTCTCCGGGCCGGTCGCGTCGGTGAAGCCATCGATCGAGAATTTTTCGCCCATCAGAGCTTCCTTGACGCGCGGATCGCGCAGCGCGGCGGCGAACTGGTCGAGATTAACCTGCGCGGCCCGCGTCAGACGGTCGGAGTCGAATTCGAAATTGACCAGCTCGAACGGCTTCCGCTGTGCCTCGGTGTCACTCGTCGCCGGGTCGTTCAAATGCAGGCCGTGGTGTGACTGGAGCTGGAATTTCTGCCGCCTGGATTCTAGCAGAAAATCGACAAGCGCCTGCCTAAAAATCTCTGGCGGGCTTGTAAGGATTGTATCTTTACCGTCCGTCTCTTGTGCTGTAGCCCCTAGAATCCATGCTAGCACGGTACACACTGGCAGGAGAACTAAAACAACGGAAAGCCTCATCGCTCTGCCTATGCACTCACCCAGACTGACGCATACGAGCTACCGGAGCAAGGCGATTCTTAATCTATAGACGGCGAGACCGCATAAAAGGCCGGCAAGAGCCGGCTTAGACTAGTCCAATCGCGCAGAGAAACAAGCGCTAGTTGAAGCGCCGAAAACGCGTGGCGCTCCATGGTGCAGCGATATCAAAGCGCCCGGTCTTCTGATATTCCAACAGTATTTCCTTATATAAAGGGTCGGCCTGTACATATGACGGAACGGATGGTTTATTGCTTCGCGATTGAACCGCGCGCAGTCGCGCAAGAAGCGTGCGCATCGATCGCAGGTGAAGCGTCATAGCGGACTCCTATGTCGAAGTTTGTTGGCTGTAGACGACAGGCGCGACCACTTGTGGTCGCGCCCTTTGTTCATTTGCTCAGAAGCACTGGTAGTAAGAGCTGAAGGGACCGATGTACCACTGGCACCAAGTCGGGCCGTACCAGGCGAAAGCTTCGGACGTCGCGGCGATCGAAGCCGCGATCAGAATGGTGGAAAAGATAAGTTTCTTCATAGTTCTGTCCTTTCGTGGATGGGCTGACGTCGGTCAGCAAGTGAACAATTTTCCGAATTGTCGGCACCCAGGGATTCTTCTCGATTGTTGCGAACTGATCCCGGAGCGCCGAACCCTCGGTCAAACGGCGTATTAGTCGCCGTCCTCCAGGCTCTGCTGGTAAGCGCGCGCGGCCTCGCCGGCACCCGGAACGTAATAGTCGAGCACGCCGTCGAGCGTCTGCTCCGCCGGGTGGCCGAGGTCCCGATTGGCGTCGTCGAGCGCCTCGCCGATGCCGGAACCGGGAGCGATTTGCTCCAGGACGCAACCGATAAAGCCGCAGGCGCTGGCGCTCGACGCGACCATGCCCAGACCGGAAAGGCCGATGACGGCGGCCACCGCGAGTGTACGAAAGTTCGTCATTTCCTATCTCCATCTTCTTGGCTTAGGTGTCAGCGAAGCGCTGATCACGGGAGGAGAGGTACGCCGCCGGACTTTCCGTGAATATCGTGTGTATTTGATAGTTCATGCCGATTTTGCTAGGGATTTTCCTGTTTTTCAGAGGAGCGGAAAGGTGGCGAACGACAGCGAGAAGCGGGCCGTCGGACGGCAAATAAAACACTACCTTGCGGTAAATAGAATTTCGCGCGAGCAATTCTGTTTCCAGACAAAGTTAGGAAAAAGCACAGTCGACAAGCTAATAACAGGCATATATTCCGAAAAGACGCTTCAGATTGTACTCGACAATACGAATTTTGTTCGGAACTCGCACATTGCGGCGAAATATCTCGGTGGTTACGCCAAGTCCTCGTGGCTCGGTTATATGAGCGATTATATTCTCATCCGGCCTGATATGAATGACGAAAAGGCCCTGACGGTCGGCATCGTATCGATCAAATGGAACGATGACCTCCCTGGGTTCTGCCTCTACGAGCACAATTCCAGTTCGGACAAGGCTTCGATTGTCGGAGAGCTCGCCATTCCTCACGAAAGATCACCACTCATTTATGTCATCCCAGCAGGAGCCGTCAAAGCCGGGGCCTATCTCGTCGTCTCGATCATGATGCGGACGCCCGTAATGCGCGGTCTGATGCTCGGCCTCCACAATCCCGCGGCGCACGCTTATATCCCTACGGCTGTGCCGGTCGCTCTGCGACGCGTGGAGGGCATAAATTCAATCTCAAAGGACGATATTGGGATTATATCGCCCTCACATAAGAAATACGCGGCATATGCGAAAGAAATCAAGACCGTGACGGAGAAGCGATTCGCACACGCAGTCGGCATGTAAATGAGGCGCTCACATGCGTGCTTTATTATACTTTTGTAGCACTAAAAGTAGCTCGTTCTTAAAGGAACGTGCTATCGTTATAGTAATTGTATTTTTGATTCCGATCTCCAGTTCTCTCGCTCAGGAGGATGATGTGGAGACTATAATGACGAGCCCACCTACAATTTTTCATAAACCGCCATACCCGCCTGGGCCATTTCCATATTTATTTCCGCCGAAGGTATCATTAGGTGGAAACGGTTTTGACGCTCCACAATCCGGAGGCATTTCGCAAGGCTACGGCGTAAATGCGAGCAACGGCTATAAAGCCCGACCGAGACCCATAGCCCCGCCGAGACACTGAGAGGCCATCTAGCCCGAATTATTCGGCTGGAGTTGACGGGTGTAGCTTAAATCTCTGATTTCACGTATGGTTTTGGTGTCGAATCAAAGCAATGCGATTTCAGGAAAGCGGCACCCGTCATGAACGATCCTATGCTGCCGCTGTCCGGGCTGTCACCTGTCGCGGGCAAGAAAGTGGTGGTCAAATTCGACGGCGGGCGACTGTCGTCGGACGGCGGCATTTTGACTTTGCGCGAAGTCGAGGGCCGCCTTCGTGTCGCCGAGCGTATGGCCGCGTGCATCGAGGATCCCCGCGCGTCTCGTCATGTCACGCATTCGATGGCCGAGATCATTCGCTTTCGCTTGTTGATGATCGCCGCGGGCTATGAGGACGGCAACGACGCCGATTCGCTGCGCTTCGATCCAATGTTCAAGATGGCGCTCGACCTCACACCGTCGGATCGGGAACTGTGCTCGCAGCCTACGATCTCGCGGTTGGAAAACCTGCCCGACGTCCGCGCGCTGCTGCGCACGGGGCGCGCCATGGTCGATCTCTACTGCGAGTCCTATCCGCAAGCGCCCAAACGGATGGTTCTAGACATCGACGACACGTTTGATGCCGTTCACGGCGACCAGCAACTGCGCTTGTTCAACGCGCACTACGACGAATACGGCTTCCAACCCATCGTCGTTTTCGACGGCGACGGCCGCTTCATCACGGCCGTGCTGCGTCCCGCCAAGCGACCCGGCGGCCGGGAGATCAAGGGCTTTCTGCGCCGCCTGCTGCGCGCCATCCGCGCCAATTGGCCCAGGACCGAAATTCTGCTGCGCGGCGACAGTCACTATTGCGCTCCCGAGGTTCTCGACTTCTGTCGCGCCAACGGGCTTGATTACATCCTCGGCGTCGCGCCGACCGTGACGCTGCGTCGGCATATCGAGGGGCTCGAAGCGACGACGAAGGCGCGCTACGAGGCCGCGCCGAAGGACGGTAAGGCGCGTCGGTTCAAGGAGTTTTACGATGGGGCGGCGAGTTGGAGCCGCGTCGAACGCATCGTCGCGCGCGTCGAGGTCGGCGCGGACGGGCCGGACACGCGTTTCGTCGTCACCAATCTGAAACAACGCAACGCCCGCAGGCTCTATGAGGACGTATACTGCCGGCGCGGGCAGGCCGAGAACCACATCAAGTCGTGGAAGACCCACCTGGCGGCCGACCGAACTTCGTGCACGAAGGCCACCGCCAACCAACTACGGTTGTTTTTGCACGCGGGCGCCTACTGGATAATGTGGGGCCTGCGCGTATCGACGCCGAAGCGTTCAATGTGGCGAGTGGCGCAGTTCGACACTTTGCGCCTTCGCCTGATCAAGATCGCCGCGCGCGTCGTCGAAATGAAGACGATGATCCGCGTGCATCTACCGACATCTTTTCCCGCGCAAACTGTCTTGCACTATGCGCTCGGGCGTATCCCACGCCTCGACATCCCGCGCTTCGTCACATGACCGGCGGGGCGTAAGGCCCCCAAGCGGCAAACCCCTCCCAATCACCCAACAAACAAAATCGAGTCCCAACGCAGGCGAACCGTCGGCGAGGAGGAGACGCGTCTGCCACCCGAATATCGTACAAAGTCATCACGTTTAAATCGCGACTCTTCGGCGCCGCGCCGTGACAGCTGAATTATGCAGGCTAATTTCAACGGTCACGAAGAAAGACGGTATATTCCGAATGTGAGAACAGGCAGCGCTATCGCTGTGCGAAGCCCCCTTCCCGAACGTTCTAGCCCGCTTAAGTGCAGAATTCATGACTGTTGCGCCAAGGGTTTTTGGCCGAAAACGCGGGACTTTTGAGAAGGCGCGAGCTGCGCGAGGGAAGCACGGGGCCGGGTAGCCCCCGCGTCGATCCTAGTTTGCGCCGCTCTCCGCGTAACTGATGACTTTTGAGAAATTTTGTTGCCCCTTGCGCTACAAGGGCTTACGCTTCTCGAAAGATATGTCCGATAGTTCAGCCCCAAAACGCCTTGGTTACGCTCGCGTCTCGACTGTCGGGCAAACCCTTGAAGCGCAACTCGACCAGCTCAAGGTAGCGGGGTGTTCGCGCGTCTATCGTGAGAAGGTTTCCGGCGCGAAGGTTGACCGAAAGGAACTTGGAAACCTTTTGAAATCCCTTGAGGCGGGCGAGCAAGTGGTGGTCACGCGCATCGACCGGCTGGCGCGATCCGTGTTCGAACTTTTCGCCATCGTCAAAAAGATCATCGACGCGGGCGGCCAATTTCTCAGCCTCGCCGAACCGTGGGCGGACACATCGACCAGCACGGGGCGACTGATGATCGCCGTGCTTGGCGGGCTGGCGGACGTGGAACGTGATTTGATCCGCACACGCACCGGCGAAGGCCGCGCCCGCGCCAAATTGCGCGGCCAGCATATGGGGCGACCGCCGAAAATGACGGCGGCGCAGAAGCAGGAAGCGCGGCGTAGACGCAAGGACGGCGAATCCGTCGCCGATCTTGCCCGCTCCTATGGCGTCAGCCCCGCCGCAATCTACCGAACGACGGCCTGAGGTTGAGGGCGGGTCATCGAAAGCGTCGTTTTTGAGAGAAACTGGTAACATGCGTAATCGCTAAGCAGATGCGCGGGCCGCCGAAGCAAGCCCGCGCGCTCTCGCAAGCCCGTCGGATCATCTCAACGGTGGATTTGGATTAGGCGCGCCGCGCCCTGAGACCGCGTATGGGGTTTGAAAAGGTCTTCTAGCGTCATGCCGTGCCGCGCTGTATGCAGTAAGTCCTCGCATTTGGTATAGCGGATGTTCCGATGAGTTGAATTTCCTGAAGGGATGGCGAGCGGCTCAATATCACCCAACTTGAACCAGTACTTTCCTTCGCTGCCAACCTTATAATTCCGAACGGGTGCATAACCGACGACCTGCCCACGCCCACCGCGTGCATTGCTGTTCTCGGCATCAAGCAACGTCTCGTAGATAGCCAAATATTTTATGCTGTCCACCTTGCGTGGAGACATTTTTACCCATCGCCACTCCTTCTTCTCGAAGAATCTCTTAAGTACACCATTCGCCCCACCCGGGCAAACAATTGTGTCGAACTTGTCTTCAACCTCATCATCACTGAGGTTGTGGCAGGGAGCCGCCCTGTCGCCGCCGGTAATCCTCACGTCTGAGAATCCGAGGCCAGTTAATGCCTCAACGGCCTCGCCGACCCGGACGGCCGCCAACGGGCCGTTATAAGTTGCCGTCAATTTCATTGTCGCTCTCTCTTTCCGCTCAAAGGAAATCCTTTGAGCAGTACACTATAATGGATTGCGTGGTAATGTCAATCAACTCAATCCACGCAATCCATGATTCCACGCTCGCGCTTTCGCGGGCCACCGGAACCTGACGGAGCCTTACATGGCCGCGATACTCTCAGGCGGCAGCGGACCCGCATAACCGGCGAGGTAATTCATGTGCGTGAAAGATCGACACCGGCAGGCCGCGACGCGGCTCGCGGTGCTCTGCGCCTATAGCCTGACCGATAGGGGCATACCAATACTTCCCCCTGTCTGCCGAAAGGCCTAATCTTCAGCCTAGAATCGCGGGTGCGGATGTCTTGATTGCTGCACGTCGGCTATCGCGGGAATGGGTTGATTGCGGATATTCTGAGCCCGATTTAGACTCGCTCAAGCCCATTGATTTCCTGGCCACGAGCGGCCTTTAGGAGTGCTGCTGGGAAAAAGCCCTTCGGGGGGTCTCATCATAAAGGCAGGTCACAATGAATAAATCAATCGTAACTACTGCAATTATTGGCTTAAGTTTGGTGGGTGGCGCGAAGGCTGAAGAAAATAGTCCGTTAACGTGTCGGCTATTACCGGGTGTGGTTTCTTGTAATGTAGTTGCAGATAATTTCTTGTTGAAGAACATTGTTCTTAACAAGGGCAATTGCCAAACTCCCGTAACAACACCTGAGGAAAAAACGGAAGCCCAAGTTTATATAAACAGAGCTAAGAAAGCAGAAAATTACAACGGGCCATTCCAAGGGTTGCAGAAAATATGGGGTTGATGCGTCCTCATATGATAAAGTGTTCGCTCTTGTTAATAGAGTTGCAAATGACCCCTCAGGCCGAAATTACAAATTTGGTGATAATATAAATATATTTTATGTTTGTCTAAATTTACTCGAAATGACTGTCGAAGATGATGCTATGGATTGGACATTCTCTTTTGCTAAATAATTAGAATTAATGACGTTCCAAGATCCACGAGGATTGGCGAACCGGCGGCGGCCGCCCGCAGGGCTGTTCAACGCTCTCTACTGAAGGTCATCGAAAACATTGATTTTAGGCCGCCGAAGGCGGCGGCGAGGCGGTCCTGCGGGAGCGTGTCGGTTTGATTGGACTTCAGGATATTGTAG
>Ga0182030_10024129_pt1 | contig 11200 bp, 8 predicted proteins | sample 812S3MmetaG_FD_121299 | JGI IMG/M metagenome (GOLD analysis project Ga0182030, IMG submission 121299) | Permafrost microbial communities from Stordalen Mire, Sweden - 812S3M metaG (Illumina Assembly) | ecosystem: Environmental > Terrestrial > Soil > Wetlands > Permafrost | place: Sweden...
ACGACCTTTAGCAGCGCCTTGTGGCTCCATACATCATGCTCATAGGGCGCAACGTTAAAATCCCCGACCAGTATCGTGTCTTTGGCGACGAACGCCTCTTCGCGTGTCCAAGCATGGAATTCATCGAGAAACGAAAGCTTGTGCGCGAATTTGGGATTGATTGCGGGGTCCGGTTCGTCGCCGCCAGCAGGAATATAAAAATTATGCAATCGGATGCGGCGTTCGCCGACTCGAAAGGATGCCGCTATGTGACGAGCGTCGCCTAGTCCGCAAAATGGCCTGCGATCGAAATCATCGAGCGGCAGACGAGAAATGATAGCGACGCCGTGATAGCCTTTCTGACCGTGAATTCCGATATGTTCATAGCCGAGATTGCGGATATCCGACGCCGGAAATTCCGCATCTCGACACTTGGTCTCTTGGAGGCAAAGAATATCCGGCTTATGCAGCGCGAGAAATTTGGCGACCAACGGAAGACGCAATCTGACGGAATTGATGTTCCAGGTTGTGATCTTTATTTCCACCGCGCTACCTCAACCGAAAGACTAATCCTTCGCACGTCTTTGAACACGGTGAGCGGAGCGCAGCAAGCCGAAAACGCTGATATCGCATCGCGACGACGCGCGGGTCGGCCTTGGGATCCTTAGTTCTGCGAGGGCCAAATGCTGTCGCTCGGGATGCGGAACAAGTTGCGATCAGGAACCGATTTGAGGTCGATGTTGTGAAGCGTCACCAGCGTCTGATAACCTTGAGGGTCGGTGACTTCCCACTGTTTCAGAGAAAATGTCCTGCTGTCGAAATTCAATTTGATCCGGGACGTGCCGCCGAAGGTCGATCCATCTTCGACCGTGATCGTGGTCGAGCGGGGGTCGGAAGCGACGTCGACCACTTTGACATCGCGCTTTAAGTTCAACTCCTCTTTGAGAAGAAACTTCAGTGGCGTCTGGCTGATGAAATAAAGCTGCTGCGTTTGCAGCTTGCGATCCCGAATTGCGACCGTGGAGCCATCGGCGATTATCTCCATGGTCGCCGGTTGGGCATATTCGAACCGCAACCGTCCCGGCTTGGCGACGTAGAGCTTGCCTTCGGAACGGCGGCCGTCGACGCCGACCTGGACAAAATCCGCCGTCATGACTTGCGCGGCATTGAAATAATCGTCAGCCATCTGGATAGCTAATTGCGAATCGAGCGGCTCGGACGCAGCGTTCGGCGGTTCCGGCGCGGGAATCACCGCCCTTTTTTCTGTTTGCGGGGTCTTCTGCGCCAGGCAAACACCATTCGCTGCGACGACGATCAATGCGCTCATGAAGAAGGCGATGCCGCGTTTCATGTCTGGTCCTTGGAGAGGCGGGCTGAGAGTTTACGCCCGATGGATTGCGTCACGTTCATGGCGACGGTCTCTAGCGGCAAGTTGTGGCGGCATTGGGATTTCATGCCTCATCCAGATCGAACGCTCCGCGATCAACCCCACCGCCTACGAGAATCTGTCGTTTGCCCGCGTGATTGGCGGTGCCGACGACGCCTTCCTTCTCCATGCGCTCGACAAGCGACGCCGCCTTGTTGTAGCCGACCGAAAGACGGCGCTGGACGTAAGAGGTCGAGCACTTTTTGTCACGTAGGACGATGGCCACGGCGCGGTCATAGAGGTCGCCAGCTTCATCGCTTTCCGCAGTCGAAGCCGCAACGTCGCCTTCGTCACCTTCTGAAGAGTCCTCTGTGGTCACGGCGTCGAGATATTCCGGCTGGCCCTGCATCTTCAGATGCGCCACGACCTTCTCGACCTCATCATCCGATACGAAGGGACCATGCACGCGAGAAATCCGGCCGCCGCCCGCCATATAGAGCATGTCGCCCTGGCCGAGCAGCTGTTCCGCGCCCATCTCGCCAAGGATCGTGCGGCTGTCGATTTTCGAGGTCACCTGGAAGGAAATGCGGGTCGGGAAATTCGCTTTGATCGTGCCGGTGATGACATCGACCGAAGGGCGCTGCGTCGCCGTAATCAGGTGGATGCCGGCGGCGCGCGCCATTTGCGCGAGACGCTGGATCGCGCCTTCGATCTCTTTGCCCGCGACCATCATCAGGTCGGCCATTTCATCGACGATGACGACGATATAGGGCAGTGACGTTAGGTCCATCCGTTCCTGCTCGTAGATGGCCTCGCCGGTTTCGCGGTCAAAACCCGTCTGCACAGTGCGGGTGATCACCTCGCCCTTGGCGCGCGCTTCGGCGACCCGAGCGTTGAACCCGTCGATGTTGCGTACGCCGAGCTTGGACATTTTCTTGTAGCGGTCCTCCATCTCGCGCACCGCCCATTTGAGCGCCACGACCGCCTTTTTTGGGTCGGTGACGACGGGGGTGAGGAGATGCGGAATGCCGTCATAGACAGAGAGTTCGAGCATTTTTGGATCGACCATGATCAACCGGCAATCCTGCGGTTTCAGCCGATAGAGCAGGCTGAGAATCATGGTGTTGATGGCGACCGACTTGCCGGAGCCCGTGGTGCCCGCGACGAGCAGATGCGGCATTTTGGCGAGATCGACGATCACGGGTTCGCCGCCGATGGTCTTGCCCAGAGCTATGGCGAGCTTGTGCTTGGAATCGGTGAAATCGGGGGAGGCCACGAGCTCGCGTAGAAAGACCGTTTCGCGGCGCGGATTCGGCAGTTCGACGCCGATAGCGTTGCGGCCGGGGACCACGGCGACGCGAGCGGAAACCGCGGACATGGAGCGGGCGATGTCATCGGCGAGACCAATGACACGTGAGGATTTTATCCCCGGCGCCGGCTCGAATTCGTAAAGCGTCACCACCGGGCCGGGGTGTACGCTGATGATATCGCCTTTGACGCTGAAATCGTCCAAAACGCTTTCGAGCAAACGAGCGTTTTGTTCGAGCGTCTCGTGCGCGATTGCGGCGACAGGTTTTTTTCCAAGACTCAAAAGGGAAACTGACGGCGGGTCGTAATGACCGCTCACGAATTTGTTACTTACCCGGCGCTCTCTGCTGGGCTGTCCGGCGCCGCCAGCTTTGCGATTACGAGTCTGCCCAGCGCCATCTGTAACCGTGGAAGGGTGTGAAACGATTTCAAAATCGGCATCGTTCGGGTAACGAGAGTCCGCTGCTGCCGCCGCGACCCGCCAAGGGGGCGCATCAAATTCATTTGCGCCGGATCGGCTTGCGTTGATTTTTGAGCTTTTGTGACCAAGATTCGCCAATAGCGCAACAGCAACATTCATGGCCGCCGTCGCGATGTCGGAGATGCGCGCCAAATAAGAGAAACGCGAACTCGCCTTTTCGATTTCATTGTGATGGTTTGATGCGTGTCTTGGAAATTGTTCGTCCGTTTCCTCCGCATGCTCCGCGAAGGGATCTATCAGGCCCGCTGATGCGGTCAGGCAAAGTACCGAAATGGCCAGAAACAAAATGCCGGAAAGGCCGACGCCGAACGGCGAAAAATACTGTTTCGGCAGCGAAATTGCTGCGTCACCGATGACTCCGCCCAGCCCAGTAGGCAAAGGCCATCGATCGGTTGTTGGCAATAGGGAGGCCACAGCCGCCGCGCAGGTGGCTCCAATCACCCAATAGACGAGCCGGCGGGATTTGCGGCGGATATTGCGGTGGCTGAGTATTCTCCACCCGAGCAGCGTAAGTGGCGCGAGCAGGGCGATCGAACTGACGCCAATCAATTGCATCACGAGATCAGCGACAATGGCGCCGCGAAAACCAAAACCATTATGGACGGGTAAATCGGTGGCATGATTAAGGCTTGGATCGCTAACCGACCATGTTGCCAGCGCTATGCCAAGACACGCGGCCACGCCGATGACCGCGAGACCTAATAGTTCCCGGCTTCGGCGGAGGATAAAGATCCGCGCTGATTCCGATACGACTTCGGCCAATGGAAATGCTGTCGTGCGCATTCAAAACTATTTCATCCTCGCTGCGCGACGGCTGTTAATCGAAGCCTATTCGGCGCCGGTTAACTTTGACTTAACCTTGCCGTTTTCCAACGAGGCCAATGGCAATCGGCCAAACAAAAAGGCGGCCAAACCGACCGCCTTTTCAAAAACTCCGCCAAATCGGTTCAGGCCGCTTCTTCAACTTCGCCGTCTTCAACGGCCGGTGTCTCTTCGGATTTGCCGACGCGACGCGGACCCTTTTGCAACTGCGATTCGATGACTTTCAGAGATTCAGCATCGCTCAACTTTTGCACTGCCGCGATTTCGCGAGCCATGCGATCAATCGCAGCCTCGTACAGCTGCCGCTCTGAATATGACTGTTCAGGCTGGACATCCGACCGGTAAAGGTCACGGACGACTTCGGCTATGGCGACGAGATCGCCAGAATTGATCTTCGCCTCGTATTCCTGCGCGCGGCGCGACCACATCGTCCGCTTCACCCTGGCGCGACCGGTCAAAGTGTCGAGGGACTTTTTGACAACGTCGGCATCTGCGAGTTTCCGCATTCCCACGGACGCGACCTTCGGCGTCGGGACCTTAAGGGTCATTTTGTCCTTGACGAAAGAGATGACGTAAAGCTCGAGCTTGAAGCCCGCGACTTCCTGTTCCTCGATCGCCATGATCTGACCCACGCCGTGGGCGGGGTAAACAATGAATTCGTTGGTTTTAAATCCGGATTTCGGGACGGAAGATTTGCTGGTCGTCTTGGAGGGCGACGCGGCGACTTTGCTCGGATCGGAGGAACGAGGGGTGGACGATGTGGCGGTAGCCGCCAGAGCTGGTTTTTTCTGCGTCACCTTGGTCCAATCACTAATGGTTTGAGGTCCATTACGACAATGTGGACTGCCGGGGTCGACCGCCACACTGTATTCCAGGCCAGATTGAATTTCATTTAAAATTCAGTCCGACCAGCGCTCAGGGGGTGTGATCATCGACGATGATATCGACGATCGTCCCCGAAAAACGCCATGCGTTCCGCACGACTTTTGTCATGCTGTTCGCCCACCAATTGCTTTGACGCTTGATCCACTCACCGCATCCTGACACACACGGCGATCGAACGCTGCAATCCAGGATACTTTAGGCAAAAACAGGCTCCGCGCCGAAGCGGGAGCCGTGAGCAGGTCCAAAAAGTGAAGCAAACGCCAAGGCTGATTGACAGAAGGGAATTTGATACCACAAATTAACGCGCGAATCAAAGAATTATTGAATTGGCGCGCCATGCCGCCGCGCCGCGGTTAACTCAACCGTCAACGCTTGAGGTTTGAGGCCACCAAAAGCGCGCAGATGCTTGATTATGTTTTTCTCAAAATTTTCCAGGCGCCGGTCAATCTCCCTGACCAGGATTCTTACTGAAGAACTCAAGCTTGCCTTCGCGGCCATCAAATTCCTTGGCTTCCGGCAACGCGTCTCGCTTGATCGTGACGTTCGGCCAGACCAAAGCATATTCAGTGTTCAGGCCGAGCCACTTTTCGAGGTCCGGTTCGGTGTCGGGTTTGATCGCCTCGGCCGGACATTCAGGTTCGCAGACGCCGCAATCAATGCATTCGTCAGGATGAATCACGAGCATGTTCTCGCCCTCGTAAAAACAATCGACGGGGCATACTTCGACGCAATCCATGTATTTGCATTTGATGCAATTTTCGACGACGACGTAAGTCATTATCCTCTCCGCGCGCGGTGTGATATCCGCGCGATCAGTGAATTGAATGGCTTGCTAGCGCTTTTAGCGCCGCCTTGCAAGCTATCCGCGCTGTTGCCGTTTGGATGCGCCGCGCTTTCATTTGCGAGCCGCACGCGACACGCTACTCTCAACGACGCTTTCAAGCGGTGGTCTCGCTGAACAGTTCGGCGAGCTTTTCCGTCATGGCGCCGCCAAGCTCTTCAGCATCTATGATCGTCACGGCGCGCCGGTAATAACGGGTCACGTCGTGGCCGATACCGATCGCGATCAATTCGACAAAATTTCGCGATTCGATTTCTTCGATTTTCCGCCGGAGATGGCGCTCAAGAAAGTGACCCGGATTGACGGAAAGCGTTGAATCATCGACAGGCGCGCCGTCGGAAATCATCATCAGGATTTTGCGCTGTTCGGAACGCGCAAGCAGACGCCGATAGGCCCAGTCTAAAGCTTCGCCGTCAATATTTTCCTTGAGAAGGCCTTCGCGCATCATCAGCCCAAGATTTTTTCGGGCCCTCCGCCAGGGCGAGTCGGCGGACTTATAGATGATGTGGCGGAGATCGTTGAGACGTCCGGGATTGGCGGGCTTGCCCGCCTGAAGCCAGGACTCTCGCGATTGGCCGCCTTTCCATGCGCGCGTGGTGAAGCCAAGTATCTCAACCTTAACGCCGCAACGCTCAAGCGTCCGGGCCAGAATATCGGCGCAGGTTGCTGCGACGGTTATCGGTCGCCCCCGCATGGAGCCCGAATTATCGATCAGCAGCGTAACGACCGTATCGCGGAAATTCGCATCCTTTTCCCTCTTGAACGACAGGGGAACCTGCGAATCGATGATTACGCGCGAAAGCCTTGCAGGATCGAGCATTCCTTCTTCAAGATCGAACTCCCACGCGCGGTTTTGCTGAGCCATCAAGCGCCGCTGCAAACGATTGGCGAGGCGGGCTACGATCGGCGACAAGTTTTGCAACTGCTTGTCGAGATAGGCGCGAAGCCGATCTAGTTCTTCCGGCTCGCACAAATCCTCTGCCCGGATGATCTCATCGAATTGCGGCGCGAAGGCGTGATATTCATTGGTGGCGGCCAAGGCCTTTGTTGACGGCGGTCGAAGCGAGGCGCCGGCTTCGTCGCCTTCGCCGTCCTCAATGTCGCTCGGGGCAGGGCCGGGTGGTCCATCCTCGGTCTCCATTTCGCCGTCCTGGATTTCCTCCTCGGCGTCCTCGGCGCGTTCACTCGTCGAAGAATCCGCCGATTCCTTCCTGTCGTCGCCGCCTTTTTCTTCCGATTGCTGCATCTGGGCGTCATCGTCGCCGCTGGTTTCCTCGTCGTCCTGTTGATCAGCGTCACCTGGTTCGGCCATGTCGAGGTCAGCGAGAATCTTTCGCGTGAGCTTCGCGAAGGATTTTTGGTCCTCGATCGCTTCGGCCAACCGCATGAGATCGCCGCTGGCTCTGGCTTCGATGCTCTCGCGCCAAAATTCGACAAGTCGCGCGGCGGATGTTGGCGGTGGCCGACCCGTCAATTTTTCGCGGACGAGAAGGGCCAGCGCGTCCTCAAGCGGCGCGTCGGATCTTTGCCTCACTTCCGCGGCATGATTGCGCTCGTAGCGATCTTCCAAAGCGGCGGAAAGATTGTGCGCCACTCCCACCATTCTGCGGGCCCCGATCGCTTCGACGCGAGCCTGCTCCATCGCGTCGAAAATGGCTCGCGCCGTCGGCGCCTGCGGCGACATGCGGGCATGTGTTCGCACATCATGGCAGGCAAGCCGCAGCGCCATGGAATCCGCCTGTCCACGTAAAATCGCGGCTTCGCGGGCGTCCATGCGCCGAGAGGGCTCCGGCAGGCGCGCCTTGCCTTGTTCCGCGGTTCCAATGACGCCGGGCTTATCGGGCGCGAAGGTGATTTCGAGTTCCGGCGCGCGCGCCATTGCGCGAAGACAGCCCGCGATCGCGCGCTTAAATGGCTCTTGCGGCGTTTCGCGAGGGGAAGGCGGTTTCTGGTTGGACACACTCACGCGTGCTTTTCCTTCCACCATGACGCAGCGCGCATCAGCTCAAAGCCACGTTCACGGCGCTTTCCGGGAGTTCTTTTCCAAAGGAGCGTTGATAGAATTCAGCGACAAGTGGACGTTCGAGCTCATCGCACTTGTTGAGAAAAGTCAGGCGGAATGCAAAACCAATATCGCCGAAAATTTCGGCGTTTTCAGCCCAGGTGATGACAGTGCGCGGGCTCATGACGGTCGAAAGATCGCCGCCCATGAATGCGTTGCGGGTAAGATCGGCGACGCGGACCATTTTGCCGATTGTATCGATGCCGTCCTTGCTCTTCTGAAATGACTTTACTTTGGCCACGACAATATCAACCTCCTTGTCGTGCGGCAGATAATTCAAGGTCGCCACGATCGACCAGCGATCCATCTGCCCCTGATTGATTTGCTGCGTGCCGTGATAAAGGCCGGATGTATCGCCCAGCCCAATGGTGTTGGCGGTTGCGAACAGGCGGAACGCCGGATGGGGTTTGATGACGCGGTTCTGATCGAGCAGCGTCAAGCGACCGGAAACTTCGAGCACCCGCTGTATCACAAACATCACGTCGGGTCGGCCCGCGTCATATTCATCGAAACAGAGCGCTACGTTGTTCTGCAGGGCCCAAGGCAGGATGCCGTCGCGGAACTCGGTCACCTGCTTGCCTTCGCGGAGGACGATAGCGTCCTTCCCGACAAGATCGATACGCGAAACATGGCTGTCGAGATTGACGCGGACGCAGGGCCAGTTCAGGCGCGCGGCGATCTGCTCGACATGGGTCGACTTGCCCGTCCCATGATAACCCGTGATCATAACGCGCCGGTTGAAGGCGAATCCCGCAAGAATTGCGAGAGTGGTCGTGCGGTCGAAAAGATAGACAGGATCCAGTTCCGGCACGTGTTCGTTCGGCGCCGAGAAGGCCGGAACCTGCATTTCTGAATCGATGCCAAAAACCTCGCGCACCGAAACCGTCCTGTCGGGCAAGCCGGTTGAGGGCGCATTGGCAGAAGAAACTTGCATCTCACCTCCGTCTCCGCGTCGTCTATCCGGTTCTGCGGCGACGTGGGCCGGTCGTCGAAGGGGCTGACATGGCGGACATTCATTTTAGCGGCGCCCGGCTCGAGCGCCGCGCTCACTTTCGTTTTCGACGATAGCCTTTTGCAGGGAAGCCTCACAAGGGGCTCAAGCCACGGAATGGAAAATGGGAGCTTTTTCCACCAGTCGGTCTCAGACCGCGCGAAAGGTCCGCAACACATTATATGCGTTAATAATTTCGCGCAGCCTGTCCTCGTTCGAGCGATCCCCGGAGTTGGCGTCAGGATGGAGGCGCTTGACCAGATCCTTGTAACGCGCCTTGATTTCCGGCGGTCCCGCGTCATCGTCAAGACCCAGCACATGCAAAGCCTTGCGGGCGGCTATGCCGTGCTTGGGGGTGCGAGCTGCAGGACGGCGGGCTCGAGTCGCCTCTCCCATATTGAAGGGGTCGCGCATTCCTGGGGCGCTGGCGTCTTGGCCGTTGGCGCCCATTTTCCATGTTGGTCGGTGGCCAGTCAGCGCATCCTTTTGGTAGCGCATCACGGCTTCGTCGCTCATGCCGTTAAAATAATTATAAGTTGCATTATATTCCCGGACATGGTCGAGGCAAAAACAGAAATATTGGCCCTCGCGCAGCCGGCCCATCGGCGCGCGAAACTCTCCAGCCGCCTGGCATCCAGGATGCTGGCATGGCGGCCCGGAAGGACCGGCCTGCGCCGGTCCTTCGCTCCGACGCATCCTGATCCGATCGAAAAGTGGTGAATCCAAATTCATAATCGCACAATATGGTCCATTGGGGGGTAGGAGCAAGAACGCGAAAGTGATTAAATCACTTGACTTTTTCTCGTCCGGCGACCGCCGCTAGGAATGGAGACTCATTATGACGCAAGCAGGTAAACGGACCATGCGCGAGGCAATGGAGGCAAAGCTGTCTTTGGCCTTCGCGCCGCAATTTCTGCGTGTGGTCGATGAGTCCCATATGCACGCCGGCCATCTCGGTCATGACGGCAGCGCGGAGCAGGGGGGTGAAACTCATTTCCGGGTCCAGATGGTTTCTGAGCATTTTGTTGGCAAAAGCCGGATCGAACGCCACCGTGCGGTCAATTCTGCGCTTGCCGACGAATTCGTCGCCGGGGTTCATGCGCTGGCTATGGAAGTCAAGGCGCCAGGTGAGGCATGAAACGCGCTTCCGTTGCATTTTCATTTGCAATATGAGGACGCGATGCGGGGGGTGACCGACGATCAACCGAGTTTGCTGGATTGGCGTAAATAATGAGTAACTTTACCACTCAGCTTCGTTCGAGGCGGAGGCGTTGCGCTTTCTCGGCGATGATCGCACTTGTCACTGTGGGCTGGAGCTCGGCTCCAGCCTTGGCGCGCCAAAAAAGCGGCGCCGCCAAGCCGATCGTAGCGGGGCCTCAGCATCACTCGGTGACTCCCTTTATCGTCATGGACGTGGCGAGCGGCCGCCTTATCGCGCAGCGCAAGGCGACTCAGACCTGGTATCCCGCATCGGTCACCAAGCTCATGACCGTCTATGTGGCGCTTGACGCGGTTCGCCAAGGCCGGCTCACCCTGGATACGCCCTTGTTTGTGACGTCGCGCGCGGCGCGCATGAAGCCATCAAAAATGGGTTTCAACCCCGGGACAGAAGTCACACTCGATAATGCATTGAAGATGTTGATGGTGAAGTCGGCCAACGACGTGGCAGTCACCATCGCTGAGGGCGTTTCGGGGTCGGTTGAGGCATTTGCGGACGAAATGAACAAGTCCGCCCAGTCGCTGGGAATGCGCGAATCGCATTTCGTCAATCCCAACGGGCTGCCCGATCCAAATCATGTCAGTTCCGCCCGCGACATGGCGGTTCTGGGACGCGCCTTGTTGCTGACCTTTCCGGAACATGCCGATCTCTTCAACATCGGGGCTTTCCGTCTCGGCGACAAGATTGTGCCCACCCATAATGGCTTGATCGGCCGCTATCCCGGCGCCGATGGCATGAAAACCGGCTTCACCTGTCCCGCCGGTTTCAATCTGGTGGCGAGCGCCACGCGCGACGGGCGCAAGATCATTGTCGTGGTGATGGGTGATCCCTCGGCGCGTTTGCGCACGGCGCATGCCGCGAATCTTTTCGACCAAGCTTTCGCCACGACGCAACTCGGCGAACAGGCTTCCGATTTGACGGACATTGGCGGCCAAGCGCCGGACATGCGCGGGGAGGTCTGCGTCCGACGCAATAAGAAGGCGCAGCTTGATGCGGAAAGCGAAGACCTGAACGCCCCGATCGACACTCCAGAGGGTCAAATGGCGTCGCCCGGCAATGGCGCCATCATCGCAGCCTTGCCGCGTCCCGCCTATGACGCCGTTTCACTCTTCGTCGGCCCCGCCCCAGGCTATCAAGGTCCGGTGGCCGGTCCGCGGCCAATAAATACGCCGATCGGCGCCATTGCCTATACGACTCCGGAAAAAACAGCCGCGCCTTCTCCGTTGAAGCCGGACCCCTCGGCGCT
>Ga0182030_10024130_pt1 | contig 11200 bp, 15 predicted proteins | sample 812S3MmetaG_FD_121299 | JGI IMG/M metagenome (GOLD analysis project Ga0182030, IMG submission 121299) | Permafrost microbial communities from Stordalen Mire, Sweden - 812S3M metaG (Illumina Assembly) | ecosystem: Environmental > Terrestrial > Soil > Wetlands > Permafrost | place: Sweden...
GTGCGGACCGACGCCGCGCTGACTCTGGGCCTGATCGCCGTCATCGACGGCGAACTCGCCGCGCTCGTCGTCATCGTCGCCGACCCGACCCCGGACTGAAAACCGGACTTCCTCAACGGGCTGATAAGGGACCCCAAGCCGGCGTCTCTCCTATTTCTTTTCGATAGAGATCCCGTTCTTTCCGACGTCAATGACAATGCGGTCGGTCTTTTGCCGCTCGCCGTACAATTGATAACCCATCGCCGCTCCGGCGACGATGAGCATGCCGATTACGAGATAGAGAGCGCTGCGGTTCATAGTTTTTGCGACCCATGCCAGGCGTTCATGTCGTCGACCCTGTTTTGATCGTTCGGCATATTGGCGGACCCGCAAGGACGTCGCCGGCTTGCGGCCAGGCGGCTATTTCATTCTCCGTCCGATGAAGAAGCCCTTGTTCGTCGTGTTCTGTTTGATGTTGGCGGTGTCGCCCTGTTCGGCAGCGTTGATGTCGCCCGGGCGTTTGGCGTGCGTCGAGTCGTTGCTCGTCTCATGAGGATCCCCTGGACCCTTCGCGCTGCGGTTGGCGACCGGCGCTTGCGGCATGCGAGTGGTCATGAGGCGCTCCTGTAACGTCGACGTTTTCAAGCCCGCCCAAGTCGCCGAGCCTGCGGGCGATTGTAGCCCCCCGGCGGCGCCGAGCGGCAGCCTCGGAAATCACTCACGTCCGCGTCGCGGCTCGGAGAGCCAATCTTGGCGCGGCGCCGAGGGTGGTCGGCCTGACCAGTAAGTAGATTCCGACGCTGTTTCGGCGGCGCGGCCGCATGCACGGTCCATCGCCCGGGCCTCCGCATCGAAGGGATGACGGACCTGGGCGGGGGCGGGATTTGGCTGGGGGGCGAGAAATGTCGGCAAAACCTGAGACCTACTTCCTGACCTCGGCGACGAAGCGGAACGCTTGCGGCAGCGAGTTCGGTTATCCGACAGTCGAGGCCGCGCTTCGCGCCGCCGGCGTCATCGCGGAGAAGAACGCAGAATTGATCTGGATCGAGGATCGCGAAGGCAATTTGATCCTGCCGGCGGATCAGGTGAGGCTTCGGGCGGCTTCGTTGCGGTCCGCGCCGGGGGCTCGCTAAGCGCGCGCCGGTTGGGCGATGACCCATGCGTCGCGACGCGCGATCGTCGCGATTTCCGCCGCCGCGCCCTCGGGCGACAAAATGAACTGGCCGCGTTGGGCAGGACAGCGCCAATCCCGGCGCCGCGAGCGGCGCATTGGCGTCTTCCGCCGGCGTCGCCGCCCTGCGTGAGCGCGGCGCTCCCTGATCCTTCAGCGCGCGCTCAACGCGTTCCACGCCGCAAGGGAGTCCATGTAGTCTCGCCAGTGCGCGATCTTTCGCTTCTCGATCTTGATGACTGAGCAAAATCGATTGTTGTACTTGACGCGCGTTGCGAGGATGGTCCCGTGGACTTCATATTCGATGACGACGACATGACCGCTGTCCGTCTTGTGGATCATCAACTTATCGGCGGACTGAAGCGCGATGGCGTCGACGTAGCCTCTGAACGCAGCCATCAGGTCGGTCCGCCCCTTGATGACGCGAGGCCAACCGGGGACGTCGTAGAGCACCTCGTAGACGATGTCGTCAGCGACAATATCGAAGAAGTGTTCGCCGTCAGCGAGGTCGCCCAGCGCCCTTCGAACCAGATCGAAGTAAGGGGCGGCGGCCTCGTAGGCGGCGTATTTCGCTTTCGGCATGCGGCGCTCTCCATGCGCTTGGCGTAAGGCGCGACTCCAATACCTGCAGGCTTTCACCCGTGCCCCTCTGACGCACGGGCGAATGCGCGTCAGTCGATCAGCTTGCACGCCGGCAGGGTGAGGAACTCTTCGAAGGTCGGGGCGAGCGACATCTCTTCGAACAGCTTCGTCGCCTCGGCGAAGCGGCCGTTGTCGTAGACTTGCGCGCCGAGCGCGGCGCGCACTTTCGCCATCTCGTCGGCGAACGTCGCCTTGAACAGTTCCGGCGTGACGACGCGGCCGTCGTCGAGCTTAGCCTTCAGGCGCAGCCATTGCCACACCTGGGCGCGCGAGATTTCCGCCGTCGCCGCGTCCTCCATCAGGTTGTAGAGCGGCACGGCGCCGCGGCCGCGCAGCCACGCTTCGAGATATTGCACGCCGACGCGGATGTTCTCGCGTAGGCCGTTCTCCGTGCGCGCGCCGTCGTGCAGCGCGATCATGTCCTCGCGCGTGACCTTGACGTCGTCGCGCATGACCGAGAGCTGGTTGGCCTGCGGCATCAGCCGGTCGAACACCGCCTGCGCCACCGGCACGAGGTCGGGATGGGCGACCCAGGTGCCGTCGTGGCCGGCGCCGGCTTCGCGCTCCTTGTCGGCGCGCACCTTGGCGAAGGCGGCCTCGTTCGCCGCCGGGTCGCCCTTGATCGGGATCTGCGCCGCCATGCCGCCCATGGCGAAGGCGCCGCGTCTGTGGCAGGTCTTGATCAGCAGCAGCGAGTAGGCGTTGAGGAACGCCTTGCCCATCGTCATCGCTGCGCGGTCGGGGGTGAGGAAGGCGGGGTTCTTGCCCAGCCGCTTGATGAACGAGAAGATGTAGTCCCAGCGGCCGCAATTGAGGCCGACGACGTGGTCGCGCAGCTCGAACAGGATCTCGTCCATCTCGAACGCAGCGGGCAGCGTTTCGATCAGCACCGTCACCTTGAAGGTTCCGTGCTCGACGCCGAGCGCCTCCTCGGCGTGCGTGAAGACGTCGTTCCATAGCCGCGCCTCGAGATGGCTCTCGAGCTTGGGCAGGTAGAAGGCCGGGGTCGAGCCCCTCGCCATCTGCAACTTGGCGCTATGGAAGACGTAGAGGCCGAAGTCGAACAGCGAGCCCGACATCGGCTGGCCGTCGACCAGCAGGTGGCGCTCGTCGAGGTGCCAGCCGCGCGGCCTGACCATCAACGCCGCCGGGTTGGGCTTGACCGCGTAGTGCTTGCCGCTCGCCGTATCGGTGAAATCGATGCGGCCGTTCCACAGGTCGAGCAGATTGGCTTGGCCCTCGACCATGTTGGCGAAAGCCGGCGAGGAGGCGTCCTCGAAATCGGCCATGAACACCTTGGCGCCGGAGTTGAGCGCGTTGACGATCATCTTGCGGTCGACCGGGCCGGTGATCTCGACCCGGCGGTCGAGGAGGTCGGCGGGGATCGGCGCGATCTTCCACTCGCCCTCGCGGATCGCGCGGGTTTCGATCAGGAAGTCGGGCAGCTCGCCGGCGTCGAAGCGCCGCGTCTGCCGCTCGGCGCGCCGCGCGAGCAACGCCTTGCGGCGGGCGTCGAAGCGACGGTGCAGGTCGGCGAGGAAAGCCAGGGCCGGCGGGGTGAGGATTTCATTGGCGCCGGGCCCAGCGGCGGCGCGAATCTCGACCCCTTTAAGGGGCGTGGCGTCAGTCATGTTGGGACCTCGAGCGAACGCGGAAAGCGCGTCGCCTTGTCCCTAGCGAGAAACGCGCGCCTCCGGCAAGGAGACGCGCGTCACGATTGCTAAAGTCCTTCACCGCCGGGCGGGAAAAGCCCGGCGGCGGCCGTTTTTCAGGCCGCCTTGTCGCGATAGGACCGGCCGTACCAGGCGCGGACCGCCCGCGCCCGGGCCAGTCGCTCGCCCGGGTCGTCGTCGAGGGGCAACGCCGTGCAGTCGGCGAGGTCGGCGCGCAGCAGGCCGAGGTCGCTGAGTTCGCGGTCGGACATCTGGGCGAGCTGGGCGAGGGTGCGGCGGGCTTCGACCACCCGCGCCGGCCAGCCGAGCGCATGCCAGATCTTGGCGCTCAAGTCGAAATGAGGCCGAAAAGTCGAAGAAACGTCTAACATCGGTGTCTCCTCGGACGAAAATCCGGCACAAGCCGTATTCGACGGCGCGCCGGACCCCGAAATTCTCACGATCTGCCCCAATTATCGCGATTCGCCATTGATCGGTCAAACGAATGTTTGTAAGGTAATTAATCACGAATTCGGATCGATCGCCATGCTACGCGCCGACCAGCTCTGCTCCTTCCTCGCCGTCGTCGATTTCGCGGGCGAATTCGCGCTCGACCAACGCCGGCAACGCCTGGGGCGCCCCGGACCGGCCGGGCGCGAACCAGGCGCGAGCGGCGCGGAGCTGCGCCAGCCTGTCGCCGGGGTCCTCGTCGAGCGGCAGGGCGGCGCAATCGGTGAGATCCGACCGCAACAAGCCGATGTCGCTGAGCTCCCGATCGGTCATCCGTCCGAGGAGGGCGAGGGTGCGCCGCGCCTCCGCGACACGGGCCGGCCAGGCGAGGGCGCGTCGGACGAGGGCGCCCAGGCGAGCGCGATGACGAGGCGAGGGCGAGCGTTCGAGCATCGTCATCTCCTTGCGGCCAAAACTTCGCCGTTCGCGGCCGAGGCGTCCGCGTTGGGTCAAAGGAGGCTGTCGTGACGTCGCTCAGCGTGCCAAAGCGCGATCGATTGGTCCAATAAATGTTTTTTCAATAAACCATAGCGAATCGAGATCGATCATGCTCGACACCGACCAGCTTCGTTCCTTTCTCGCCATCGTCGATTCCGGCTCGTTCACCCGCGCCGGCGAGCGGGTCAACAAGACCCAATCGGCGGTTTCAATGCACGTTCGCCGGCTCGAGGAGCAGTTGGGCTGCGCCTTGTTCGTCCGCCAGGGCCGCTCGGCGCGGCTGACGAGCGAGGGCGAGCGGCTGATCGAATTCGCGCGGCGGATGATCCAGATCGAGGCCGGGGCGATGGCGGCGATTTCGCGCAAGGGCCTCAATGGCGCGGTTCGGCTCGGCATTCCCGACGACTACGCCGAGGCGTTCCTCGCCGACATTCTCACGCTGTTCAACCGCCGCCACCCGTTGGTCGAAGTCTCGGTCGTCTGCGAGAACTCGGCCGAACTCGCCGCCCAGGTCCACGCTAAGGCGATCGAGCTTGCGCTGGTCACCGATCACGAAGGCCTTCGCGCTTTCGAGCTGGTGCGCGAAGAGCCGCTGCTATGGGTCGCCTCCAAGCGCTTCAAGCCGCCGGACGGCGCGCCGATTCCGCTGGCGCTCGGCAGCCCGGTCTGCGTGTGGGGCAAGGTGACCGAAGAGGCGTTGCAGGGTTGGCCGCGCCCGACTCACCCGCTGTTCTTCTCTAAGAACTACAGCGCCGTCATCACCGTCGTCAGGGCCGGCCTCGCGGCGACCGCGCTGCCCGTCGGCATGGTCGGCGACGATCTGCAGCCGATCGGCCCGGAGATGGGACTGCCGAGCCTGCCGTCGACCAGCATGGGGCTGATCTTCGCGCCCGGCCGCGCCTCGGCCGAGACCAAGGCGCTCGCCGACGCAATCCGCGTCTCCCTCACCGATCCCGCGCGCGCGGCGGCGTGACTGACGCCGCCGCAGGGCTCAGATCGAACCCGGGGGGATGAAGGCGCAATAGAGATAGATATCTTCAATTACATTCGACGAGTAGCCGCCTTGGCGGTCTTCGTCGGTCGCTTGGCGGTAGCACAGGTGCGCGCGGTGCGAGTCGTCGCTGGGCGGATCGCCGGGGATCGGCAGGAAGGTGATGCGCTCAGGGGGAATTTTGATCCAACGACTGTCGCGGGTCAGGAACTCGAAGTCGCCGCCGTGCTCGCGATACGAAGTCGCCGCGCAATCGTTGCCGCCGCAGCAGAGCTGGCCGCTCTTGCCGTGCACGCCGGTGTAGATGTCGTGCGCGCGAAGGGCCGAGAGCGGCGCGATCGTCAATGCGGCGCCGAGAGTTGCGCTTAGGACTGCTTTCAGCATGTCAACCGCTCCTGTTGGCGGCTGAACGCTCGAGGGCTCAGATGCGTTCAAGCCGCGCGCTGAACGCCATCCTCGAGCGCTGGGTTCCTCCCTGACTGCGAAAATTCCTGACGCGACGCGAAAGACGGCTTCGCTGAGGAGCGCGTCGCCGAAGCGACGAATCGCTTGCACACTGCCGCCGCATCCGATCTGCAAGATGCAGGCCAGGAACGCTCTGCGCCCCTCCATCGGGATGGTTCGGCGCGCAAGCGTCCGCAGATCAAATCCGCCGCTGCCGACGCGCGCCTGATTCGTCAATGGAATCATCAGGCCGCGGCTTCGTCAAGCAGGAACCGCGCGTCGCCGACGCTTTCCGGTGACGAGAAGGCGCCCGGATGGCGGCCGCTCACCCGGCAGGCGCCTGCGCGGGCTCGCCGGCGAAGCCGCACGCCGCCAAAGTCTCGCGCATATGCGGCGGCGTCGGCGCCTCGACGACGATCGGCGGTTGGTTCTTGGTTAGGGGCACTTCGACGCGGCGCGCCAGCAGTTGCAGGGCCGAGTCGGCGCGCGCGCCGTAGATCGCGTCGCCGAGAATCGACCAGCCCTCGCTGGCGCAATGGACGCGCAATTGGTGGGTGCGTCCGGTCAGCGGGGTCAGTTCGAGCCAGGCGATCGGCGCGCCGCGCCATTGGCCGCGGCCGCAAACCCGCCAGGCGGTCTTGGAGGGCAGGCCGCTCGCGTCGACCTTCATCCACCAGCCGCGCTCCGCGTCGAGCCGCCCCAACGGCTTGTCGATCAGGCCGCTTTCCTCGGCCGGCCCGCCGACGACGATCGCCCAATAGGTCTTGGCGATCTTGCCCTGCTTGAACAGGAGGCCGAGCTTTTCGAGCGCCTTGTGATGGCGCCCAAGCACCAGGCAGCCGGCCGTGTCGCGGTCGAGGCGGTGGGCGAGGGCGGGCTTGCGCGGCAGACCGAAACGCAGCGCGTCGAAATCGTCCTCGAGACTGGCGCCGCCCTTGGGGCCGCGATGGACGGCGACCCCCGCCGGTTTGTCGATGACCAGCATCAGCCCGTCGCGGTAGAGCAACCGCGCCTGCATCTCTTCCGGCGTCATGCGGCGACAGCTACCCGTCGCGGCGGCCGCGGGCAAGTCGGGACGCCGCCGGCGGTCGCCGTCAGCCGGCTTTAGCGAAGGCGGGCGAAAGCGAAAGGACGCCGTCGCGCCGATTCGCCGGCGCGCTTCTATCTTCCGGCGTGACGGGATGATAGCTAGCGGCCGCGAAGGCGAACGCCCCGATGCTGGCGTTGGTTGGCGGCAAGCGCCAGAGGATGCGAGAGTGAGCGACGCGGACGACGACAAGCCGAAGGCGGGCCTGCTGAGCCGCTGGCGCCGGCGCAGTCACGCGCCGGTCGCGCCCGAGGCGGCCGAGGCGGCGCGGCGCGGCTGGCTGGCCAAGCTCGCCGCCGGCCTGTCGCGCACCTCTTCGACGCTTGGCCGCGGCGTCGCCGACATCTTCGCCAAGCGCAAGCTCGACGCGGAGGCGCTCGACGCGCTCGAGGACATCCTCATCCAGGCCGATCTCGGCCTCGCCGCCGCGACCCGCATCCGTGACGCGGTTGGCGAGGGACGCTACGACAAAGGCATCGAGCCGGAGGCGGTGAAGGCGATTCTCGCCGAGGAAATCGCACGCTCGCTCGAGCCGGTCGCGCGGCCGCTCGAGATCGACGCGAGCAAGAAGCCGTTCGTCATCCTCGTCGTCGGCGTCAACGGCTCGGGCAAGACGACGACGATCGGCAAGCTCGCGGCCAAGTTCGCCGCCGACGGGCTCAAGGTGACGCTCGCCGCCGGCGACACGTTCCGCGCCGCGGCGATCGAGCAGTTGAAGATCTGGGCCGAGCGCGCCGGCGCCGAGATCGTCGCGCGCGAACCGGGCGGCGACGCGGCGAGCCTCGCCTTTGAGGCCTTGACCCAAGCCAAGGAGGCCGGCGCCGACGTGCTGCTGATCGACACCGCCGGTAGGCTGCAGAACCGCGCCGAGCTGATGAGCGAGCTGGAAAAGATCGTGCGGGTGATCAAGAAAGTCGACGCCGAGGCGCCGCACGCGACGTTGCTGGCGCTCGACGCCACCGTCGGCCAGAACGCGCTGAGCCAGGTCGAGATGTTCGGCCGCGTCGCCGGCGTCACCGGCCTGGTCATGACCAAACTCGACGGCACCGCGCGCGGCGGCATCCTCGTCGCCGTCGCCGAGAAATTCGGCCTGCCGGTGCATTTCATCGGCGTCGGCGAGGCGGTCGACGATCTCGAACCCTTCGCCGCGCGCGACTTCGCCGCCGCGATCGCCGGCGTCGAGCGGCGGCAGGGATGATGGCGGATGATTTGGGCGCACGTGCGAACAGAGGAAATGCGACGATGACGAACCCGCCCGCCACGGCGCCTCAGCCGCGCAAGGCGCTCAATCCATGGGTCAAGTTCACGCTTGAGCTGGGACCGCTGGTCCTGTTCTTCGCCGTCTTTTCTCGGCTCGGCATTTTCGCCGCGACCGGGGTGCTGATGGCCGGCGTCGCGGCGACGCTCATCGTCTCCTGGGCGATGCTGCGCCGGCTGCCGATCATGCCGCTCGTCACCGCCGTCATCGTCGCGATCTTCGGGTCGCTGACGCTCATCCTGCACGACGAGACGCTGATCAAAGTCAAGCCGACCGCGCTTTATCTGCTGTTCGGCGCGGCGCTGTTCGTCGGCCTGGCGATCAAGAAGCCGTTGCTGAAGATCATGTTCGACGGCGCGCTGCGCGTCACCGAGGAAGGCTGGCGACGTCTCACCTGGCGCTGGGGGTTCTTCTTTCTCGCGCTCGCCATCCTCAACGAGCTGATCTGGCGCACGCAGACGACCGACGTCTGGGTGAAGTTCAAGACCTTCGGCTTCCTGCCGCTGACGCTGGTCTTCGCGATCGCGCAGGCGCCGCTGATCATGCGCTACGAGGCCAAGGGCGAAGCGGCCGGCGACGATCTCTGAAACAAGCCGCGGCCGCTGAGATAGTCGGCGAGCCCGGCGGCGAGCGCGTCGAACAGCAGCCTGACCCGCGCCGTCGCCTTCAGATCCTCGTGCATGACCAGCCACATCTCGAGCGCGAAGCGCGCCGCGCCGGGCAGGACGGGGACGAGTTCGGGCGTTCGTCGCGCAATCCCTTCCTGACAACCGCCGATGCCGACGCCGGCGCGCAGGGCCGCGATCTGCGCGAGATCGTCGTCGCAGCGGAAGCGGAACGAATCGCGGGTGAACGGCGCCTTGGCGCCGACCGAGCGAGCCGAACTGTCGTCGCGGTCGAAGCCGATGACGCAGTGCTGGGCGAGGTCGGCGAGGCTCAGCGGCGCGCCGAACCGCGCCAGATAGTCGCGATGGGCGTAGAGGCCGATCGGCGTGCGGCCGATGCGCCGCGCGACGAGGCCGCTCTGGCTCGGCCGCGCCATTCGCACCGCGAGGTCGGCCTCGCCGCGCGCCAGGTCCTGGTTGCGGTTGCTGAGCGCCAGCTCGAGCGTGATCGCCGGATGGTCGGCCGAGAAGCGGGCGAGGATCGGCGGCAGGACTTCGACGCCGACGACATGACTCGCCGTCAGCCGCACCACGCCGCGGTCGGGCGAGGCCGCGCTCGCCGCCGCGCGCTGCGCCGCCCCCGCCGCGACATTCATCGCTTCGACGTGCGGAGCGAGGTCGCGCGCGGCCTGCGTCGGCGTCAGGCCGCGCGGCGAGCGAGCGAACAAGGCGACGCCGAGCGCCGCCTCGAGCGCGTCGATGTGGCGGCCGACCGTCGGCTGGCTCAGCGACAGTCGCCGCGCCGCGCCCGAAAGGCTCCCGTCGCGCATCACCTCGCCGAAGGTGCGCAAGGCCTCCCACGGCGGATCGGTTCTTGCCATACATAAACGTATATCAGATGCGCGAAAATATGCAATTACGTATGACGCGAAATGCGCCCATGCTGGCGACGCCGCTTTCGGCAGGAGGTTCGTCATGTCCGCGATCGTCGCCTCGCAAGTTCCCGGCCGCCTCGCCGCGACCGGCGGCGTCGCGCCGCTGCTGCGCCTAGAAGGGCTCGCAGTCCTCTTCGCGGCGGTTGCCGCCTACGCTTGGCTCGGCGGCTCGTGGACACAGTTCGCGCTGTTGCTGCTCGCGCCGGACTTGGCGATGATCGGCTATCGTTTCGGCCCTGCCGTCGGCGCGGCGGCCTATAACGCGGTCCACACGACGCTCGCGCCGGCGGCGCTCGGCGCGGTCGGGCTGGCGCTCGGCGCGCCGGAGATGCAGGCGCTGGCGCTGATCTGGATCGCCCATATCGGCCTCGATCGCGCCCTCGGCTACGGCCTCAAATATTCGACCGGCTTCGGCGACACCCATCTCGGCCGCATCGGCCGCAGCGCTTGAGGAGGGCGGACATGCGCGTTCACGCAATTGCGACCGGCCGCGTGCGGGTCAAGGCGAGCCAACTCGTCGGCCGCGGCGACGGCCTTGCGCGCCGACTCGCGCCGCTTGTCGACAACAAGTGGTCGGACTGGCTGCCGACCTATGTCTTCGCCGTCGAACATCGCGACGGCGTCGTGCTGATCGACACCGGCGCCAACGCCGGCCTCAAGCGTCTGCCGCGCTGGCATCCATATTTTCAGCTCGCGGTGAAATTCGACATCGAGCCGGAGCAGGAAGCCGGACCGCAGTTGCGCGCGCTGGGGATCGCGCCGAGCGACGTCCGGCTGATCGTCCTCACCCATCTCCACATCGACCATGACGGCGGCCTTGCGGCGTTCCCGCAGGCGCGCGCGCTGGTCAGCGCCGGCGAGCGCGCCGCCGCGGCGGGCCTCAAGGGACGGCTCAACGGCTATCTGCCGCAGCGCTGGCCCGCGTGCTTCGATCCCGAGCCGCTCGTCTTCGCCGACGAGCCGTATGGCCCGTTCGCGCGTTCGCGCCGGCTGACCGCCGACGGCGCGCTGGTCGCGTTGCCGACGCCCGGCCACACGCCGAGCCATGTTTCGGTCGTTTTCGACGACGGCGAGCGGCGGATCGTCTTCGTCGGCGACGCCGCCTACGGCCAGGACAATCTCCTCGCCGGCCGCGTCGACGGCATCAGCCCCAAGGAGGCGACCGCCCGCGCCACCCTGGCGCGGCTCGCCGCGCTGGCCGCCGAGCGGCCGACGATTGTGCTGCCAACCCACGACCCGGCCGCCGCCGACCGCCTCGCGCGCGGCGAGGCCGCGCCGTTTGGCGTCATGTCGGCGCACGCGGCGTAAAGCGCGCCCCAAGCGCCTTGCGACCCCTGACGCGCCATGCTAATCGGCGCCCGACCCCGACGGCAGGCTCAAGCCCGCCCTCGCGCCCGCGGAGAGGTGGCAGAGTGGTCGATCGCGCCGCACTCGAAATGCGGAGTACGGGCAACCGTACCGGGGGTTCGAATCCCTCCCTCTCCGCCA